>Ga0209839_10000333_pt1 | contig 24623 bp, 22 predicted proteins | sample OrgsoiDNA2013050_FD_185800 | JGI IMG/M metagenome (GOLD analysis project Ga0209839, IMG submission 185800) | Permafrost soil microbial communities from the Arctic, to analyse light accelerated degradation of dissolved organic matter (DOM) -... | ecosystem: Environmental > Terrestrial > Soil >... | reverse complement strand
GTCCCGTATCCGCCCGGTGGCCCGGCACCGCCCGGTGGCCCGGCACCGCCCGGTGGCCCGGCACCGCCCGGTGGCCCGGCACTCGGCGGGCTGGCACCCCGTGGGCTGGGACCCGATGGCCCGGCACCCGATGGCCCGACGAGACGGCTGGATGCGCTGGGGTCGGAGCCGGTCTTTGGCGTGGACCCTCGCCGGGCTTGGCGCCCAGGCCGGGCGGGGCGGGCGCATCCGTGGCCAGTGGGGTGGCCATGCTGGTCAGTAAGGGTCACGCACCAGGTGGTGGCCGGATTGCCGGCGGCCGCGGAGGCCATGGCGCGGGCCAGGCCGGCGTCAATGGGGCCGAACCCGGCGGCTTCGCCAGGATTGTCGGCCAGGCAGAGGAGGGTGGCCAGGGGAACGGTCAGGTTGATCCGTGCCGCGGTCCCGGCCGCCTGACCCGCCCGGCCCGGGCCGGTAGCCGGACCATGATCCCCGGCCGGACCGTGCCGAACCCCGGCTGGAGCATGTTTCCCGCCGCCTTCACTGGCCTGGGCGTAATCATTCCTCTGACCGGTTCCGCTGCGCTGGGCCTGTTCCGTGCCCCAGCCATGGTCAGCGGTTCCGTTGTCTTTCCCGGGCACATCGCCGGCCTGCTCGCCCTGGCCATGGCTGCCCGGCTCGGGGTGACCCTGTCCGCCGGACTCGCCCTGCCCGTGACCGCGGGGCTCCCGCTGGCCGTGACCGCCGGGCTCGGGCTGGCCGCCGGGCTCGGGGTGGAGTTGGCCGCTGGGTCCGGGCGGGGGCTGAGCGGGGCGACTGTCCTGGCCGAGGAGGGCGTCGAGGTAGGCGCGGACGCGGAGCTGGTCCATGGTGCCGGGCACCCCGGCCGCTTTGAGATCCGCGGCGCGGGTGCTGATCGACTGGTCGGCGGCCAGCGCCTCATCGGGGGGCAGCCCGAACCCGCAGATCGCGGCGGTGCCGGCGTCCTCGCGCCACAGTTCCACCCGGGCGTCTTTTTGTGCCTGCTCCCGCCGTTCGCGGGCCGCACCGGGATCCACCTTCAGCACGGCGCGGCCGATCGCGGCGCGGATCTGCCCGGGCGTCTTGCCCGCGATGTCCGGGACCACCAGGGCCTCGGCGGCGGCCGCGGCCGCGTCGTCCAGCACCCGGGTGGCCTCGGCGATGATCTGCGTTTTGCACACGTCGATGACGCCCTCGCGCAGCGCGCGGGCGGTCAGCGGAAGCCGGTCCGCCAGGTCATGGGCCAGGGCCAGCATCCGCTCAGCGGCCCGCCGGGAACTGGCCAGCGCCACCGCCAGCTCATCGGCGCAGAACTTCCCCCACTCCACCGGGATGCGAACCGGACCGGCACCGGCACCGGCACCGCCACCAGGACGGGGGCTGTCAGGGCTGGGGTTGCTATCGGGCCGGGGGGTCTGGGGGCGGCCGGGGCTTGCCGGGCGCTCCGGGCCGCGGGGAGCGCCCGGCCTTCCCGGACCGCTGAGGGCATCGGAGGCGAGCACGTCCTCTGGGCCGCCGGGGCCGCGGGGAGCACCGGAACGGGGCACCGGGCGGCGGCGGATCAGCTCCGCGACCGCCGACAGCCGCCCCGCCGCGGCCCAGGCCTCGGTTTTCTGCCAGGCGGCCAGGACACCGATCAGCTCGTCATCGTCGATACCCGCGTACCCGTCCGCGGTCCAGGTGACCGCATCAGCGGACCCGGCCAGCGCCGGCCCCGGCAGCGACGCGTCCAGCACACCACCGGCCGCGAACCCACTGCCCGCGAACCCACTGCCCGCCCCGGAACGCCGCGCCTGCCCGGGGGCCGGGACGCCCGCCCCGCGCGGGAAAAACCCCGCCTCCAGGAACTCCGGCGTCCCCCCGCCGTCACCCGCGGCCGCACCGTTCCCGGGCCCGCGGCCCGCAGCCGCACCGCCCGCAGCCGCACCGCCCGCAGCCGCACCGCCCATGGGCGCACCGCCCGCAGCAGCACCGTTTTCAGGTGGCGTGCTGTCCCCGCCCGGCTCGTGGCCCGCTGACGGCTCGTCCGGCATAACCCCGCCTATGTCCATGGATGCTTTTACATAGCAGTATACTCGAACAAGCTATCGAACAGCAATAGATTCGCGTCAACGACAGCGCGGGTTCGGCAAGGATCGCGACCTTGGCGAAGACGAGAACAGGCCCACACGGGGAACAAGCCCACACAGGGAACAGGCCCCCGCATCCGGCCAGGGCTGGCCGCCGATTCCGCCTGGCCGGCGAGCTGGACAGCAAGATCGGGCCGCTGCTAGATGAAACCTGGTATCGGCGTCAGCCCGCAGGGATCTGGGGGCGCTGCGGTATGGCGTCGCGATGGCACGGCGGAACTAGGAAGGCGGCATGGTAAGCGGCGAATCACGGAGCGCGCAGCGCGGCGAGCAGCCATACGCTTCCGGGCATATGGGACGGGAACGGCGGCCATCCGTTGATGATGGCCGTGAGCTGCCAGTACCGGTCGATCCGCGGGTCGGTGGTCACCTCAAGCCCGGCGATCAGCTCTTCGCGGCCCACCGGGTGGAACCCCGGGGCGGGTTCCAGGATGCGGTTCACTACCTGGGCGGCCTCGGGGGAATCCGGCGGGCACGCCCGCAGCACTGCCGCCACGGCGTTCTCGTGCGCCCAGCCAAGGAAGTCCTGCAGCCCATCCCTGGCATCGATTTGCAAGCTGATGCCGGTCACCTGCCGCATCCGCTGCCGGAAGTCCGGGTCACTGACAAGTTCGGCCAGCTCCACCCAGGCGTCGACCTGCTCAGGCGAGGGGTCATCGGGCAGGTTCCAGGCCGCGCCCCAGCGCTGGGCCTGCGCCGCGTTGATCCCCAGGCCCTCGAACGCCTCGGCCAGGAAGTCATCGATCATCTGCCTGCGCTCGGCCACCGACATCTGGGCCAGCTTGCTCATCAAGGTCATCTCCTCGTTGCCTGCCGCGCGCTTGACCACGACGGCCAGCACCGAGCGGTGCAGCCGCAGCGCGCGGATCTGCGCGTCAAGCGCGTCCAGGTGGACGGCGGCGACCTCAGCGACGCTGGCCTGTCCATCCAGCACCCGGCGCACGTCGGCCAGGCCAAGACCAAGCTCGCGCAGCGTGGCGACCAGCTCCAGCCGGGCCACGCACGCCGCGTCATACAGCCGCCGCCCGCCCGAGGTCCGCGCCGCCGGGGGCAGCACGCCGGTATCGGACCAGAACCGGATGGTGCGTACCGGAAGTCCTGCGCGCCTGGCCATCTCGCCGATGGAAAGCAGTGGCCCGTCGTCCTCCATATCCGCCAGTCTGCATTCTCCAGCCGCTGGAGAATCAACCCGCCGGCGCCAGCAATCCTGACAAGGTTCCGACCAGCGCGATCTGGCTCAGCTGGCGCTACGGCCGAACCAACAAATTCAGGCGGCGGTGACCTCCAGCGACGTGGCGGGCAGGCCCGAACACCGCTGACCGGCGCATAGCGAGGCTGCGGGCTGCGCTGGTTCTCAGGCTGTCTCGCCTTCGGTCTGGGACGGGGCGATGATGTCGATGGTCGGGAAGTAGGTCCGGTACCGCCGGACGTCGCGGGTCAGCAGCCGGTAGCCCGTTATAGCGGCGTGGGCGCCGATGTAGAAGTCAGGCATCGGTGATCGCTTCTCGCCGCCGCCGCGCCGGTACCGGACAAATGCCTTCCCGGCGGCGAAGCCCGCCAGGTAAGGCAGTGGCTCTCGCTCGTAGTCGGCCGCCGGGAGCAGTTCCTCGAGTTCCTCGATGGTCTGGTAGCCGACCGAGACCTCGGCATAGATGATCGGGTTGATCACCACCCGGCCGACGTCCATGGCTGCGGCGATCTCCCGGGCTGACCAGTCGGCCCATTGCTCGTCACCGGTGATGACATCAAGAAGCACGCAGGAGTCGACCAGGGTGGCAGGGCGGATGGCGGGGTCACTCGCCACGCAGCAGCGCCATGATCTGGTCGGTGCTCATACCCGCCACGTCCTGCCCGGTGGCCGTGTTGCGCAGCCGCCGGACCAACCGCTGCCCTCTGCTCTCGGCCCCCTCGACGCGGACGATCTGAAGCGTGCCGCCGATCTCGACGACCTCGACCTCATCGCCGGGGTGCAGCCCGTACCTGGCCCGCAGATGCGCCGGGATGGTCAGCTGGCCTTTACTGTTCAGCACCATGACGGCCTCCTGTGAACGTGTCTTGTATTACAACTACTACGTAATAGTACTCACGTCCTGCCCTGGCCGCCATGCCCCCGGATCTCCCGCATTCACAGCATCCCGTACGCAGAGTGGACCGGAATTACTGATCGTCGCCGCGAGTTCCCGCGCACCTCAGCTGACAGCGCCGCGCTATCGCCGGCCCACGGCCAATTTCCCCGCCGGTATCGCGCGGGCCTACGCCCGCATACCGCTCAGTGCCGCGGATGACATGCCGATCGGGTGGGTCATGCGGACCGGGCAGGCGCTGGTCCTGGCCTCGCTGGAGGAGATCGCCGCGCGGTATCCGCGGGTGGCCTGCACCCACGACGCGACCGGGACATCGAGCCTGCTGAGCGTGCCCGTGCGAGCGGGCGGGTGATCGGCGCGCTGGCGTTCGGGTTCGGGTCCGAAGGGACGCCCGGGAAAGCCGTTTTCCAGATGGCCAGAACACTGACGGGACTGGCGGGGCAGGCCCTGGAACGGGCCCAGCTGTACGAGGCCGAGCACGCCGCGGCTCATCAGCTGCAACGGGCTCTGCTGCCGCAGATTCCCGCCGAGCTTCCCGGCGCGAGCATCGGCGCGTTTTACCGTCCCGCCGAGGAGGGCCATGAGGTCGGCGGGGACTGGTACGACGTGTTCGAGCTGCCCGGGGGCACAATCGGGTGCGCGGTCGGGGACGTGGTGGGCCACGATCTGGCCGCGGCGGTCGCGATGGGCCGCCTGCAGCTGCTGCTGCGCTACTCTGCCCGCGGCGGCGCCGGGCCTGCGGGTGTCCTGGAGGCCCTGGACGCCGCGTGCCCGGATCTCACCGGGACGGGGTACGCCACCGTCGCCTATGCCGAGTACGACCCCGCGGGTGCGCACCTGACGTACGCGTGCGCCGGGCATCCGCCGCCGTTGCTGGCCGACGGTAGCACCGTCCGGTTCCTGGAGGACGGCCGGTCCGGGGCGCTCGGGTTCCGCGGTCCCCGGGCGCAGGCCCGCATCGCGTTGCCGCAACCGGCCCGGCTCGTCCTTTACACCGACGGGCTGGTCGAGCGGCGGGGACAGCTGATCGACGCCGGCTTCGAGCGGCTGGCGCGCGCCGTCGGCGAGCTTCTGGCCGGGGATGCCCGGGGCGCGTGCGACCGCCTGCTCACCGTCATGACCGGCACGGAGATCCTCGCCGACGACATCGCCCTGGTCTGCATCGACCTGAACGGCCCCGCCACCGGGCCGTTACGGGTGCGGCCCGCTCATCGGCCTGCTCACCTGCATGCGATGCGCTGGGATCCGGCGATGAAGAAGAGCAGAGCGGCGCCAGGAAGCTCTCCACCACGCACTCGACCCGGGGCTCGATGCCGATCATCTGCGACTGCCGTCCGGTGCGGCCGTCACCTGCCGTCGACGCGTACGACGAGCGATGGGGTCTCCTGGCTGGGGCAATAAGGACGACCGCTGGGGTCTCCTGGCTGGGGCCGTAAGGACGTGGCGTCCGGCCCCGATACGGCGGCTGGCATGGGGGCGACGCGTTCGAGGACGATGATGCCGACGGCCAGCAGGACTGCCATCACGGTCAGGGACGGGCCAAGGACGGACAGCCCCGCGAGGGCGATGAACAGCCCGATGAGCGCGGAAAGGCCCGACCCGCCCGCCGCCGCCGCGCCGACCTGCCAGGCGATGACGTGCTGGGCGCGGCCCCGGCCGATCCGGTCCGGCGTCAGCGCGATCATGGCCGGGAACACTCCGGCCAGCGCGGCTCCGAGCACCACGAACCCGGCCAGCGTCACGGGCGTACCCGGCTGCCACCAGATCACCGCCGTGGCCAGAAGGGCGATCCCGCTCCCCCACCAGACGACCAGGGACGGCCGAAGGGGCCGGGGCAGCAGAGCCAGCACGATCCGGGCACCCGTCAGGGCGCCCCAGAAACCGAAGGTGGCGATCCCCGCCGCCGAGGCGGACAGGCCCAGGTGACCACGGCAGAAACTCGCCTCCCACTGGCCGGCGGCCACCTCGACTCCGGTATAGACAAAGAAGATCGCCATCCCGGCCGCGACCACGAACGAGGACCGGCGCCGGGACCACGCTTCGCTGGGGTGCCCGGTCAGCGCCGTCCGGCTGTCCGGGGTAGGCTCGCCGCTATCTGCGCTTCTTGCTGTTATCGCTTCCCTGGGGGGAACCGCGCCCCCGTCAGGCTCGCCGCTATCAGTGCTTCTTGCTGTTATCACGTCCCCGGGCGGGACCGCAGCCGGTTGGCGCGTCCGGTCGTACTGGCGCTGCTCATTCCGGCGCTGCACTAGCCACAGGACCGCGATCATCAGGTCCAGGACGACCAGGGCGACGTAGGCCGGGCGCCAGGACGACAGCACGATGGCCGCGGTGACGACCAGCGGCCCGATGGTCGTCCCCACGCCGTACGCAGCGTGCAGCAGGTTCAGCAGCCGTGGCCGGCCGGACAGGCCGATGGTGGTGTTCAGTCCCCCGTCCATCATCCCGGCCGCCACGCCGAGCAGGGCCGCGACGACGAATACCAGCCAGATGCCCGGCGCCACCGCGAACGCGGCCGCCCCCACCGCGGCACAGGCGCCGGACAAGGCGAGCAGCACCGGCACGCCGAACCGGCGGATCAGCGCGCCGACAAACACGCTGACCGCGACCGAGCCGATCGTGATGACCAGCAGGATGAGCCCCAGGTCGGCGATCGGCGCCCCGAAGCTCTGGCGCATGGACGGCCAGGCGGTGCCGAGCATTCCGTCCGGCAGGCCCAGCACGACGAAGCTGCCCAGGCTCAGCACGTCCAGGCCCCGCCCGATCCTCATCGCCACAGCGACACCAGCGCCACCTGCCTCCGTGCGGGGTCAAGACCGGAAGCCAGGCTACGGGCCGGTGACGAGGGCCAGTAACGACGGCCAGCTACGACGGCCAGCTACGAGGACAGTTTGCCTGGCCACATCCGCAGGTGCGCCTCGGTGACGGCCGCGCAGTGCTGGTCCGCGGCGGGCAGCCCGGGAACAATGCGGTCAGCCCCCGCCGCCAGGCGGCATTCTCCCGAGGTGACCAGGGGGCATTCGCGCCCCGTCCGCTGATCCGGACCGCTGCACAGGCGCACTTCGTGCCCGGCGGCACGGAGCGCGGCGGTCAGCCGGTCGTCGAACCAGCTCTTCTGTTCCACCAGAATCCGCTGGCCGGTGACGTCCTTCGGCCAGCCCGGCATGCCGCCGGTCGAGGAGATCTCCAGGCAGGCGACCGCGCATTCGTCGGTGGGTTCGGCCAGCGTCCAGCCGTAGCCGGCGAGCAGGCGCAGCATGGGACGGTTGGTGAGGCTGACGACGGCGCGCAGCAGCCCGATTCCGGCGTCGCGGGCGCGATCGACCAGCGCGTCGAGCATGACCTCGCCCAGCCCCGCCCGCTGGTACCGGTCGAGGACCGTGACCGCCAGTTCCGCCACGCCGTCGCCGATGGGCACGTACCGGGCTTCCGCCACGAGGTGCCGGGGCTCACGCGGCGGAGCGGCCACGACACAGACGGTGCCGGGCACCTGATCGACGCGAGCGAGCCTGGCCACCAGGCCGGGAGTGGCCAGCCCGCCGTGAAAGCGGGCCCGGAACGAATCCGGCGACAGCTCGCCCATGAGCCGGGCGATGTCCGGGACGTCCCCCGGCGATGCCCGGCGCAGCAGGACCGTCCGCCCGTCCGTCAGCTGGGCCTCGCCCATCGTCACCATAGGCGAACGCTAAATACGTCCCGCTGGGCCGGCACAGAGCCCAAAGGCCCCCGCTGCCTGGGCCCCCCGACCGTGGCCGGCTGAACGTGGCCGACTGACTGGACCCGATGACGGGGCCCGCCTGCCTGGGCCGGGCCGGCCGGTCCCCCCAGGTGATACTTTGACCGAAGGACGGGTCCCGGTTCCACGGCAATCGATTATGTGTTTGAATATACGCTAGGAACAGCGTATACACTGTGACTGAGGTCTACCTGTCAGGAGAAGTAATGCTCGCATCCGTAACTGCCGGTGCGGGTCACCCCGTGGTCGCCGCCCTGCTCGGGCTCGCGGCCGCCGGCCTCGCGGGCATGGTGGTCGCCATGGCCTGGAACGTGCACGTGCGCCAGTTCCGGCTGGCCGAGATGATGGCCCACCGGCAGGGCGCCGTGACCTCGGACCTGGCGACGAGCACGGGCGGCACGAACGCGGGCGCGCCCGGTTACGCGGTGAACGGGACCGGCCACCCCGAGGCCGTCCTGGCCGAGGGCGCCGAGGGCGCCGAAGGCCCCGGTGACGCCGGGCCGGCCGGCCCGGCGTCACCGGTGGCCATCGACGGACCGGACATGGTGCTCATCGGCGAGCAGGCCCGCTACCGCGCCCGGCTCACCGGAGGCGGCACGGTGGTGTCCTGGGCGGTGGGCGGCGGCTCGGTGTCGCAGGCGCCCGACCCGGCCCATCCCGACGAACTGCTCCTGACCGCGGACCAGCCCGGGAACCTGACCGTGATCGTGCGTGTCCGCAAGGGACTGGCGGAGCGCCGCGCCACCAAGGCCGTCACCGCCGAGGAAGGCGTGACCGCCCCGGCGCCGCCCTTCACGCTGCGGCTGTTCCTGCAGGGATGGACACTGGTCGTCGTCGCGGTGCTGGTCATCGGGTTCGGCGGCGCCCTGGTCGCCCTGGGCAGCTTCACTTCCTCCGACTTCATCGCGCTGGCCATCCCACTGGTCGCACTGCTCGGCATGGCCGCCGTCGTGCGCGGTGCGGGCGATGCGCCGGGCCGTTCCGGGCGGGGGCGGACGCCGCCCGGCCTGCGCACCGAGGACCCGTGGTACGGCCTGCCGAGCCACCCCTACCCCACCGCCCGCGCCGGCGAGACCGTCAACCACAACTAGCCGCCGTCCCGGTAACCCCAGGCGCTGCACTAGTTAGCCCAGGCGCTGCTCGATCGCGGTCGCGACGGTCGCCGGGCGCTCCCGCGGGACGAAGTGGCCGGTGCCGGGCAGTTCGGCCCGGTCGTAGGCGCGGGTGAACATGTCCGCGTTGCCGCGGCTGGCCGCGGCGATCTCGCAGCCGTCGTCCATGCCGAACAGGAAGCTGGCCGGCACGTCGATGCGCGGCCAGGTGTCCAGCCGGGCCTGGGCGGCGGCGTACCGGGGCCGGCCCGGGGCCGCCCCGGTGCCGTGCCGGTAATAGTGCACGACCGTCTCGGCGAACTGCGCGGTCCGCACGCCAGTGAGGACCTGCCGCATCTCGTCCTCAGGCAGGTACAGCGACGGCGACCAGTCGGCCCAGCACCGGCGGATGAACGCGGCCGGATGCAGCGTGAAGGTCTCGGCTCCCCCATCGGTGCACAGCCAGTAGCGGTACCAGGCCCGCTGGGCCTCGGTGAACCGCTCGGCCGCGTTGAGATGGCGCATCGGCCCGTACGCCGTCGCGATCGTCACCAGGCCACTAACCCGCTCCGGGGCGAGAACGGCCACGGCGTGCGCGGCGCGCGCCCCCCAGTCGTGGCCGGCCAGCAGCACCTGATCGAGCCCGAGCGCATCGAGCAGGTCGATGACGTCGGTGGCCAGCGCGGCGACCTGGCCGCCCCCGGCTTCGTTCCATTTTTCCGAACGGACCTGGGTGCGGCCATATCCGCGCAGATACGGCCGGACGATGCGCAGGCCAGGCGGCAGCAGGCTGACCACCGAGTCCCAGGTGGACGGAATGTCGGGGAAGCCGTGCAGCAGCACCACGGGCCGGCCGCCGGGCTCACCGTCCTCGAGGTACTCGATCTCAGCCACGGGGGTGTCGATGAGCGGCATGAATGCACCGTACTGGGCCCGTCCGGTCCGGCCACGCCCGGGTCGCGGGCCGGCTCCCAGCCAGGTCCGTTAAGTTATCTGATCGCCGGAAGCGGCACGGTGATCAGCATGGCGGCGGCGCCGAATGGGTGCGGGGGTCGCCCTGGTTCCAGGCGGGAAAGGTCCAGAAGGCGATGTTCCCGGCGGCCGGGACGCACGCTCCGGCCAGGAACTGCCGGGCCAGCGGGCGGACCCGGGGCGCGCGCGGCTCGCGGGCGGCGGGCGCCGGATCGGGATCAGCCGCGAGGCGGGCCAGGGTGGCCAGGCCGGCCGCGGTGACGAGGACCGCCAGCCCGACACCGACGGCGCCCGCGACGCTCAGCCGGGCCGTCTCCCCCAGCAGGCCGATGCCGACGGCCAGGCTGGCCATTGGCGTGACCACGCTGACGGCCGGCAGGGTGATCATCGGCCGGCCGGCCTGGTAGGCGGTCTGGGTGAGCAGGAACGAGCAGGGGCCGCCGAGCATCAGGGCGTAGGTGGCCCAGGAGGTGAGGGCCCCGCCCAGCCCGTGGCTGAGCGCGTGGGTAAAGGCCATCGTGGCCACGGCGATACAGGCATCGGCCAGCCCGGCGGCCACCGCGAGCAGGATCGCCCGGTGGCGGCCGGCGGCGAGCCCCGCGGCGGCGAACGGCATCGCGGTGAGGGCGAGGGCGGCGGCGGCGAGCCCGGCGTGCCCGGCAAGCCCGCCGTGGCCGGTGTGCCCGGCGTGGCCGCCCGGGGCGGTCAGGGCGACGAACGCGCCGATCCCGGCCACGACGGCCAGGCACGCGGCCCAGGTCGGCCAGCCGAGCCGCCGGCCTGACCACACGCGCACGGTGGCCACGCTGAAGATGAGGGAAGACGACATCAGCATCTGCACCATCGTCAGCGGGCCGAAGCGCAGCGCGACGGCGTGGGTCGCGAATCCGCTGAACTCCCCGACGATGCCCAGCAGCCACCACGGGCGGCGCATGAGCAGCAGGAGCAGGGACGGGCGGCCCGCGGACGCGTCCGGCGCCGCGGCGGCCTGGTGCTGCTGCAGGGCGGCACCGGTCCCGTAGAGCATCGCGGCGATCACGGCCGCCAGGATCGCTGTCACTGAAGTCCCCCGTTCAGATGTTGACGGAACATCCCGCCCCCGCAGGGGTATTCCGCGCGGCCGGTCACAATCACACCATTGACGCTAGAGGGCGGCGCCGGCCCGGGACATGGGAGTGTCACCCCTCTTAGGGAGGGGGTTACCCCCCCTTTTGAGTCAGGGTGGCCCAAGAAAATCGCCCGCCGCCCGGTGGTCGTTTATCGTCGGATAAGTGAGTGCCCCAATGCGTACCGCCAGAGGCTGGCCGTGGTACGCCAGGTGGCACACCGTCCTGAGGTTCGAGGCCTTCCTGTCCGCGGCCATCGGGCTCGCGGTCGGCCTGGGCTGGGCGCTGACCGGCGGCGGGCCTTTCTGGCCCGGGTGGGTGTGGCTCGGGCTGGCCATCCCGCTGGGGCTGCAGGCCGCGGTCCGCTGGGGGCTGCGCGCGCCGAAGGGCCAGCGTTTCCTGGCCGTGCACACGTCGCTGTCGTTCGCGCTCGCGGTCATGCTGCTGCTCATCTGGCTGCTGGGCGGCGCGCAGTACTTCTGGCCGGTGTGGCCGATCGCGGGCCTGGCCATCGTGCTCGGCGTGCACCGCTGGGTCGTGGGGAACCGCCCGAACGCGCGGGAACAGGCGCTGGCCGACCGGGTGGGCGTGCTGACCCGCACCCGCCGCGGCGCACTCGACGTCCAGGCGGCCGAACTGCAGCGGATCGAACGCGACCTGCACGACGGCGCGCAGGCCCGGCTGGTGTCGGTGGCGATGAGCCTCGGGCTGGCCGAGTCGCTGCTGGAGACCAAACCGGATCTGGTGGCCGGGCTGCTCACCGAGGCGCGGACCACGGCGGTGGCCGCCCTGGACGACCTGCGGACCGTGATGCAGGGCATCCAGCCCCCGGTGCTCGCCGACCGGGGCCTGGAAGGAGCGGTCCGGGCGCTGGCCCTCGACATCGCCGTCCCGGTGACCGTCACCGGCGGCGTGGGCGGGCGCGCGCCGCTGCCGGTGGAGTCGGCCGCGTACTTCACCGTCGCCGAGTGCCTGGCCAACGTGATCAAGCACAGCAACGCCATGTCGGCCTGGGTGGACCTGCGGCACGAGGCGGGCGTGCTGTCGGTCGCCGTCGGCGACAACGGCGTGGGCGGGGCCCGCATCGACGGGGGGACGGGGCTGCGCGGGGTGGCCCGGCGGCTGGAGTCTTTCGACGGGACCGTGACCGTGAGCAGCCCGGCCGGCGGTCCCACCACGGTCACGATGGAGGTGCCGTGCGAGTTGTCATCGCCGAAGACCTAGCGCTGCTGCGCGACGGCCTGAGCCGGCTGCTGCGGGCGCACGGGTTCGACGTCGTGGCGGAGGTCGGCGACCCGGTCGCGCTGGCCGCCGTCCTGGCCGGGCAGCCGGTCGACGTCGCGATCGTGGACGTCCGCATGCCGCCCACGTTTACCAACGAGGGCCTGGTGGCCGCGATCGCGGCCCGCGCCCGGCGGCCGGGCATGCCGGTCATGGTGCTCAGCCAGTACGTGGAGCAACTGTACGCGCGCGAGCTGATGCTGTCGGGTTCGGAGGGGATCGGCTACCTGCTCAAGGACCGTGTGGCCGACGTGCAGACGTTCGTGGACGCGGTCCGGCGGGTGGCGGCCGGCGGCACCGTCCTGGACCCGAAGGTGGTGGCCGCACTGCTGGCCCGGCCCGAGCGGCGAGAGCCACTCGGGCGGCTCACGCCGCGGGAACGCGAAGTGCTGGGGCTGATGGCCGAGGGCCGGTCGAACGCGGCGATCGCGGGCAAGCTCTTCGTGACCGACAAGGCCATCGACAAGCACATCAACAACATCTTCATGAAACTCGACCTGCCGATGGACCACGACGACAACCGCCGCGTGCTGGCCGTCCTCCGCTTCCTGCAGGATTCCGCCCCGACGGCAACCTGATATCTCACCAATCCGCCGCGCTCACGGCTACTACCCAGGGAGCCTGTTCGGCGGCGGCATCCGCGCAGGACGTAACCTGCGGCGGTGTCGATCTCGCCGGTGGTCGTTCGTGCAGGAGGTGACAGGACCGGATGGCGGTCCGGAGCACGAAAGGAACAGTTCCATGCGTTCGATCATGGTGACAACGTGGGTCACCCTGGACGGCGTCGTTCAGGGACTCGGCCGTCCGGACGAGGACACCCGCGGCGGCTTCACGCACGGCGGCTGGGGCCAGCGTTACAACGACGAGGTGATGGGCCGCGAGATGGCCAAGGCTATGGCCAAACCGGGAGACATGCTGTTCGGCCGCCGCACCTGGCAGGACTTCATCACCGCATGGGGACACCTGACCGACGGCAACCCGGTCACCACACACATGAACGCGGCCACCAAGTACGTCGTCTCGAGAACCCTGGAGGGCACGGACGCCTGGCAGAACTCGGTCCTGCTCCGCGGCGACGCGGCCGGCACCGTGGCCGAGCTGAAGACCCAGCCAGGCAGGGATCTGTCGATTATCGGCAGCGCATCGCTGGTGCGAAGCCTGCACGCGGCTGGCCTGATCGACCGTTACACGCTGCTGATCCACCCACTGACCCTGAGCCCGGTGACGATCACCAGCGCCTCATCACGCGGCTCGCGCTAGGCCGGCCTCTTTGGCGCCGCCCGCCGATGGCCGGCCGGCAGCGCCGGACTTCTTCCCCGGACCGGTCAGCCGGGTCACCGCCTGGGCCACGCTGGAGACGCGCGCGGCGGCCCCCGCGTTCCCGGTGACACGGATCGGTTTAGAGGATTATCCATCCCGTGACAACAGTGGCGCCATCGGCAGTCTGGCAGCGCAAGCGGAAAGGAGCGGACGGGATCGGGCGGATGGAGAAGCAGCCGACCTCGTCGGCCTCGATGCGGGCGATGACACCGGCGCGCGTCTGCAGCTCGATCGTGGCCTCATCGGTGGGCACCAGCTGGCACAGCAACGAGTCCTCGTTGACCTCCATCTCGATCGACAGGTGGTCTGAGGTGAAGGTGAGCGCGCGGATCGATGCGGTCTCGGACCGCACGCTCGGCGAGGGAGCGCCGTGCTGCAGCGAGTCGTACGTGAGCTGGGCCAGCTCGGCGTCGATGTTGTGCCACGCGTACGCCCGGCGGGCGGCCTCGGTGAACTCCGCCGGGACATCCCGCTGGGCCTGAAGTGATTCCCTCAGCACGGTCAGCAGTTGGTCGTCGTCCCAGATGTCAGGCACCCCGCCTCCCTCCCATCTCGTGAACGCTCGCGTCGGTGAAGGCAGCCAGGGCGGGAGAACGGCGCAGCCGGTTCAGGCAGCGTGCCCGTTGCGGCCCGATGCTCCCGACGGAGATCGACAACTCGTCGCTGATCTGCGCGTACGGCAGCGGGGGATCGCTGATCAGCATGGCCAGCAGCCGCTGGCAGCGCTCGGGCAGCTCCGTGAAGGCCGCGCGCACCGCGGCGCCCAGCTCCGCCGCGATGATCTCCTGCTCGATGATCTCGGCGGGCTGGTCCCGGGATGCCTGGCCCGCTTCTGGCAGCTCAGAATGGCCATATTTGCTCGCTGCCCGAATGACGCGCAGGCATTCGCGCTGGGTCGTCGTGGCCAGCCAGCCGGGCAGGGCCGCCGGCTGACGAAGGTTCCCGAGCTGCTCGACCAGCAGGAGCCAGACCGTCTGCCCGACGTCGTCCACGTCGGCCCGGCTCAGGTGATAACGCTTGCAGATGAACCACACGAGCGGGGCGTACCGGTCGACGATCGCGTTCCAGGCGTGCTGGTCGCCGTCGCGGGCCCGCACGACGAGGTCGATCACGGCCGGGTCGTCACGCATAGCCGTCCTCTGCGAGCCAGCTGGCGCGGGGCATGCTCGCATCATTCAACGCGGAGGAACGTTGGGCAAGATGGCGTGGGGCGCTGCGCCCGGGTCCGGATGCAGCAAGCCGTACAGGACGTCACGGGCAGATCGCCGTCCGGGTATGACACCGGCCGCGATCACGCCGGTGACGATGCCGGCCGCGAAGGAGCATCCCGCCCAGTTGGCGGTGCCTTCGAACACCTCGTTCCTGGTGCGGGGCCTGCCATGCTCGTCCCGCTCCGTCGTCGCGATCGCGACCTTCCCGGATACGTATGCGCCATCCAGGTCGACGCCGCGGGCGTACAGCGAAATCCACGGTGCGGGACGCGGGGTGAAGGGCGCGAGCTCCCCGGCCCGGTCGATCGCGCCGACGCCGATGACGTTGGCCAGGGCGGCCGGGTAGGAAGCACTGGCGGACGTGACACCCTTGGGTACCCGGCCCGGCGGGAGATCATCGGCCTGCCCGTTGTTCCCGGCCGCCGCGACGACCACCGTCTCGGGCCCGAACCGCCGCACGCCCGTCTCCAGCACGAGCGGGACCGCGTCATCGTCGGTCATGAACTCGCCGAAGGACAGGTTCACGACGTCGGGGGCCGCCTGGGCCATCTCCGCCATCGCGACCGCCGCGTGCCAGGCCGATCCGTCCCCCTGCCCGTTAAGCACGTGACGCAGGTAGATCTGAGCGTCTGCCGCCTGCTGCAGGATGCAGGAGGCCACAAAGGCACAGTGCCCGTCAAATTCGGTGAATTCGTGCTTGCCCGGGTCCAGCAGGTCCTCCTCGCGGCCGACGAAGTGGTCCGCCAGGCGTTCGTGGCGGTACATTTTCGTGTCCAGCAGGCCCACGCGCACGCCGCGGCCCGGCTGGGAGTTGCCGTGCGGCACATCGGCGGCCCTGGTAAAGCCGTTTCTGGTGGGGGTGGGTTCCCCTTCGCCACCGCCGCCAGTGTGCGGATATCCCTTGACCATGGACGGCCGATAGTTCTTGCCGATCCTCAGCTGCCAGCCCGGGTACCGGTCGGCGAATCGGAGCTGGATGCCCTTGATCAGCAGGGCGAGGTCAGAAACCGGGCAGAACTCACGGTGCGCATGCTCGCGCCCGGTCCGGTAGCGGCGGAGTTCCGGCCCGACGGACGGATCGGCCTCAAGCGCGGGAACCGCTGCTTCCACACCGGCCAGGCCGGTGATGCGGGCCATCCCCAGGAGCGCGCTGTGGTCGATGCCGTCCCAGCTGACGCTTAGCTCGCGCAGCATCCTCTGCAGGATGCCGAGATCGGCCAGGGTCACGACGAGCTGATCACCGTGAAACTTTTCCACCCAGCCATGCTTGATGGTCATATTTCCTCCCGCAGCATGTGGTCCACGATCGCATCCCTTGCTGTTCAGAGGAGCCTCCCGGCCGGGTGATACACCAAAAGCCGGAAAAATGTCTTGACGCAGGTCGCTTGGGCCGTGTCTAGAATCGGATGTGGCAGGGGGGCTAGAGGAGCAAGCACGCGAGGCGCTGCGGCTCGCAGAGGCGCATCCGGCCGAATCGGCTGCCCACGCCCGCACGATCGCCCGCGAGGCGCACCAGCGCCACGACCTCGTGTCGGCCTCGATCGCCGAACGAGTCCTGGGCCTGGCCGCCCTGCAGCTGGAAGACCCGGACGCCGCCCTGCGGCATCTGCGGGCGGCGATGCGGCTGGGCCGCCGGGCGGGTTTGGACGGACTGGCCGCCGAAGCCCAGATGAGCCTGGCCTTCGCTCTAAACGTACGCGGGCACGGGCGGCGAGCGCTGCGGGAAATCGAGACCGCGATGTCCAGCCTGACCGGCGTGGCCCGGGCCCGGGCGCAGGCGCAGCGCGCCGCGATCCTCAATCATCTCGGCGGCCTCGACGATGGCCTTCCCGATTACCAGGCCGCGCTCCCGGTGCTGCGCCGGGCCGGCGACCACCTATGGGTGTCGCGGGCGCTGTACAACCGCGCCGTCCTGTACGGCTACCGGCAGGAGTTCACCGCGGCCGAGAACGACCTGCACGAGGCCGCGGAGCTGTGCACCAAGTACGACCTGGACCTGTCGCTGGCGTTCGTGCATCAGAACCTGGGCTGGATCAGCGGCCTGCGCGGTGACGTGCCGGCCGCGCTGCACTATCTCGATCTGGCCGAACGCCGGCTCCGGGCACACGGCGCCCCGGTGGGCGAGCTGCTCGCGGACCGGTCGGAACTGCTGCTGTCCGTGCGGCTGCTGCCCGAGGCCGCGCAGGCGGCCGAGGAAGCGGTACGGGAATTCGAGGCGCAGCACCGGAACATCCTGCCGGAGGCGCGGCTGCTGCTGGCGCAGGCGGCCATCCTCGACGGGCAGGCCGACCGCGGGCTCGAGCAGGCCCGCGCCGCGGCGCACGAGTTCGGCCAGCGAGGGCGCCTGCGCTGGGTGGCGCTGGCCCGTTTCACGGTGCTCCGGGCGCGGCTGGCTGCCGAATCGCACGCCAGCTCGGGATCCAGCGTCAGCATCCGGGCGCTGGAACGCGCCGCCGACGAGCTTGCCGCCACAGGCTGGCCGTCGTCGGCTCTGCAGGCCCGGCTGCTGGCGGGGCAGCTTGCCACCGAACGCGGCTGGACCGCACGAGCCCGCGCCCAGTTCGAGCAGGCGGCCCGGCAGCGCGGCCGGGGGCCCGCCCTGCAGCGGGCCCAGGCCTGGTACGCCGAGGCGTGGCGGCGCTGGGCCAGCGGTAACCGCGGCGGTGCGATGGCCGCCGCCCGCGTGACGCTGCGCGTGATGGACGAGCACCGGGCCGGCCTGGGCGCCACGGATCTGCGCGCGCACGCCTCCGGGCACCGGGAGGACGTGGCCACGTTCGGGCTCCGGCTGGCCTTCGGCAGCGGCGACCCGGCCCGCCTGCTGGAATGGGCGGAACAGGGCCGGGCCAGCCACCTGATGCTCCGGCCGGTCCGCCCGCCCAGCGATCCGGAGCTGGCCGCCGCGCTGTCGGAACTGCGGACCACCGTGAGCGAGCTCTTCCAGCTCCGGGGTTCGGGCGGCAACACCGCCCCGCTCGCGCGCCGCCAGCTGGCCCTGGAACGGCAGATCCGCGACTATCACCGCCGCCTGCCCGCCGATCAAGTGTCCGCGCCTTCGCGGTCGCGGCTGGTGCCCGCGCTGCGCGAGTCGCTGCGTGAGGCGGCCCTGCTCGAATTCATATCGCTCGACGGCACCCTGCACGCCGTGACCGTGGCGGGCGGCCGGATCCGGCTCTGCTCACTCGGGCCGTCCGCGCGGGCCGCCGAGCTGATCGACCGGGTCCGGTTCGCGCTGCACCGGCTGGCCCGTCACCAGCCCAGCGAGGCCAGCAAGGAGGCCGCCGGCGCCCTGCTCGCCGCCGCCGCCGGGAGGCTGGACGCCTTTCTGCTGGAGCCGGTGGCGGCCGAGACCGCCGGGCGCCCGCTGGTGGTGGTGCCGACTGGGGCGCTTCAGTCGCTGCCCTGGTCAGTCCTGCCGTCGGTGGCCGGGCGGCCGGTCACGGTGACGCCGTCGGCCGCACTGTGGAGCGGCGGGCGCCCGGCCCCGGGCCCGGGCGCCCCCGTCCTGGTCGCCGCCGGACCGGGGCTTCCCGGCGCTGAGACCGAGGCCCGGGCGGTCTCAGCACTGCACCGGGTGACCGCGCTGGCCGGCCGGGCCGCGACCGTGGACGCCGTCACCGCCGGCCTGGACGGGGCGAGCCTCGCCCATTTGTCGGCCCACGGGCGCATCCACCCGAACAATCCGCTGTTCACCTCGCTCACGTTCGCCGACGGCCCGCTCACCGTGTACGACGTGGAACGGCTCAGGGAGGCGCCGCAGGTGGTCGTGCTGGCCGCGTGCGACGTGGGCCGGTCGGCGGTGCGGGCGGGCGACGAGATCATGGGCCTGTCCGCGACGTTCCTGGCCATGGGCACCCGGCACGTCATCGCGTCGGTCGTCCCGGTCCCCGACGCCGAAACCGTGCCCCTCATGATCGCCCTCCACGAGCGCCTGGCCAGCGGGGAGACCCCCATGTCCGCGCTGGCGGAGGCCCAGCAGCAACTGGGCCATAGCCATCCGGCGGCCATGGCCGCCGCGGCCGGATTCGTGAGTATCGGGACCGATGTGAACCTCCCCCACCGGCCCAGCTGAATGAGCCGGCCGAATTGAGCCGACCGGCGGTGTATCAGTTCGCCGGGCGCACCCTCCGATCACTGGGAAGGAAGAACAACCTCCTGGATGGCAGCATCCAGGGACCAGGGAGGGCCAATGTCCGCGAACAAGTACACGCTGAAGCACCACGACGTCGTGGTCGAGTACGACGTCGACATCACCCCGGGAATCCCGGCTCTCACCTACACGGACGAGTCCGGCCCGCGGAGCTTCCGTAACGGCCAGATCACGGTGGAGAACACGGCCATCGGGTCGCTGGTCTCGGTCGCGCTGCGGGAGAGCGTCGACACGGGCGGCGAAAGGTTCGGGTTCTACCTGCCGGACGTCGAGGTGACCACCGGGTCGGCGGAATTCCGCACGGTCGGCGTCTACGACACCTTCAGCGGGCCCGATTCGATTCCGCGCCGGCCGGCCACCTACCGGTGCATCGAGCTGTACGGCGTCGCGCAGAGCGTGATTCACCCGCTGCAGACGCCCTAGGTGTGCTGGGCATGGCCGGGGCAGGAGCCGCGTCGGGGGACGGCTCCTGCCCTGGTGGGGCTGGCGGCACGTGGGGCTTCTGATGCTGACGGCCTTTGGGCGGTAGGGAGCGGGACGTTCGTCCCTGAGCGTTTCGGGCCTCAGCGGTCATTGTGTTCTCGTGTTCGCCGCTCATGAGGTCACGGTCGCGGCCCGCTTCGACGTTGCGGCTGCGCGGATGACCCACTTCATCAACCGCGGGGCCCTGCGGGCCGCGTCGGAAACCGCCTTCACCGATGGGATGGTGGCGGGGCTGCGGGTCGGGCCGTTCGGCGGGATACTGGGATTGTCGAAGCTGGTTCGCGTACGGTTCGCCGAGCCGATTCAGCGGCCCGGCCAGATCAGGGTGCCCCTCCGCTGGGAGGCCACCGGGACGGCGGGTGACCTGTTCCCGGTGCTGGACGCGGATCTGACCCTGACCGGTGACAGCGACGGCGACACCCGAATCCGCCTCGACGGCTCATACCGCCCGCCTTTCGGCCGCGCCGGGGCGGCCCTGGACCGGGCCGTGATGAGCCGGCTCGCCATGGCCACGATCCAGTCCCTGGTGGAATGCGTGGCGGACGCGGTCGCTGATCCGGCACCCGAACCGCAGCCGGGCGAGGAACTCGCGGCCCGCTGGTGGCCGGTGACGGAGGCTGAATAGCCCGGGGGGCGACCCCCCGGACCCCCCGCATGCGCTGTGCTGGCCCAGGGGGACGACCCCCTGGAACCCCCGCTGCGCTTCGCGCCCCGCTGCGGTACTTCGCCGACACACCGGCCGCTCACCCGGACCTTCGGTCCGGGGTCGCTGGGCCGGTTACGGACGGCTCGCCGTAGGGCCGCTGCGGTTCTCGCCGATAACACCGGCCGCTCACCCGGACCTTCGGCCCGGGGTCGCTGGGCCGGTTACGAGCGCCTCGCCGTAACCTGCGGGCGGCGGGGTCGATCTGGACCGGGTAGCCGTCGCGCAGGGCGGCGACGGTGGCCGGGGGGGTGATGAGGCGCGCCGCGCCGTACCGGGGCCGCCTCCGGCGGGTCCCATAACCGTCGTACGTCCAGGTGATCAGCTCGTCGCCGGCGACGATGGCCGGAACACCCGTCGCACCCGGAGTGCCCGGAGTGCCCAGCAGGACGAACGCACCGTCGGGGAGGTCCGCCCAGGATGCGGCGTGCAGGCGGCGCCGGTGCGAGCCGCGCACGATCCGCTCCGCGTGCAGTTGCCGGTTCATGCGCGCGGCGGACGGCAGGCCGGTACCGAGCCCGCCGGCCCAGGCCGCCTGGTAGGCGCGGTAGCTCTCGCGGCGGCATTCGGCACAGGGGCGGTGCCCGGCGGCGAAGGAGACCGCCTCGTCGTGGAAGTACAGGTACGTCCAGCGGTGCGGCAGCCACTGCTCGCGCCAGCGGCCGCGGAACTCCAGCGCGCAGGTGATCCACAGATCACTCGCGTGGAAGCGGACGATCTCGTGACCGGCGTGCAGGATGCCGCGGTTACCGGTCCAGGCGCCGCGCAGGGGGATGGCCACGATGTCGCCCATCGGCGTCACCCGGTTCCGTTCCGGCACGTCTGAAGGGTACTGCGTCCGGACGGACGCCGGCTTTCCGCAGATGCGGCGGAAGGCGACGCCGATCTTGGAGCAGCGCCGCGCCACGGGACGGTCCGGCGGGTGCGTGTTACGTTTCAATTGTGATGTGAAGACCGGTGCGGGCGGGGTCCGCTGAGGGCGGGCCACACTGACCGCGCCGCAGCCGAAGGAGACCGGCCCATGACTGGCCTGTCGCAGGACGAGCAGGACATCGTCGATACGGTGCGGGATTTCGTCGACCGTGAGGTGCGCCCGGTCGCCCGCGAGCTCGAGCACGCCAACGAGTACCCCGAAAAGCTCATCGGCCAGATGAAACAGCTGGGGATCTTCGGTCTGGCCATCCCGGAACCGTACGGGGACGTCCAGGTGTCCATGCCGTGCTACGCGATGATCACCGAGGAGCTGGCGCGCGGCTGGATGAGCCTGGCCGGGGCGATGGGCGGGCACACCGTCGTGGCCAAGCTGCTGGTCACCTTCGGCACCGAGGAGCAGAAGCAGCGGTACCTGCCGCGGATGGCCACTGGCGAGCTGCGTGCGACGATGGCCCTCACCGAGCCCGGCGGCGGCTCCGACCTGCAGGCGATGCAGACCTCCGCAGTGCTGGTCAATGACGGGCTGCACGGTCAGCAGTACGAGGTCAACGGGTCCAAGATGTGGATCACCAACGCGCGGCGGTCCGGGCTGATCGCGCTGCTGTGCAAGACCGATCCCGCGGCGCGGCCCCGGCACAAGGGCATCAGCATCCTGCTGGCCGAGCCCGGCGAGGGCCTCACCGTGTCACGCGACCTCGGCAAGCTCGGGTACAAGGGCGTGGAAACGTGCGAGCTGGTCTTCACCGGGTACCGCGCACCGCGGCACGCGATCCTGGGCGGGGTGGAAGGCGCGGGCTTCGCCCAGATGATGAAGGGCCTGGAGACCGGGCGGATCCAGGTGGCCTCGCGCGCGCTTGGCGTGGCCGCCGCCGCGTTCGATGACTCGCTGCGGTACGCGCAGGAACGCGAGGCCTTCGGCCAGCCAATCTGGAAGCACCAGTCGATCGGCAACTACCTGGCCGACATGGCCACCCAGCTGACCGCGGCGCGGCAACTGGTGCGCTACGCGGCGGAACGTTCCGACGCGGGCGAGCGGTGCGACCTGGAGGCCGGCATGGCCAAGCTGTTCGCGTCGGAGGCCGCCATGCAGATCGCGCTCACCGCGGTCCGCATCCACGGTGGCTACGGCTACTCGACCGAGTTCGACGTCGAGCGGTACTTCAGGGACGCGCCGCTGATGATCGTCGGGGAAGGCACCAACGAGATCCAGCGCAACGTCATCGCCTCCCAGCTGATCAGCCGCGGCGGCCTGAGCGGCACAGGCGGCAGCTCAGGGCGCCCGCCCCGGTAAGGTGTGCCGGTGCCGCCCCCGGGGCGGCCGCGTCAATCGCCCGGCACGGCGTCGCCGCGGAGGGCCCCTACCGAGTTCGACGTAGCCGAGGTCGCCGACCGTGGACCAGTTCTCGTGGGCCGGGTGGCGCGCGGCGGCCGTCTTCGCCGGGTCGTTGTGGTACTCGAAGAACGTCGTGTCCCGTTCCCAGTAAACGAGGCCGACCTCGCCCGGCCCGAGCACGTCGCCGGCTTGGTTGCAGATGTGCAGGATGCCCATGAACGGGGTGCCGACCGTGCCCGGCTTGGTCAGCCATCTCTCGGACGTGACGATCGTGCCGCCGTTGCCTTCGGTGGAGGCGTAGTACTCGGTCAGCACCGGGCCCCACCAGTCGATCATCTGCCGCTTGATCCCCGGGGAGCAGGGCGACCCGGTCGAGGCGACGAACTTCACCGAGCTCAGGTCGTACTGCTGCCTCCGCTCGGGTTCGAGGCGGAGCAGCCTGACGAACATCGTCGGCACGAGGTACAAGTGAGTGATCCGCTCCGCCTCGATGAGCTGCAGCGTCTGCTCCGCGTCGAATCTCGGTTCGATCACGAGCTGCGCGTCGTTCAGCGCCGCCTGGACGACATAGGCGACGGGTGCCGAGTGGTAGAGCGGCGCGCTGATCAGCGCGCGCATCCCGGCCTCGATGCCGAGCACCTGGCGGCTTCGCTCGGCGATCAGCGCCAGCTGCTCCGGAGTCGCGGGCTCGCGCCTGATCCCCTTGGGCAGGCCGGTCGTTCCCGACGTATAGACCATCGCGCTTCCCGGCATCTGCTGCGGCGCGATCGGGCCGGTCGCCGCGTCGCGAAACGCGTCCCATCGCTCCAGCTCCCGGCCGACGTCGGGCGGCGGTCCCGGCGCGAGCGCGAAGGCGCGGCGCGTGTGCGCGAGCGGCTCGACGACGAAGACGCGCACGCCCGGCGGGACGGCGCCCGCGATCTGCCCAAGCAGGTCGGCGTGGACGACGAGCAGCTTCGCCTGGCTGTCGGCCAGGATGTGGCGCACCTCGGCGCTCTTGAAGTGCCAGTTGACCATGCACCAGCGCGCGCCGAGCCAGCGCGCCGCGAGCATGAGCTCGAGCATGACGGGCTCGTTGCGAAGCATCAGGGCGACGACCTCGCCGGAGCCGAGCCCGGCATGGCGCAGGGCCGTCGCGGCGCGCGTGTAGCGGGCGTGGAAAGCCTCGCCGCTCTGCCTGCTGTCGCCGAACTGAACGAGCGGTTTCATCGATGCTTCCTGCGCAACGCGAGCCCGCCTGGGGGCGCCCGGCGACCGCGATCCGCGGCGCAGTATCCGATGGACCCGGGCCGCCGTCCATGCTGTCTCTCGGGCGGCCGCCCGCCGCGAATAAATCTGCCTCGCGCTGTCGATTCCCGGCCACCCCGAACGTCATGGCCTGTCGAAGCGACGAGCAGGAGCGGTCATGGTCATCGGAAGGATTCGCTGGGCGAGCGTGCTGCTCGCGCTGCAGCTGCTGCTCGCGGGCTGCGCTGGGCTGCCGCCGCGGCCGGCCGAGCCGCCGACGCTGGCGATCGCCCCCGGCAACGAGACGAGGCTGCAGCGCGTCGCCGTCGCGTCGACGAAAGATTTTCTCGAATCGGGCTTCCAGCTCCTGCCGGTGGCGACCGCTTCGCTCGAAGCCCGGCTCGCGCTCGCGGCGCGCGCCGAGAAAACGCTCGATCTGCAGTACTTCGAATGGTCGGACGACGAGACCGGGCGCTACCTGCTGAAGACGCTGCGCCTCGCGGCCGAGCGCGGCGTGCGCGTTCGCGTCCTCGTCGACGACCTGCACAGCAATGGCGCCGACACGCTGCTCGCCGGACTTGCCGCGTTCGACAACGCCCAGGTGCGGCTGTTCAATCCGTTCGTTCGCAACCGAGGCTCGCTGGCGTTCAAGCTGGCGAGCTCGCTCGACGACCTGGGCCGGGTCAACCACCGCATGCACAACAAGATGTTCGTCGCCGACAACGCGCTCGCCATTACGGGCGGCCGCAACATCGGCGACGAATATTTCACGCGCGATCCGAAGTATAATTTCATCGATTTGGACGTGGTTGCGGCAGGCGCCATCGTGCCGCAGCTGTCGGCGTCGTTCGACGCTTTCTGGAA
>Ga0209839_10000332_pt1 | contig 24648 bp, 23 predicted proteins | sample OrgsoiDNA2013050_FD_185800 | JGI IMG/M metagenome (GOLD analysis project Ga0209839, IMG submission 185800) | Permafrost soil microbial communities from the Arctic, to analyse light accelerated degradation of dissolved organic matter (DOM) -... | ecosystem: Environmental > Terrestrial > Soil >... | reverse complement strand
GCAGGACGTAGCGCGCGGGATGGCGGTCCTCCGCCAGCCCTTCGCGCTGCAACGCCCGGTGCATGGTCTTGATGATGTCGCCGCGCTCCCCAAGCTCCCGCAGCGTCGGCTCAGCCTTTGAGGAAACCATCCATATGCCGGTCTCGATCTCGGTCGCCAACCCCATGCGCGCCAGCTTGCGCGCCCGCTCGATCAGGAGGGCTCGGTTCTGGCGGAACGTGTCGCGCATGTCCTGGTCGGGGCGCAGGTCGGAAAACTCCATCCCCCGCTGCTCGGCGATCAGCATCCGGTCGAGCTTGGTGAAGAGATCGGCATCCACTTCCCGCTCGAGCTGCTTCGTCACCTCCAGCTCGGTCTGCCGGCCCAGTTCCCGGGTAACGATCTCGCTGGCCCGTTCCCGAATGCCATAGGCGATATAGTCGCCGGCGATGTTGAGGGTCTTGCCGTCCTCCGTGACGCCGCGCACCAGGACATGGGTGTGCGGGTGACCGGTGTTGTGGTGATCGACCGCGATCCAGTCGAGCTTCGTCCTGAGGTCGGCTTCCATCCGCTGCATCAGGTCGCGCGTGGTCGTGCGCAGATCGGATAGCTCCACGCCGTCCTCGGATGAGACGATGAAGCGGAACTGATGCCGATCGTCGCGACCCCGGTCGAGGAAAGCGCGGCCATCCTCTCCATCGCGCTCGGCCGAATAGACCTGGGCCCTCTCGCCATCCTTCGTCACGCCGTCCCGTTCGAGGTAACGCAGGTGCGCGTCCACTGCCTTGGCGCTGACAAACTGCCGTCCGCGGGCAGCTCCGCGCTGCGGGTTGAGTTTCACCACCCGGGCCTTCACCGCCACCCGTCGCGCCCGCGTGCGCGCCCCGCTCCCGTCCCGGCTCCAAGCGCTCCGATCCTTGAGGCTCAGCGCCATTGCGGCGCCGCGGCCCCGCGCGTTGAACCTGCCGCCTCCCTTCCCCGAGCCGGGGTTCCGGTTCGGATTGCCGCCAGCGCGCCGGATCGCCCGATGGACCTCACCGACGAAGCTGGTCGGGCGTCCACGCGCCGCGCCGATCCGGCGCGCGGATTCTCGTCCGCTGCTGCGATCGCGGGCCTTGCCGGGACGGATGCGAAAGTCGTCTTCGTTGCGCGCCACCGGACGACGATTGGAAGTCGAACGTTATCGCGCAAGACCAGAAATGCAATCCGCGTGATGCAGCGTAGAAGTACCTGCGCCAGCGAAGATACGGCTATTGCCGATTCTCAGCATGTCGCGGGCGACGGCTCTCGGAGCATTGAAAAAGAATGATAATCGGAAAAAAGCGCCGCTCGCCGGTCTCGACGGAACGTCGGAGACCGACCTAAAACAATGTGCAGACAAAAACTTAGGAACGAAGTTCCGGAAGCGGGGAAACCCGCTTTATCTTGCCTTCCTAATCGGGCGCACGTAACCGTCCGAGTTCTGCACATCATTCTGATATTTTGTTCTCGTTCCATTTCAGCTTCTCTGCTGCGGTGGAGAATCTCCGATGGCGCCTCGTCGTTCCTGGGCAACGGCCGACAACCCGTTCTGGTCGAACCATGTTGCGGCCTGGTATCGAAGCGCGCTGAGACGCGGAGCACTACTGCCGGACACACGATCTTTCGACGACAAGTTTGACGCGGTGGGCACACCATCTGGTGAGCGCGGAAGACCTGCGCAAGCGTACGGAAGATTTGCAGAAATTGCGCCGGAAGAAGCCGGAACGGCAGCCGAAGAACGCGCGGCCGAACAGGCCCAAGAGGCCTCGGCGCAATCGCTACAGCGTGCGGACGGACAGCGGTCCGTTGGCTCTTCAGGCGTTCTGGGGCATGCATGTCGAAGCGATGAACTTCAGCGGTATGGGGCACGCCGAGTACGCCGCCGCGCTCGGCTTGTCGCCGCACGCGTTGCGCATTTGGCGAGATCGGCTGGAACAATCCGGCAACGAAATGGACTGGCGAAGCCTGCTTCACCCGAGTGCCCGGGCTCAATTAAGCAGCGCTGCTAATTGCGCACGGCGCAAGTACCGCTTGACACCGGAGGCGGCGGACGGCCGGTCGAACCGCCGTCGCTTCAGCGACGAGCAGAAGCGAGCGATCGTGCAGGAGACGGAGAAGCCTGGTGCCAGCGTGGCACAGGTTTGCCGCCGCCATGGCGTCGCCACCAGCATGGTCTTCCGCTGGCGGGTCGACTTCGGCCTGAGCGCTCGAAAGGCTCCGCAAGTCGTAACGGTAGCGCTCTCCGAAGGCGCGGCGAATGAGCCGTCGGCGCTCGCCGTTTTGCGCGATCTCGTGCGGCCGCCCGACGGTATGACGGCGATCGAACTGGATGATGGGCGGCGCGTCTTTGCGCCTGAAGGCAGCAACCCGGCTGCGGTGAAGCGGCAGCTCGCCAAGGGGACGACATCACCATGATGGTTGTTGCAGCAGGCGTGAAGGTTCACCTGGTACTGGGCCACACCGACATGCGAAAAGGGCTCGATGGCCTCGCGACATTGATCCAGGAGCATCTGAAGAAGGATCCATTCTCGGGTCATCTGTTCGTGTTCCGCGGCAAGAATGCATCGCTCCTGAAGATCCTATTTTGGGATGGGACGGGGCTGTGCTTGTTCACTAAGCGCATCGACCGCGCAAACTTTTTCTGGCCGCGCCTGGCGGAGCCGGGCAGCTCGGTGACGCTGTCGCCGGCGCAACTCGCGATGCTGCTCGAAGGCATCGACTGGCGTACGCCGGAACGCTTCTGGCGTCCACTGCTGGCCGGCTGAATCGCAAAAACCCCTATCAAATAAGGCTAAGTCCCTTCTTCGAATCAGCTGATTCGAGTAGAATCGGATATGCAGATCGATCTCCAAAATCTTCCGACAGACACAGCACTTCTGCATCGCCTGGTGTGCGATATCGCCGCAACGATCGAACATCGCGACAGCGAGATCGACCGCCTGGAATCCATCATCAAGCAGTTGCAGCGCGCGCAGTTTGGCCGCCGTTCCGAGCGTCTCGATCCCGACCAACTCGCCCTCGGGCTTGAAGACCTCGACGGCGATCTCGCCCGTGCCCATGAGAGCGGCCCGCGGGTCCAGAACCGACAATCCGAACGGACCTCCCATCGCAAGCCTCTGCCCGACCATCTGCCACGCGACGAAGTGCGGCTCGATATCGACGACATGACTTGCGCTTCCTGCGGTGGCGCGCTGCATGTGATCGGGGAAAGCGTGAGCGAGACGCTGGACTGGGTTCCGGCGCAGCTGCGCGTGATCCGCACCACTCGCCCGAAATATGCCTGCCGCAGTTGCGCGACTATGGCGCAGGCGCCAGCTCCGGAACGGGTGATCGCCGGCGGTTTGGCGACGCCGGCGCTGCTTGCTCACGTAATGGTCAGCAAGTACTGCGATCACACGCCACTCTATCGGCAATCGCAGATCTTTGCCCGCCACGGCGTCGATCTCCCGCGTTCGACGCTGGCCGGATGGGTCGGCGGCGCCTGCTGGTGGCTTGAGGCATTGCATGAGCGCCTGGCCAAAAACGTGTTTGCCTCCGACCATCTGTTTGCCGACGACACACCGGTCCCGGTGCTCGATCCCGGTCGCGGACGTACCAAGACCGGACGTCTCTGGGTTTATGCCCGCGAGCAACGCGGCTGGAGTGGACCGGGGCCGCCGGCGGCAGTCTTTGTGTTCGCACCGGACCGCAAGGCTGAGCGTCCGGCTTCGCATCTCGAACACTTCAGGGGCGTTTTGCACGTCGACGGCTATGCCGGCTTCGAACCTTTGACAAGCAAGGGGGACGTTGTGCCCGCCGCATGCTGGAGTTATGCACGGCGCAAGTTCTACGAGGTGGCGCAGGCAACCAATGCACCGATCGCGACCGAAGCGTTGCGCCAGATTGCCAAACTCTATGCCATTGAAGCCGACGTTCGCGGCCAATCGCCGGGGCACAGGCTCGCGGCTCGCCGCAATCGCTCCAAGCGCGTCGTCGAGACGATGCGGCTCTGGTTCGAACAGCAGCTTCCTCTTGTACCAGGCCGCAGCACGATTGCCGAAGCGATCCGCTACGCACTCTCGCGCTGGGACGCTCTGACGCGCTTCCTGCATGATGGCCGCATCGAACTCGATACCAACCCGGTTGAACGGGCGATCAGGCCTGTTGCACTCGGTCGCAAGAATCATCTCTTCGCCGGCAGCGATGGCGGTGGCCATCGATGGGCCGTTCTTTGTTCGTTGATCGAATCCTGCAAGCTTAACGACGTCGAGCCCTACGCCTATCTCCATGACGTGCTCTCACGCATGATCGCCGGGCACCCGGTCAATCGTCTCGACGAATTGCTGCCGTGGGCGTGGAAAGCCGGAAATCCTGTCAAGAGCTGAGTGAAGTGCAGAACCCGGACGCTTACGGGCGCACAAAGTCAACTCTCAACTACGCAATTTTGCGAACTTTCAATCATGAGCATTTCCCTTCTCTCAACACTGATGACGGAGGCAGAGTCTGCCGTACGCGCACCGCTGTTTGCATTCTCCAGGCGGGGTCCATGCGTTCCTTCGCGTTCAGCACTGGGCGTGGCCCCGCCAGGGGACGCTCACCGCGCGCGCGGATCTCTAATCTTTACTCCTCCTCAACGCGCTGGGTGCAAGGCCAGCGCTAGTCCTCGATCATCGTGCAGCGATCACTGCGCAGGCTTCAATCTGAGTCGTTGCGTGACCTTGGCACCGAAGCCGACGTGGAAGTCGGTTTCGCTGACCCACATTCGATGCAGAATACTTGCAAGCTTGCGCGCGACCGCGACGATCGCGCACAGGATGCTCGACCGTTTGGCGATCCGCAGGCCCCACACCCGCAATGCCGACCATTTCCTGACCCGCAGCAGAAGGCTTGCAGCCGCCTCGCATAGCGCCTCCCGAAACGGCTACATCGCCCTGCTTGCTGATCCGTCCTTCATAGTCGATGGACGTTCCTGATTGGTGTCGTCTCGGCGTCAGGCCAAAATGCGCTCCAACCGTTCGAGACCGCGCAAAGCGCCGGGGATCATCGACACCGACTTTGAACGAAAGGGCCGCAACGGGACCGACGCCGGGAACCGTCATCAGACGCCGACAGACAGGATCATACTGGACCACTTGCAGGAGCACGCGATGTAACCGCTCGTAGCCCTCGAAGATCGCCCGCCGCACGTCGAGCATGGCTTCGATGGTCATCGCGAAAATCGGATCGCTACGTTCGAGCAGCTCGCGAATGCGTGCTTCGTAGGCACCTCGAACGACGGCTCCAACCAGTAGCCCGTAGGCCCGCAGCGCGCCACGAATGTGGTTTTCGATGTCGATCAGCTTGCGCTTCAGGAGATTCCTGTTGGACAGAAGCGTGCGCATCTTTTGCATGTCGATGTTCTTAACATGAACCGCGCCGTACCAGCCCAGGCGCATCATCTGCGCGATGCCACGTGCATCGTTCCGGTCGGTTTTGTTGCGCATGGTGGAAAGCGAAACACGTATATGACGAGCTTCGGCAACAATGATTGGGACCCCGGCCGGCTGCAGTTCGCGGTACAAGCAGATGCCCGGCGAGGACGCTACGACGCCCACGCGGTCGAGGCGATCCGCGGAGCCCTCAAGCTCGGAGCGGATCGCCTCCGGCTCCGTGCTCACCTTGACCTCTCGAACCGTCACGCCCTCGCTGTCGACGATGCAAAGACTGGTTTCCTCAAGACCGACGTCCAATCCAACGTAAAGTTTCATCGGAGCTCTCCTTTGTGCCAATGATCACCTAAGTCGTTGCACCAGCCTCCAGATTCGGCCACCAGTGGGCTAACCCCGTGCACCGCTTTCTCGAAGCCCGATTTGAAGAGCCGTCGAACTCAACCTTCCGTAACCGTCCGAATTCTGCACGTCTTTCGGATATTTTGTTCTCGTTCCATTTCGGTTTCTTTCGTTGCACGGAGGATCACCGATAGCGTCTCGCCGTTCCTGGGCAAAGGCCGACAACCCGTTCTGGTCCGGGCATGTTGCGGCTTGGTATCGAAGCGCTCTGGACGCGGAGGACTATTGCCGCCAACGCGATCTTTCGACAGCGACATTGATGCAATGGGCGCGCCATCTGCTGAACGCGGAGGATCTGCGCAAGCGTACGGAAGATCTTCAGAAATCGCGCCGGAAAACGCCGGAACGGCAGCCGAAGAACGCGCCGCCGAAGCGGCCCAAGTTGCCTCGGCGAAATCGCTACAGCGTGCGTACGGACAGCGGTCCGATTGCGCTTCGCGCGTTCCGGAACATGCATGTGGAGGCGATGAACTGGAGCGGCATGGGGCACGCCGAATATGCCGCAGCGCTCGGTCTTTCGCCGCATGCGTTGCGCTTATGGCGCGATCGCCTGGAAGAATCCGGCAACGAAATGGACTGGCGATCCCTGCTTCATCCGAGTGCCCGGGCTCAATTAAGCAGCGGTGCTAATTGCGCACGGCGTAAATACCGCCGGGCCGGACGAGCGCGTACTCGGCACATCGTCCCGTCACCCCGCCCCGGGGCGTCACCGCGCATATCCGCTCTGGACCGCCATTTGACAACGCCTCGGGATCTACCCTTAGCGCTTCTCTGCGGTCGGATAGACCAGCGATTGGTCCTCGATTTCCTGCACGGGGAGCTTATGTACACCCGCCATGATGTGGAGCTCTTGCAACGACGGCATGGCGGCGCTCGATAGCTCGATCGACGGAGATCGCGACCACAGCATGGTCGTCGCAACCACGATCAGAGCAACGGCCGCGATTGCAGGAATGGCCAGACGCATCATCCGAAGTCTCCGTTTCCCAATCGTGAATTTGTCAGGTGAACCTGCCGTAAGGTTCAAAGTAATGTTAGTGCAGCAAAGCGAGGCTCAGCGCAATAATCCAGCACCAGGCAAATACTGGCGCTAAAGTCTCGCGCTGGGTTCGGCGAACGCGGCCGACGACGCCTCTTGCACGAAATTGTCAAGAATAGCGGCGGCTGCGACGGCAATAAGGCCGCAGACCAGGCACGCGACAATAAATACTCGCATAGGTTACTCCCGTTTCTTGCAACACTCCAACCTTACTTGCGGACTTCCGGTTTCACCTTGCAGACAAGAACCGGATGTTCAACCCGAGCGGGCAAATGCCTCCGTTTCAATATCCACGAATGTTCGCCCCAGCGAGCCCACGCGAGCATACAAATCAGCCGATTTGGTGTTCTCCAGATCGACAAAAAAGCGCCTGATCCAGGGCGCGAGATGTTGTTCAAAGAACTTACGATCGGCGCCGTCGGGGCCGGCAACTTCTCCGCCGACCAGACCCGCCATGATCTCGCAAAGAATCGCGGCATGATCCTCGGGCTCCGAATGTCCACCAGTTCTTTCGATGCCTAGATGCAGCAAGGTCTCACGCAGCCCTGCGAGCGGGCGGCCATAGAGCGAGCCCGCCAAGTAGTGTGATGCATATGGCAGCAACACGTTCTGTCCAAGCCCGGTAAACAGATCAAAATACTCTCGCGCCGCACTTGCCTCGTCCGCTCGGGCCGCGGCCTTCCCGAGATCGGCGTGTGCCGCTCCGAGCGGGCTCGCATTGCCGCGCAGCAATGCCAAGCGTCCAATCAATCCGGTATCGGGGCTGCGTGAAAGCAGGACAGCGAGCAATGCGTATTCTTGCGCACGGGCGTGATCGATCTCATCGACGACGCGATGGGAGGATATGTGAGACCGGGACTCCTGCATCTGCTCCATTCCAGTCTGCGATATCATCAGACGGCCGCAACCGTCGGCTTCTATCCAATCCTACCGCGGTAAAGCGCTGCCGTGTGAACGGGATCGCGAGAACCCAGCTTCCTCGGTGACCGGCCCGTTGCCGGTTGCCGGATCCTCCGCGCCGCCAGGCGGCGAACCATCAAACGCTTGCTGCGCCTTCCGATCGAGAACGACCGGTTCGTCTCGGGTTTCCACAGGCAACACCTGTTCCACCGATGCCGGTACTTCCGGAATCATCCCGGCTGATCTGTCCTGCTGGCCAAGCGCCTGGGCCAGAAGGTCCGGCACGTTGTCGCTCTCCAGCAGCGGGCCGAAGCCGGGTATCGCAGTCGGGTCGTTGAAATCCCATTGGTTCTCGGCGATGCCGACAAAATCACGAATGGCCGGATCGCTCGTCCAAACCTGGCGCAGGGCAGCCCGCGTCAATTCGGCGGGCACGCGACTTTGCAGAAAGCCGCGGATGTCGGTGTTGACGGAAATCGCCTCAATCGACGGCAGGCTAGCCGGATCAAAGGCTGCATCGATCCCGGGCTGCCCGATAGCGGCTTCCGCACTGTCCGCGGATACTTCCACCGGTGGGCGCGGCAACGAATCTCCCGTTGGCTCTGTTCTGCGCTGGATAGCGGCGCTGCGTTTCAATCGCGCCCAGCGCGAGACGAAATTTTCGGACACCGTCACTCCCCGTTCTCCGGTCCGTTTGCACGGCCGGCAAGCGTCGGTTCCGCGGACCGACGTTCGCGCTTGACGAAGGCCCGCTCGACATGGTGTTCGGCAATGAATCGAGCGATAATTTTCACGATTTCGGCCGGCATTGGCACGGCTTCGACAAGATTGTTTCCGGCATCGGTGAACGCCTCTCCTTCGGCCGGGTCAGCGGTGACGGCAAGAATCTCATATGGCCGCTCCGAAGCAACGGGTTGCAGGGCAACCCATAATGCGGGCGCGCCCGATGCGAGGTTGTCGCGATAATTTGTGGTCTCGGTCCGGTGCAATTCGATCACGGCCTCGCCGGCAAAGAACAGCGTCGTTTCCGCTTCCGCAGCGAGCGGCGTCCAGGGCGCAGCCGACGGGCTTCCAACAAAAACCGAGACCGGTCGCCATAGAAAATCAACCCACGCGCTGATCGCCTTGCGTCGCTCGACCACGACACCTACCACAATGCGAGCCAGAGCTGTCGATTTCAATTCACCATCTCCCCGCGCCGGATCGGCAGGCCGGTCACGAGATTTTGCGGCTTCAGTCGCAACACCTCGTCAGCCGTCATCGCCATCAGCAGATACACCGGTTCGCCCCGGACCTTTTCCATCATATCCAGCGGATTGTGGAACGTCAGCCGGTAAATACAGATCAGACGACCCCGCACCGCGTCGTCGAGTTCATTGCCGTTCCAGATCGTATCGCCGATACGCGTGGCGTCGGAATCAAGCCCGACGTACCATGACAATGACGCGTCACGCAGTTCCGTCAATGTTTCGACCGCGACATCGATTGCAAGCAAATGAGCCAGCCAGCGCGTGACGACGTCACCAAGCGCGACCAGACCGCGCCGGTCGGCTGTCAGGTCGAGCGCCATGTCGAAGCGGTCGCTGCGTTCCCAGTAGCTGCCCGCGGTTGCATCGTTGAGCAAATCGACCTCGGTGGCCGCCGGCAGTCCCAGCAACGCAACCAACGGCGATCGAGGCTCCCGTTCGAACTGCGACTGCGTCTCTTCGTCGATCGCGGTCACCATGCCTTCGTGGACCAGCAGCTTCTGCGGACGAAAAAACATCTCGGCGGCGCGCAGAAGAAAAACATCGTCGCAACCGTCCAACAGGTTCCGCAGTATGGCCTGCACCAGCTGACTGATAAACACGTGGGGGAACCTGATATTACGCCAGACAATCTCTAAATAGGCGGCTTCCAGGGTGCTGTGCCTCATCAGATGATCGCGCCAGGCGATCATCATTTGCCAGTTTTCGCGCGCGTCCGCGTCGACGATCGTTGCAATCTGCGCAGCCGCGACCGGCTGCCGTGGATTGCCAAGCAATGCATTGTGCAGTTTTCGCTCCGCGGCACACGCCTCCGCCGGCGGGACGAGTTCCGGGCGCGCCAGATAGACTTTCAGGAATTCGTCGGTCACAAACAACCTGCCTGCGGCGTCGCGATCAAGCAAATGATGACCGCAGGAGAGCCAGAAGTCGCGCGGTCCACTCAACGATGCGCTCCTTTCTCCAGCCCGGCGAGATCGAGGTGCTCAGCTGGCACTTCGTCGTCGCCGACCACTTCGAAAAACTCGAAAGCGTTTGTGTGCCCCACTGCGTCGCGCAAGCGCAGCGTTCGAAATTGTTCGCGAATGGTCCCGTTCTCGTGGCTTCGAGTAACGGCAACGAGCACGCCCGGCGAATGGTCGCAGAGCGACGCCACAAAGCCGATCTCCTCCTCCGCGGCCAGGCGGGCCGTGGCAAGATCCGGCGCACCGAAACATTTGACCAGTTGCAGCGCAAGCATTTCGATAACGGCGCGACGATCTTTTTCGCTCGCTTCGACAATTTGCGCCAGGGTCGAGCGGCCAAGCGAATCCAATCCCAAAAAGCCGGCACGAAATGAGGCACGCGCCTTGCTCCGCAAATTTGCCGGGTCGCAATGGGCAAATGCGAAAGCCCCCGACACCGCCCATTCACCAGGCTCTGCGGGCTTTTCAAAAATGAACGAATCCGACGGATCGAGCCGGATGGTCCGCAGCAGCTTCACCGACTATCTCCGGTATCGTGCTTTTCAATGCAGGCAGTATATACTCTCCTGCGAGTTCCGGCCAGTTGCCGCTGCGATTGGAAGACAAAGTCCGGCCTACAGGAAATAGTGAGAGCGATGGCTGATCCTCATAGGCATCTCCTGATCTGCTCGTGCGACGATACGATGCCGCTCGACGCCGAAGCCGTCCGCCACGGCTGCCGCGCGGACCCGACGACCGCGACCCAGCTATGCCGCGCCGAGCTCGATCGGTTCCGCACCATCGCGGCGAGCGACACGCCACTCACCGTTGGATGCACGCAAGAAGCTCATCTGTTCTCCGGGGTGGCGGCGGAAGTTGGGCGGACAAGGCCGGTCGAATTCGTCAATATCCGCGAGTCCGCCGGATGGTCCAGTGAAGCCGCCGACGCGGGTCCAAAAATGGCGGCGCTGCTGGCGGCGGCGGCCGAGCCCACGCCGACTGTGCCGGTCGTCAAATTGGAGAGTGGCGGCGTCATTCTCATCTGCGGCCGTGATGAGGCTGCTGTCGAAGCTGGCAAGCTGCTCAAGGAACATCTCGATGTCACCGTCCTGATTGAACCGCCGGCGGCGATCGTGCCGCCGCGGAACACCGATTTTCCGGTAGCGAAAGGAAAGGTCAGAAACGCCCGCGGTCATCTCGGCGCATTCGAGGTCACGGTCGATGATTTCGCGCAAGCCACGCCCTCCTCGCGAAGCGCATTGCTGTTCGAGCCGTCGCGCAACGATGCACGGTCGAGCTGCGATATCATTCTTGACCTGACGGGAGGCGCGGCGTTTTTCCCCGCGGCCGATTTGCGCGACGGCTATCTGCGTGCCGATCCCGGCAATCCCGCCGCCATGCTGCGGGCAGTTCTCAGCGCACGCGATCTCATCGGCTCGTTCGAGAAACCACGTTACGTCACCTACGACGCCGCGCTGTGTGCCCATTCACGTTCAATGCTCGTCGGCTGCACACGCTGCCTCGATCTTTGTCCGACAGCGGCCATCACGCCCGCCGGCGATCACGTGGCGATCGACGCAAACATTTGCGCGGGCTGCGGGCAATGCGCCGCGGCCTGCCCCACCGGTGCGGCGTCCTACGCGGTGCCTTCGGAAGACCTGCTGATGCGCAAGCTGCGCGCGATGCTGCTGGCCTATCGCGAGGCCGGAGGGGAACAGCCGATCGTGCTGGTGCATGACGATTCCCACGGCGCACCGCTGATCGATGCGCTGGCGCGGTTCGGCGGCGGATTGCCGGCGAACGTGCTGCCGTTCGCGGTCAACGAGATCACGCAGGTCGGACTGGAGAGCGTCGCCGCCGCCTTCGCCTACGGCGCATCGGCGATCCGGTTCCTGTTGCGGGCGCGGCCGCTTCATGATGTTTCCGGACTGCTGCGGACAATCTCGGTGGCTGATCCGATCCTCACTGGACTGAGCTTCGGCGCCGGCCGGATTGCGACGATCGAAGCGGACGATCCGGACCTTCTGGCCGAAGCGCTGCGCGCCATTCCGTCGATGCCGCCGGCGCCGCGCCCCTCAAGCTTCCGCCCGCTGGGAGGCAAACGAAGCGTGCTGCGGTTTGCGATCAGCGAGCTGCATCGCGCTGCGCCGGAACCCGTCGGGGTTATCGCACTGCCCGAAGGCGCACCGTTCGGGGCTGTCGAAATCGAGGCCGGCGGCTGCACGCTATGTCTGTCCTGCGTGTCGGCATGCCCGACTGGCGCATTGCGCGACGACCCCGAACGGCCGGTGCTGCGCTTTGTCGAGGATGCCTGCGTTCAGTGTGGATTGTGCCAGGTGACCTGTCCGGAAAATGTCATCACACTAAGACCCCAGATCGATTTCGACGCCGCCAGGGCCCCGGCCCGCATCCTCAAGGAGGAGGAGCCATTCTGCTGTATCCGCTGCAGCAAACCATTCGGTGTGAAGAGCACGATCGAACGTGTCGTATCGAAACTCGAGGGCAAGCACTGGATGTACACCGGCTCGTCCCGACGGCTCGACGTCATCAAGATGTGCGATGATTGCCGCGTCGCGGTCGTCGCCGAGGAGGGTTTTGAGCCCTACGGCGCGCAACGCCAGATCGTCCGAACGACGGATGACTATCTGCGAGAACGCGATCAGCAAAAAAAGGCCGGGAAGGACGGAAGTTGACCCCCGCGGCCGCGGTCTGTTCATTCCGCTGGTGTCGCCGAGGGCCGTCCCTGCCGGTTTTGGTTTGCGAGCTCGCGGGCGAGCCAGAGATCGTGATGCTCTTTCGCCCAGTTGAGATCGACCTCCCCGGTGCCCATGGCCTCGAACGCGCCCTCCATCCCGAGCGTGCCGATATAGATGTGGCCAAGGATCAGGGCGATGAACAGAACGGCCACAACGGCGTGGACCACCTGCGCCAGCTGCATCTCGGCAATGTTGGTCTCGAAAAAGGGGAACAGCAGCAGAAACCCCGAGACGGAGACCGTGACACCGGCAGCCAGGGAAAGCCAATAGACAAACTTTTCGCCCGGGTTAAAGCGCCCTGCGGGCGCATGTTTGTCCTTGATGAAACCTCCGCCCTGCCCAATCCAGTCGAGATCGACCTTTTCGAACAAATTGTCCCTGAAGAAGATTACGATGATGAGGAAGAGACCGGCCACGAATGCGAAGCTGGTGAAGTTATGCAGATACTTCGCGGCCTGCGAAATATCAGAGAACATATCCGGGCCGACGATTGGCAAAAGCAGAATTTTCCCGAACGTGATGTTGAGACCCGTCAGGCCGAGAATGACAAAGGACACCGCTGTCAGCCAATGCGCAAATCGCTCAAAGGCCTTGAAGCGGACGATCTTCTGTCCGGAGCGCCCTGCCGTAATCCGCAAGCGTCCCATGATGAGATAGGCAGCGCCCAGCACCACGATCATGCCCAGGATCACGATCGCGCCGCCCCAATGCAACAGGACCTCATGGAAATAATCCCACGTCCGTCCCGCCGGCTGGATCAGCACCGCGGCTTTTGTATCGGGAATATCGATCCGCCCTTCCGCGCGAGGGACTTGCTGCAGCAGAGTGCGTTCGCTGGTGACGCTGGCGGTCGGATCGGGCGCACCATCGGGACCGAGCTTCTGCGCCATCGCCGGTGAAGATGTCGCGATACCAAGAAGCATCATTGCAAAAGTCACGAGGCGAAGGTGCGCAAGAAACGTCATGACGATCATCCTCCCCTCGTGTTCCGCTGCTCCGCCAAAGCGTCAGACCTCGATGCCCTCGTGATAGGCTGTCAACCAGCCCCACGCGCCCGAGCCATAGCCGCGCTTCAAGACCCGCTCCTTGTAGATCTGCGCGATGATATCGCCGTCGCCCGCGAGCAGCGATTTGGTGGAGCACATCTCCGCGCATAGCGGCAGCTTGCCTTCGCCAAACCGGTTCGAGCCGTATTTCTCAAATTCCTCGGCACTGCCTGAGGCTTCCGCTCCGCCACCGCCGGCGCAGTAGGTACATTTGTCCATCTTGCCGCGCGAGCCGAAATTGCCGACCCGGGGATACTGCGGCGCGCCGAACGGACAGGCATAGAAGCAATAACCGCAGCCGATGCAGAGATCTTTCGAATGCAGCACGATGCCGTCTTCGGTTGGATAAATGCAAGTCACCGGGCACACCGCCGCACAAGGCGCGTCGGTGCAATGCATGCAGGCCATTGAAACCGAGCGTTCGCCTGGCTTGCCGTCATTGATGGTGACGACGCGCCGCCGGTTGATCCCCCAGGGCACCTCGTTCTCGTTCTTGCACGCGGTAACACAGGCGTTGCAGTCGATGCACCGGTCCGCGTCGCAAAGGAATTTCATGCGCGCCATCGATCGGCCCCCTCACGCTGCCTTGATCTGACAAAGAGTGGCCTTGGGCTCCTGCATGCCGGTCGCAGGATCATAACCGTACGTCGTCAGCGTGTTCACGCTCTCGCCGAGCACGAATGGATCGGCGCCTTTCGGATATCTGGCGCGCAGATCGGCGCCCTCGTACCACCCGGCGAAATGATACGGCATCCAGGCAACGCCCTTGCCGACCCGCTCGGTCACGAGCGCCTTCATGCGGGTCCTCGAACTATTCTCCGCGCCAGTCACCCAAACCCATCCACCATCCTTGATGCCACGCTCGCCCGCATCCGCCGGATTGATTTCGACAAACATATGCTGCTTCAACTCCGCCAGCCACTTATTGGAACGTGTTTCCTCGCCGCCACCTTCATACTCGACGAGCCTGCCGGAGCTCAGGATCAGCGGGAACTGTCTGGCGATACCCCTGTCGACGGCCGCCTTTTGTACGGAAAAACCGATGTTGGGTACGCGGAACTGCTTGGCGTCGGGCAAGGTCGGATAGTCGGCGACCAGGTCCGGGCGCGGGGTATAGATCGGTTCGCGGTGGACGGGAATCGGATCGGGAAGATTCCAGGCAATCATCCGCGCCTTGGCGTTGCCATAGGGCGAACAGCCGTGCTCGATCGCCACGCGCTGGATTCCGCCGGAAAGATCGAGCGACCAGGACACGGCATCGGGATTGGCGGAATTGACGCGCTGGATGATTTCCATTTCCTGCGCCGTGAGGTCCTTGTCCCAACCGAGCTTCTTGAGCACCGCCAGGGTAAACTCTGGATATCCATCCTTGATTTCGGAGCCGACCGAATAGGAGCCCTCGGCGAGCAGATTGTCGTGGTCCTCCCGTTCGACCTCCTGTCCGTTTTCCATCACCTTGCGTTTGACGATGCGCTCGACACCGAAGCGGGCGCGGAACGTGCCGCCGCCCTCCTTCACCGCCAGATTGGTGTTGTAGAGGATGGGCGTGCCGGGATGCTTGAACTCCGGCGTTCCCCAGCATGGCCACGGCAGACCGTAATAGTCGCCGCCGACTTCCGGATCATCCTTCGGCGCGCGCATGGTCACCAGATCGAATTTGGCCTGGTTCCTCATGTGGGCCTTGAGCCGTTCGGGAGATTGTCCGCAATAGCCCGTCGACCATCCGCCACGATTGATCTCGCGCAGAATATCCTCCGCCGACACCGCGTTGTTTTCGACCTTGATGTTCTTGAACATCCGGTCGGCGAAGCCGAGCTTGAGGGCAAGCAAGTACATCGTGTCGTAGTCGTTTTTCGATTCGAACACCGGCTCGACGATTTTGTCGCCCCACTGCAGCGAGCGGTTCGAGGCGGTACGCGATCCATCCATCTCGAAGCTTGTGCACGCAGGTAAAAGGTATGTGCCGTCCTTGCGCTCGGAGAGCACCGACCAGGCGGTCGGATAGGGATCGCAAACCACCAGTAGCTCGAGTTTCTCGATGCCGCGGGCGGCTTCCGGCATCCGGGTAATGGTGTTGACACCGTGTCCCATGATGAACATCGCCTGCACCGTATCGGGCTGGCCGACCTGGTCCTTCGGCAGCAACGTCGCGTCGAACCAGCGCGTGCTCGGAATGCCCGGCGTTTCCATCAGCTTCTTGTTCGGGAAGCGCGAGCTCATCCACTCGTAATCCACTTCCCACACGCGGCACCAATGCCGCCAAGCATCCTCGGCAAGACCATAATAAAGCGGCAGCGTTGTGACATCGAGGCCGAGATCGGTCGCGCCCTGCACATTGGTGTGGCCACGAAATATGTTGGCGCCACCTCCAGCGTGTCCGACATTGCCGGTGGCGAGTAGCAGAATGCAGCTCGCCCGCACATTCGCCGTTCCAGTCGTGAACTGGGTCTGCCCCATCGCCCAGATCAGCGTCGCCGGCTTTTGCTTGGCGAAGACTTCGGCGATGTGCTTGACCTGCGCTTCGGGCAGACCGGTGACCCGTTCGACTTCTTGGGGCGTCCACTTCGCCACTTGTTTGCGGATTTCCTCGACACCGTAGACGCGCTGGCTCAGAAACTCCTTGTCCTCCCAGCCGTTTTCGAAAATGTGCCAGAGCATTCCGTAGATCGTCGCAATGTGAGTACCGGGACGCACGCGGACGTATTCGGTGGCGTGCGCGGCCGTGCGCGTCATCCGCGGATCGACGACGATCATGTTGGCGCGGTTGAGCTCCTTGCCTTCAAGAATATGCTGTAGCGAAACCGGATGCGCCTCTGCCGGATTGCCGCCCATGACGAAAATGGTCTTGGCGTTGCGAATATCGTTGTAGCTGTTCGTCATCGCGCCATAGCCCCAGGTGTTGGCGACCCCGGTGACCGTGGTGGAATGACAGATACGCGCCTGATGATCGGAATTATTGGTTCCCCAGAACGCCGCGAGCTTGCGGTTGAGGTAGGCGGCCTCATTAGTGAACTTGGCAGATCCCAGCCAGTACACCGAGTCCGGTCCCGATTTCTGGCGAATTTCCAGCAGCTTGTCGCCAATCTCATTGATGGCTGTTTCCCACGATATGCGGATCCACTGGCCGTTCACGAGCTTGACGGGATAACGCAACCGACGCTGGCTCAGCACGTCGTCGCGGACCGCCGCACCCTTGCAGCAATGCGATCCGCGATTGATCGGGCTATCGTAGTCCGGCTCCTGGCCGATCCACACGCCATTTGCGACCTCTGCGATCACCGAACAGCCGACCGAACAATGGGTGCAGATATTCTTGCGGGTCGTAACCGTCGCACCGGCGGGAGGTGGCGGACCAGCCTGCGCCTTGCGAACGCCGCCGAGCGGCAAATTGCCGAGCGCCGCCAGCGCCCCGGCTGTGAGGCCGGAGCGCTTCAGGAAAGTACGGCGATCCGGATCTCCGCCTGATTCACTCGCCAAGGCGCCGGCCAGACTTCTGCGACCTCGAGAACGTTCCGACTTCTTGATCAGCACAGACGCCTCCCTATCGGACCGGATATGCGTTGACGCGGTAGAAGTTTTTAACCTCCGCCGAATCGGCCTGATAGCGTGCCTTGCGCTTGTCTTTGAGATCGACGGCTTTGGCGTCAGCCCGCTCCGGCGCCACCGCGCTCAGGGCCGTCACCCCTGCGCCCACAATAACGAGCCTGAGCAGATCGCGGCGGCGGATACTCGTCTTTAGGCGCTTCCGCATAAAGAGCGCACTCCTCAACCACGCCGCAGCGCACCGCCCGCGAGCAGCTTGGGCTTCAATGATCGTTACTTCTTATAAGTAACGTATCATGCACACACCCTATTTTCAATGCGCCAACAAAGGGTGGCTCCGCATTTCCGCATGGGATTTATGCTTCTGATGGATGGGTCCATTTAAGCCGAAGGCCCTAAGTCGGCATCATTTCGGATTCCGGTCACTTGAGACGGTCGAGTCCTTTGCACAACTGCACGCTAGACTAAGCGGGGCTGGAAGGATGCGCAATGTGCTGACCTATTGCGGACTTTACACGCCGGGTGCGCAGCCGCGCAGCCCGTAGCCGGCGTTGCGGATCATGGCTGAGCTCCGCTGCTAGGGCGCAGTGACGCCGATCCCAAGCGGCTACACAGGTAACAGAATAGACCGGCGACATAGGTAACAGGACAACTGATCGGCAAGGAGGACCTTGCCGAAGGGATCGCACCTGGGGGCCGCTGAAGGTACGTGCCTATCTGGAGCGTCGAGCGCCTGGCAAGGATTGGTCGGCAGCGCCGATCATTAATTGGCGCAGGAGCGTGAAAACGCCGAGCGCTCGTTCGGGCCAAGACCGGATGCTGCTCCTTCATCGAGGCAGGTATTGATCCGATCGCTGAAAGAAGGGCCCGGTGTTGACGTAAAGTTCTGAGTTGGCGGCGCGTCTATCTGCGGCACGACCGGCGCCTCGATCTTGGGCGATGGCGGCGGCGCAGGCGGCAGTGGGTTAAATTGCGAAGCTCCCGGCGGAAGCATTTGCGCTGAAGCGATACCGCTGAAAGCCAGTACCACAACAACTGTGCAGATGATGATCGATGAATGTTTCATGACTGATATCTTGTTTGCTGAGTTTTCACGAAGAATATCTCATGATCCTCCCAGCAAACTGCAATTAAATTATTTTTCAGGCCAGTCTCGATGGCATGCTTCGCAACTACCAAGCCGTCTTTGCTCGCGCCTCACCAAATCAACAAGGCGTGACCCGCGCCCTCAAGCTCTTCATCGCAAGAGTATGCGTGCTTATAAATGAACAATGAGCCGAGCAGCATTTGTGGTCCTTATTCTCCTGACCATTCCGCATGACGCCGAAGCTCGAGCCTCGGGCAGAGAGACGGCAACGCGAACTTTGCTGTTGTGTGAAACTCACACCAGGTCTGTCGATGCGCGCGATTGCATTGAACAGCCAAGACCTCACAAGGAGTTTGACGTCGCCCCGATCGTAATGTCCGATCCATCTTGGCGTGAACGATAAGCCATCGCGGTGGCCGGCGTGGACGCCACCTTGGAGTGCAATCCCTAGAGCGAGCCCCGTTCGTCGGTAGTGCGTGCGATGAAGCTAGCCGACTATCTACGAGATCAAGCGCTAACGTATCAGAAGCTTGCCGAACAGGCTGACGATCCTGTTGTCAAGAACGAGATGCTTGAGTTGGCGTCGGTCTGCGAGACAGTAGCCAGTTGAAGCCACGGGACTTAACAGGAGCCGAGCCCGCGTTTTTCAAAAACTATTTGGAATCATGGGCCCATAGTAGGCGCCCCAGTGGCCCCACACATCGCGGTCCCCGTACATGCGGAATCCGCCACGCAAGCCGCTGGCGCGGTTACCGTGTCCGTTATAACCGTCACCGGGAGTAACACCGAAGCCGCCGCCGCGGGCAAATGCGGTCGTGGAAAGCCCGGAACTTCCGAGAACAAGGACAACTGCAAGAACAACTATGGCATTGCGCAGCATTGACGACCTCTTTGAAATGCTCCCTGCATCCGCTTCAATTCAGAGACCTTTGTCGATCGGTTGCCCGCACGGAAACTTCCGGGCGCCGTTCAAAATCTATGAACGCGCACTTGTAAGTGCTTGTCCGATACTGCTGCTGTTTGCGCATCATTGCGGCATCGCCCGGCATGATGGTGGCGTCCAATGTCGCCGGTGCCGCGGCAACCCCGGCGTATCGTCTCCACCCGGCCGCTGATGCGGAAACGCCGCCGTACCCTCTTCCGCTGAGTGCCAGATCCTGCTTGACGGAATCATAAGAATGTGACGGCCGATGCTACGACATCAACCGGCCAATTGTCCGTTCGTAATTGGCTGCAACGTGCTCCCTGCCATTCGCTTGAGCCGAAAGGCTAAATTACCATTTAATTGAAAACCTTGAGGCGGGAAACAATTTGTAGGTAATCCATTTCGATCAATGCGGCACGATTCCGCCCTTCCGACCAGGAGCAAGCTGGTCTTCTTCCGAATCTAGCAGCGACGCTGTCGCTCGCCGTTTGGCCCGACAGCCTTCACTGAAAATCCAGCACAGACGAGGACACACATCATGAAGATCGGAATAATTGGGGCGGGTGCGGTTGGCGCCGCATCTGCAATGGCGACCATCATGAGAGGTTGCGCCAGCGAGCTGGTTCTCGTCAACCGAAGCCGCGATCGCGCAAAAGGAATGGCAACTGACATGGGCTACGGGGCCCCGCTATCATCCACCGCCAAGGTGACGGACGGTGACTATTCAGATCTGGCAGGCGCTGCCCTTGTCATGGTCACGGTCGGCGTCAACGAAAAATCCGGCGGGGCAACGGATCGTAACGATCCGGCAGGGCGCCTACGCCTCCTGGACAAGAATGCCGAGGTTTATCGCCAGGTTATTCCGCTGATAACCGCGGCGGCACCGGATGCAGTATTGCTTGTCGTAACCGATCCTCCGGATCCGCTTGCCTTTCTGACGCGCGAACTCGCCGGCCATGATCGCGTGCTCAGCACAGGCACCTTGCTCGACAGCCTGCGCTTTCGCGTGCATCTGGGACGAAAACTCAAGGTGGCTGCCGCGGATATTGAAGCGCAGGTTCTTGGTGAACACGGAACATCCCAGATCTTTCACTGGTCTGGCGCCCGCGTGGGAGGCGTCCCAATCTCGGATGCGCTTGGGCAATGCGGACTTCAGCACGACGACGACTTCCACGCGACGATCGAGAATGAAGTCCGTTACGCAAATATAACAATCATCGAAGGTATCGGAGCCAGCCAATACGGAATTGGAATGGTTTGCGCGCGGATCGCCGAGATCGTGCTGCGTGACGAACGTGCCGTGGCTCCGATTGGGGTCTATGACTCAAAGTTTGGAGTAACGCTCTCGCTGCCTGGCGTCGTCGGACGGATAGGCTGCATCCAAGTCCTTGACCCTCCCCTATCGAATGACGAGCGTATTGGCCTGGAAAAATGTGTCGAAACTTTGCGTAAGGCCCAAGAGCGAGTGCGCTGACTATCCTGTCAGCACACCCCGGTATTTGGTCAGCTACTTGCGAGGCTAAATCCTCTAAATTCAACCGATCGCGCGCGAGGGAGACGTTTCACTAGCGCGCCTGTACCGAGGTTTTTGGTTTGTCCTAACAGATCGCATATGCGGCATGCCAACTGCTGACCGACCCTTATCCACACTACATCCCGAACGTTGGAGAGCTTTTCGAATGTCGACGGAAACAATTTCGGCGAACGGGCCGGTTGCGATCGATGGTTTGCTGGCAGAACGCCGGAAATGGGCCGCTGCTGCGATTTTCACCGCGCTGGCGATGGCGTCGCTCGATACGGCGATCGCGAACATCGCTCTCCCGGCCATCGCGGCAGATCTTCATGCTGGCCCAGCCGATGTCATCTGGGTGGTGAATGTCTACCAGATTGCGTTGGTTGCAACGCTGTTGCCGCTCGCCGCGCTTGGGGAGGTCGTGGGTCACCACCGGATCTATCTCGCGGGCCTGCTACTATTCACGCTGGCGTCACTGGCCTGCGCCTGCGCCTGGTCGTTGCCCAGCCTGCTGACGGCGCGGGTGCTGCAGGGTCTCGGCGCCAGCGGCATTTTGAGTGTGAATACGGCACTGGTTCGCGTCGTTTATCCGGGACGGCTGGAGGGCCGCGGTTTCGGATACAACGCGCTGGTGGTCGCGACCGCCTTCACACTCGGCCCGACCATCGCCTCCGGCATTCTCGCGATTGGGCCGTGGCCGTGGCTGTTTGGCGTCAACATTCCCTTCGGTCTCGTTGCGATGCTGATCGGCCTGAAGACGCTGCCGCGCACCCCGACAGCGACGCATGCCTTCGATTTTCCCGGCGCGCTGCTGGCTGCGGCCTGTCTTGGTCTTTTCATCTTAGGGATCGGAAGCGCGGCCCATCACGAGCGGCCCTGGCTTATATCGATTGAACTTGCCTCCGCCGCGCTGCTTGGCTGGGCTCTGATCCGCAGACAAGCGGATTCTCCGGCGCCCGTGCTGCCGATCGATCTGTTTCGCAGGCCAGTCTTCGCCCTGTCGACTGCCACCGCGATCTGCTCGTTTGCAGTCCAGGGCCTGGCTTTCGTCTCGCTTCCCTTCTACTTCGAGGACATTCTTGGCCGGTCGCAGGTCGAGACCGGCTTTTTCATGACCCCCTGGCCTCTTGTGGTGGCCATCATGGCGCCGATCGCCGGACGTCTATCCGACCGCTATCCCGCGGGAATTCTCGGCGGCGTCGGTCTCGCGTTGCTCGGCCTGGGAGTGGCCCTGTTGGCGGTGCTTCCGGCGAACCCGCATGTCTTCGACATCGTTTGGCGCATGGCGATCTGCGGATGTGGATTTGGCTTTTTCCAGGCGCCGAACATGAAGGCCTTGATGTCCAGCGCGCCTTCCGATCGCAGTGGAAGCGCGAGCGGCATGGTTGCGACGGCACGTCTGACGGGACAGACGATCGGCGCAGCGCTTGCGGCACTCTGTTTTGGCCTCGCCGGTCGTGAGGGAGCCACGGTCGCACTGGTGCTTGGTGCGATATTCGCCGCCGTAGGATGCGGGATGAGCGTTCTGCGTTTGGCAGCGAATCCGCAAAGCGGCGCCTGAGCTCCTAATTGTTTCCTCAGCAGCCCGTCATGCACGCTGGATTTTTGACGTCGGGCCGCGGATCGCTGACAAACATGCCACGATTCGGCATCTTGATCGCGGCAAGCGTCATGGCGTCAAGCGTCGCATCACCGGGAAGCAACCCATTCAGATTGAGGATATAGGCCGAGACCGCATAGACGTCGTCGTTGCTGAGCGATTCTGGCGCGTTCTGCGGCATGGCGCGGCGGATATAATCGAACAATGTGGGGGCGTAGGGCCAGTAGCTGCCCACGGTTCTCACCGGCTTTGGCGTCGCCAGCGTGCCCTGCCCACCGACCAGTTGATCGCCGAGGCCGCCCTCGCCCTTTGCGCCGTGACAAACCGCGCATTGCTGATCGAAAACCTCATGCCCGTGACTGACGCTGCCGCTTCCCGGCGGAAGATTGTTGCCGTCGCGATCGATATCGATGTTCCAGCCTGCTATCTCCGCCGGCGTCGCGGCACGCCCGATGCCGTAAGGACTTTGTGCCTGCGCCGGTGCCGCACATGCCAGCGCGAATGCGGTGAAGGCTCCGATGTAGAGCTCACGCATTGGCATTACTCACCTCGCCGCCGGCGGCGATGCGCCAGGGCCAGATTGCGTTGTTGTGATAAAAATAATTGTCGCCGCGCACCGCGAGAAGCTCTGATAGCGTGGGCTGGACATATCCGGTTTCATCCGTTGCGCGGCTTTGGATCACGGCGGCCTGGCCGTTCCATTGCCACGGCAACCTGAACCTAGTCAGCGCCCGTGGCAGCACGGGTTCCTGCAGTTGCGCCTCCTGCCAGCTGTTGCCATTATCAACCGAGACATCGACGCGCCTGATCTTGCCGCGGCCGCTCCAGGCGATGCCGCTGATCTCTTGAAATCCAGGTGCGCTCAGCCGCTGGCCGCCCGAGGGGCGCGTGATAATGGATTTCGCTTCCATGTAGAATGTGAACTCGCGCGCCGAGCCATCCGGCATCAGGTCGGTGTATTTCGAAGTCTCCTCGCGCGAATAGGTGGGCTCCGCCGCGACACGGAGACGGCGCAGCCATTTGATGCTCATGTTACCTTCGAATCCGGGCAGCAACAGCCGCAGCGGATAACCCTGCTGCGGACGCAGCCGCTCGCCGTTCTGGCTGTACACCAGCATCGCATCGTCGAGGCATTTATCGATCGGAATGCTGCGCGTCAGTGCCGCAGCATCGGCGCCTTCGGCGACGACCCATTTTGCGCCCGGCTGCAATCCCGCTTCCTGCAAAACGAGCTTCAGACTGACTCCGGTCCATTCGGCACAGCTCAAGAGACCGACGAGGTCGGAGGCCGTCTTGCCGTACGGTCTCTTGTAGCTTGGGTTTCCCGAGCATTCGAGGAAATAGATGTGCGACTCCGAAGGAAAACGCCGGATGTCCTCCATCGTGAAGATCAGCGGCTTGTCGACCAGGCCATGGAGAATCAGCCGATGCTGCGCCGGATCGATGGTGGGAACCCCGCCGTGATGGCGCTCATAAAAAAGTCCGTTCGGCGTAATGATGCCGTCGAGATCCTGCAACGGCGTCCGCCCGGATGCCGACAAATATTGCGGCAGGTTCTTCGGGATGTTTTTGACGACATCCTTTTCGAAGGGCGAAGGCGTTCCGTAAAGCTGGCTTCCCATGGGATCGCCGGGCGTCTTCATCCATTCCGGGACGTTGGGCGGCAGGTTGCCGGCATCTTTTGTTGCCGCCGATGCTGCGCTGCCGGAAAGACCACCGGCAACGACGACCCCACCCACCAGTACGCCGCCTTCACGCAGAAACCGCCGGCGCGATGTCACGGCAAGACTGTTGCCGATGTCGGTTGGCTCGGTCATCGTACGTCCTCCGCTCGAAATTGGCGAAGTGAATAACCTAGTGAGGCTCAGCAAATATTCCAGAAGGGAAGCATCGTGATCGTAGTTCGCCGAGGAAGGCGCCGCTTGGCCACGGTTGCCGCGCTTGGGCCATTCTTGCTTTCCTCTGCCGCTGATAGGAACGCCATCTGGCCGCAACCCTCGCCCGAACATAGCCCATGGAAAGGGCCGCATCGTTGCCGATGCGGCCGCCCTTTCCATCCGCAGCGCCCGGCTTCGGGCGCCTTCATTGATCCTTCAATGCCGGTTCAATCGCACTCGTGCCGACGCGGTGCGGTCCGGCGTGGCATAACACTACAGTTGCCTTTTATGCAGGTTTCTGAATCCATGGGCAACCATGATTCGAAGATCGTGGACGCGGCCAGCGTCGATTGAAGAGACGCTTGCG
>Ga0209839_10000331_pt1 | contig 24718 bp, 13 predicted proteins | sample OrgsoiDNA2013050_FD_185800 | JGI IMG/M metagenome (GOLD analysis project Ga0209839, IMG submission 185800) | Permafrost soil microbial communities from the Arctic, to analyse light accelerated degradation of dissolved organic matter (DOM) -... | ecosystem: Environmental > Terrestrial > Soil >... | reverse complement strand
CGAAACCGCTCACCTGATCGTTTGTCACAAGGTGGATTCCATGCTCGCGATGAATCTCTGCGAGCACGGCGGCAACCTCGTTCCCGAGAACTGAGCCCAGCGGTGCCGTTCCAGGGAGGACGACGGTGACCTCAAGGTCCATCTGGCGGAGCGAAGCGGCGACCTCGGCTCCGATGAAGCCCATGCCAACCATCACGACACGCGCACCGGGCCGGGCTACCTGCCGGATGTTATCACACTCTGCTATTGTGCGCAGTTGATAGATGCCTGGCAAGGTCGCGCCGGGCACCATCAGGGACCGGTTTCTTCCGCCGGTGCAGAGCACCAACTTGTCGTAGTCCAGCGTCTCTCCACCTGCGAGTTGCAGGTGCTTGAGGACTGTATTCACCTGCCGCACGCTGGACCCGGTACGCAGTTCGATGTCGTGATCGCTATACCAGTCGGCGGGTTTGACGTACCAGCCGCTCAGGTCTTCCTCCCCCCGCAGATACGTTTTGGAGAGCGGTGGACGACCGAAAGGGATGCCCGGCTCCGTGCCCAGGAGCACAATGCGGCCTCGCCATCCTTCTTCTCGGAGGGTCACAGCCGCATTACCGCCAGCGAGTCCCGCGCCGACAATGACCACAACTTGCTCACCCGTTGCGTCTACATTCATGGTAAAGAGTCCTCCCGTTCGGTCAGGTTATCATTGCTCCAAAAGTGGAGAGCAAACATAGAGAAAAGCGCCCTTGTACCCTTTACTAAGGCAAGGTTCACGCTTATTTTAAACCTTGCCTTAGTAAAGCATTTCAAGCTGGGAAAAGCAATATCTTCTAAAGGTCTTACTTCACAATAACCGTGAGATTCATATTTGGGTGAATGGTACAAAAGATGTGATAGGTACCAGCCGTAGTGAATGGCTCTATCGAAACCGTGCTGCTCGTTACTTGCACATTGTTGACCGTTGGCACCCCAGGCTCCTTCATGGGAACCTGGTTGCCGTTAACCCATGAACCAAAAAACGCCGTCCCTCGGCATGATGTTCTTATGCAAACAAGTACACCAGAGCCAATGGACGCGTCGAAACAATTTTGCCCGAATTCGTCGTGTTTGGCCGTGAGGCAAAATCGGAGAGGGCACGATCAGTATTCATAGTCGCAAAAGGCCACGCTACAGGTGTCAGATCTGTGGTAAGACATGTAGTGCAAGAACTGGCACCATGATGGAGGGGCTACGTACCGATGAGAAAACCATCACCCTCGTTGTCACCCTCTTGGCATATGGATGTCCACTCCAAGCAATAGTGCATGCTTATGGCTTCGATGAGCGAACCATTATGGACTGGCAAAAACGGGCAGGACACCACTGTCAACGCGTCCATGAAGCCATTGTGGAACAAGGCAACGTCAAGAGTCAACACATCCAGGCAGATGAGCTTCGAGCAAAAGGAAGGAAAATGATCAGCTGGATAGCATTGGCGATGGATGTCTCAACACGTTTATGGATGGCAGGCGTGGTCAGCCAGCATCGTGATAGCACGCTCACCGACCGTCTTTTCCAACACGTTCGTGCATGCGGCCAGCTCGTTCAATGCTTGCTCGTCAGGCGACGCGCAACGCATTGTTGCTGGAGCAACTGAAATCCGGCGATTGCCAGCAGTCCCAGGCCAACCAGGACGCCAGGCACGGCTGCCACCAGAGGGATCCAGCAGCCCGGTCTGCCACTCCAGTTGAAGAAGATCCTGTTTTCTTGCATACGAGAGAACCGTTCTCCCCGTGATTACTTGCCGCTCAGTCGGGCGACTACCGGGGCAAAGTTCTCGACCTGTCCCTCCTGGATCTGAATATAGGAGATCCCCAGCCGTTCACGCTGCTTCATGAGATGCTCTATTGCCTGCTCTGTGGTCATCGGCTGTGACTCCACGGGCGGTCCCCCTCTGATGGCAATAGTGGCCTCGATTGGGTTGTCGGTCAGTTGAATACCAAATGCAGACTGGCTGAACTCCAGGCGATCAAAACGCTCGCCCGCTGCCTCGCGTATCCAGTCGATCTTCTGCTCCAGTGAGGCATCTGTCGGATCAAGTCCCTGCGGGCCGCGTTTGAGTGTCGGCGCGATGATATCGGCTTCGCGTGCCGCAATGGTAAGCATCCGACGCCCTGAGCTGCCGATCAAAATGGGAGGATGGGGCTGCTGCAGCGGTTTTGGAAGACTGCGCAGGTTGGAGATGGTGTAGTACTTGCCCGAGAAATTGACGGTTTCGGCGGTAAAGAAGGCTTTGATGATGGAGAGCGCTTCCTCAAAGCGAGCGACGCGGGTGCCAGCCGCGTCAAAAGGCATGCCGAGCTGCTGGAAATCGGAGGCTCCGACACTAGCTCCCAATCCGAGTTCAAAGCGCCCATTGGAGAGCTGATCCAGCGTGGCAACCTCCCTGGCCAGCAGCACCGGATGGCGATAGTCGTTGGCAAACACGTAGCTTCCCACGCGCAACGTCGTGGTCACGGTGGCCGCGACGGCGAGTGCGGTGAGGGCCGCCAGTGGCGTAATCGTGCGATCGGGCATGAGAAGTGAAGTATAGCCCAGCTCCTCGACGCGTTGCACCAGAGTCATCCATGTTGAAGGCGATGCATTTCCGGCAGAGACGACACCGAAACGAAATGCTTTGGCCATGAACCTTCCTCCTATTGTTTTCGAAACGTGATGACTGATGGAATAGCGTAAAAAACGTGTCCTCCATTTTTCATCGAGCTTGCAAGCATATATCCTGATACGAGCCTTACCATCTATTGTTTCTATGTAGACTGTATCCTTGATTGGCGCAGGTGTCAAGCCGGAGAGGAAATCTCCCTACGAAAGAGCAAAAGGGACAGTTTATTGACAGCGATCCTGACAGCAAAACCGACGAATCACAACGAAAAACGGCGCGCCCCGGCGGACGAAAAGTCCTGTAAATCGGCCTGTGGAGAGCACTGGGGAACACCAGCGAACGGCGTTCCCCGATTCCGGCCCTTGGCACCTCCCTACTTGTAGGATGACGCCTCAAGCCGCATCGCGAGCCGCTTGAGGTGTTTTTTCTTGCTCTGTTAGAGGAGCAGGAGAACCGGGCTGACTCTGAAGCTGGGACGCTAGCTCCCTACCAACGTCCGCTCGGAGTGAACCTGGGCCGGGGACGCGAAAAAGTGACGCAGGACAAGGTTTCCAGCACCTCGCGCCCAACTTTCAAACCCAAGACGCTCTACTTTCATGTGCAAATCCCTGCCGATCTGTGAGAACAAGTGCTGTTTGAGAGCCTGATACATCGGCTCAAGGAGCAAGTCGCCTGCCAGGATACTTGCATCCGTATCGGGACCAGAGAGCACGATACACTCTGGATTGAAAATGTTGACGAGATTAGCCAGCGATACACCCAGCAGCAATCCCGCGCGTTGAAAAGCCGCTATGGCTGCTTCATCACCATTTCTCGCACGTTCGATGACTTCAAAGGCTGTAGGTTGCTGAGTTCCTTCTTCCAGACTGTAAGTGGTTGTACGCACATATTCGAGGTAGTTTTTGACAATACCAGAGTCTGAGATATAGGTCTCCAGGCAGCCATGGTTGCCACATTCACAGAGACGCCCTTCGGCAGTTACCGTGGTATGGCCAAACTCGCCGGCTCCCCCGAAGGCCCCACGATAGAGGTCGCCATTGATAATAATGCCGAGGCCGACGCCACTTCCAATGCCGACCACGAGGAAATGCTGATACGGCTGACCCTGGCCGAAAAGTTTCTCATAAATTGTCAGGCAATTGATATCATTATCCAGAAAAACGGGGATATCCAGGAGATCTTCCAGGGGGCGGCTGATCTCAACATTTTGCCAGTTCATCAGCCGTGAGTCGATACAGCACCCACGCTCGGCGTCAATCAACCCGGATATGCCAATGCCCACGCCGATAATCTTCTCCCGTGGAATGCCGCTCTGAGAAAACAGTTCCTCAACGCATTGCCCCAGGAAGTTTATCGCTTGCACATCATGATCACGTAGTGGGATATTCCACTGCTGAGAGTAGACAAGATCGCTGTTCAAATTGAGAATAACTCCAATCAGCGAGGACTGTTGCGGAATGAGTCCAACAGCAAAACCCCCTTCAGGATTGATCTCCAACAATCCCGCCCTCCGTCCGCCCGTCGATTCTGCATACTCTTTTTCCTGGATCAGATGACGCTCCATGAGGTTGTTCGTGATTTTTATCACTGTCACCTGACTGAGGCCGGACAGGGTGGCTAATTGTGGACGTGAAATGGGGGCACGGGCCCGGATCAAATTCAGGAGGATACTCTGATTGATATTGCGTATCAACATTCGATCAGCAGATTTAATTTGTTGTTGCATGGATATGTTGCCTGACGTATTCTTTTGTTAATTAAGTAAGGTTATTGTACTTGAAAATATGTTTTTTGTCAAGGAAGAGTGACAAAATTTGGAACAAAAACCATTGACAAGCAGGAGTTTCTTCGGTATACTGTCTTTAGTTACTTAATTAAGTAAGTGGGCGTTCTAAGATGTCGATGAGGAAACATATTGGAGGACGGTGCTCTTCCAGAGAAACGGGGGGGGGAAGAAAGAAGGAGCGGTAATTTCATCTGGCAGACGAGAGGGAGTATGCGCCTGCCCTGAAGGTCGCTGTCTTGAGAAGCACCACGCAGATAACATCTTGGAGCAGTCCGGAGGTACGATAAACATGAACACTCCACCCGTTTCATCATCAGTGGGTAAAGTAGGGCAGGTGTAGGATGAACACCGACTGTACAATGCGTCTGCTTCGTGAGCGCCTCAACCTCTCTATACAAGACGTGGCCGATGCGGTAGGACTCTCCTTTCGCACGGTCTTGCGTGCAGAACAGGGAGTACCCCTAAATCCGGAATCGCGGCGGCGGCTCTGCCTGTTTTATGGAAAAACATCCCAGGAACTGGGCTTAGTCTCTCGACGCCAACGAAAAGACGATGAACTGGCATCTCACGGTTCGCTCATTTTTTCGGGCATAAAATGAATTGCATTGCCCCTTTGTGGAAGAAAAACGTCGAGAAAACGATGCTCCTGTGCCATTGGGCGATCATGACCTGGGCCAAGGGAAAGCAATTGCGGACCGAAGTCAGCCATCATGGCGCTTCAACGGTGTGGACCATCCACTCAATGGAGCCATTCTTTCGAACCTTTCACCACATTGCAGAGCAATCGTTCCCATTTCCGCTCGGGACCCCTCATAGCGGGGCAATTCTTATGAACTGCCGCGAAAATGAGCGAACCGTGAGTGGCATCTCTCCATAACGCAGAGGGAGATCGTCGAGAAGCCATGTAACAGAACGAGAGGAGAGACAGCAGGCGTCTCAGGGACCGGCATCTGCCGGTACGATAGGTGCGCATGACAGCACTTTTGCCTATGCCCTTTGCTCCATCAGGGCTTGTGCTTCTCTCTCACCGCTCTGTAGATGCCTATTTTTGCGAAAAAAACACATCAATGAATAAGGAGTCGAAAACTGTCATAAAACTGGCAGATATGTGTCACAAGCTTTGCTGGAATTTACCTGGAAATCTTGTTAAGATTGTTGTGTAACCCCTCAGACACATTTCCCAGAGCGCGAGGAGAGGTGGTAAGCCAGTATGGTACACTGTTGGACTTGATGGCTGCTACATTATCCTTCGTGACAGCTAGAGTGATTCCCCCAGACACGGCACGATGTTTTAGAGTAAAAGCGATCAAGAAAGGAGGAGACGCAACCCCATCAATCATTACGAGAACGGTTCTGTCTGTTTTTGTAGATTGAGTCCTTCCCAATAGTATCTTGTTCCCGAAGCTTTTTTTGTTTTCAGTTCACCCCGAAGAACGTTATACGTTATGACGCTCAACACGAGAGGAGCGAAGAAGCCCATGTCTCAACCAACATATCGGCTCGAAGGGGCCATGGATCGACGTCAATTTGTCAAGGTCGCGGGAGCGACTACGCTGAGCTTAGCAGCGTTACTCGCAGGTTGTGGCGGCTCGTCCGGCGGAGCTGCGGTCAACAGCAACGGCAGCGCCGCGATCGAGTTCCTATCCGTTCAGCAGGCGGGTACAGGATGGCCGCTCATTCTTTCCACGATTACCAACCAGTACGCCAAGACGCATCCTGGCACCACGTTCAAGGTGGACTACATCGCGCAAACTAGCTTGAACCAGCAAATTCAGCTGCTTGCCGGGCAAGGTGCCCTTCCCATCCTCTACAACACTCCGCCCGCTGACCTGGTAGCAAAGTTGTCGAAGAATGGCGAGGTGCTAGACCTTGAGCCGACCTTCCAGCAGCTCGGTGTCTCCGACCATCTCGTCCCGTCGGCAGTCACCATCATCAAGAAGGTCACGAACGGCTCTCTCGCCGCACTGCCATTCGAGCTCAACATTGAGGGGTTCTGGTACAACAAGAAGATCTTTGCACAGCACGGCATCACTCCACCAACGACCTGGGACCAGTTCGTCCAGATCTGTACCAACCTCCAGCAGAAGGGCATCCAACCGCTTGCTGCTTCAGGCACACAGGGGTGGCCGATCACCCGCCTGATTGGCAACTACGTTCAACGCAAGCTTGGTCCCAATGCTCTTGACAGCGCAAAGAACGGCCAGGCCAAACTGACCGACCCGGGGTATGTCGAGGGTGCCCAGGCCGTCGCCAACCTGGGGAAGGCGGGTTACTTCGGCAAAGGGGTCGCCACGCTCGATTACTCTCCGGCAGAGAACCTGTTCATGGGGGGTCAAGCCGCGATGTTCTATATGGGGAGTTGGGCGGTTGCCGATTTCAACACCTCCTCTTCAGACAAGATCGGTGCGGACAACATCGGCTACTTCCCGTTCCCAAACGTCACTGGCGGTGTAGGGAGCTCGAGCCAGATAGGCATGAACACTGGCCAGACTACTTCTGTGAACAAGGCGAAGTACAACGCGACCATCGGACAGTGGCTCGCGTACGTGGCGAAGAACTACGGCGACGTCGCCTTACAGAAGGAGGCTCAGGTGACCGGCTTCGTCGTGCATACCCAACCTGCGAACCTGCCTCCTCTGACCACGCAGGTCATAAACCTGATCAAGCAGACGTCGCAGCCGCTGCTCTGGTTCGAAGCGCTCTTCACCACGAAGGCGACCAATCTCTCGCAACAGAACGCCTCTCCATTGGTGACAGGAGCCATGCCTCCCAGCGCCTTCATGGCCGCGATCCAGCAAGCGAACCAGTCTTAACGCTCGCGCCGAAATACGTTGACTCTTTTTGTCTCCGGCGCAGAACGCCCGGGGCAACATCGGTCAACGTCTTTGGGCAGGTCGCCTGCGCGTACCTACTGTGTGGCCGGGGGCCAACTCGGTCTCGGCCAGTAGACGTCCTATAGTGGTTTCAGGAGGTTCCTCGATGGAAGTAATGCTGCGTGATCGCAAAGCGATCCTGGCCTTTGTCGGGCCTGCACTCCTCATCTACTCGCTCATCATGCTGGTGCCAATTGCCTGGTCACTGGGCTATACCGTGTTCGAGGGCAATGTCATTGGCGGATTCCAGTTCGTCGGCTTGCACAACTTCGCCGCGATCTTCAGCGATCCGTCGTTCTGGCAAGCCTTTCTCTTCACCGTCAAGTACGCAGTCGTGGTGACTGTCGGTCAGGTGGGGATCGGCTTTCTCCTCGCGCTGTTGTACGCGCTCTATCTCGGGAAGGCGTCGCCGCTCATCAGGACGCTGGTTTTCTTCCCGGTGATCCTCCCCACGGTCGCTGTCGCGGAGTTGTTCAAGAAGATTTTCGAGATCGTGCCGACCTATGGCCTGGTGAACTCCCTGCTTCACGTGGCCCACCTCGACGCCTGGATCCAGCCCTGGCTGGGTCAGGGTGGCTCCGCCTTCTGGGTCATCGCGATCATGGATATCTGGCGTTCCATGGGGTTCTACGGGGTGCTGCTCTTTGCCGGACTGGTTGATATCCCCGGAGAGATCTTCGAGAGCGCACGCGTTGACGGGGCCTCCGGCTGGCGGCTGGTGCGCGCCGTCGTCTTACCGTTGCTGGCACCTATTCTGTTCTCGTCTTTTATCTTCAGTATCAATGGCACGCTCAAGGTGTTCGATACCGTCCTGGCCTTGACGAATGGCGGACCGGGACAGGCAACGACGCCGCTGACCCTGTATATGTTCACGACGGCTTTTTCCAACGGGCAGTACGGCTACGGCAGCACCATTGCCACCGCCCTCGCCATTATGTGTCTGTTCGTCACCCTGCTGATCTTCCGATCGGCACGTCAGGACGTTGGCTAAAGAAGAGAGGTTTGCTATGAGCCAAGCATTGACCAAACCAATACAGGAAACAACGACGCCTCCGCAAGGACGGACAAAGTATTCCGTGAGCAAACTCCTTGGGCGTCTCCCGCTGTGGATCCTGATTGCGCTGCTGCTGATTGTGGTCCTCTATCCACTCCTCTGGATGTTGTTGTCTTCGTTCAAGACAACAGCGGAGTTCAACACCGGGGCGTTCTGGACCTTACCCAGCGGGTTTGCGTGGCAGAACTACGCCCTGGCGTGGACTTCGGGGATGGGGACCTACTTTCTCAACAGCATCCTCGTCGTGTTTCCATCATTATTCCTGGTCCTCGTGCTCAGCCTGGCCGCTAGTTTCGGTCTGGAGGTGATGAAGTGGCGTTTCAATAACGTCATCTTACTCGCCTTCCTGGCGGGGATTATGATCCCGGCGCAAATGATCCTGTTACCGCTGTTCACGATCTACTTTCAGGCGGGATTGATCAATACCCGCTGGGCGTTGATTATCACGTACACCGCGACCACCCTGCCCCTTTCGGTGTTTTTGATGTCGGGCTTCTTCAAAAACGTCCCACGCACCGTCATCGAGGCGGCGGTCCTCGACGGGGCCAGTATCTACCAGGTGTTCTACCAGGTAGCCGTCCCGATGGTCGCGAACGGACTCATCACCGTCGGCCTGGTGAATTTCTTTTTCCTGTGGAACGACCTGCTCTTCTCCCTGACCTTCATCAGTAGCGATAACCTGCGCACCATTCAGACAGGTCTGCTGAACTTTGCTGGTCAGTATGGCCAGGTCGACTGGGGCCCGACGTTCGCAGGGGCTGCCATAGCCGTCTTTCCAACGCTGGCCGTCTACTTGATCCTCAACCAGCAGGTCATCAAGGGACTGACGGCTGGCTCTGTCAAGGGCTGAGCCTTGCGAGAGGGAGAGCTGCTTCATTCTCTGTGTGAAATGCGGTTCTCCCTTCCCGAAAAGGTTTTCTCGTCAGTATCAGGAGAGAAGGAGAGAGATGGAGAACATAAGAATGCGTTCAACCCATGACAGGCCGTGGATGAATACATCGCTGCCACCAGACGAGCGAGCGAATCTCCTTTTGGCACAGATGACGTTGGCAGAGAAAGTTGGGATGCTCAGTGAACAGAGTGGTGCAGGGTTACTCCCTTCTCGGCTCGGCATTCCCACGTTGACATTTGCTGACGGACCTGCCGGTATCCGCATTGATAGGAGCAGGCGGGACGTCAACGAAGGAAAGGCGACATCTCCCCCCGCCCCTATTGCACTGGCGTCGACGTGGGACCCGCTGGCGGCACAACAGTACGGCGATCTGGTGGGTCTGGAAGCGTGGTCCACGGGACACAATGTCTTGTTTGGCCCGGGGGTAGACATCGTTCGCATTGCAGGGTTCGGTCGCCTGTTCGAGTCGCTTGGGGAGGACCCAGTGTTGACGGGGCAGATGGCCGCTCGCTACATTCAGGGCGTCCAGTCTCATCCCGTCATCGCCACTGCCAAACACTACAACGTGAATGCACAGGAAGAGAATCGGCTCGAGATCGACGCACAGCTCGACGAGCGTACCTTGCAGGAAATCTACACGCTACCATTTGAGGCAGCCGTGAAGGATGGTCAGATCGGTGCTGTCATGGGCGCGTATAACAAGATCAACGGCACCTACTGTTGCGAAAACCCGCACATTCTGACTGAGATTCTCAGACAGCAGCTCGGCTTCAAGGGCTGGGTTGTGAGCGATTTTCAGGCGACCCATAGCACCGTCGAGGCGGCCAATGCGGGGTTAGACGTGGAATTGGATGTTCCTCCCGCAAAATACTTCGGCACCCGCCTGTTTGAGGCCATCCAGGCGGGACAGGTGAGTATGGCTGTCATCGACGACAAAGTGCGACGCATTCTGTATACTATGTTCGCCTTCGGCCTCTTTGATCGCCCGGCGCAGATCACTCCGTTGCCCGTCGAGGAGCACGGCAAGCTCGCACGTGAGATCGCCAGCCAGGGGGTGGTTCTACTCAAGAACGCGCGTGAGCTGCTTCCCCTATCCAGTCACAAGGTGCGCTCGCTAGCCGTGATCGGGGCAGATGCCGATCACTACATTACCGGTGCTGGAAGTTCTCTTGTTCAGCCGATGTCCCTCGTGAGCATTTTGGAAGGAATCCAGCGGCGCGTGGGCGAGGGTGTGCGGGTGGGGTATGCAGAGGGTACGGACGCTGTCTCCGCGGCTGACCTGTTGCCCGGCCTGCCATTAGTGCCGTCCTCCGTTTTGACGCCGACAGATGCCCCTCCTGATCTCCACGGACTACATGCAGAGTACTGGACGAACACGAGTTTCGAGGGCGAGCCGAGACTGGTCCGTGTCGATCGCCAGGTGGGTCTCAACCTCGGCCTCTTCAATGCTGGCATCCTGAATGCCTGCTCGCTCCCGCCAGTGCCAGAGGAATTCAATAATATGATGTCCGTTCGCTGGACGGGCAGCTTGACTGCGCCAGCAACGGGGAGCTATACGTTCTCGCTTATTCATCTGGGGACAATCCGCTTCTTCGTGGATGGTCGAGTGCTCATCGACGATCCAGGTATCAGCCTACAAACCCAGTCGGTGATGCTGCCTCTGGTTGCCGGTGAGCACTATGCGCTCAGGATTGAGTATGCTGCCGACCGACCAGAGCAGTATGCCTCCGTTCCGGGAGAACTTTCCACGTTTGCTCTGATTGGTGCTAAGGTGCGCTTTGGCTGGGAGCACCCGGTGGATGGAATTCCTTCGGCCATCCAGGAAGCTGCCGCGCTTGCCAGGAAGTCGGACATAGCGGTCATCGTCGTGCGAGACTACAATAGTGAGCACGCCGACCGTCCAGGCCTCACGCTGCCCAACGAGCAAGACCTGCTCGTGCAGACGGTGGCCGCTGCCAATCCGCGCACAGTCGTGGTCGTAGCCAGCGGGGGACCCGTGTTGATGCCCTGGCTCGACCAGGTTCCGGCAGTGCTGGAAAGCTGGTACGGTGGGCAGGAAGTAGGCGACGCCGTCGCCGACATCCTCTTCGGGGATGTGACCCCATCGGGGAAGTTGCCAGTCACGTTCCCTCGCAGCGACTCCGATACGCTCGTCTCCTCGCCTGAGCAGTACTCAAGAACAGGGAGGGTTGCCCGCTTCAGCGAGGGTCTCGCCGTCGGGTACCGCGGCTACGACCAGTTCGGTATTGAGCCGCTCTTCCCGTTTGGCTTCGGACTTTCCTATACGAGCTTTGCGTACTCACAGCTTCAGGTGAAACCCGAGACAACCGATGGTATCAAGCCCATCCAGGTGAGCTTCAACGTCACGAATACTGGGACGCGCCTGGGTGCCGAGATCGCACAGGTGTATCTCGGCTTGCCCGCAAGCGTAGGCGAGCCACCTCAACGGCTCGCGGGATGGGCAAAGATTGCAGTGGAATCGGGTGAGAGCAGAGAGGTAAGCGTGACGCTGGACCCGAACGCCACGTCGCGACCACTGTCCTACTGGAACGTTCACACGAACGGTTGGGAGATCGCGAGCGGCGACTATCAAGTGTTCGTGGGTGCCTCCTCGCGAGACATTCGCCTCACTGGTTCCTTGCGTGTCCAACATACCGAGAAGCTGTAAGGATACTCAAGTGGCAGGGTAGTCTGTGCTATGAGCACAGCAGAAGAAAGAGATACGATGACACAACAGGAATCGATGCCAACTGATGAAGAATGCAACGTCACCATCACTAGCGTTCGCTTCGAACATCGCCGTGATGCGCTCGGAGTAGGCGAAGCGTGTCCCCGACTGTCCTGGACCATCGCGGCGCTAGCTACCGAATGGTATCAGGCCGGTTACGAGGTGGAGGTGTATGGATCAGATGGACGCCTCCGCGAACGGATAGAGCGGATCGAGTCCGACCAGTCCGTCCTTGTCCCCTGGCCATTCGCCCCCCTTTTGTCTCGTGAGCGTCTCGCGGTGCGGGTGCGCGTCTGGGGCGTTGATGGGCAGCCGTCAGCATGGAGTGCGCCTGCGCTCGTCGAAGCAGGACTCCTTTTGTCTTCTGAGTGGACTGCCCACTTTGTGACCCCTGACTGGGAGGAAGACACCAGCCAATCGCAGCCCGCTCCGTTGCTGAGCCACGAGTTCGCTGTCCGTGCGGGCGTGACGAAGGCACGGTTGTATGTGACGGCTCTGGGTGTCTACGAGGCACAGCTCAATGGGAGCGTTATCGGTGATGCCATTTTGAACCCTGGCTGGACCGTGTATGACTCCCGATTGCTCTATCAGACCTTCGATGTGACAAGTCTGCTCCATGAAGGGCAAAATGCTTTGGGGGCCATACTCGCAGATGGGTGGTACCGTGGGCGACTCGGTTTCAACGGTGGACGGCGCAACATTTATGGAGATCGGCTGGCCCTGCTGGCCCAGCTTGAGATCGACTATGCGGATGGGACAACTGAGCGCATCGTCACTGATGATACCTGGCGCGCCGCTCGTGGACCCGTTCTAACCAGCGACCTCTATGATGGCGAGACCTACGATGCCCGCTTAGAACGTCCTGGCTGGTCGAAACCGGGCTACGACGATCATGACTGGGTCGGTGTCCGGCTGCTCGATCGGGATCTCGGCACGCTGGTTGCACCATCGGGGCCGCCGGTGCGCCGGACTGAACAGGTTGCTCCCGTGACTATTACCACCTCACCGAGCGGTCGTACTATCGTCGATTTTGGTCAGAACCTGGTTGGTCGACTCCGTCTAACGGTTCAAGGGGAGGTGGGACAGACGATTACACTACGACACGCCGAAGTTCTGGAGCATGGCGAGTTGTGTGTACGACCACTGCGCCTGGCAAAGGCTACCGACCGTTACACGCTGCGAGGAGACGGGATAGAAACCTGGGAGCCGCGCTTCACCTTCCACGGCTTCCGCTATGCTGAGGTCGAAGGCTGGCCTGGTACCTTGCGGACAGACGACATTCGCGCTGTGGTCTGCCATTCCGATATGGAGCGCACCGGCTGGTTCGAGTGCTCAGATCCACTGCTCAACCGACTTCATGAGAATGTCGTGTGGAGCATGCGCGGCAACTTCCTCAGTATCCCGGCAGATTGTCCACAGCGGGATGAGCGTTTGGGTTGGACCGGCGATATCCAGGTGTTCGCGCCCACGGCGTGCTTCCTCTACGATAGTGCTGGCTTCCTCACCTCGTGGTTAGCGGACCTGGCCGCTGAGCAGGATGCGGCTGGAGGCGTCGTCCCTTTTGTTGTCCCCAACGTCTTGCCCACTCTCCCCATCCCGGCTGCCGCCTGGGGTGATGCCGCAGTGATCGTGCCGTGGGTGCTCTACCAGCGCTACGGCGACGATGGCATTCTTGCCGTGCAGTTCGCGAGCATGCGGGCGTGGGTTGATCGTATCGAGAAGCTCGCTGGCGAGAGTCATCTGTGGAATACTGGCTTCCAGTTTGGCGATTGGCTCGACCCGAATGCGCCTCCTGACAGGCCGGGAGATGTACGAACCGATCCACATGTGGTTGCCACTGCCTATTTCGCCCGCTCAGCCGAACTGCTGGGACTGGCTGCGGGTGTTCTTGGCCGAACGGAGGAGGAAGCGCGCTACCTGCGTCTCGCTGCAAGGGTGCGCGAGGCGTTCGATGCCGAGTACGTCACTCCTGCTGGACGCATCCTCAGCGACGCTGAGACCGCCTACGCGCTCGCCTTGCAGTTTGGTCTGCTCAAGAACGGCGAACAGCGTCGGCATGCGGGCCAACGGCTGGTGGAGCTTGTGCGTAGCAATGGGTACCACATCGGCACTGGCTTCGTGGGGACGCCGTTGATCTGTGATGCCCTGTGCAGCGTTGGGGAGGACAATGCTGCCTTCCACCTGCTTATGCAGCGCGCATGTCCGTCGTGGCTCTATCCCGTGACGATGAGGGCCACCACCATCTGGGAGCGCTGGGATAGCCTGCTTCCAGATGGTTCGGTCAATCCGGGAGACATGACCTCGTTCAACCACTATGCTCTGGGTGCCGTCGCCGACTGGCTGCACCGAACTGTGGGTGGTCTCGCTCCCGCTGCTCCAGGATATCGTCACCTGGCAGTCCGTCCACAGCCAGGCGGTGGACTCACCTCTGCCCGCGTCCGGCACATGACCCCCTATGGTCTGGCCGAGTGCGCGTGGACGATTGAGGCAGGGTCCATCGAGGTGGTGGTGGTCGTCCCGCCCACCACCACGGCGAGCGTGACTCTTCCCGGAAGCACGACAGCCCCCATTGAAGTTGGTTCTGGGGCGCATCGCTGGGCCTGCCCCTACCAGAATTCCAGTCACCCTCCGCCCTCACTCGACAGCATCCTTGACGAACTCATCGACGACCCACAAGCCTGGAACGCAGTCGTGAGCACGGTACGCCAGCAGTTGTCGGGACTCGCCCGACACACGGATATCAGCACGCTCATGCTCCAGAACAGCCACAAGACCCTGGAGCAGGTGCTCTCCCTGCTGCCGCAAGCCGATCAGTTGCGTCCTGCCCTCAAGACCGCGCTGGCTGCTCTCGGGCGCTCGGATATAGAGGGTACAAGGGTCAGAGTAATTAAAAAGTGAAGGAGGAACTTGTATGAATATCGCTGACCAGCCAGAAATCATTACTCTTTGGCCACAAGGAGTCCCCGGATCCGTAGACTTGATTCAGCAGGAACAGGAGACGTTTGCCCCTCCACCAATCAGTTTTAGAACAGTTCGTAATGTGACGCAGCCGACCCTGACCGTTTTTCTTCCGCACCCATCGGAAGCGAGTGGTACTGCGGTCGTTATTTGCCCCGGAGGGGGATTCCACTCGCTTGCCATTGATCACGAGGGTATTGACGTAGCACGTTGGCTCACTGCACGAGGCGTGGTAGCGTTTGTTCTGAAATACCGGCTCTTGCCGACCGAGGTGCGCGACGAAGACTTCGAGAGACAGTTTCAAGCGAATTTAGCGGATCGAAACAAGATAAGGGAAGTGACCAGGCGCATCGGACCGCTGGCCATTGCAGACGGACAACAAGCTATGAAAGTCGTCCGGGAGCATGCTTCGGAGTGGGGCGTTGCTTCAAATAGGATCGGTATCATGGGTTTCTCCGCAGGTGGCAGAGTCACTACCGGGGTGGCACTTGAGCACGACGCGGACAGTCGTCCCAATTTCGCGGCCCCGATCTACGGTGCTCTGTGGGAGGACCTTACGGTTCCCGCTGATGCACCTCCGCTCTTTATCGCCCTTGCCAACGATGATGAGCTGGCGGTAGAGCCATGTCTGGCACTGTATCGTGCGTGGCGAACTGCTAGTCACCCGGTCGAACTGCACATTTATGCACAGGGTGGTCATGGTTTTGGTATGAGGAAGCAAGGCTTTCCAGCCGACCACTGGATTGAGAGTTTTGGCGAGTGGCTCCGAATTCAGGGTTTTCTAGCATGACACTCTTCCTTTCATGAAATTCTTAGGACGTTTTGTCTGATCGCACAAGAGAGGATGCAATGGTCCATGAAATATAGAGATATTGCGCATACTGATCTCTCGTCTTCTTTGATATGTTTAGGCACTGCATCATTTGGAACCGCTCTCGATGAAGGTAGCTCTTTATACTGAAGGAGAAGAGACACGTTATGCTGACAGACCTTAACCAGCGTTTTGATGAGCCACCTCGCAGCTTCTCACCGGTGCCCATCTGGTGGTGGAGCGGCGAGAAGCTTGATGCACAACGGCTCCGCTGGCAGCTTGAGCGCTTTGCCGAAGGAGGAGTCTACAATCTCCTCATTATGAATCTCGCCCCAGGCGGACCGCTGTTTGGCAGCGATGCAGATGATCCCCCCTTCTTCTCCGAGGAATGGTGGACGATCTTCAGGGGTGTCTGTGAAGATGCTCGATCACTGGGGATGCACCTCTGGTTCTATGACCAGTTTGGCTTCTCTGGTGCCAACATGCAAGCCCACCTCGTGACACAGCACCCGGCGTTTGCTGGTCAATCCCTTGAACGCATCGCCTGCGATGTGGAAGGAACAGGAGTACTGGAGTGCCCCGAGGCTGGCACGCCACTTGCCGCGTTCTCTCTCCCGCTTGATAGGCAAGGACAGCCTGTTGAGGAGCCAATTCCGGTCCCGATACATGGGAGTACTGCAACATGGCATGGGCCTGGTACCCACCGGCTCATGCTGTTCTATCGTGTCGAGAGTGGCTTTGACTACTTCAATGTCTCTGCCTGTCAGGCGCTCCTGGCTATGGTCCATGGAGCATACGAGGCGCATGTTGGAGACTTTTTCGGCGACGTGATCGTGGGGACCTTCCAGGATGAACTCGCTGCCATGCCGACGTGGTCCGCAGACTTCGCGCAGGCCTTTCAAACACGCTGTGGCTATGATATCCGTGCTCACCTCCCCTCGCTCTGGGAGGACTATGGCGAACAGGCACAGCGCGTGCGACACGATTACCACGCCACGCGGTCCGACCTTGCTGAGGTGGCGTTGTTCAAGCCCCTCTTCCACTGGCACGAGGAGCGCGGCCTTCTCTGTGGCTTCGACCAGCAAGGCCCTGTCCGTGCTGGATATCCTCTTCAAAGCGTGCAGCTGTATGCCGACTACCCTCGCACCCACCGCTGGTACTCCGCTCCTGGCAGCGATCACCATGGGGAGGCAAAAATCCACTCCTCGCTGGCTCATCTCTACGACCGACCGCGCGTGTGGATCGAGGCGTTCCACAGTTCGGGCTGGGGAGGCACACTGGAAGAAACTTTCGACTGGTTACTGCCCTGGTTGCGTGCGGGTGCTACCCTCTACGATCCTCACGCGGTGTATTACAGTACGCGGGGAGGATGGTGGGAGTGGGCTCCCCCTTCGACAGATTGGCGACAACCATACTGGAAGCACTATTCCATATTTGCCCAAACAGTGAGTCGGCTCTGCTCTGTCCTGACGCTGGGCCACCACGTCTGCGACATCGGCGTGCTGTTTCCGACGACAACGGTTCAGGCGGGACTGCTCATGTCTGGCTTCACTCAGGACGCGCACATGGCACATGATCTGTACCTGCGCCTGGTGGGGAAAATGCATTGGTACAAGGTTGAGCCGGGCGTGCTGGACCGCGCCTGTCGGGATTTTGATGTGCTTGATGACGCTTCCGTCCAGCGTGGAGAAGCTCGGAACGGACGGCTCCACATCGGAGAGGAGCACTACGGAGTGATAATCCTTCCTGGTTGTCGCGTTCTGGAGAACGCGACCGCCGCACAACTCGTCACATTCGTCGAGAGTGGTGGGACGCTCGTGGCCGTCGGTTCTCTTCCCGAGCGTGGTGTAGGAACGACGAGAGAAGGGAGCGCAGGAATCCAACGGCTTGTGGCACTCTTCGAGAGTGGTCGCGCCCACATCGTTCGTACTCCAGAAGAGATTGTACCGAGGCTCTCCGCCGTTCCGGCGCAGGTTGAAGCTGCCGTTCCTACGCTGGTCAGGCGGGTTGGTCAGGCCACGGTCGTCTTTGTCCCAGCGGTCTCCTCACGTGCTACACGTATGCGTAGCGAGCAGGAAGCGGGAGCCGAAGACGAGTTGACCCGTTTGCTCAACGTCGACTACACTTTTAACCCCTCAGCCTATCACCGCGTTGTTACTATTCGCGTCCGCGGCATCCAGAATGCACCGGAATTGTGGAATCCCTCGAGTGGACGAAAGCTCCTGTTGGAGGCGCATCCGATTGATGGCGGCATAGAGGTGCATGTCCCGTTTGATGATAGCCCTGGCGTTCTGCTTGTCTGGCCTGGTGAGCAAAATGTTGAAAGAAAGGTACAGGCCCACGAAAGCCGAGAAGCCACGCGAAGGAGAACAATTTTACCTGACGTGTGGCAGGTGAACGTTGAGCCAACCCTTGACAACCGCTGGGGAGACTTTGCGCTCCCCGCCACCACTTCCATTGCAGTCGAGCGTTGGGCATTTCGCCACAGAGTTGAGGCATCTGGTCACACTGGTCTGGGCGAACACTGGTTCACTCCTGAGTGGGATGACTCGGACTGGCAGCTCGTTCACGCGACCTTTGGTCCGCACGGCCTCTGGACAGGACCGATTGAACTGGATCAGTTGCCAGCACCCCTTGGTACAGCAGATGAATGGGATGACAGGCAGAAGAGAGCTGAAGGGTGGCGGGAGGCCACCTATTCGCTCTCGCGGGGGATTTATAAGGATTCTTTCCATCAAAGAACGTTTGGTCCCAAAGGGCATGTCCCAGAAGAGTTTTTGGACTTTGGATTGGTGCGGGCTGGGCAAGCCGTGCAGTTTCGCACGACCCTCGACCTCGTGGAGCCGCTCACCGCATATCTCGCGCTTGGAGCTCCTGCACAGAAGACGCTCTGGGTCAATGGCGTGAGAGTGGGTGCAGCCGAAGAGGACAAAGGGTATCTGTTCTTCGCGCCGGTGACGCTCAAAGCAGGTCGTAATCTGCTTGAGTTTCGCCTGACGGCGGACATGGATGGCATCGTGCGGGCACAATTTGCCTTTGTCACGAAGCCGACAGCGTATGTCCGCCCTGAATGGGTACAGGCGAGCAGTTCTGAAAAGGATACGCTCCTCACCTACACGAAGAGAGTCAGTGTACCGTTTTGTCCCCAACAGGCCATCATGTATGTTGCCACCGTAGAACCCTGCCGTGTCCGCATCAATGGCATCGAGGTGGGCGTGCAAGGTGGCTTCGATCCCTATCCTGACCTCGACCGCGCTAGCCTCCACCGTTATGACCTGCTAGAGGCGTTGCGCGAGGGAGAGAATCTCGTTGAGTTGGAGGTGACGGATCTAGGAGTATCGGGACGGCTCCTGGTGGATGCGTTCATCGAGAGTGGGAAGAGACGGATAGTGCTGATGTCAGATGAAGCGTGGCAACTGACGAGGAATGGACATCCCATTCCATTGGAAGTGCAGCGCGCACAGTGGCTCAATCTGAACGCTCCCCGCATCCAGTGGCTCAATCTGAACTCGGTCCAGGTGTGGCGACGTCCTCATCCACTTCCTGCGACGGGCTGGCTCGAAAACACTCCGCCGGATGGGACGGTTCTTGCGCTCATTCCTGATGCGTATGAGGAGCACACGCGTATTGAGTGGCTCCGTTTTGTCGTGCCACCAGGAGCGGTGAGCATGCGACTTCGATTACACGGAGGGGTAACAGTGTATCTAGATGGGGTGGAACAGCGGCCTGTGGCGCATACCGACGAGACCAGCCTGACTATCATAGAGGTCAATCTTCCGCACCCAACGGCACTACGGCGGGTATGCGCCTTGCGCGTCGAAACCAGACCTGGGTACAGGGCCGGGGGTATCCTGGATGCCCCGGTGCGTTTTGAGATGGACATGGGCCGTATGAAGGCCGGCTCCTGGGAGGAACAAGGATTGGTCGGCTACAGCGGAGGGGTCCGCTATCGTCAAACCCTGATACAGGGTAACGCTGACCAGTTCGGTATTCGCACCTTGCTTGATCTAGGACGAGTGCGCGGGACAGCAGAGGTCCACATGAACGGGGTACTGGTCGGAGTACGTATCTGGTCGCCATACACGTTCGACCTGACCGACCACCTTTGCCCCGGCGAGAATGACGTGCAGATCGTCGTCTACAACACACTTGGGCCATATATGGAAGCGATCAGTCCAACATCCTTCGTGTTTCCGGGGCAAACGGTCTCTGGCCTTTTGGGGCCAGTCACGATGATAGAAATCGGGGAAAAGTGAAGCATACAGACAAAGCAGTATCAGAAGGGAGCGTACCCATGGGAAGGACAGCCAACCGAATGGAGAAACCACGCATTGGCATTTTCGGCATTGGACTACAAGCCTACTGGGAGCAGTTCGCCAGCTTGCATGAGCGCCTCACCGGCTATGTACACCTGATCGAAGAGCGCCTGGGTCAATGGGGAGAGGTTGTCTCAGGGGGGTTGGTGGATACATACGAAACGGCACGGGATGCTGGCGAGCGGCTGGCATCAGCACAGGTCGACGTGCTGTTCGTCTACGCGGCCACCTACGCCACCTCCTCCATTGTCCTGCCGGTGGTCCAGGCTGTTAAAGCACCCGTGGTGCTGCTCAATCTGCAACCCATCCCGGCCCTTGATTACGAGACCATGACAACCGAGGAGTGGCTGGCCAATTGCTCGGCCTGCTGTGTTCCCGAGATCGGTGGTGCGCTCACCCGTGCTCACATCCCCTACAAGGTCATTTCCGGCGCACTGCACGAGGATGAGCGGGCCTGGGTTGAGATGGAAGCCTGGTGCCGGGCGGCAGGAGCAGCCCACGCGGTGCGCCATGCACGACTTGGCTTCCTGGGGCATCCCTATGCTGGTATGCTGGACATGTATACCGACTTCACCGCGGTCTCCGGCCAACTGGGCTGCCATATCGAGGTGCTAGAGATAGACGATCTGGTGGCACGGGTCCGTGCAGCCACCGAGCAGCAGATCCGCGACAAGCTGGACGAATTGCACGCCACCTTCGATCTGGCCGATGCGGGCATTGATCCCATTGCGGCCCCGATCAGCAGCGCCGACCTGGAATGGAGTGCGCGGGTCGCGGTGGGACTGGATGTCCTGGTGCGCGACTTCGACCTGAGCGCACTGGCGTATTACTATCGCGGGCTGGCGGGCAACGAGAACGAGCAGGTGACAGCAGGCATGATTGCAAGTACTTCGTTGTTAACTGCGCGGGGCATCCCCTGCAGCGGGGAAGCCGACCTCAAGAACGCCATTGCGATGCTCGTCATGGACCGGCTTGGGGCAGGCGGCAGCTTTACGGAACTCTATGCTATGGACCTGCGCGAACAGTTTGTCTTGATGGGTCACGATGGGCCGATGCACCTGGCGATTGCCGACGAGCGACCGGTGTTGCGCAAGCTCAAGCTCTACCACGGCAAGCGTGGTTTCGGGGTCTCAGTCGAGTGCAAAGTCAAAGTGGGACCGGTCTCGATCCTGGGGGTGACGCAGCAAGCAAACGGGAGGCTAAAGTTTCTCGTGTCCAGCGGAGAAAGTATTGCCGGACCGACCTTCCACATCGGCAACACCAACAGTCGCATTCGCTTCGCGCTCGATCCGGCCACCTTTGTCACCCGTTGGAGTGAGGAGGGATCGACCCATCACTGCGCGCTGGGAATAGGAGATCAGGCCGATGTGCTGCTCAAGGTAGGACACCTCCTGGCGGTGCCGAGCATACGAGTGTAAGCTCCTTATTCCGTGAGAAACGAGACCTACGTCTCTAGCTTCGTTCACCTGACGGAAAGGAAGTTAAGAAAGGGAAACATGATGAACCATCGAAGAAAGGATGGAATGCAATGACCGATGTCTCACCATCAGCGACCTTAGCACAGCTGGTCGCACGCTCACGGCAACTCGGAGCGGATCGTACCATCTGCAACTGGGGTGGCGGCAATACCTCGGCCAAGGCTGAGGAGGTCGATTTTCGCGGTCGGCCAACGCGTATCTTGTGGGTCAAAGGCTCCGGTTCTGACCTGGCCACCGTCACGGAGGCGTCGTTTACCGGACTGTACATGGACGACGTGCTTCCCCTGCTCGAACGTGAGCGCATGAGTGATAGCGAGATGGTCGAGTACCTCGCCCACTGCTTCTACGAGCCGGGCCGCCCGCGTCCCTCAATCGAGACCCTCCTGCACGGTTTTTTGCCGTTTCCCCATGTGGATCACACGCACGCCGACGCGACCAACTACTTTGCCTGCGCCGAGGGTGGCGAGGCGCTTGCGCGGGATTGTTTCGGCGACGACCTGGTCTGGATTCCCTATCGTCGTCCCGGCTTTGGCCTGGCGCGCGAGGTGGCTCTAGCAGTGCGTGCCAGATCGGACGCGAAGCTAGTCATCCTGGCCAAGCATGGCCTGATCACGTGGGGCGATACCGACGCGTCCTGCTACGCCTCCACCATAGCTACGATTGCCCAGGCACGCGAGTTTGTGGAGGCGCGGATCGCTCGTGCTAACCGGCCACTCTTTGGCGGCTTGCGCTGTGAGCCATTGGGAGCTGAAGAACGTTACTCTGTAGCAGCGCAGGTCGCCCCCGTACTACGTGGGCTGATCTCAGCAGAGAAACGTCAGATTCTCCGCTTCGAAGATAGTGCAGATGTGCTGACCTTCGCCAGTAGCCAGGATGCGCCACGCCTGACGCAGATTGGTGCGGCTTGCCCCGATCACCTGGTGCATACCAAACCCTGGCCGCTACTGGTGGATTGGACACCAAAGCAGGACATCACCTCACTGGTGGAGGCTCTACATACAGGCGTCTCTGCGTATGTGGAGAAATATCATCGCTATCAGCAAGACAATGCTCAACAAGATCTCGATCCCGATGCGGCCACGCCGGTCTATCGCTCCGACGACGCTGCCGCCGATCCGCATCCACGGGTGATTCTGATCCCCGGCGTGGGCGTGTTCACCACCGGCAAAGACGCAGCAATGGCCGATGTCTCCGCCCAACTCCACCACCGCGCGCTTGCCGTGATGCGTGGGGCCGAGGCCTGTGGCGGTTTCATTTCGCTCAGTGATGCCGAAAGTTATGCGGTCGAATACTGGCCGTTGGAGCAGTACAAGCTCAAACAGGCACCACCCGAACGGGATTTTTCCCGGCAGGTCGTGCTGGTGACGGGTGCGGCTGGTGGCATCGGTTCGGCGATCTGCCGCCGTGTGGCGCAGGATGGTGCGCATATTGTGGCCACCGACATTGACCTGGTGGGTGCAGAGGAACTGGCCACGTATCTCAACACGCAGTACGGTGCGGGGCGTGCGGTGGCCGTGAAGATGGATGTGACCAACGAGGAGAGTGTGCGTGTCGCCTTCGTCCGTGCCTCGCTCGCTTTTGGCGGCGTCGATGTGGTCGTCAACAACGCCGGGCTGGCTTCCAGTGCGTCCATCACCGAGACGACCCTCTCGGAGTGGAACAAGAACTGGAATGTGCTGGTCACCGGCTACTTCCTGGTGGCACGCGAGGGCTTCCGGCTTTTGCAGGCACAGGGGTGCGGCGGCAACCTTGTCTTCGTGGCGAGCAAGAATGCGCTGGTCGCGGGCAAGAACGCTGCCGCGTACTCGACGTCCAAGGCCGCCGAGGCGCACCTGGCACGCTGCCTGGCCGAAGAGGGCGGTCAGTTCGGCATCCGCGTCAACACCGTCAATCCGGACGCGGTGCTCTCTGGCTCGCGCATCTGGGGCAGCTCCTGGCGGCAAGAGCGTGCGGCTACCTACGGGGTGGCTCCCGACCAACTGGAAGAGGTCTATCGCAAGCGGACAACGCTGGGTGTCAATATCCTGCCGGACGATATCGCCGAGGCAATCGCCTTTTTTGCGTCACCGACCCGCGCGAGCAAGAGCACGGGCAATATCCTCAACGTCGATGGAGGCGTTCCAGCGGCCTATCCGCGTTAGTTAAGGGGAGGAAAAAGCTATGGCGACACGCAACGTAGCAGCCGTTGATCTGGGTGCCGAAAGCGGGCGCGTGCTGCTCGCCCGCTTCGACGGGAGCGCACTCAGCCTGCAAGAGGTGCATCGCTTTCCCAATCGTCCAGTGCGACTCGGCGGCCACCGCTTCTGGAATATCCTCTCGCTGTGGGACGAAACGCTCACCGGGCTGCGCAAGGCACGCAGCATGGCGGGAACGCTGGAGAGCATCGGAGTGGATACCTGGGGCGTCGACTATGGCCTGATGGACGGAGATGGCTTCCTGCAAGGGATGCCTTTCCAGTATCGCGACTCCCGCACAGATGGCGTGATGGAGCAGGTCTTCGCACAAATTCCACGCGAGGTCCTCTACCGACGCACCGGCATCCAGGTGCTGCCTTTCAACACGCTCTTCCAGCTCTACGCGCACGAACAGATGCAGCCGGGGGCGCTCGAGCGGGCGCATCGGCTGCTGATGATCCCGGACCTGTTGCATAGCTGGTTGTGCGGATCGCTCGTCTCCGAGCGCACCAACGCCTCCACCACGCAGTGCTGGGATCCCCTCACCGAGGGGTGGGCGACGGACCTCCTCGACAAACTGGCGCTTCCGACATCCATCCTGCCGCCGGTCGTAAATGCAGGCACCGTGTTGGGTGAGGTCTTGCCAGAGTGGCGCAGTGATCTGGGGGCAGCGCGCGTCGTTGCCCCTGCGACGCACGATACTGGCTCAGCGATAGCCGCGACCCCGATTCAGCTTTCGGGCGGCTGGGGCTATATTAGTTCCGGCACCTGGTCCCTGGTGGGTGTGGAACTCTCGCAACCGGTCATGACTGTGGAGGCAATGGCGGCCAACTGTACCAATGAGGGGGGCATCTTTGGCACAACCCGCTTCCTCAAGAACGTGATGGGCCTCTGGCTCTTGCAGGAATGCCAGCGCCGCTGGGCACGCGAGGAGCGCGCTGTCGATTATGAGACACTGCTCGCGGATGTGGATACTTTCCCTCCATTCACCGCTCTGCTCGATCCCGACGACCCACGCTTCCTGG
>Ga0209839_10000330_pt1 | contig 24736 bp, 21 predicted proteins | sample OrgsoiDNA2013050_FD_185800 | JGI IMG/M metagenome (GOLD analysis project Ga0209839, IMG submission 185800) | Permafrost soil microbial communities from the Arctic, to analyse light accelerated degradation of dissolved organic matter (DOM) -... | ecosystem: Environmental > Terrestrial > Soil >... | reverse complement strand
GTTGGTCACGACCGCATTGTGCATGGTGGCCAGCGCGACGGGCAGGGTCGCCGCGTCCTCGTAGCTCATATTGGCACTGGCAGGAATGTGAAACAGCCGACCGTGGTCGGCGAGCGCATATTCCGCAAACGCGGCGCCGCCGGATCCCATCACCCTGTCGCCAATCTTGACCCCCTTGGCCTCAGGCCCGACATCGGCGATTTCGCCGGCCCATTCCATCCCGAGCACCGTGCCCGCGCCGCCAGCGCTGCCATGCGCATGGCCCTTGGTCATGCCGAGGTCGGCGCGATTGAGCCCGCAGGCGCGGACGCGAACCAGTACCTGTGGGCCTTTCGGGGCGGGCTTGGCGACGTCGGTGATTTCAGCGCCGTTGGCGCCGTAGACATAGGCCTTCATGAAATCATTCTCGCTTGGTTGGTAAAGTGAGGCCGCTTATTCCGCGGCTTGACGGCGGCTGTCCGACATCATGCCTTCGAGCCGGCTGCGAATGATGGCTTCCGCGTCACGCATGATGCGCGACACCAGTTCGGCGCAGCTCGGGATATCATGGATCAGTCCCTGCACTTGTCCGGCCGACCAGATGCCTTCGTCGGCGTCGCCGGTCGCGTAGACCATCTTGCCGCGGGCGCCGGCGACGAGTTCGCGGACCTGCTCGAAGGTCGCACCCTCCCGTTCCATGGCGACGACCTGGGTGCTGACCGCATTCCTGGCGACGCGCGAGGTGTTGCGCATGGTGCGGAAAATCAGCTCGGTCTCGCGCTCGTCATTGGCGACGATCTTTTCCTTGATCAGTTGATGGATCGGACTTTCCCTGGTGCACATGAAGCGGGTGCCCATGTTGATGCCCTCGGCGCCCAGCGCCAGTGCTGCGACCAGGCCGCGGCCATCGCCGAAGCCGCCCGAGGCGATCAGCGGGATTTTTACCTTGTCGGCGGCGACCGGGATCAGGATCAGGCCCGGCGTATCGTCCTCGCCGGGATGTCCCGCGCACTCAAACCCGTCGATCGAGATCGCGTCGACCCCCATCCGTTCCGCCGACAGCGCGTGGCGGACGCTGGTGCATTTGTGCACGACCACGACGCCGTGCTTCTTGAACTCGGTGACGTGCTCCTGCGGCTTGTTGCCGGCGGTTTCCACGATCTTGATTCCGCTTTCGATGATGGCCTGGCGATATTCCGCATAGGGCGGCGGCTTGATCGAGGGAAGAATGGTGAGGTTGACGCCGAACGGCTTGTCGGTCAGGCCGCGGCAGCGCGCGATTTCGCGGGTGAGGTCGTCGGGCGTCGGTTGGGTCAGCGCGGTGATGAAGCCGAGCGCGCCAGCATTGGCGACCGCCGCGACCAGCTCCGCGCGTCCCACCCATTGCATGCCGCCCTGCACGATCGGGTGTTCGACGCCAACCAGCTCGGTAAACCGCGTTTTGATCATTTTGATCCCTGATTGTTTCCCCGGCGCGGGGCGCCCGCGCACGTTCTATCTTTTCGAATTTTCGAAGCGGAGGATGCCGTTCCGGCGGCCAATTGTCCATCGCACAGGTCTGCGATCAGGCGCCATGACCATGCAGGAATGGATGGTTATTTTGGGGGGCTGGCCGGCGCGGTATCTCGGTTCATCAGGCCATCAACTGTTCGACCGGACGTCGCAATGATTTCGGCAGCTCGGGTCCAAAGCCAAAGCGCAGGACCAAATCGGGCAGGCGGTCACCGATGCCAAGAAACGATGCAAGCTGCTTGCGCACATGCGGGACTTCGACCGGCTGGTTGATAAAGGCCTGCTTTAGTCCAAGTGCCGTCGCCTGGAGTGCAAAACGCTGGCAAGCGCGGCCAACTTCGACCCAGTGAGCCTGGTCGCTGCGATCGGCGACGAAGACGGCAATGCCGGCAGAGCTTTGAATTTGATTCCGATACTTTTCGTTTTCGGCGCTCTCGGTCAGAACCAGCGGCAATAGCAGGCGGGCGAGCCAGGCCGGCCATTCCGAATTGCCGGAAGCACGTGCCGACAATCCATCCAGGGTTGCAACCGCGTCGGAATCGTTGAACCGGATCCACTGCTCGAGTTCGTCCATGAAGGCTTTTTCGCGCATCTGAACCGAATTGCCGTCCACGACGTAGTCGCTAACGCCTTTGATTCTCGATTTGTCGGTGATGACCATGATCGATACCCCGGCGCTTGTGCCCGCCTTCTCAAGGGCTGCGAGAATTTCGTTGGATACCGGCGTGCCGTCGTATGCGGCGCGGGTGCTTTGCCGGCGGGGAATGGCCTTGAACAGATCCGACTCCAGGGGACGAGCCGGATCGAGCCCGATCTTTATCGCGCCAGACTCGAGCGCCGGCGTGGCCATCAACCCGGCCGCGGCCGCCGCATGGACGAGGTTCTCCGCCGCACATCCGAGGCTCACAAATAGATGGTGGTCATTCGGATCGACGGCGGGACATCTGCGGGCAAAGTCCGGAGCAATCGTGATACAACGCTGCTCCGATTTGAATTTCCAAGGCTGGGTGTTGTGGCTGTTCGCCGCAAGTGTCGCGTAACGGATCATTTCGCGCGCTCCACCATCGACGTGAAACGGCGCCCACGTCAATCGTACCGCGTCATCGTAGGTTTTGACGGGTGCGGCCGACGTTCTTGCCGGAGAGACAAGTCCTCCGATTGCGAGCCCGGAACCACAAGCTAACAGTCCGCGCCTGCTGATCATCACGCGTTCCCGGATGCCGATGGCTTATCTGAGGCGTCCGAGACGGGTTAGTATTGATTTCCATCAAACAAACGCCAACGCGCCCGACGAGGGCAACGCGATCATGCAAAAACGGAGCCGGCGGGACAGGAGCCGGTTTCGTCAGGCAGCGGAGGCGGATCGTGCCCCGCCGGTTGCCTGGTCGTCGAAAGCAGTACTGATGTCGCGGATGCTGACGACGCCGATCAGGCTGTAATCGTCGATGACAGGCAGATGCCGGATATGGTTCTTGTTCATGAGATGACGAACATGTTCGAGCGTATCGGTCGAACTGCAGGAGACCAGCTGCCCCACTGAAACCAATTGCGAGACTTTCAGGTTGACGCCGGCCGCGCCGTGTTCGGCAATCGCGCGAACGACGTCGCGTTCGGTAAACATGCCGACCGCGGTATTGCCTTCGGTCCTGACAACGTCCTTGACCACAAGCGCGCTGATATTGCTGGCGCGCATCAGCTGGGCGGCAATGGCGACGGTTTCGTTCATTCGAACCGTCGCAACGCGGGCAGTTTTCTTGCGCAGGATGTCTCCGACTTGCATCGCAACCTCCTTCAATTGAGCCGCAGGGTAAACTTTAATAATCGCCAGATTGGTATACATTATGCCAATTGTCAATTTGGAATCGAAGAAATTCGATGCGCCTCGATTACAGAAAGCGGCAGCGTTATTGACGTTTTTTCGACTCTGGATTTTCTCCCGCATCCCGCCGCCGCCGGCCTCGAAGAGGACCGGATGCCCAGTTGTATTTTGTATTCCGGCCTTGTCAGGCAAAAAAAGAGGCGCACCCCGGGGGCGCGCCTCTGCATTGAAAGATGAAAGGGCCGTCAGGCGACCCGGACGTCTTGCGCCGTTGCTTCCGTCGCGGCCTCATTGCCGAGGATAAACGCGCGGCGCATCGGTTTGATCACGAACAGCGCCAGCAGGGCTGCGGTGGCGTTGAGCGCAACCACGATCACGAACACCGCCTGCCAGCCATAGCTGGCGGCGACGATGCTCGCCAGCGGCACCAGCAGCGAGGCCGTGCCTTTCGCCGTATACAGCATGCCGTTGTTGGTGGTGGCGAATTTGACGCCGAACGTATCGCCTGATGTAGCGGGGAACAGGCTGTAGATTTCGCCGAACACGCCAAAATACACCGCCGTCGCCAGCACGAACACGATCGGAACGTGACCGTACACCGACAGGGTCAGCACCATCAGGGCGGCGGTTGAAAACGCGATGAACATGGTGTGCTCGCGGCCGATATTATCGGAGACCCAGCCAAAGAACGGACGGCCGAAGCCGTCAAAGATGCGGTCGAGCGAAATCGCGAAGGTCAATGCCGCCATCTGGAAGCCGAGAATGCCGACGGGTTCGTTGGCGATGTTGAAATCCTTGGCGATCGGCGCTATCTGCGCCGCGGTCATCAGGCCACCGGCAGCGACCATCACGAACACCAGATACATCACCCAGAAGATCGGGCTGCGCAGCACCTGCGGCGGCGTGAAGTCGATCTTGGTCTGGGGCAGGTTGAGTTGCTTCTTCTTCGCCGGCATCACCCGCGACGGCTTGCGCAGGAAAAACGCAAGCAGGCAAACGACCACGCCTTGTCCGATGCCAAACGTAAAGAATGCGGACTGGTAGCCGCTTGCCGCGATCATGTTGGCGATCGGGACCACGGTGATCGCGGCGCCCGCGCCAAAGCCGGCGGCAGTAGCGCCCGCAGCCAGACCGCGGTGATCGGGAAACCATTTCAGCGCATTGCCGACGCATGTTCCGTACACCGCGCCGGCGCCCATTCCGGCGACGATCGCGGCGAGATAAAGCAGCACCAGCGTGTCGGCGTACGAGTTCAGTATCCAGGCGAGGGCAATCATGACCCCGCCGAACGCGATGACGATGCTGGGACCGTATTTGTCGACGAACCATGCCTCGATCGGAACCAGCCAGGTCTCCGTCACCACGAAAAGCGTAAAGGCCAGTTGGATCGCAGCCCGGCCCCAGTGGTATTTGGCGTCGATCGGATCGACGAACAGGGTCCAGCCGTATTGCAGGTTTGCGATCATCGCCATGCAGACAACGCCCATCGCAAGCTGCAGCCAGCGGAAGTAGGGGGCTTCCGGCGGTGCCGTCGGTTGTGTAGTGGCGGTCATGGTTCCTCCCCGAGGACGCTTCTGTTTAGTGACGAGCGTTATCGGCCGTCATTTTGGTATGTGATATGCCAGAGCGCAAGCGATTAGTCGCCGGAACCCGATGGTGCGCTCATTTTGTCGCAGTCGTCGTCGCGCCCGTCCAAAGACGAACTCGAAACGAAAAAATGGCCCCGGAAAACCGGGGCCATAAAGTCGGTCAGGAATGCTTGAAGGTCAATGCGGCTGGAGGTCGCTCCGCCGCAGCAGCCCTGGAAAGTAGCCGTCTTGGAAAGCAGCCTTGGAAAGCAGCCGCCTTGGGAATCAGAGGCCGAAATAGGGAAGGTCGCCGTTGCGTATCGCGATGCGGGCGTGCGCCATCAGCAGGCGATCGACGGAGACCATCATCCGATTGAACAAGCTGGCGGGCGATGCGACGGGAAAGGATGCAGTCTTGGACATTTTTGGTACTCTTCTGATGGTAACTGGTTGCCACGCTGTAGCTTGGAGAGCAATCTAGGTATGCCAGATGCCAGCAACAACCCGTTTGTTTGCATAGCAGCATATTCCAGTTTGCAACGCAGCATACTACTTCTACGGGTGGTACCGTTCGAGGCAAGCAAAAAGGGCCGCCGGAAACCGGTGGCCCTCGAAGGTATTGAAATTATTGCCTATTCGGCGGCGGCCTTGCGCGGCGGGTCGAGCGCGCCGGAATCGTGGATCTCCGCCACCTGGTGATCGGTAAAGCCGAGAACCTGGCGCAGGATCTCGTCGGTGTGCTCGCCGAGCAGAGGCGAGCGCTTTACCTCCGTCGGGCTATCCGACATCTTGATGGGGTTGCCGACCGAGAAGTATTTGCCGCGCTCGGGGTGATCGACCTCGACCACGGTGCCGGTGGCCCGCAGCGATGGATCCTCGATCAACTCCTTCATCGACAGGATCGGACCGCAGGGAATGTCGTCCTTGTTGAGGATGTCCATCGCCTCGAACTTGGTCTTGGTCATGGTCCAGAGTTCGACGCGGGCGAAGATTTCGTTCAGGCGCGTCAGGCGTGCCGGCGGCTTGGCGTAATCCGGATGGGTCTTCCAGCCGGGCTCGCCGATGACGTCGCAAATCTTCTCCCAGACCGGCGCCTGGGTAATGAAATAGATGTAGGCGTTGGGATCGGTCTCCCAGCCCTTGCATTTCAGGATGCGGCCGGGTTGCCCGCCGCCGGAATCGTTACCGGCGCGCGGCACCGCATCGCCGAACGGAATCCCTTCGCCGAACTGGCTGTATTCCTTCAGCGGACCGTGGGCGAGGCGCTGCTGATCGCGCAGTTTGACGCGCGCAAGATTCAGCACGCCGTCCTGCATCGCCGCGGTAACCTTCTGGCCCCTGCCGGTCACGGTGCGCTGATAGAGCGCGGCGACGATGCCGAGCGCCAGATGCAGGCCGGTGCCGCTGTCGCCGATCTGCGCGCCGGTGACCAGCGGCAGGCCGTCGCGAAAACCGGTGGTCGATGCCGCGCCGCCGGTGCATTGCGCGACGTTCTCATACACCTTGCAGTCTTCGTAAGGGCCGGGGCCGAAACCCTTGATCGACGCCACGATCATTTTCGGATTGATGCTTTGAATCTTCTCCCAGGGAAATCCCATGCGATCGAGCACACCGGGGCCGAAATTTTCCACCAGCACGTCGCAGCTCTTCATCAGTGCCGTCAGGACTTCCTTGCCCTTCGGGTTCTTGGTGTCGAGCGTGATCGAGCGCTTGTTGTGGTTGAGCATGGTGAAATACAGGCTGTCGACGTTCGGCACATCCTGCAATTGACCGCGCGTGATATCGCCGACGCCGGGGCGCTCGACCTTGATCACGTCGGCGCCGAACCATGCCAGCAATTGCGTGCAGGTGGGTCCCGACTGGACGTGGGTGAAATCGAGAATGCGAACGCCCTTCAGCGCCTGGGTCATGGGTTCTCTCCTTGGATGTGCTGTCGCCGTGCCAGCGAGAGCGGGCCGGCGGTCGATTTTATTTCTTGCGAAGTTTGCTCTGCGGATTGAGGTTGCCGATGCGGCCGCTCTCGCTGCCGGCTGCCGGATCGATCACCGCGTTGATCAGGGTCGGCTTGCCGGAGTCCATGGCCTGGTTCACGGCGCGCTTCAGATCGTCCGGCGTCGTCACATTGACGCCGACGCCGCCGAAGGCTTCCATCATCTTGTCGTAGCGCGCGCCTTTGACGAACACGGTGGGTGCTGCGTCCGAACCGCCGGTCGGATTGACGTCGGTGCCGCGATAGATGCCGTCATTGTTGAAGATGACGATGCAGACCGGCAGATGGTAACGGCAGATCGTCTCGATCTCCATGCCGGAGAAGCCAAACGCGCTGTCGCCTTCGACCGCGAGCACCGGTTTGCCGGTCTCGATCGCCGCTGCGATGGCAAAGCCCATGCCGATGCCCATCACGCCCCAAGTGCCGACGTCGAGCCGCTTGCGCGGCTGATACATGTCGATGACGCCGCGGGCGAGATCGAGCGTGTTGGCGCCTTCGTTGACCAGGATGGCATCGGGCCGCTCCTTGACAATGGTGCGCAGTGCGCCGAGCGCGCCGTGGTAATCCATCGGCGAGGCATTGTTCATCAGTCTCGGCGCCATCTTGGCGATGTTTTCTTCCCGCTTTGAACTGACGGCGCCGGTCCACTCGGCTGGCGCGGCCGGCCATTTACCGTCCATGCCCTCAAGCAGCGCCGCTACGCAGGAGCCGATGTCGCCGACCACGGGGGCTGCTATCTCGATGTTGGAGTCCATCTCCTTCGGCTCGATGTCGATCTGGATGAATTTCTTGGGCTGATCACCCCAGCTCTTGCCCTTGCCGTGCGACAGCAGCCAGTTGAGGCGCGCGCCGATCAGCATCACGACGTCGGCGTCCTTGAGCACCGTCGAGCGCGCGGCGCCGGCGCACTGCGGATGCGTGTCAGGCAACAGACCCTTGGCCATGCTCATGGGCAGGAAGGGAATGCCGCTCTTCTCGACCAAAGCCCGGATCGCGTCATCAGCCTGCGCGTAAGCCGCACCCTTGCCGAGGATGATCAGCGGACGTTTTGCGTTTTTCAGCACGTCGAGCGCGCGCTTGACCGCAGCCGGAGCGGGGATCTGGGCCGGCGCCGGGTCGATCACCTTGACCAGCGACTTCGCACCCGCCGCGGCGTCCATCACCTGCGAGAAAAGCTTGCCCGGCAGATCGAGATAGACGCCGCCCGGACGGCCGGAAACCGCGGCGCGAATCGCGCGCGCGAGGCCAATGCCGATGTCCGCGGCATGCAACACACGGAAGGCCGCCTTGCAGAGCGGCTTGGCGATGGCCAACTGGTCCATCTCCTCGTAGTCACCCTGCTGCAGGTCGACGATCTCGCGCTCGGACGACCCCGAGATCAGGATCATCGGAAAGCAGTTGGTGGTGGCATTGGCCAGCGCGGTCAGACCGTTGAGAAAACCCGGTGCCGACACCGTGAGGCAGATGCCGGGTTTCTTGGTCAGGAAGCCGGCGATCGCCGCGGCGTTGCCGGCGTTCTGCTCGTGCCGGAACGAGATGACGCGGATGCCCTCGGCCTGTGCCATCCGGCCAAAGTCCGTGATCGGGATGCCAGGCACCCCGTAGATCGTAGTGATGCCGTTGAGCTTGAGCGCATCGATGACAAGGTGAAAGCCGTCGGTCAGTTCCTGCTCTGCGTCGGCCGTGTTTGCATCAATTTTCTGTGCTGTTGCGGACATTCCGCTTTCTCCCTGATCGTTTCTTCGTGCGGACGCGTGCGTCGCCTTCCAAATCGAAAGGCTTTGGTCAGTTAAAAAAGTTCTTGGCCGTGGGTTTCGACATAAGCGGCAAGACCGAGCGTGTGATCGCGTGCGCGCTTTTCCGCCAATTCGGTATCGCGCTCTTCGAGCGCTTCGATCATGGCCATATGCTCGGGCAGGGACGCCGCGATGCGGTCCGTCCGGCCGATCGTCAACTGCCGATAGCCGCGAACGTGCAGCAGGATGTCGTTGGTCATATCGACCAGTACCGGCGACTCGCTAAGCGAGATCAGCGCCTGGTGGAAGGCGATGTTGGCCTTGGAGTATTCCTCGACGTGATCCTCCGGCAGGCGATCGGCGTTGAAATTCTTGAAGAAGTCGCGCAACGCGGAAATGTCCTTTTTGCGCGCCGTCGTGGTGATCAGTCGCGCCGCCATGCTCTCCAGCGCGGCCCAGGCCCGGATCATGTCCACGATCTCGATTTTGGTGCGACGCACGACGACAATGCCACGGCGCGGCACGGTTTTTACGAACCCGTCCTGCTCCAGCATTGCAATCGCTTCGCGGATCGGCGTCCGGCTCACGCCAAGGCGTTCCGACAGGGCGCGCTCGTCGAGCATGACCTGCTCGGGCGTCGCGTAGATGTCCATTTTGAGGATGGCTTCCTTCAAGGCATCATAGGCCTTGTTCTTGAAGCTGGTCTCCGGCGCGATGCGGACGATTGCAATTTCTGCCTCAGCCATATCAGGCGGCGCCTTGGTTTGTTTCCGTATGGGCACGATTGATCTCCTCGGTGGGAGACCTCTTCTAACAGAAGAAATTCGGTCCGATTTTTGGCATACCAAATACCAGCATGTCAAGTTGCCCGTGTTTTCGGCACTTGCGTTCACACCCTTGGCTTGACAAGGTCATCTCTGGCATACCAAATGCCATCATGCGCCGCCAGCGGCCGCAGAACCAATGCCGCAGCGAACGCGGAACCGCGTTTGCGATCATCGGGAACAGCGATTGAGGGCCTGCCGGGAAATCACGCTCCTAATGCCCGGGCGCGCTGCCGATGCGCTAAAGACGAACTAAAAAAGTGACTTTGAGGAGGATGCCAATGTCGAATTCCAAAGATGCGGTCCGCAAAATACTCGATCTCGTCAAGGCGGACAAACGCACAAGCCTGACGGCGCCGGAGGGCAAACTGGTCTGCGATGCCTACGGCATTCCCGTTCCAAAAGAGGGCGTGGCCAAATCCGCCAGCGAGGCCGCCAAGATCGCGGCCGATATGGGCTTTCCGGTCGTGATGAAGATCGTCTCGCCGGACATTCTGCACAAGACCGAAGCCGGCGGCGTGATGGTCGGGGTGAAGACCGCGGCCGACGTCGAAAAGAATTACGCGACCATTCTGGCCAACGCCCAGAAATACAAGTCCGACGCCAAGATCGAAGGCATTCAGGTCCAGCAGATGCTGCTCGGCGGGCAGGAGGTCATCGTCGGCGCCGTCACCGACGGGTCGTTCGGCAAACTCGTGGCCTTCGGCCTCGGCGGCGTTCTGGTTGAGGTCCTCAAGGACATCACCTTCCGGCTCGCGCCGGCGACCAAGCAGGACGCGCTGTCGATGCTGGACGGTATCCAGGCCCATGAGATGCTCAAGGGCGTGCGCGGCAGCGATCCCGCCAACCGCGACGCCATCGCCGACATTATCGTCAACGTCTCGACGCTGATCACGGATTTTCCCGAGATCGCCGAGATGGATCTCAATCCGGTGTTCGCGACCAAGGATGGCGCGATCGCCGCCGACGTGCGCATCGTCGTCGACTTCGAACCGAAACCGCCGCGTCCGCGCCCGAAACATGAAGACATCGTGCGCCAGATGAACCGGATCATGAAGCCGAAGGCGGTTGCGGTGATCGGGGCGTCCGCCGAGAACGGCAAGATCGGCAACTCGGTGATGAAAAATCTCATCAACGGCGGCTACCAGGGCGAGATCTACCCGATCCATCCGAAGGCCGATGAGATCATGGGCAAGAAGGTCTACAAGTCGGTCAAGGATGTTCCCGGCGAGATAGATATTGCCGTGTTCGCCATTCCGGCGAGCCTCGTGGCCTCGGCGCTGATCGAGTGCGGCGAGAAGAAGGTCGTCGGCGCGATCCTGATTCCGTCGGGCTATGCCGAGACCGGCAACGTCAAGGGCCAGGAGGAAATCCAGGCGATCGGACAGAAATACGGCATTCGCCTGATGGGGCCGAACATCTACGGCTTCTACTACACCCCGGCCAATCTGTGCGCGACGTTCTGCACCGCCTACGACGTCAAGGGCTCCGCGGCCTTGTCGTCGCAATCCGGCGGCATCGGCATGGCGATCATCGGCTTTTCGCGCTCGGCCAAGATGGGCGTCTCGGCGATCGTCGGTCTCGGCAACAAGTCCGACATCGATGAGGATGATCTGTTGACGTTCTTCGAGCAGGACGACAACACCCAGATCATCGCGCAGCATTGCGAGGACTTGAAGGACGGCCGCGCCTTTGCGGAAGTCGCCAAGCGCGTGTCGAAGAAAAAGCCGATCGTGGTGCTGAAGGCTGGCCGCACCTCGGCCGGCGCCAAGGCCGCGAGTTCGCATACCGGCGCGCTGGCGGGCAACGACAAGATCTACGAGGACGTCTTCAACCAGTCCGGCGTGATCCGCGCGCGGTCACTGCGCGACATGCTGGAGTTCGCCCGCGGCATTCCGGTGCTGCCGACGCCGAAGGGCGAGAACGTCGTCATCATCACCGGCGCGGGCGGTTCGGGCGTGTTGTTGTCCGACGCCTGCATCGATAACAAACTCTCCTTGATGACGATCCCGCCCGACCTCGACGCGGCGTTCCGCAAATTCATCCCGCCGTTCGGTGCGGCCGGCAATCCCGTTGACATCACCGGCGGCGAACCGCCGATCACCTACGTCAACACGGTAAAACTCGGCCTCGAAGACCCGCGCATCCACGCGCTGATCCTCGGTTACTGGCACACCATCGTGACGCCGCCGATGGTGTTTGCCAGGAACATGGTCGAAGTGAAGAACGAGATGAAGGCCAGGGGCATCGAAAAGCCGATCGTGGCGTCGCTGGCCGGCGATATCGAGGTCGAGGAGGCCGCCGACTATCTCTACCAGAACGGCATCGTGGCTTACGCCTATTCGACCGAAATCCCGGTCGCCGTGCTCGGTGCCAAATACAAATGGGCGCGCGGTGCGGGCCTGCTCTAAGAAACCGGGACAAACAAAAACTTTCAAAATGCCGTCCGGTTTTCCGGGCGGCATTTTTCTTGACCCGGCGACTGATGGACCAGTCCTCGCGGGGACTGTTCCCGCGGGATTTCTTTATCTCATGTCATGCCGGGTTCGGCCGGCGCGATCGCCGGATCGCCCAGTCCAGCCCTGCGGCGATCGCGAGGCCGACACAGGCCGTCAGCGCATCGACAGCAAAATCCTCCAATCTCGCGTGCCTTCCCGGCGCCCAGAGTTGCAGGATTTCGAGCAGGCCGATTCCCGCAACAGCCATCATCGTCGCGAGCAATCGATGCCGGGGATAGGCTGCGCCGAATGCCAGCCCGACCAGAATGAACGCAAGCGCATGCTCGCCGTCCTGACCGAGATCGGCATGCGGCCGGAACCGGGGCGGACCCAAGGTGGCGAATGTGACGGCGGCGGCCAAAAGCCAGGCGAATATTCGCAGGATGATGATCATGAGAACGGGATATCACGATTCATCGATCGGATATCCCGTCTCGTGCGAGTTTGCGATGCCCGCGTAGTTAACGCGGGTCGGCAGGTCATAATGCCTCTCGCACGCCGAGGCCCAGCATAAAACGCTCCCTGATCTGCACGGGATCGCGCCGCGTCGCGCCGACGCCCGGCTTGTCGTCGATACGCACCGCAATCAGCGTCGGCGCGGTCGCTGACAGGGACTGATCGACCAGGCGCTCAAAATCCTCTTCGTCGGCTGCCCAGGCGCTGTTGGAAAGACCGCAGCCTGTGGCGATGGCGACGATGTCAGCCACTGCGGCGGCGGGGGTCGGTTGCGCCCCGGTGATCTGGTAGAGGCCGTTATCCATCACGATCATGGTGAGGTTTTTCGGCGCCTGCGTTGCGATGGTCGCGAGGCAGCCCATCTGCATCAGCAGCGAGCCGTCGCCTTCCAGCGCAAAAATGCGGCGCTCCGGCTGCGCCAGCGCCACCCCGAGCGCAATCGGGAAGGCGAGGCCCATGCTGCCCAGCATGTAGAAATTCTGCGGGCGGTGGCCGGCTGCCCACAGATCGAAATTGGTGTTGCCGATGCCGCCGATCACGGCTTCCTGGTTCTTCAGCTTCGCGACCAGCCGCGAGGTGAGATCGAACCGGTTCATCACCTTGGTGTTGCGCGCAGGGCGAGTGGTTATGATGTTCATGGCTTCACTCACTTCTCGAAGACTTTGCCGCCGGTCAAAAGCGGCGACAGGATCAGCGCCACCGGCGCCTGCGTGGTGATGGCCTGTTTGATCGATCGATCGACGATGAATTCGAATTCGTCGAGCCGGGTGGCAGTGTGGTGCTCCATCGCCAGCGAATCGAGCACCGGTCGCATGGTGCGGCACACCAGCGACTGCCCATAATTGAATTCGCCAAGCGTGCCGCGTTCGGACACGAACATGATCAGCGGTATCTGATAGGGGATCGCCAGCGAAGCCAGCACATTGGCCAGCGTGGCAAAGCCGCTCGTCTGCATCAGCACCGCGCCGCGCAGGCCGCCCATCCAGGCACCCGAGACGATGCCGACGGCTTCTTCCTCGCGCGCGGTGGGGAAGGTGGTGAAGAATGGATCGGCGTGGATATTCTTGATCAGCGTCGTCAGCACGCGATCCGGAACATAAGGCACCAGCCTGATCTCGTTGCGCTTGAGCGTCTGCAGCACGATTTCGTGCCAGCTCCGTTCTCGCGGGGCCTGGTCCTGAAAGGCCTGCGGCGAAATTTGTCCTTCGGCAGCCGCCATCGAATGCTCCCTTGTTCTGCGACGATTTGTCGTTGGCAACATGATCGCGACTACCTCGTCGACGCGTCGAAACTTGACGGGATCTCGGAGATTGTCAACATGTCCAGACGTTACCCGTGATCTGCGCCTCACGGTGATGCCACCTCTATGTTGGCGTGCGATAAACGACGTCACGAAAATAGTGGGAGAGATGCCGCCATGGGCAGATGGTACCGGATGATTGCCGCAGCAGTGGCGATGGTTGCCGCTGGCGGCGCGGCATCCGCTCAGTCGTCATTCCCATCCAAGCCCGTGCGTATTTTTGTCCCATATGCGGCCGGTGGCGGCGTCGATATCCTGGCGCGCACGCTGGGCGATGTGGTTTCCCGGCAATGGGGCCAGCCCGTCGTTGTCGAAAACCGGCCAGGTGCCGGCGGCGTTGTCGCGTCGCAGGCGCTGGTGACGTCGCCGCCGGACGGATACACCCTCATTGTTGTCGCGAGCGGTCACGCCACCAATCCGTTCTTGTACCCCAAGATACCCTACGACACCTTCAAGGACTTTGCGCCGATCTCGCTATTGGCCTCGTCTCCCAACATCCTGCTGGTGCGCGCCGATTCTCCGTTCAAGACGCTGGGCGATATGATCGCGCAGGCGCGCGCGAAGCCGGGAACCCTGTCCTTCGGCCATGCGGGGACGGGAACATCGACCCATCTGGCCGGCGAGCTTCTGAAGAATCTTGCCAGGATCGATCTCAACGCGATTCCCTACAAGGGCGGCGCGCCCTCGATCAACGACCTCCTGGGCGGGCAGATCCCGATGTCCTTCAACAACGGTCCGGAATCCGTCGGCCAGCTCGAAGCCGGCACCGTCCGCGCGCTCGCCGTCACCACCGCATCGCGCGCGCCGTTTCTGCCCAATGTGCCCGGCGTGGCCGAGACCGTGCCCGGCTACGACACCGAAGTGTGGTGGGGTTTGCTCGGACCGGCCGGCATGCCCCCGGATCTCGTCGCAAGACTCTCGCGTGATTTTGTCGCGGCCTTGAACACGGAGCCGGTGAAGGAGCGTCTCGCCAAGCTCGGCGCTGCGCCGATCGGCACTTCGCCGGAGCAATTCGACGCCAGGATTCGCGCCGACTACAAGAAGTGGGGGCCGATCATCGAGGCCGCCGGCATGAAGGCCGAATGAGCCTGGTGCGGGCCAATCCGGCAAAGCTCCATGGATTTCCGAACTGAAGGCTCGCAATAGAATGTCCGTCAACAACAAGCGTGTGTTTTACGTCAAGTATCTGGCGCACGGGATCTATGCCGACATCCTGCGGGCGCGGCCGGATGTGCGGCTGGACCGGCTCGAGAACGAAAGTCCCGACGAGATCTCGGCGCCGGTCCTGGCCGCGGCGCACGCCTATCAAATCGGTGCGGCGCGCGACGAGCTCGCGCCCCGCTTCCACGTCGACCGCGACCTGCTGCGGCGCGCGCCGAACCTCTTGATCGTGTCCAGCAATGGCGCGGGCTATGATCCGGTCGATGTCGAGGCCTGCACGGAAGCCGGCGTCGTCGTCGTCAACCAGTCCGGCGGCAATGCCCATTCGGTGGCCGAACACGCGCTGGCGATGCTGCTCACTCTATCAAAGCGCATCATCGAGGCCGACCGCGCGCTGCGGCGCGACCCCAACGTCAATCGCAACACCTTGATCGGCACCGAGGCAGGGGGCAAGACCATCGGCATCGTCGGGCTCGGCAATGTCGGTCGTCGCATCGCCGCCCTTTGCAAGGGCCTGCTCGGCATGAATGTGCTGGCCTATGATCCCTATCTCTCGACGACCGAGATGGCGGAGCGGGGTGGCGCCAAGGTCGACCTCGACGAACTGCTGCGCCGCTCGGACTACGTCTCGATCTCCTGTCCGCTGACCAAAGAGAGCCGCGGCATGATCGGCGCGCGCGAATTCGCAGCTATGCAGCCGCATGCCTATTTCATCACCACGGCGCGGGGCTTCATCCATGATGAAGGCGCACTGCTTGAAGCACTGCGCAACAAATCGATCGCTGGAGCGGGCCTCGACGTCTGGGCCAAGGAACCGCCGCCGCCGGACCATCCGCTGCTGCAGTTCGATAATGTGCTGGCGAGCCCGCATACGGCTGGAGTGACCAGGGAAGCGCGGGAAAATATGGGCCGGATCGCCGCCGAGCAAATGCTCGATGCCCTCGATGGCAAGCGGCCGCCGCGCCTTATCAATCCCGAGGTCTGGCCGGACTACGCCAAGCGCTTCGCGCGCACGTTCGGATTTGCGCCGGGGTAGGGCTTCCGGACCGGCGCATCGGGCGGCGCGGGGGATTTTCGTGAGAGAAGATTTCGACCGTTGTCGGCCCGATCGCAGCAATAAACCCACTGTTAAACAGCGGCCCGACGAGCAGCGCGTTGCTATTTTCGCGCTGCTCTCGACGCACGTCCGCGGCGGGACCATCTTTGAAGCCTGCGCTCTGCTTCGCGAAACGATTGTTTCCGCTGGCGCAGAAGGAATCTGCGATATGCGACATTTGCGTTCATTGCTGCGCTCGGCGCCGTCCCGGATCCGACGCCGTCTGGCGCTGATCGTCGCCATTGCGGCGGCCAGCCTGCCTTCGGCCGGCGCCTAGGCGTTTTCACGCGACCACGAAATCAGCCAGGCAATTGGCTTAGCGTCCCCGCAGCGGCTTGCGCGTCGGGGACGACGTCGTGATCGTAGAGCCGCTTGCGGAATTCGGCGTGTGCGGTGATCTCGGCGTCTCTGACGCCGAGGTCGGGATAGGCGGAGTCGTACCGCATGCCGTTCTCGCGCGCGCCGCGCTGCACCTCGGCGACGCGCTCGCGGCGGAGCCGTTCGTAGGCGAGCAGGGCCTTTGGAGCCGTGCTCCGGTCCGCACTCCCCAAGATCGTGGCGAGCGCCATGCCATCCTCGATCGATTGATTGGCGCCTTGCCCGAGATGCGGCAGCATCGGATGCGCGGCGTCGCCGAGCAGGCTCAGCCTTTCCCTGGTCCAGACCGGCAGCGGCTCGCGATCATAGAGCGCCCATCGGAAGGTCACCTGAACCTGCGCCAATAGTTCGTTGATGCGCGGGTCCCACCCTGCAAAGGCCTCGCGAAGAACGTCGGGGTCTCCGGGTGCCGACCAGGATTCCTTCATCTCCTCGTCCGTCGGCATGAATCCGACATAGTTGATCAGTTGTCCGGCGCGGACCGGAAAGGCAAGAAAATGCCTTCCTTTACCGAGCCACATCTGCCAGCGGTCGGTCGGCCAATGCGGAACCCGCTCATGCGGCACCAGGCCGCGGTACGCGACCGATCCCGAGAACACCGGCCGCGACGACGGAACAACATAAGGCCGAAGTTCGGAATGGATGCCGTCGGCGGCGATGACAATATCGGCTTCAACGGAGACGCCATTGGCGAACGACACGCACGCGGTGTTGCCGTCCTGCGCGAACCCGCGGCACCGATGTCCGGTATGCACCGTTCCGGCCGGCAGCGCATCGGCCAACATCGCGACGAGGTCGGCGCGATGCATCCCGAACGTCGCGTTCCAGCCCGAGGAATCCGTCACCTGGACCGGCGCGATCGGCGCGCCATCGTGGCGGAAGTAGCGGGAATCCGCGCCGACACGCGCTCCCCATTTCTCGATCGCCGGCTCCAATCCTATTCGTTGCAGATGGCGTACGCTGTTGGGGGTGAGAAACACGCCGGCCCCGATTTCGCCGATCGCGGGCGCCTGCTCGTAGACCGAAATCCGGATACCTTGCGTGGCCAGCGCATTGGCCGCGAATAACCCCCCGATCCCGCCACCAACGATCGCGACATGGGGACGGGAAATCATGATCAACTCCTTGTCACGGAACGCGCGAGCAAATTTGGCTACGGCATTGTATCCTCACACAGACCAAGGCATTTTGCCATCTGGCGCGGTCAAACCCGCCGGGATCTTGGGGGAAGGGCATCTGATGCGTAGCGCATGCACTTGGACATTGGTTGTTGCCGGCCGATCGGTGATCGCGCTGGCGCTCGTGTTCGCGCTCTCGGCGCTCGTCACAGGTTCGGCGCGTGCCGACGACTATCCGACCCGTCCGGTCAAAATCATTGTGCCCTTCGCCGCCGGCGGAACGGCCGATGCCATCCCGCGGCTGGTCGGGGATTGGCTCTCGCGCAAATGGGGCCAGCCGGTCGTTATCGAGAACCGCACCGGAGCCGCAGGAAACATCGGTGCCGATTTTGTCTATCATTCGGACCCCGACGGCTACACGTTGCTTTCGTCACCGCCGCCGCCGCTTGTGATCAACCAGAATCTGTATCCGAAGCTCGGATTTGATCCGGCGAAATTCGAGCCCGTCATCGTGATGGCCCAGGTTCCGAACGCGCTGATCGTCAATCCAAAAAACCTCAAGGCATCGAGCGTGTCCGAGCTCATCGATTACCTGCAGCAGAACCCCGAGAAGGTCACGGCCGCCACGCAGGGCATCGGCACGACCTCGCATCTGACCGCCGAGCTTTTCCAGGTGATGGCCAAGGTGAAACTGCGCACGATCCCGTATCGAGGGTCGGCCCCGGCGCTCGCCGGCTTGCTCGCCGGCGACGTCGATCTGATGTTCGACAATCTCGGTGTTTCCTTGCCCCTCGTCGAGGCCGGCAATCTCAAGCTGCTCGCCGTGGCATCATCCCAGCGCCTGCCGTCGCTTCCGGAAGTGCCGACGATCGCCGAAACGCTGCCCGGCTTCGAGGCGGTTGCCTGGTTCGCGGTCACGGCGCCACCGAAGACGCCGAAAAACATCACCGACAAGATCAATGCCGATGTGAACGAAGCCCTGCGCCAACCCGAGTTGCAGGACCGTCTGCGGAAACTGTCGGCGGAGACGTTCGGCGGCTCCGTGGACAAGATGACGAAGTACATGCGTGAGGAGGTCGAGCGGTGGGGTAATGTGATCAAGGCAGCGGACATCAAGCTTCAGTAGTCCGGGCTATGGCCGCCTTGCGACGGCGGTAGACGTCGCTGCCTTTACTGCTCTTGCTTTGGCGAGGCGTTTGCGGCGCCCAGAAAGTCGGTGATCACGGCCAGCGTCTCCTCGGGATTTTCCTCGTAAATCCAATGTGCGCACCCATCCAGGGTCGCGCCTTTGACATTTTTCAATCCGGCCGCAACGAGCTGCCGTTGCAGTACGTTGCCGGCCGGGTTCTGACAGACGATGGCGAGGGCGGGAATTTTCGACAGGCCGGAAGTGTCGGCGCTGGCGGCGAACGCAGCGTCCCGGTCAAAGGCTTCGTAGTTCATGAAGGCGGCTCTCAGGCCGCCGTCACGCCCGAGAGACGCGGTGTAGCGCGTTACGTCGTCGCCGGTGAACTTGCGGCTTTTCGAGCGAGAGTTCATGAAGGAGAGCACCAGTTCCTCTACTTTGCCCTGATACTCGCTCATGGCTTCGTCTACGCGTGCGAAACGCGCGAAGTGCTGGGTCCGCGGATTGGTTGGCGCAAACCGTTTGAATTCGGCGGTGCCCGCGAGGCCCTCGATGAACGCCTCGGCCACCGTGAGGCTCAGCAATCGCTCGGGATATTGGACGGCAAACGCATAGGCGACGCGGGCGCCGATATCGTGGCCGATGACATGGGCCCGGTCGATCTGGAGCCGATCCATCAACTCTTTGACATCGGTCGCGAGCGTCCTCTTGTCGTAGCCCGACGGGGCGCGTTGCGACAGGCCGGCGCCGCGCATATCCGGCACGACAAGCCGATAACGCTTGCCGAGCGTGGCTATCGCCCGGGCGAATGTGTCGCCTGTTTCGGGAAACCCGTGCAGCAGAATCACGGGCTCTGCCCGCGGGCCAATGTCGCGGTAATAGATCGTTACGCCGTTGACACCCGCGTTACCGGTTTCGATAGCGAGCCCCGCGGCCCTCGCGGCTGCTTCCACGGAAATCTGCTCGGCATGGACCTCAGCTGTCATCGTGACCAACCATGACGCCAGCAGCGCCGCGAAGGCCAGCCGGACACGCGAGGCCCCGCTTGCGGCGGAGCGTTCCGGTTCAATGCGTAACTCCATGTGGGCAAGCCTCTCTCGATGGGCAGAGCGCCTATGGCGGCTGATGCGACGGCCAGCCGTCATAGGCGGTGCGTTTCCGGACGGGGGATTACTTCTGCGAAACCTGACGGAACGCGCCCTGCCAATCTTCGACATGGTAGGTCCGGGCAATCTTGCCGCCTTCGAGGGTATGAATATCAAGCGACATGAGTTTGAATGATTTTCCGTTGGTTGGCGCCCCCATGAGTTCACCTGCCGGAGTGCCGGTTGCCTCGCCGCGCACGATGACGTGATTGCCAGAGACCAGAACCTCCTTGATCTCCCATTTCAGATCGGGAATGGCCTTGAGACGTTGGCCGGCCCCGGCCATGACTTCGTCGCGGGTATTGCACAGATCGTTGCCTCGGCAGGTCACCCATTCCGGCGTAGTGGATTGCTTGATGAGTTCGGGAACTTCCTTGGCGTTTACAGCGTTCAGGGCTTTGTAGAAGGGCGCGAGGCTGGCGCGGGCTGATTCCTCAGTCATTTGCGCAAAGGCCGGGGATCCCGCCAGAGCCAAGGTGGCGATGACGAGCGATACGGTGAGGGATTTGTTCATTGCAACTCCGTTTGATTTGACCAGGGGGTGCCGCGTGCAGCCTGTCTTCGCGCCACGCACCAAGTTGACACGCCGCTCCGAACGGGGTTGGATCACGGCGTCATCGTTGGCGAAACGCCAATTCCTGCGCAATGAATGAGCGTTTATTCGCAAGCGAGCATGGACTGGGACAACCTGAAGTTCTTTCTCGCGCTGGCCGAAACCGGCAGCCTCTCGCGTGCGTCGGAGAAGCTTCGGGTCGACCATTCCACCGTTGCGCGCCGCATTGAAATGCTCGAGCACGATCTGGGTGTTCGCCTCGTCGAGCGCCTGTCGCGCTCCTATCGTTTGACTGCCGAAGGGGAGCGGGTACGCGATCGCGCCAAGGAGATAGAGGCGGGCATTACCGACATCGCCCGCTTTGCGCAGGGCGTCGACCGTTCACCGCACCGGGTGGTGCGGGTCAGCGGGCCGCCGACATTCGTTTCCCAGTTTCTCGCGCCGCGCCTTCTGCCGCTTCAGGGAGAGCAGCCGGGCTTGCGCATCGAACTGGTCGGCGAGGCTCGCCAGATCAGTCTCAGCCAGGGCGAATACGACCTCGCGCTTCGGATGGTCCGGCCGCTCGAGAAAGGGGTTGTGGCGCGGCGGCTGGCGGTCATGGCATACGGGCTCTACGGGTCGCGCGATCACGTCGCCCGGTGCGGCGAGGATTCCCAGGATTTTCTTGGCTACGATGACAGCCTCGATCACTTGCCGCAGCAGCGTTGGCTGAAAATGCTGGCCGGGGACCGCGGCCTTGCGTTCCGCTCCAACGACCTTGCCAACCTGCTGACGGCGGCACGTGCCGGCTTGGGGCTTGCGGTGCTTCCCTGCATGATGGCATGCGGCGTCCCCGACCTGGTCAGCGTTCCGACGCGATTACCCCCGTTGACCCGGGAGCTATGGCTCCTGTTCCACCGCGACGTCGGCCGTTCGCCTGCCGTTCGCGCCGTGATCGACCGCATTACCGCCATCACGACGGCGGCGAGAGGTGCATTTCTTGGGCAGCAAGCCGCCGGGTCGTAGATCCGGTGATCCCCTGGAAGCGCGGTCTTCCGTTACGGACAACCGCGCAGGGGTTTGATCCCTGTCAAAACGATCTCCGCACCGACGGATAATATGGAACTGGTTTTGGTGCTGCCGCCGCAACAGGAGGGTTTGATGTCGCGATTTGTCGTTCGCTTCTTGAAGGATGTGCTCGGCGAAAACGGCCGGCAGGCGGAAATTTGTCAGGGTTCGCTGGAAATTGACGCTTCGGACAAAGTCGATGCCACCGAAAGGGCAAAGCGAAAATTCTGCGAAACGCAGGCGCTTCGCCACTGGTCGCTTCACGCCGACAGAATCCAGGTCACCGAGGCCGATTTTCCGTCCTGAAGGTCTTGATGCGGGCGCACCCGCATTCGGGTGTGTCAGTTGCCCATCTGTCATCGTAGGCGCAGCACTACGATCAGCAGCACGAAAAATGCCGCGGCAAACAGCAATGCGAGTCCCTGCCAAAGCCGCAACGGATCGATCCGCCGATGCTGCGGCGGCAAGGTGCCGAGCGGCCGGGCGGCGCCCTGGCTCAAGCCATTTTCCAGCGCCCTGGCAAACTCGCTTGCGTCCTTGAAACGCTTTTCGCGATTCCTTTCTATCGCGCTCATCAGGCACTGGCCGAGCCAGGCGGGCAGGTCGGGACGGTGCCTTTGCAGCGGGATAGTTTCGCGCTGCCCGAACGGAAACGGGCCGCCGGAGAACAGGCGATAGACCGTCACTCCCAGCGAAAATACCTCGGAACGTTGATCCGCCGGCAGTTTTCGGAACAGCTCGGGCGCCATGTAGCGGGTGGTGCCGCCCAAACGATCGTCGTCGGGCTCGTCGACGCCGGGCAGGTAAGCGAGGCCGAGGTCGAGCAGTTTGATCTCGCCACCGGGAAGCAGAAGAATGTTTTCCGGCTTGAGGTCGCGGTGAACGATCTGCAATGCCGCCAGATCCTGCACCGCCGCGCAAAGTCTTAGCGCAAGCCCAACGCCTTCGAGATAGCCGATTGGATCCGTCCGTGACAGCCGGGCCTCAAGCGTCTCGCCGCGATAATACGGCAGCACGAGATACAGGCTGCTGCGGCGTTCCGGGTCGACGTCGATATAACTGGCAATTCGCGGGCTGTGAACGGTGGCGCCGACCCAGGCCTCGCGCAGGAATCCGGCCCGAAAGACTTCGTCATGCAGCATCGAGGGCAGGGGTATCTTGAGAACAACGTCCTTGTCGCCGATTGTGTCGCGGGCCAGTTTCAGGGTGGTGTAGCGGCTGCGATAGAGCGTGCGGCCAAGCAAAAAACCATCCCAGTTCTCGCCGTCGCGCGGCGCACCTCGTATCGGCAGCCGCAGGAATGACGCTGCCATTTCATCGAAGCTCGAGTCCGGCGCCCTGAGAACGTCGATCACGATCGCGGTCGCGGCGCTCGCCCCGGTCTTGTCGGCGACCGACGCGACGATCAGGCCGGCGGCTTCGTCGGCTGTTGGCGTCGCAGTGAGCACATCGGCTAGCCGCGCCGACGGCGTTAAGGCAAAGCCGCCTTTGCTCAAGATGAAATAGCGGTCGGCCGGTTCGCAGGCGTCTTCGAGATAATCCATCTGCAATTCGGAATCGCCGCCGACCGACCGCGTCAGCAAGCCGGTTCCGTCGGCGGCCGGGTGCACATGATCCGACGTCAGCGGAGTGAGTTGGCTGCCGCGTCTGCGATAAACGCGGCCGTCGCCGACATGGACGATCCGGACGCGCCGGCCGACAAAGATGAGCGCCGTCAGCGAAGCCGCCATGGGGTGCCCGGGATCGGCGCGGGACTGGCCGAACATCCAGGCGTTGGCACTTCCCAACGCAAGACCGGCGGCACGCCCCGGGCCAAGCGTGGCCGCCGCGCCAAAGTAACCTTCGAGCAGGCCGTGCAGCGCGATATGCGCCGCTTCGCGCGCGCGGGGCCCGGCGCCGATGCCGCGCGCGACGGCGGCGATGATACTGCGGCCGGGTCGGTCGAAGGCATTTCTGTCGGAGGCCTCGCCTTTATGGATGACATACACATCGGCGCTCTCGGACCTTGCCGAAGACGACGAAGATGCTCCGACCGCCAGCGTCCATCCCGAGGCATTGAGCGTTGACGGCTGCTGGCTCATTTCGCTGGCCTTTGAGGGGCGCCAGCCTGCAACATGACCAGTCAGCCGCCCGGCTTACGCATCGGATCTGACCAGTATCTTGGGAGCATGTACGGCTGGCAAGCACACACCCCTTCCGATTGGGAAGGGGTGTGGCAGACGCAGGGGCCGTAGCGCCGGGGAAGCAACCCCTGGGTCAACACAACGGCGGCGCTTCGAAGCGGTCGCTGCCGTCTGACTCTATTCGGCCTCGACTACTCGGCGGGCGTCGCGGCCGCTATTTCCAGATCATGCTCGATGCCGAGGATCGCCTGCGGGACGCGCGCCTTCAGAATGAAGAACCAGCTCACCCCCAAGAGGATGTAGACCAGGAAGAAGTAGGGAAACAGATTGTATGGCGAGGCCGGCACCGGATAGAGGCTGCCGACCAGCGACAGCACCATCAGCACCGCACCGAGACCGCCGACAAATTTGTCGCCGGCCGTGGCGCCGCCGTTTTTCGCCAGAAACACCGGCGCGCTCACCGAGCACAGGAAGTACACGATGATGAAACCGTAGGAGGCGAGGGTGCCGTACCAGCCAAAGGTGTCGGTTTCCGCCTGTCCGGCAAACGCAGCGCAGACGATGAAGTTGATCAGCGCACCGGATGTCAAGGCCACGTAGGGTGTCTTGAAGTTCTGATGCACCATTCCCATCGAGGTGTGAACGAACTGGTAGCGTCCGAGCGAGAACAGCATTCGTCCGTAGGCATTCAGCGACGCCAGCGCGCAGGCGAAGCCGCTGATCGCGGCGCCGAAATACACCAGCGCGGTCAGGCCCACGCTGATGCTGCTGGTGATGTCGGCGAGCGGTGCGCCACTGGCGCCAAGCTTGGTGGCGTCGTCTTCAAAGCCCTGCACGATCAGATAGGTCGTCAGCACGAAGAACACGCCGGCGGAGATCGCCGTGGCGACGATGGCCCTGGGTATGTTGACGGTCGGATTGCGGGTTTCCCGCCCCAGCGTCGCCGCGCTCTCGAAGCCGACATAGGAGAAGATGGCGAACACGACAGCCTGCGCGGCGCTCTTGAAGTCAATGCCCTCGAAATGAGTTTGCCTGGCATCGATCTTGAAGCCGAAATGGGCAAACGTATAGACGCACACGAACAGGATGATGGCGACCGATACCACCTCAAGCGTCAGCCCGATGCGCGCCGAAATCTTGATGTCACGGCAGGCGAAGGCCCAGATCCCGGCCGAGATCAGGAAATACAGCAGCGTGCTGGGAATAGGGGCGGTGAAGCCGAGCGAAGTGAAAAACGTCTTGATGAAGATGGAGGTGGCAACCGTCAGCGCCATCGCGGTGAAGATATAGGCCGCCAGCATCGCCCA
>Ga0209839_10000329_pt1 | contig 24756 bp, 18 predicted proteins | sample OrgsoiDNA2013050_FD_185800 | JGI IMG/M metagenome (GOLD analysis project Ga0209839, IMG submission 185800) | Permafrost soil microbial communities from the Arctic, to analyse light accelerated degradation of dissolved organic matter (DOM) -... | ecosystem: Environmental > Terrestrial > Soil >... | reverse complement strand
CTACGGCGCTAAGTTAGGCACCAGATGTCAGCGGCCGGGTCTAGTGTCTGGACATGGTGTTCTGGCAGTTGACCATCGACGCGAACGACCCCGCTGCGCTGGCGCGATTCTGGGCGCAAGCGCTGGGCTATCAGCCGGTGCCGCCGGCACAGCCAGAGACGACCTGGCACGCGCACTACCGCGCCCGGCTGGCAGAGGAAGCAGCCTTCGACGACCGGCTCTTCGACCCGGCCGGGCTACGCCCGCCGATCTGGTTTCAGCAGGTGCCGGAGGCGAAGGCCGGGAAGAACCGGCTCCATCTCGACCTCTACCCCACTGACCGCGATAACGCGCTGCCCATGCAGCGGCGGATCGAGATCGTCGAGGCGAAGGCTGCCGAACTGACCGGGCTGGGTGCCAGCGTGGGGCGCCGAACCCGGCACGACGATCCGGAGGACCCGATCTACTACGTGGTCATGCACGACCCGGAAGGCAACGAGTTCTGCGTCAGCTGAAACCCACCGCCGGACACAGGCCCGCATCCGCGACCCACACGCACGCCCACGGCTAGCTGCTCCGCCGCCTCGTTGACCGGGGCAAACATTACCTGATACGGCACTAGATAGCGCGGCCACGGAACTAGATCTCTTCCTCGAATGCGCGCAGCCACCAGCCTTCTTCATCACGCACATCGAGCAACTGGTGCATAACGCGGGCATGCGGTGCGCATTGCTAGCAGTGGTCGGCAACCTCCCGATGGCCGCCGATCTCCTCGCACGCCTGCTCGGCAACGGCACGGCGATGCCTGGAACAACCTCGCAACGCTCCTGACGACGGAAGCAGGAGCGTGATCGCATCCGCCACTACGAGTCGGGTTGAGAGTCCCCACCGAGGCCGGCCCAGCCCACCTGCCGCCGTTGGCATAGTCACGGAACGTAGCCAGAGAGGCTGGGACCGGAAGCGCGATATCCGCCGATCTGCTCGCCGGTCAGCATGTTGTCCAGCACGGGTCCTCATAGCACCTCCACGCCGCCGGGTCGGTCCCCAGCATCGCGTCCCGGCGCCACACTGGGCCGGGCGGAGCGCCGGGCGCCGTACCGCGCCACCGGCAAATTCCACCGACGGCACGCCAGCGGCCCGCTCCAATGGCCGCCGAAACCGGGTCAGTACACCGTTGCGGCCGCCAGCCGAATCCGCCGCCGGATATCCGGCCCGAAATACACGCAATAAGGGGGGCAGGTCAGCGAACTTCGGTGTACTCGCTGCGATCCAGCTGCACGAGGCTGGGGTACTCGCTGCCCTCTGGCTCTGCCACGTCGGTGTACTGGCCGCCGTTCAGCCGCACGACGCGGAAGCTGCCCCCGGAGAGCAGCTTGCGCAGGTGCCGCATTCCGCTCATGCCCGCGAGCGCGACAGCTATGGCGGCGGCGAGGATCGAGCCGCCGAACAGCGCGAGCCCGCCGACGACGTATCCCAGCATCATCATGACCACTGCGGCCAGCAGCGCCACCGGCACGGCCGCCACCAGCAGCAGCGCGAGCAGGGTCACGGCGATCATGGCCTTGGCCGGCCTGTCCGGCGCCCGCTCCGCGTACGAACCGATCATCACGCTCACCTCTCAAGGCCCGGAGCCCGTCTGGGTCCAGGCCCACCTGGCAACACGATATGTCGTGTCCCCTATCGTCAACGTGCCGCTCGAACAAAATCATCCCGCAACCGTCTGGCGCGCTGACCGATCCGTAGACCTGCAGCGATGGCCCCGCACTCGCCCGGCAAGGCGATTGCATCAGCCAGGACCGGCTCGAAGGTCGCAGGCACCCGGTCACGGCGCGCGCCCGCCCGGATCGTCCCGTCAGCCGCCACACCCTCGTCGGGATCAGCCACCGCACCCACCCACGCTCCGGCAGCCTACGAGGCTTGAATCTCGAATCCGCTGGCGCCAGAACGACCCGCGCCAAGGCCAAGCAGGCAACAGCCCCGGCCGTATGTTTATGCATCGCCGACGCTCTGCGGACTCGTCCGCTCTTGCCGCGATGAGGTACGTCAGGGCCCTGCACCAGTGAGCGCTCGAGCGGGGCCGTCAGCGCGCTGGCCGGCGGGGACCTGCTTCCAGCCACTTCCTGCATGAGCTTCGTGCGGCGATCCGGCCGCGTCGCGCTCGTCGCGGGCGCCGTCCGTGCAGGCTCCGCTTCACCGCGATGTCCGGCAGGTGTTGCCTTAGGTTTCCGTTATGCCTGATCTGACCTATCGGTACGCGGGCCCTCCTAACGTGCCCGCTGTCGTCGCTCTGGTCGAGTCCGCCTACCGGGGCGAGGAGAGCCTGGCCGGGTGGACGTCTGAGGAAGGGCTGATCGGGGGCCAGCGCACCGACGCTGACATGGTCTCCGCTCTTATCGCGGAACCTGGTACGCACGTGCTGCTCGCCGAGGAGACCGGGGTCCTGCAAGCATGCTGCGAGCTGCGCGAGCCAGGCGCGCCGGGCGGCTCCGCCTACTTCGGCATGTTCGCCGTCCGGCCGTCGCTGCAAGGGGGCGGCTACGGAAGGATCGTGCTGGCTGAGGCCGAGCGGATCGCGCGCGACGAATTCAGGGCAACTGCCCTGGAGATGACCGTGATCCGGCAGCGTGAGGCGCTGATCGCGTGGTACGGGCGCCGCGGCTATGAGCGGACGGGCCAGACGAGGCCCTTCCCGTACGGCAACGAGCGCTTCGGCCTGCCGAAGGTGAGCGGTCTGGAGTTCGCGACGCTCGCGAAGTCGCTGCGCTAAGCCGGCTGGCCGGCGTCATTCGCCCGCGAGCTCCGGGGCACCAGCCTGCGCGCCTGCTGCGCTAGCCCCCGCGCTGGCTGAGCTGGGAGAGCCCGGGAAGCGCAACTCCGGCACCCCACCCCCTGGTCGGCGGCAGGGTGGCTCAGTGCCCAGATGTAGCCCCGCAGATGCCGTCGCGTATGACCGATAGGGACGCCAGAGCTGGCTTGCGGAAACCCGCTCACCTCTTCCGCCGCCGGAAGAATAGGCAGCCAGCAGGACCCTGCAGACGCCCGTGGGCCTCTGAGCAGGCGTTACACCAGCTGCCGCTAGCAGAGCCCGGCCTCGGCTGGCTGCCGCTAGCTGCGTTCTGCCCCCGAAGTGCCCCCCGGAATGATCTTCCTGCAAGACGATCCAGCCCGGATTTCACGCATCACATCCGGGGATCCTTCCAGCCCGGCTGCCATGTAAGAGGACTGCGCAGGCGCCAGCTTCCCGGCGGCTGCCTTACGGCCGGCCGCCCTTCGGCGGCCGTTGAGACGGTTCGCGCCGCGGAGCGCTCTTTGGCCCCACGACAGATGGGCGTTCCAGGCTGACGAGCTTGGCGCGGAGGCCGCCGGTTTCTCGGCGGAGGTCGCTGAGGATGGCTATGGCCTGCTTCCACCTTTCGCGGGCGGCGGCGCGCTGTCCGGCGGTGAGGTAGGCCTCTACTGGTATTACTAGCCCGCAACTTCCGGCTGATTAATCTGGCTCCTCGTAACTCTTCCTGATCAAAACCGCCGAGGTCAGGGTCAGCCGGCGCAGCTCAGCGGTCCGACCGTAAACGGATTTGCAAGCACGACGGGATGGAACTGGTCGCACTGCGGGAGACGGCATGACCCTTGGCGAGACGAACAGGTGCCGTGCTCCCGGCGCACCTTGAGGACTGACTAATTCTGTGAAACGGATGCCCAGATTCCTCTCATCTGCGCGCCCAACGTCGGCCTAGGTAGCGTTGCCATCGGCGCTCAGAACAGCAGATCAGGAGCGCCCGCATCGGGGTTCTCGGGTGGCTCGCCGCGGGGTTCCTCGTGGCCGGCCATCGCAGGCGTCACGATCCTGTGCCGCCCGGAAACTCGATCGCGTCGTTGACCTGCCCGTTTCGCGGGTGTGGCTGGTGCGGTGATGGTTGGCTGATCAGGTGCTGCTCAAGATCGTCTGCCTGCTGATGCGCTGGTTATTCAGCCTGGCTGTTCTGGCGAGTCCAGTTCATCGAACGGCGGCGTCCCGCATGCCGTTGAGGCTCAGCCCGCATGGCTCAGTGCCACCCGGTAACGTCGAAGCTGACGGTCAGATTACGGTCAGACGATCTTGCCGCCTGTACGGCTGGACCAAAAATGCATTACTGAGCAGGTATTTCCGGTTTGATCAAGAGAATTTGAACCCGAGCCTCTCTCTGCGCTTCCCGGCGTGGCTGAACTGACGGACGACGGCGGCGGTGGCGGTGGTGGCCTCGTCCGGGTGGGCATGACGAAACTGGTGTAGATCAACCCGTCCACCGTCAGTGAAGGGTCGGCCAGCCGGCTTCCCCGTACGTCCGCACTAGAGCGTGGGCATGCTCACAGGGCGCCACTGCCGCGACACCGATCACGGCTCTGACCGTCGACCACTTATGTTGCGGTCCAGCACTCTGCTGATGACCGACCACAACAAGCCGGCGAGACCGCCAAGACCGCCAGCACCGCCCTGGCCTCGGTCATCGTGACCGCTCCCGAGCAGATGCGCGAGGAACTCCGGCACGTGCCTGCCGCCCGCCGCGCCCGCTCGGTCCTCCAGACGACTCAGGCAGCGTCCTCGAGAGCGTACGGGTTGAGGATCTGCCTTCCCCACAGTTGGTTCCGTTCGACAGAGGTGAGTCGGGCAACTTCCGCGGCCTCGTCCCACTCAGAGCGGATCGTGTCCACCTGGTGGTCGATGATGTCCTTCGCCTCGGCTTTGGACAGCAGGTACGTGTCACTGGCGGCGGCGACGCAGCCGGCGAGCTGGCTATAGCGGTACCCGTCTCGGCGTATCGCCATAGCCTGTGTCGCCTCCCCCCCAGAGCGGGGTTGCGGGCAGATGTCGTAGGCCGGCGTGAGGGTGAGGATCTTGCCGTCCCAGAAGGCAGCGTGGTTGCGGGCGTGATCGTCCGTATTGCTGACACAGATATTGAAGATGATGCGGGAAAACAGCTCGCGGAGCGCTTGCTTTGGTTCGGCGAAGCGACTCCGTATCGCATCAGCCAGGTCGTAGTAGGTAGCATAACGGGCCATCATGACGTCCAAATTGAGGATGGTCAGTGCGGAGACGAGCATCCGGCGGTGCCGTCCGCCTTCGGGACGGTCGAACCGGTCGACGAGGAGGACGTCGTGACCGAGCGCCTCGGTCAACTCCGTCCGGGCTACATCCAATCCGACCCGTCGGGCGAGTTCCATGGCCACCGCCTCGGCCTTGACGACCGGGTACGGGTCCGAGCGCGAGGACAGCTTGGCGATGAGCCTCCGATCCCCATCGTTGAGCAGCACCTTCGGCCGTGCGCCGCCGACCGACGTCCCGTGCAGCAGGGCGGTCTCCAGCGTCGGCGGAAGTGGCAAGCCGGCTTCAAGCCGCTCGGCCGCCGCCGCCATCTCGTCGAGGGTGGCCTCCGAGGTCCGTGCGTCGTAGCCGGTAGCGCTCGTCTGGAAGTCGAGCGCCCCGATGCGGTCGGAGCCAGATTCAAGCAGGTACGTGAGCAGGCCGAGATCACCTGTGTCGCTGTCCGCCGTCAAGTACCCATTGCGTCGCTGCAGGATGACCCGCTGTCCCCAAGCGTCCGGGCCAGCGTCGCGGATACACCCGGCGACGGTGAGTCCGTCCGGCGGTCGGATCCGGCCCTGGCGGAGCGGCAACTCCGGATGGTAGAGGGGGATGGCGTCGAAACGATCCAGGTAGCTGCGCCCATAGGTGAAGTAGACGATCTCACCGCTCGTTTCGAGGCGACCGGCGGCGACCGGTTCGCTGGCACCGGGGAGCCACGCCCACACGAACGCCTCGGTCGGCTCAGAAGTCATCACGCACCGGACCCGTGGGCTCGCGGACACGGGAGGGCAGGAGCGCGAGTCGATCGCGGCCGCGCTCGACCATTGAGCGCAGCCCATCGCGGTCAGCGCCGAACAAGTCGATCCCGAGGATGGTCGCGGCTTCGAAGACCGTCCCGATCCCGACGGTGGGCACACCGCGCTCAATGTTCCGCAGCGTGACAGCCGAGATGCCGACCCGCTCGGCGAGCTGGGCCTCGGTCCAGCGCCGGGCGCGCCGGGCGCGCGCCACCTCCAGGCCCAGGACTCTTACTGCGTCGGTCGTCTGCGGCGAGTACGGATGAGTACGGCGCATGTCGTTACACTTTCACTCAGAGTCTTTATCGATAGTATAATGACTACCCTGTATCCTGACCACCGCTGCCTGATCGGTATGCCTAGACACAGCCAGCTACCGCGGAAACGCGGTCGACCCCGGACCGACCTCAATGACTACCGTGACGCCGCGGGTTGCCGACGCACCAGCCATTTTCCAGCGGTCCCGCGCTTCCCTGCCTGCACCGCGAACGCGCGCTTGGCCCGCGCCACTCCGATACCCTGACCACTCGCAGAAATATCGCGACGTGGGCGCAGCGAGTTAGGGCAGGCTAGCGAGTCGCCGACAAGCACGCGTGGTCTGCGCTTCACGCCGTACCATCAGTACGCCACAGACAGCGACGGCCTCCTGAGCTGAGTGCACTTTTCAGGCTGCAATCCTGGCTCGAAGCATGCCAGTTCGTGGGCCACCGGGTCGCCTCTCCGCGCAGCCGAAAACCTGGGGAGAGCTCAGGCGCTGCCTGGCCAGGCCGCGGATAGCCGCCGGCTACCGGGGATCCGCGCCAGGCTCGGCGAGGTCGTTCCGGCCGGCCAGGGACGCTAGCAGGACGGCCCGAGCAGCAGGAGGTTAGGGTCACAGATGGTCCCGGCGATGCTCAGCCCGCTGGTGAAGATGGTTGACGCCCACTCGTCGCTGATGGGCAGGCCGATACCTACGAATACGGCGCTGAGCCCGCCATCGAGGATCGACACATAAGAACCCTCCGGAGCAGTGCTGTTCGCGACCCCGGCGACGAAACCGCCGTACAGGGCCCTTGCCGCGGTCAATACGGGCTTGTCAAGTTCCGGCTCCCCGTATGCGCCGATCGCGGCGCCTCCGGCCCCGATTGCCCCGCCCTTCGCCCCGTCATTGACGATCTTGACCCAGTCACGCTCCCCGTGCCGGAGATCACCGACGACGTTGCCCGTGGCGCCCACTCCGAAACCGATGAATGTCTTGGCCGCTGCGCTGAGACCGTTGGCTATCTCTTCCTCGGCCTTAGCAGCAGCGGCAGCCGCGCGTTCGGTGCCCTGGACAGCGGCTTCCGCTGCTGCTGCCGTAGCAGCCGCCTCAGCAGCGGTGGCGGCGGCAGCCGCAGCAGCGGTGGCAGCCGCGGCCGCAGCAGCGGTGGCAGCCGCAGCGGCAGCGGCCTCAGCGGCAGCGGCGGTGGCGGCAGCAGCCGCAGCCGCAGCAGTGGTCGCCACGGCGACCGTGACCACCGTCTTCACGACCTTCTTAAGCACCTTCTTGAGGTGGCAGCTCACGCCGCACGAGTTCTTGGCCTTCTGCTGCTCTGCCTGGTACTCGGCCAGCAGCTTCTGGTATTCCGCCTCGGCTTCGTCCGCCGTCTTCCGGGCCGCGGCGGCAGCCTGCTCGAGGGATTTGGCCCAGGATTCTGCCATCCCGGCCAGCACGCTGTCGGCGAGCGCCAGGATCGCTGCCTCGAAGGCGCGGAACGCGACGCTGTCGTACTCCCGCCACAGCCGGCTGGCTTCGGACGCGAGCGAATTGGCGTTGGCTTCTAGCAGCCGGTAGGCGAGGTACGCCCCGGCGGCGAGCGCCTCATCGATAACGGCGATCGCGGCCTCCGCGGCTGTGGCGGCCAGGTACCCGGGGACCTTCCAGAATTCCCAGGTCATGGCGTCCTTGTAGTCCTGCCACGCGGCGCGCCACGCGGCGTCCGCCTTGGCCTGCCAGGCCTCGGCGGCCGCGAGCGCAGCCTGGGCCGCCCGGAATGCCGCCGCGGCCTTCTGCGAGGCCGCGGTGGCCTCGCTGAAGAGCTGCGTCGCCTGGTGGTTGAGCTGCTTCGCGGTGGCGGCGGCCGACGAGGCCCTGGACTCGGCGCGCGCCGCGGCGACCCTGGCGGCGGCCGCAGCGTCCGCGGCGTTGGCCGCGACTTGCGCGGCCTGCTGCGCCCGGGCGTAGGCGGCGTCGACGTCGGCCTTCGTGACTGTGCCGCCGCCGGACCCGGATGACGGCGCGTGCCCGGTGGGGTCGGCGACGGTCATAGGGTTGTCGTCGGCGTAGGCGTGCAGGTCATCGGTGACCGGGGCACCACCCTCGGCGCCGGTGTAGGTGTCCTGGTTGTCGAATCCGGCGGTGGCCGGCCGGTAGAGGCGGGCCCCCATGTCGACCTGCTGGGTGACCGGGTCGGTCCACTGGCCCTGGTAGCCGACCTGGATCGACGGACCGGTGGTGGCCAGCACGCTGCCCCACGGGTCGTAGCTGGTGGACCCGGCCAGGGCGGCCCCTGCGGCCGTGAAAACCCCGGAGAGGTCACCGTGCTGGTCGTTGAGTGCCAGCATGCGCTGGCCGCTGGCGGTGTCGACGCCGGTGATCGCGCCGGCTGGGTCGCGGGAGTAGCTGGCCGAGGAGTCCGAGGCGACCTCGTTGGTCATGCCGTCATAGGTCAGCGCGATGTTGTAGCTGCTGTTGAGCAGTTGCCCGACGCTGATCAGGCGGCCGAGGGCGTCGTAGCTGTACGACGACGCTGACCCGGAGGTGCTCTGCTGGCCGTAGGCGTCGGAGGTGGAGGTGGAGGTGGAGGTGACGTTGCCGGGGCTGGTCTGGCTGGCCAGGTCGCCGTCGGCGGCATAGGAGTAGCCGTTGCCGTTGCTGTCGGAGATCAGCTCGTTGCGGGCGTCGTAGGTGTAGGTGGCGCCGTTGCGGCTGGTGAGGTTGCCGTTGTTGTCGTAGCCGTAGGTCTGGGTGGTCGCCGTCCCGCTGGCCGGGGTGGCGGCCCAGGAAGTGAGCCGGTCGGCCTCGTCGTAGCCGTAGGTGTTGGTGACCGTCCCGGTGCCGCCGCCGGGGTTGGCCAGGCCGCTCTTGATCATCGAGGTGAGGTCGTTGTTGGCGTTGTAGCCGTAGCTGATGGCGGCGGCCTGGGCGCCGCTGGCGGTGGTGATGGTGTCGGAGATCAGCCGGTGCAGGTTGTCGTAGCCGAAGCTCTGGGTGTCATTGCCGGTGCCGTAGGAGGTGCTGGTGACCTGGTCCAGGGTGTTGTAGTGGTAGGTGCCGGCGGTGCCGGAGGCGGCGTCGGCGTCGGTGGCCAGGCGGCCGGCGCTGTCGTAGGTGTAGGTGGACGTGCCGGCCGCGTCGGTGGCCGAGGTCAGCTGCCCGCTGCCGTTGTGGCTGAACGAGGACGTGCCGGCTGAGCCGGTCGCCGACAGCAGCAGGCCGCGGTCGTCGTAGCTGAACGACTCGGACGTGGGCGCCTGGTAGCCGAAATTGCCCAGGGTTCCGGCGGCGCCGGTGGCGGCGGTGAGCATCTGCCCGGCTGCGTCGTAGGTGAAGGTGCGGGCGGCGGTGGGGCCGCTGGCGCCGGTGCCGGACTGGCTGGTCAGGTCGCCCATCGCGTTGTAGCTGTTATTGACCTGCACCCCGCCGGGCAGGCTCTGGGTGGCCAGGTCGCCGTTGGCGTCGTAGCTGTAGGTAGTAGTGGAGTTCGCGGCGCCGCTGTAAGCCGCCGTGGCCGGCTCGGTGACAGCCTGGGGCAGCCCCAGAGAGTTGTAGGTGGTGTAGGTGGTGTTGCCGTTCCCGTCGGTCAGCGCCGTCCGGTTGCCGTCCAGGCCATAGCCGTAGCTCACGGTGATGCTCTTGCTGGCCGAGACCGGCTGGGTCTGCGAGGTCAGATCCCCCATCGCGTCGTACGTGGCCGTGCTGGCGTTGCCCATGTAGTTGGTCGCCGAGGTGATGTGCCCGTCGGCGTCGTAGGCGGCCGACTGGGTGCGCAGCACCGTTCCCGTCGCGCTCAGATCCGACACCGACACCGGGCGTCCGGCCGGGTCGTACGCCGCCGCCACGGCGGTCCCGTCCGGCGCGGTGGTCTGGGTCACCGCGCCGTCCAGGTTGTAGGCGTACCTGGTGGTGTTTCCCGCCCCGTCCGTGCTGGCGGTCTCCTCCCCGACCGGGTTGTAGGCCACGGAGGTCGTCACGCCGGTCGGGCTGGTCTGCGAGATCTGCTCGCCTGCGTCGTTGTATCCGTAGCTGGTGGTGTAGGCCGCGGAGGTGTTCTGCCGGACCAGGTCGGTGGTGGTGATCAGCTGGCCGAGGTTGTCGTAGGTGGCCTGGGTCTGCGCCCCGGTCGGCTCGGTGACGCTAGTCTGCTCCCCGGCCGGGTCGTAGGTGTAGGTCCACACCGCGCCACTCGCGTCGGCCTGGCTGGTCGGGTCGCCGAGCTGGTCGTAGCCGATCGTTGTGCCGTGGCCGAGCGGGTCGGTGGTGCCGGTCCCTTCCCCGACCGAGTTGTAGGTCATCGTCGTAGTGCCGCCCACGGGCGCGCTCGCCCCCGGCGGGGTGTAGGACGGGCTGGTGACCGAGGCCTCCTGGCCGCCCTGGTTGAAGGCGGCCGTGCTGACGTTCCCGTTCGGGTCGGAGGTCTCGACCCGGTCACCGAAGGTGTCGTAGCCGGCCATGGTGACCGGGCTGGCGGTGACCGGTGCCGCGCCGCTGCCGGTCTGGGCCTGCACCGCCGGGCTGATCTGCACCGCCGACCGCCCGGCCTCGTCGTTCTGGATATGGGTGGTGTTGCCGGCCGGATCGGTTTCCGCGATCACCAGGCCGCGCTGGTCCCTGGCATAGCTGGTGGTCAGGTTCCCACCGGTGTTGTCCACCGTCTCCGAGAGCAGCTGGTTCACCGCGTTGTACGTCGCGGTCGTGGTCTGGGTGACACCGCCCTGGGTCAGCGTGTCGGCCGCCATGTTCCCGGCCGGGTCATAGCTGGCCTTGGCGACGCTGTCCACCCCGGCCGGGTCCTGGGTGTACGAGACGATCTGGTCGTCAGCGTTGTAGACGCCATTGATGACAAGGCCGCCAGGGTCGGTCTCGGTGGTCTCGTTACCGGCGGCGTCGTAACCGTAGGTGGTGACGCGCTCGGTGCCGGTGCTGCTGGCCGGGTCCACGATGTAGCTGGAGGCGAGCTGGTTGTTGCCGTAGTAGGTGTGGCCGGTCGTGGTGCCCTTGACGTTGGTGGCCGACGCCAGCCGGCCCGCCGGGTCGTAGGAGCGGGACTCCTGCACCAGGTTGACGGGTGCTGACGGATTGCTGGGGTTGCCGGTGTAGCCGTCTAGCGTGGTGGTCAGCAGGTGCCCGTCCGCGTCGTAGGCGTAAGCGGTGGTGTTTCCGGCGGGGTCGGTCTCGCTTACCTTGTTGCCCACCGAGTCATACGTGTAGGAGATGGTGTGCCCCAGCGCGTCGGTGGTAGAGGCCATCTCGTCCTGGGCGTTGTAGGTGGCGGTGGTGGTACGAGACGGGTCACCGCCGGTCGCATCGCTGATCGTGGTGCTGACCACGTTGGAGTCGGGGTCGTAGGTGTAGCTGAATACCTCGGTGTGTACCGCGCCGGTCACCCGGTCGGTGACCGCCGGGTCCATCTCGGTCACCACCCGGCCCTGGCTGTCGTGGCTGAAGCTGGTGGTCAACCCGGCCGGGTACGAATCGGCGACCTGTGTCTCGCTCAGCTCCCGGCCCAGGTTGTCGTAGGCGTACTTGGTCACCAGCCCGAGCGGGCTGGTGGTCTGCATCACGTCGCCGGCCGAGTCGTAGGCGTAACTGGTCACCCCGCCGCCGGGGGCCGTGATCGAGGCCATCAGGCCGGCCGGCTCGGTCCCGCCGCCGACCGCCGCCTCGGTCCCCTTGGTGTAGGCGTAGCTCGTCTGGCAGCCGGCCGGGCAGGCCGCCGTCGGCGGTGTCGTCTTCGTCGCGATCAGGCCGGCCGCGGTGTAGCTAGTGGTGGTGTCGTAGGTCGGGTCGGTCGGTGAGGTGGAGCGGGCGTCGCGGGAGTCGGTGGGCTTGTCGTTGCGCGGGTCGAGCGGGTTGGCCAGGTTCTCGTAGTAGGAGGCATAGGAGATCTGGCAGTTGCTGACGGCGGCGCAGGTGGTGGTGGACGTGATGTTGTTATGCGCGTCGTAGGTCAGGTAGGTGGTGTCGCCGTCGGGATCGGTGATAGTGGAAGCACGGCTGGCGGCGTCGTAGCCGTAGATGGTCGCCCCGCCGAGCGGGTCGGTGGTGCGGGTCAGCGCGCCGCTGGCGTACAGGTAACTGGTGTGCGCGCCGTTCGGGCCCGTGACGGTGACGGTCTGGGCGTTCAGCGTCGGCGTGGCCACCGGGGTCGACCCCCCGAACATGGTCGACTGGCTGACCGAGACCGTGACCTGAAGCGCGTTGTAGTGCGCGGTGACGTCCTGCGCGGACAGCGCGCTGGTGTAGAGGGACACGTCGGCGATCGACCCGGTGTACGGGCCGCTGGGCTGGTAGGGCTGGCTGCCGGACGGCCCGGTGCCGAGGACGGCGGTGTACCCGGTGGCGGACGGGGTACCGGCCCCGCTCAGCTGCGCGGTGGAGAGCGATTGGCCGTCGAGGTACAGGGTCGCGGTCCGGGTGGGCGTCCCGGTGGTGCCGGGGAAGGACACCGACGTGCTCGGGCTGACGGTGACCACCGCCTGATGCCACTTACCGTCGTTGACCGCGCCGGTGGTGCAGCCGAATATCGCCTCGTTGAGTATCGCGCTGCCGACCTGCCCTTCGATGCAGCCGCCCAGCGAGGCAACCCACAAGGTGACCGGCTCGCCCCCGGACGGCCCGGACGCGGACGACAGCATGGTCCCGGACTTGGTGGTCTTGAACCACAGTTCGACCGTCTCCGGGCCGGTGCCCGCGAAGTACCCGCCGGGGATGCTGGCCTGCGAGCTGCCGCTGAAGGCAGCCGAGGTCCCGTCGGCGAACCCGGTCGGGCCGGCCCCGCCGAGGGTGACGTTGGAGTAGGTCGCCGGGGGGCGCGGGCTGGCCGCGGTGGCCGCCCCGCTCACTATGTCCCTGGCCAGCGGGCCGGTGACGTCATTCAGCGGCCAGAAATCCTCCGGTGAGGACCCCAGCACCGCGCCGTCGTAGGCTCCCGACGATGAACCGGGCACGGGACGGCTGTAATTCCAGGTACCGCCGTTGGCGTCGGTGAGGGTGGCGACCCGGTCGTTGACGGTGTCGTAGGTCGCCGACAGCTCGGTGCGCCCGCCCGGGCTGGTGACCGAGGTCAGTTCCGCCGCTGAGTGCGTTTCCGCGGCGTACTGCGCCGCGACGGTGCCGGAACTGGGCAGCTGATCCTGGTAGACCGACAGGTCCGCCAGCGATCCGCTGAAGTACTGAAACCCCGTGGAGGAGCCGCTCATGCAGTTCGAGCACTGCGAGCCCGCGGTGACGCCGGCGCCCAGCAACACAGCCGAGTTCGCCGGCAGGGTGACGCTCGCGGTGCCGGTGGCGACCTCGGTCCCGTCCAGGTAGAGAGCCTGGCCAGGGACCAGCACGGCCTGGTGCCAGGCGCCGTTGTTGACCGCCGCCGACGACGACAGGGCGGTGGCGGTGTAGTTGGTGCCGAATATCACCGAGTGGCCGGTCGAGCCGAGTCCCTCCAGGTACCCGTTACTGCCGATCCACAGCAGCGGCATGTCAACACATTCCGAGACGCAGGACGTCTGGCCCGGCAGCGTGCCGGTCGCGCCGAGCAGCACGCCCGAGGTGGCGGTGGTCTTGAACCAGATGCTGAGCGCCAGGCTCGGTGCGGTGGTCACCACCCGGCCGCTGTCGGGGATCAGGAAGCACGAGCTCGCGGTGCCGGGCGTGCTGCACCACGTCCCGTCCAGCGGGATCCACGAGCTGCTCCCGTTGAACCCGGTCGCGGTCGCTCCGGTAACCGGGCCCGCCACCCCGGCGGCCGTGCCGAACTCCGCGGCCGGCGGGTCGACCGCGGTCAGGTCGTCTACCGGGATCTGGTTGACCGCGGTCGTGGCGCCGGCCGGCTCGTCCAGCCGGTAGTAGCTGGACGGGTTCGCGTTCAGCACCGAGGTCGCCGCGTGCGAGCCGTTGGTGGCGTATCCGTAGGTGGTGCACGCGGTGCTGGTGCCCGGCGGGCACACGGACGTGAGCAGGTCGCCGTTGTAACCGTAGGTCCAGGTCAGGGCGGTGCCCGGCTGGCCGGCCGTCACCGGGTCGGTGGACACCGAGGCCACGTGCGGGGCACTGGCACCAGCAGGCACCGACCAGGTGACGTGCAGCGCCCGCCCGGAGACGGCACTGGTGATCGCGGCCAGCTGGCCGGAGCTGTAGCTGAACGTCTCGGCCCGGCCGGTCTCGTCGGTGATCTGCGAGATCAGCCACGACGATCCGCTGGCCTGCGCGAAGTCATACGTGGTGCCCGACTGGTCGGTGACCGAGAACCCGCCGCCGGTCAGGGCCGTGACGACCGCGTACATGCCCTGCGGCGGCGCGTAGCCCCCGGCCGCGTTCTTGGCGAACCGGACCTGCTGCCCGGTGCCCGTCGTCAGGACCAGCGCCCCTGACCCGTCGCTGTCTGGCACGAGCGACATGTCCGGCAGGGACGACCAGCCCGCCCCGAACGCCTGGGACGTCCGCGGGTCCAGCGAGTTGTACGTCCGCACGATCGACAGCGATGGCCCGGCCGTCGCCACGGTCGCGTCGGTGACCTGCTGGGAGACGTTGCCAGTCCGCGGGTCGACCGTCTTGCCTGACCCGGAGTAGTCGCTGCCGCCCAGGTCGGAGGTCATCACCGGGTTGCCGTCGTCGGCCTGATAGGCATTCCCCAGCTTGGCCGAGACCGCCGGCTGGGCGTTGCCCACCACGAATGAGACCGGTGTCGTCCAGGTGATCCCCGACCCGGTCACCGCGGGCGGGGTGGCCGCATCGCTGACCGTGGCCTGCCAGTAGTAAGTGCCACCCCACGCCAGGCTCGTGGTCGGGGTCCAGCTGTTGCCGTTGCTCGCGACCCACCCCGACGACTGCAGCACCGTGGCGGTGCTCGCATTGGGGCCGCTGATGATCCGGAAGGCAAACGAGAACACCGGGCTGGCCGGGTAACCGCCCGGCACGACCGCCGATGCGCTCAGCATCGGGGTCTGGGTGTCCACGTCGGTGCCCGGCAGCGGCGCCTGCTCGTTGATCACGGGTGCGAACTGCTGGATCGTGTAGGCCGCGCACTGCTCGGCCCCGCCTTCCGCTGAGAAATACGTCCCCGCCGCGTTCACCATGTCCCAGCAGATCTCATACGAGCCGGGATTCTCGGCCGGCGTCACGCTCTCCACCGTCGTGGTCCCGCCCGGCGCGACGCTCCCGCTGATCGTCACGTTGCCGCCAGTGGTCAGCGGCGTGCCGGTGCCGGTGGTGTCCCCGGCCGGGAACACCAGGGCCCCCAGCGCATAGCCGCTGCCCCACGTGCTGGTGCCCGTGTTGGTCAGCGTGACCGCGATCCGGCCGGTTTGATCGGCCATGGGCGCCGTATCGAAGGTTCCGGCGACGCTATAGGAGGCGTTGTCGGTGCCCGTGCCGCTGGCGACGAAGATGCTGGCCGTCCTGATGGTCCCGCGGGGTGACGGCGACGGCGACACCGACGATGATGCCGACGGGCTGGGCGAGGGCGGCGCTGACTTCGGCGGACTGGCAGGCTGGCGGGCGGGCGGGCTGGCGGGCGGGCGGGCTGGCGGATTTTTCGAAACGGCGCGCTGCTCGCCTATGATCCGATGGCCGACGACCTCATGACCCCGCGCCATTCTCGCCGAGCCGGTCAGGACACGCTTGCGGGTGCCCACCGGCGGCGGCGCCAGGTGCGGCTTCGGCGCCCGGTGACCCCTGATGCTGCCCTTAACCGCGCGGGCCCTGGTCGCCGACGCCGGCGCCCGGTGGGCCTTCCCGGCCGCTGTCCCGTTGTGCTGCGCCGGTCCCCTGGCGTACCCGAACGTCCGGACCGCCGGGCCACCACCCTTCCGGGCCCATGACTGCGCCAGGGCGGCCGGCGCGCAGATGATCATGCAGACCGAGGCGACGGTCGCGAGCGCGACCACGCGTGTCCACGCTCTCGGGAAAACCCGACCCTGCCGAGATGACCAGCGCGCCATGATGAACCCCTAGGGCATTGAGTTGCGGCTGAGACAAACGTCGGACCATCCGGCCGGTCCCGGCTAGCCGGGACCGGCCGGGCTAGGCGGTCATGCGGGTGCGTGCGGCGAGGGCGTGCAGCGCCTGATCGATGCGCTTGGGCGCGCTGGCGGCCGAGACGACGACGGTGTTCGATGGCACTGCCGCAGCGGCTGTGCCGAGGGCGGCCACGAGCATGAACCGCTGGTGCGGGTGCGCCTTCGCCGCCTTGAAAACCTGGGCCGGGGCCGGGCCGGCCACGATGATGACGCCGCACTGCCGCTCGGTCAGGGTGGCGAGCATCGCCGCGGCGTCGGCGGGCCCGGGCTCGGGCAGGTAGCTGACCATGACGTGGGTGTCCAGTGACGCGGTCTGCATCGCCGCCCACGCCGGAGCGCCTGGCGTGCCCGGCGCGATCCCACTGGACGTGGTGAGCAGGCACGCCGTGACATCCAGATAATGGCGGGCGTGCGGCGTGACCGCAGGCTGCGGCCACGATAGCCACGCCGCCACCGCAGCCGCCGCCACCGCCGCCACGCCAGCCCCCGCCGCAAGCCAGATCCGCCGCCGAGACCAGAGCACCCGTTCACCCCATGGCATCTGCCAGGCCTCCGATCCCCGGGCTCCCAGGCCCACAGATTCATCTCGGTCAGTCAGAACGTAGCGCCGCCCATCGGTACAGAACAGGCACTCTTACCGGCACTCTTACCGGCACTCTTACCGGCACAGGTGGCCGGTCGGCGGGCTGGTAACTCCGTCGCCGCCCGATGGGGAGTTATCGCAGGCCGCGGAAGAAGGCCCGGATGTCGGCGACGAGGCGCTGGGGGGCTTTCATGGCGGCGAAGTGGCCGCCCTGGTCGATGTCGGACCAGTGGACGATGTTGTTGGCCTGCTCGCCGAAGCGCCGGATGGCGATGTCCTCGGCGAAAGCGGCGACGCCCGTCGGGGTGTGCCAGGCGCCTGGTCCCATGTGCGTGGCATGTGCATGTTCTCGTAGTACAGCCGCGCGGCCGAGCCTGCCGTTCCCCACGACTACCCCTACGACGTCGCTCCGTCCAGCACCACGCAGATAACGAGGCGGTTATAGGTGCGTGCTTCCACGACGCGTTAGCCACGCTCCGTTATCCGATCGCATTCCCGGCTGCACCGTGCGGCATGGTCGCCGCGGTGGCCGGCCTTGGCTGACTGGCGCCGGGCGCCATGATCCTGCTGTCCTCCGGCTACCTGCACCTGCCGCCTGAGGCTGACCGGCAGAGCGGGGCGGCCTCAGGTCGGGAAGAGCCGGATCTTGACGCCGAGGGAGTCGGCGATGCGGGTCAGGTCGCCGGGGTCGCTGGTCACGACCGAGGCCTGGTGACGCACGGCAGTGGCGATGACGATGGCATCGACGACGTCGGCGGTGCCCGACGCCGCGCAGGCGACGCCGGCGGCGCGGCCGGTGGCCTGGTCGTCAGGAAGAATGTCGCAGCCCTTGAGGACACGCGAGATCTGGTGCTGGGGGCCGCCGCGCCAGGCCTGGGCCAGCACGACCACCGGGACGATCGGGCGGATGCGCGCGGCGGTGACCTCGTCGTGCAGGGCCAGGAAGTCAGGATTGCGCCGTTCGGCGGCCAGGAGCGCGCCGGTGTCGTAGACGATGGCGGGCATTACCCGGCGGCCCGCTGCGGCTCGTCGCCGAGCAGGCCGGCCTCGGCCAGGAACGCGCGGGCCCGCTGGCGGGATGCCGCGGGCAGCGGGCCGTGCTCGCTCTCGTACTCAGCGACCAGCTCGCGGGCCGCAGCGCGGGCCGCAGCGTGCAGGGCAGCGGCGCGGGCCTTCTCGGTGGCAGCCTCGGCCAGCCACGCCGACACCGGCATGCCCTCACCGGCGGCGGCAGCCTTGATCGTCTCCTCGACCTCGGGAGGAACCGAGATCGACAGCTTCCGTACGGTCATGACTCCACGATAGCAAACAGTAGGAAGGTGTTCCTACCATCTAGCAGCGAGCACCGCCTACCGTACCGACGTCATGGGCTGCCGAGCTGACCCCGTCCGGGACGCAGCAGATTCCGCTTGAGCTTGCAACCCAGGCTGCGGAGCCGATAGCAAGCCTGCCGGAGCACCAGTTTTGCGAGCGCCTCCAGACATCATGCCTACGAGGCGCACACCCGAAGAGCTAACGGAGACCTGAAGCCCATCAATGGAATCGAATTGCAGATCTCCTTACCATCCGGACGCTCCTGGGTTCACCCGCCCGGCGACAGAGTTGCACGCCGGGAGCATCCGACGGGCAGGATTCTGCTGAAACCTGCCGTGGGACTAGAAACGCGCGTCCGCCAGACACGGCTCGTTCGCAGCGGGCGGCTCGTGCATGGTGGGTCCACCTGCCCCGCTCTAGCCCGATTTCTGAGGCTGAGTGCTGTCCCGTCGCGTCCAGTCCCACGGTCGGATGACGGTCAGATGACCTTGCTACGAGGTGCAGCGTGATCCGGAAATCCTTGCCGAGCTGGTGGCTTCCCTATCGTTTCGGGAATTTGAACCCCTGACCCTCTTCACACATCAGGATGATGGGTCCCTGGACCTGAACCAGGTGAGCGATGCCCCGGCACCCCCACCATGCCGCGGGCGCGCCAATGCTGGACGGCAGCAGCTACCAACCGCACCCTGCGGAGGTCCAAGTGAGCACATCCGGCGCCGATAGCTCCGCAGGCGCGGCCGCGCGGCCGCGCCTGTCGGCCGCTCGGCTGCTCGCGGCCAAGAACGCCAGGCCGATCCAGTCCCTCGACGATCTCGCTGCTGACACCTTCGAGTCCGACGAGGAACTGGAGGAATTCCTGGCCTTCACCTACGCCGAGCGCCACCGCGACCTCGCCTGACAGCCCGCAATCCTCGACACCGATGTCGCCTGGCTGTTACATCTGCGCAGGCTCACCGGGTCCTGGCCCCGCTCCCGAGCGGCCGCCCATCGGGACTGCCGCGTTCTGCGGAGCTTCGTCGTACGGTCGAGGATTTCTGCCAATGCGTCTCCGAGGATCGGCGGCAGCCCTTCGGGCTCGCCGCAGCATGACGGCTTGCTGCGTCCGGCGTCTGACGGCGGCTCGACGCCCAGCAGCCGGTACAGCTCCGCGTAGACGTTCAGGACGGGATCCTGGTCGTCGTGCGGGCCGGCCAGCAGGATCCACGCGCGCCGGGGCGTCTCGAAGGCGACGACCACCCGTAACGAGCCGCTGAGGTGCCGGACGCACAGGTGGTCAACCGGTTCCTGGCCGCTGAGCCGGTAAGCAAGGGCGCGGCAGCCGCCTCCGGCCAGCTCATCGAATACCCTGGCGTTTCGCCGGCTCAGCCCGTCGATCTGCTGCTCCGCCCGCGGAGTGGCGAGGACCTCGGCGACCATGGCCAGGCACTCTAGCGGCCTTCGGCACCATCCTCGCGAAACGGACGAAGCACGCGCTCCCGGCCCTGCCGCATCTGCTCGATGCTCTGCTGCAGATCAGGATGCTGCAACAGCGCCGCATCACTGAGACGCCGCCATACCTCTTCGAGCAGGTCCCGCTCCTGGCCGGCCGCCCGCCGCTTCCGCAGGTAGCAGACGGTCACGAGACAGCGCCGCCCCCGGCAGATCCGTCCCGGCCACGCCGAGCCCTCGGCGGGCCTGATCCGGGCTCGGCCCTGACACTCGTGCCGTCGGCCCGGGCCTCCTGATCACAGCCGGTCGACTGGCGTCGGCCTACCAGCGTTCCGCCCGAAACGCCAGCAAATCGCGAACATAATCTACCCAAGCCGTTGACACTCGCCCGTATCAAATTTACGTTCGAGAGGTGGCACCCGAGCGCGTCGCCGGACTCTCCGGATTTGCCCACGCGCCGGGAGCCGGTCCTTCTACGCTGAAGACCCCTTCCCTACGGCCCCGCCGAGCGGCGATGAAGGGATCTCTAATGTCACTACCGGTCAAGCAAGCATTCACCGCCCTGCCGGGCCTGCCGGGCCGCGACGACCCGGAACTGGTTCGCCTGATGGTCACTGCCGGGAGGCTCCCGAGGGAGGGCCTGGAGGAGATCACGCGGAGCCTGCTGCGTTGCGCCCTGGGCCGCGAGCGGACGCGCGATGACAGTTACCTTGCGTGCCTGGCTGAGGACGCCCTTGTCACGATGCGCCTCCGGGGTGATCCTGAGTGCGAGAAGGCGCTGAGCGAAGCGCCGGGTCATCCGGCTGGCCCGGCGGCCTCTGTCGATGTCAGGGAGATGCTCGCCCAGCGGGGTCTGTAGAAGGCAGGGCGATGGTGCTGCGGCTTCATCCGGACGGTGAAACGTACTTCGATGAATGGTGCCGTCGGCGCAGCACATCCTCTGAAGACATACGGCTCGTGGCCGACGTGTTGGAAGCCTATGCCGCGCAGGATGGCTGGCAGAAAAATTATCGCAACCACCAGGACTTATCCGACCCCGCGGTGGTTATCGTGGAGCCCCGCGCGGGCTTGTTCGTGCACGTGCTGAAGTGGACAGGCGAGGAGGAGAACGAGTTCTCCCTCATAGATATCGCCAGCACGGACTTACCTGGGTCCGAAGAAAACTGACTGCGGCCACCCCCAGCGAACAAGTTCTGGCGCGCCCGGCGGCGCCATGAACGCCGCACCGGCCGCCGCAGCCGGGTCCCGGCTGCGGCGGCAGCGGATCCGCTTCGCGGCTGCGGCGGCTTGCCGGGCCGCGTGCTCTCAGATCGCGTCCAGTTCCGAAGCCGTGAACCGGAACGCCCCGGAGCACCACCCGCACTGCTCCGGGGCGGACCGCGCCGCGACGGCAGGTATCCGGCGAAGGGTCCAAGCCGGCCAGCGTCGCAGCTGGCAACTTGAGCGATTCGGACGCCCCGGCTGAGCGCTAACGCCTGCCGCGCGGTATGCGCCCGGGCCGAGCGGTTTCCAAGTCGATTTTGCTCATTGTGGTCCGTGTGACGCTGTAGATGTACGGGCCATCCTCCTCAAGGGCAGCCTCGAAATCCTGCCACCGCCCAACGGCGATGCTCAGCAGGTCCCATGTGTGGAGTTGCTCAGGGCTCGTGATCGCGAACATTTGTGCGCCGGCAGCGATCACCGCATTGATCTCGGCCGTACGGGAGGCGATGCGCTTGTCCCTGGTGATGATGGCTAAGCCCGCTCTTGTGACGGCGGGAATCCACACATCATCGTGGGTAGCGGGATCTGTGATCACGCATGGCGGAAGATGCCATTTAGCCGTGTGGCGCTCCCCGGTGTCCCCAGGGTACGTGACATCAGTCCGCGCCCGGATCAGGACATGAGCAAGCCCAAGAGTGTCGGCATCGACGTACCAGCGTGGCTTCACCCTGAGTTCACGCGGCGGGGGCGGACTCAGCTGACCACTCGTAGGACAAGGCCGCCTTGACAAGCTCGATCGGCATCCCGAAGTCCTCAGCGATCTCGTCAACAGATGTTCCCGCGCTGGCCTGCTCCGCCAGAATCTCCGTTCTGGTGCCACGCACAGTCGATGCCCCAGACGAGACCATGGGGTCGATGACAACCGGCGAGTCCTTTCCCGCCGGCCTGATGCGCAGAGCCTCCTGATCTCCTCCGTCCGCGAAGTCGACGCGCTCCAGGAAGCCCGCAGCGCGCGGGTCGAGGATGAGCTGTCCTGTATTCACCTCGTACACCGCTCGCAGCGCCTCGGGCAGGTGCCGGTCCTCCTGAACCTCCAGCATCAGTCGGCGGCCGCTTGCAAATGGCTTGTAGTGCGCCAGCGGGTAGGGCACCCCGAATCGTTGCCGCATTTCAGAGATGAACGGCCGTAGCCTCTGCATCGGCACGCTTTTTGCCCGGTAGGCCCGCAGGTAGCGTGCTTCAACCACCTCGCCCCAGCTCACATCTGTCTGGCCAGTCGGTTCTTCGCGCAGGACGGGCGGATACCACATTCCCCTCCTCTGCTCGCCCTCAAGCCAGCGGATGAGCGTGGTTGTCGGGATACCGAGCTGGCGGGCCGCCTCGGGGGAGGTCATCAGCCTGCGGTCTAGGAGTTGAACTGAGCCCACGGCCCCTCCTCGCGTGTTGCCTGGCCCAAGCTTAGGAAGCTCGCGGATTGTTGCAAGAACCAACTGCCTGTTCCAGAGCGATCGTTCTCAGCGAAATGTACGGTATCGGGACAGATGAACGGATGCGGGCGCTCTGCGAGTATGACGTTGAGGCCGCTCGTCACGTTCACATGGATCACCCTGGCCGCAGCTTCGCAGCCCGCAGCCCGCAGCCCGCAGCCCTGATGATCATGTCGCCGCCGACCCCAGCCCATCGCGCGATGGCCGTCACCATCCCGGCGAGCAGCTACGCCCGAATCTGATGGACCAGCGCCGCCCCTGTCGTGTTCACCGCGGCCCGGCCCCGTGCCTTCCGTGGACGCTGCGCCCGTACAGCGGAGCGGTCACGACCAGCGCCGCCTTTACCGCCCATGGGGTCGGCGACCTGCGCTGTCGATGCCTTCGGCCCGAACCCGCAGGCGGGCAAACTCCGTTACCGCGGCCATAAGGCGTAGACGACTACTGTGTGGCCCGCCTGACAGTGACCCAGTCCAGTGACGAGGAGCCGTTTCCGCCTGATAGCAGCGAGGCTGCCCCCACACACACCGACATGACCCAGCGCAGACTCGGACGATGCGACGCCACCGGCGAAGGGAGTTCAATCCCTGCGGAGTCCCCGACCGTCGCGACTGTCATCCCGGGTCGGCCCGTGCCACCTGATGCCGCTTCCCGACGTCCGGATCGACTGTCAGCTGACGGTCAAGTGATCTTGAAGGTTATCTGATGAGACTGGGCTCCTGGCCCTGACCTGGGACTTTGCGGAGCCCCCTTACGGAATCGAACCGTAGACCTTCTCCTTACCATCCGGACGCTCCTGGGTTCAGCCGGCCAGCGACAGAGTCGCAGGCCGGGAGCATCCGACGGGCAGGGTGCTGCTGAAACCTGCCGTGGGCCTAGAAACGCGCGTCTGCCAGACACGGCTCGTTCGCAGCGGGCGGCTCGTGCAAGGTGCGTCCACCTGCCCCGCTCTAGCCCGATTTCTGAGGCTGAGTGCTGTCCCGTCGCGTCCAATCCCACGGTCGGATGACGGTCAGACGATCTTGCTGTGGGGTACAGCGTGACCCAGAAATCCTTGCTGAACTGGTGGTTCCCGTATCGTCCAGCGAATTTGAACCCGCGACGCTCTTCTCACATCAGGATGACGGGTCCCTGGGCAAACCAGGTGGGGGCTGCCCCGGCATCCAGCACCATGCCGCAGCCGCGCCTATGCTGGATGGCAGCCATCAACCGCACCCTGCGGAGGTCCAAGTGAGCACATCCGGCGCAGACAGCTCCGCAGGCGCGGTCGTGCGGCCGCGACTGTCAGCCGCTCAGTTGCTCGCGGCCAAGAACACCAGGCCGATCCAGTCCCTAGACGATCTCGCGGCTGACACCTTCGAGTCCGACGAGGAACTCGAGGACTTCCTGGCCTTCACCTACGCCGAGCGCCACCGCGACCTCGCCTGACCGCCGTGCAGCCCGTCATCCTTGACACCGACGTCGCCTCGCTCTTACACCGGCGCAGGCTCACCGGGCCGCTGGCCACGCGCCTGATCGGCCGCGAGCCGCTCATTACCTTCGTGACGTTCGGCGAGCTCACCAAGTGGGCCGAGATCCGCCGCTGGGGTCCCCGCCGCCGCCATGAACTGGCGGACTGGCTCTCCGGCATCCCCGTCCTGCCCGGCGATGAGGCAGTCGCCACCATCTGGGGCCGCCTGTCCGCAGAAACCACCCTGCGCGGAAGACCCCGCCCGGTCAACGACATGTGGATCGCCGCCTGCAGCCTCGCTTACGAAGTGCCCCTCGCAACGCTAAACCTCAAGGACTACGAGGACTTCGTAGAGCACCACGGTCTGCGCATCCTCGGGACGCAGTAGCCACACGACCTGGAACTCGCGGCAGTACGCGCGATCCGGAGTGACAGCCGAGCCAGGACCGATCACCTCATACGGTTGGCAGCGTGAGTGAGAGATTCGCTGGCGAGGATGCGGCGGCGGCTCAGGAACTAGCAGCGCTTCGGGCCGAGAACGCCCGCCTGCTGCGCCTCCTGACGCTGACCCGGGCGCAGGCCGCGCCGCCTGCGCCCGCGCAGGCCGGGTTTTTCGAGGCCCCGCCTGGGCCGGTCCATGCAGGCTCGCCTGCCGCGGCCAAGGTAGCGTTGTTCGGCGCGCTGTTCGCAGCCCGGACCGATGTGCACGCCGTCCGCTGGGAGAACGCACGCACGGGAAAGGCTGGCTGGCTCCCGGCTGTCCGCGGCGGGTGGCGCAAGGGCATTCCGCACGCTGAACGGGATTACCTGCCGCTGACACCTGGCGTGATGGCTGCCCACCTGTCCGGTCAGGCGCATATCGGCCTGTATCCGCTGCTGGACGGTGACCGGTGCTGGTGGCTGGCCGCCGACTTCGACGGGCCCGCGGCAATGCTGGACGCTCTGGCATACCTGAAAGCAGCCCGGTCGCTGGCGGTGCCGGCCGCGCTGGAGGTGTCACGGTCGGGGATCGGTGCTCACGCCTGGGTGTTCTTCACGGGCCCGGTCCCGGCGCAGACGGCACGCCGGCTGGGCACTGGCCTGCTGCGAGAGGCGATGGCGCTGCGCGGGCAGATGGACCTGGCCAGCTACGACCGGCTGTTCCCCTCCCAGGACGTGCTCCCGGCCGGCGGGATGGGCAACCTGATCGCCGCGCCGCTGCA
>Ga0209839_10000328_pt1 | contig 24769 bp, 21 predicted proteins | sample OrgsoiDNA2013050_FD_185800 | JGI IMG/M metagenome (GOLD analysis project Ga0209839, IMG submission 185800) | Permafrost soil microbial communities from the Arctic, to analyse light accelerated degradation of dissolved organic matter (DOM) -... | ecosystem: Environmental > Terrestrial > Soil >... | reverse complement strand
CCGCGCCGATGGAACGAGCGCTCGCCAGGCGCGAGATCGACGCGTCGCTGGTGGTCGGCGGTCACGCAACTGCAATTTCGCTCACGCTGCGCGCTCGCGGCATGTTGCAACGGCTTCGGCATCACTGGTCGGCGGTGCCCGGACTGGCGGCGCAACTCGCGGCGTTCACCGATGCGTAATGCCGCACCTGCGCTGGGGAGACTCGCGTGAACATCTCGCGGCGCAGCGTGCCCGACAGCGTCGCCGAGCTTCGCGCGGCGGGCATTCCCGAGCTTCTCGCGCGCATTTACGCCGCGCGCGGAGTCTCTTCCGCCGCAGAGCTCGATTGCAGCCTTGCCGGCTTGCCGCCGTGGGAAACGATGAAGGGCATCGACAGCGCCGCCGCGCGCCTGACCGACGCCATCGTGCGCGGCGAGCGGATGCTGATCGTCGCCGACTACGACGCCGACGGCGCAACCGCGTGCGCGGTCGGCATCCGCGGGCTGACGGCGATGGGCGGCGTGGTCGATTACCTGGTGCCTAACCGCTTCGAATTCGGCTATGGCCTGACGCCGGAAATCGTCGCGCTCGCGGCCGAACGACAGCCGGCGCTGATCATCACCGTCGACAACGGCATCGGCAGCGTAGACGGCGTGGCCGCCGCGCACGCCCGGGGCATCGACGTGCTCATCACCGACCATCATCTGCCGGGCGATCGGCTGCCCGAGACCGCATGGATCGTGAATCCGAACCAGCCGGGGTGCGAGTTCCCCAGCAAACATCTGGCCGGCGTCGGCGTCATGTTCTATCTGCTGCGCGCATTGCGCTCGAACTTGCGTCGCCTGGGACGCTTCAAGAGCGTCGCCGAGCCGAACCTTGCGACGCTGCTCGATCTCGTGGCGCTGGGCACCGTTGCCGATGTCGTCCGGCTCGATCGGCTCAATCGCATCCTGGTCGAGCAGGGACTTCGACGCATCCGCGCCGGACGCATGCAGCCGGGGATCGCGGCGCTGTTTGCCGCTGCCGGCCGCGACCCGCGATGCGCGACTACCTATGACCTCGGCTTTGTCGCGGGCCCGCGCATCAATGCCGCCGGCAGACTCGCCGACATGTCGATTGGCATCGCCTGCCTGGTGACGGACGACCCGCCAACGGCGCAGCGCCTTGCCGCCGAGCTCGATCGCCTCAATCGCGAGCGACGCGACATCGAGGCCACGATGCAGGACGAGGCGCTCGCCTCGCTCGAAGCGACGGTCGACGACCAGGCGTGCAGCTTGTGCCTTTATCGGCGGGAATGGCATCAGGGCGTGGTCGGCGTCGTCGCGTCGCGGCTCAAGGACCGCTACCACCGTCCCACGATCGTTTTTGCGCACGCCGGAAACGGCGAGCTGCGCGGGTCCGGGCGCGCGATCGCCGGGTTTCACCTGCGCGACGCACTGGATCTGGTGTCGAAACGCGCGCCGGGAATGATCATTCGCTTTGGCGGCCATGCGTATGCCGCGGGGCTGTCGCTTCCGGAGACAGAATTGGGCCGCTTCACCGAGGCGTTCGAGCAGGTCGCGCGCGAATGGCTGACCGCGGCCCAGCTGCAACGCCGGATCGAAACCGACGGCCCGCTCTTGGTCGACGAGCTCACGCTCGCATTGGCCGAGGATTTTTCGACCAGCGTCTGGGGCCAGGGGTTTCCGCGCCCGAGCTTCGACAACGAATTCAAAGTGGTGGCGCAGCGCGCGGTCGGCGGCAAGCACCTGAGGTTGACGCTCGCGCTGGGCGAAAAGCAGTTCGAAGCGATCCTGTTCAATCGAATCGAGAGCTTGCCCCGGCGCATCCGCGCCGCGTACTGGCCGGACGTAAATCGCTACCAGGGGCTGGTTTCCCTGCAGCTCGTCGTCGAGCATTGGGAGCCAGTTTAGCCGCAATATCCGGAGCACCAATTTGCATCACGCCACCCGTTTCGCCGGAGGCCCAAGCCGAACAGGATGCTCGTAGGCTATTGATTCAGCGCAAATGTTGTCGTGGCATGCGCGCTCGAAAATGACGCGTGTCACGCGGCATTCATATTGTGCGTCGCAACGAAGGCAGGTAGACTTCGCCGCGGTGCAACAGGGCGGTCGACCCTGCGCAAACGGAGGGGTCAGCGACGAAAATGCGGAACGGACATGCGACTTAAGGGCAAGGTTTCGATCATTACCGGCGGCGGTCAGGGCATCGGACGGGCGACGGCGATCAAGTTCGCCAAAGAGGGCGCCAGAGTCGCCGTCTGCGACATCAACATCGCATCGGCCGAGGAAACGGCGCAACTGATCACCGACGCGGCCGGCGAAGCCATCAGCTTCGGCATCGACGTCACCGACAAGGCCACCATCGCCAAGATGGTCGCGGGGGTGATGGCCAAGTGGGGCCGAATCGACACCCTGGTCAACAATGCGGGCATCGTCCAGGACGCACAGCTCAAGAAAATGACCGACGAGCAGTTCGACCGGGTGATCGACGTCAATCTCAAGGGCGTCTACAACTGCACCAAGGCCGTGGTCGATATCATGCTCGAGCAGAATTCGGGCTGCATCCTCAATGCCTCCTCGATCGTCGGCATCTACGGCAACTTCGGCCAGACGAATTATGCGGCGACCAAGTTCGGCGTCATCGGCATGGTCAAGACATGGGCGCGCGAGCTGGGCAAGAAGGGCATCCGCGCCAACGCGATCTGTCCCGGCTTCATCCACACGCCGATCCTCGCGACGATGCCGGCAAAGATCATCAAGATGATGGAAGACCGCGTTCCGCTGGGCCGCCTCGGTCAACCCGAGGAAATCGCCAACACCTATGCCTGGCTCGCGTCCGACGAAGCGAGCTACATCAACGGCGCCGTCATAGAAGTTTCCGGCGGCGCAACGCTCTAGCGCGGCTGGACGCGCGCCGTCGGTGCGGTTTCTCGCGGCCCGTCGCCGTTGCTCCCCGCCGTCGCTTCCTTTTCGCAACTTGAGGCAGCCGCCCGCGCAAGGTAGCATTGACGATCGCTTCCAAGGTTGCATCCATGCGCAAGGCCCTCGCATTTTCCGCCGCTGTATTGGTCGCGGCCGCATCCGCGATCTTGTTTGGCGTCGCGACCGCAGGAGCCGCGTACGCGCTCGACAAAGTCGATCCGTACATCTGCCCGACGATGGAAAAGGGCAGCGGCACCGACTGCTTCCTCGAGGCGATTCCCCAGACCTACACCATGTGCCGCCACATCAAGAGCATCGAGGTCATGGAATTCGGGATGGTCGGGGCGCAGGAAGGCGTCAACGGCGCCAAGACCGACGGTTGCATCGACAAGCACAAGCTTTCCGTCAACCGCCCGTACCAGGCGGCGCTGCGCGCGGCGCGCAACACGGCCGAAGTGCAAAGCTTGCGCAAGCTCTACGCCACGTGGCTCGACAGCATGACCAAGCTGCGTCCCATTCCCGCCGAGACTGACGAGGACTACAAGGAGCGGGTGGTGCGGCCCTATACCGAATTCAGCGTGCAGATCAAGGCCATACACGCCCTGGTCGACGCGCCTCTGCCGCCGGCGGTCAAGAAGCCGCCGAAAAAGACTTCGCCGAGGGCCTGAGCCGGCGACATCGTGATCGAATCCACCGCCCCGTTCGTCGTTGATCGCGCCGCAGAGGGCTGTTTCGCAAGCGAGGCGCAGAGCTGAGCGCTGCTACTGCCGATCTGCACACGATATTCGGTCCCGAGGGGACGCTTGCCCGCGATCTGCCGGCGTACCGATATCGGCCGCAGCAACTCGCCATGGCCGAAGCGATCGCGCTCGCCATCGAAACTCGCGGGCAGCTGCTCGCCGAAGCCGGTACCGGAACCGGAAAAACCTTCGCCTATCTCGTGCCTGCTCTCTTGTCGGGCGGCAAGGTCATCATCTCCACTGGCACCAAGACGCTGCAGGACCAACTCTTCCAACGCGATCTGCCGCTCATTCGCGATGCATTGAAGGTTCCGGTCTCGGTTGCGCTGCTCAAAGGGCGCGGCAACTACGTGTGCCACCATCACCTCGAGCGCGCAACCGCGCAGGGAAGCTTCGCGTCGCGCGCCGACATTGCGCATCTGCCGCGGATCGCGTCGTTTGCGCGCACTTCGACGACCGGAGACAAGAGCGATCTGGCCGACGTTCCCGAGAATGCCGGCATCTGGGCCGACGTGACCTCGACGCGCGAAAATTGTTTGGGCAGCGAGTGCGGCCACTACGATCGCTGCTTCGTCATGAACGCCCGCAAGCAGGCGCTCGCGGCGGATGTCGTGGTCATCAACCACCACCTGTTTTTTGCCGACGTCATGCTCAAGGACGAAGGTCTGACCGAGCTGCTTCCCGCATGCAATACCGTGATCCTGGACGAGGCGCATCAGCTCCCGGACACGGCGACGCTGTTCTTCGGCGAGGAAATCAGTGCCGGCAGCCTGGGCGAGCTTGCCCGCGATGCCGAAGCCGAAGGACTGCGCGCGGCGCGCGATTACGCGCCGCTTCCCGATGCGGCGCAGGCGCTGGCGCAGGCATTGCGCCGGTTTCGCCTGAGCGTCGGCGACGTTCCTGGAAAATGGCTGCAGTCGGCGGTGATCGAGCGCGCGGGCTTCGCCGACGCGCTCGATGCGCTCGGCGACGCACTCGGCGACCTTTCGCGCGAGCTCGAGCATCAGGCGGAACGCAGCGACGAGCTCGCGCAGTGCGCGAGCCGCGCGGCGGAATCGATGGCGCGGCTGAAGCGCTGGCGCGATGGCCTGCGCGGGCAAGTGGAGACGAGCGAGGGCACCGAGTGGATCCGATGGCTCGATCTGGGGACCCACGGCTGGCAATTGCGCGCATCTCCGCTTTCGGTTGCCGAGATTTTTTCCAAGCAGGTCACCGACGTGGCGCGGGCTTGGATTTTCACGTCGGCAACGCTGGCGATCGGCGGCGACTTCGCGCTCTACCAGCGCGAGCTTGGGCTCGGCGGCGCGGCCACCGGCTACTGGGAGAGCCCGTTCGACTACGCGCAGCAGGGCCTGCTCTACCTCCCGCGCGATCTGCCGCCTCCGAACAGCATCGAGCACACCGAAGCGGTGGTTGCCGCCGCGCTGCCGGTGTTGAAGGCCAGCCGCGGCCGCGCCTTCCTGCTGTTCACGACACTGCGCGCGCTCGCGCGCGCCCGCGAGTCGCTCGCTGCGGCGATGGAGCGCGAAGGCATGAATTTTCCACTGCTGGTTCAGGGAGAGGGATCGAGGTCTGAGCTGCTGACGCGTTTCCGCAGGCTCGGCAACGCCGTTCTGCTTGGCAGCCAGAGCTTCTGGGAAGGCGTCGACGTGCAAGGCGAAGCGCTGTCGGTGGTCATCATCGACAAGCTGCCGTTTGCGCCGCCGGACGATCCGCTGTTCGCCGCCCGGCTCGAGCATATCGCGCGCGAGGGCGGCAACCCGTTTATGGATTATCAGTTGCCGCAGGCCGCGATCAGCCTGAAACAAGGCGCCGGGCGTCTGATCCGCTCCGAAACCGACCGTGGAGTACTGATGATCTGCGACCGCCGGCTGGTGGAAAAGCCCTATGGCCGTCGCATCTGGCAGGCGCTGCCGCCGATGCGGCGCACGCGCGAGCTGGCCGACGTGGAGGCGTTTTTCGCGGATGTGCCGGAGGAGGCCTGACCCGCGTGCGAGGCCGGATCTAGGAAGCCTGCCGCGAGTCTGACCGGGGCGAAACGCAAGCTACCAGATCTTCCACCACGGTTTTGTTTCTTCCATCGACGGCGGCGGCAACTCGTCCTTGGTCCAGAATTGCCACCATGGCTTGGCCCGAAACTTGGCATTCTTTCCGTCCGGAAAAGTCTCGCTCAGGATGCGCTGCGCGTCATCGCGCAACTGTGGCATCTGAAGCTTGTCGTAGCTTCTGACCAGCACGATGAGCGCGTCTTCGTTCGCCGGCGTTTTCGGATAGTTGGTCAGCGTCGCCTGCGCGCGGTTGGCCGCAGCGATATACGCGCCGCGGTTATAGTAGTAACGCGCGACGTGGACTTCGTATCCCGCAAGCGCATTGGTCAGATAGCGCATCCGCTCGAGCGAGTCTGCCGCATATCTGCTTTCCGGAAAGCGCGTCGCGATCTCGCGGAAGGCGCCAAAGGACTCCTTGGTCATTTTCGGGTCGCGCTCGGACAGATCCTGCTCCGAGATGTAGCCGAATATGCCCTGGTCCTCGCGGAAATTGATCAGCCCCTTGAGGTAGTAGGCGTAGTCGGCGTTCTGATGATTGGGATAGGTGCGGATGAAGCGATCGCAGGCCGCGAGCGCGGGGGCGGTCTCACCCTGCCGGAAGTTGGTGTAGGCGCCCTCCAGGATCGCCTGCTGTGCATAGCGGCCGTACGGGAAGCGCCCTTCGAGCGTATCGAAGAGCTTGACCGCGCGCGTATAATTGCCCGACACCATCGCGCCGTGCGCTTCCGAGTACAGCTTCTCGGCCGACCAGCCTGTGGTTTCTTCCTTGACTTCAGGCAGCCAGCTGCAACCTATCACGCCCGACACGATCAGCAGCGCGATCGCGGTTCTGTAAATTTTCGACATCATTGCCCTGCCCTTCCTTGGCTGCGGATTATAACTCAGCGCGCGAGACCGGCGCCGATGCGCCAATGGTCGTACTGACCGTCCCGCCGCAATGCGCTGGAATGCGGCTCGACCAGGCGCTCGCTCAGCTCATGCCACAGCATTCGCGCAGCCGGCTCAGGTCGTGGATCGACGCGGGGCGCGTGACTATTGCCGGCGCACCGGCCGCGGCCAAGCAAAAACTGGGAGGGGGCGAAAGGGTCACCGTCGCGCCGCGGGTCGATCCACGCGTGGTTCCTTTCGTCGCCCAGGCGCTGCCGTTGACGATCGTGCATGAAGACGACTCGCTGATGGTGATCGACAAGCCGGCCGGCCTGGTGGTTCATCCGGGGAACGGCAACTGGGATGGAACGCTTGCGAACGCGCTGCTGCATCACGCACCGCGACTGGCAGGCATCGCGCGCGCCGGCATCGTCCATCGTCTGGACAAGGACACCAGCGGGCTGCTGGTCGTCGCCAAGACCGAGACCGCGCAAACCGAGCTCGTCCGGCAATTGCAGGCCCACAGTGTCCGCCGCGAGTATCTCGCGCTCGCCCTGGGCGACATCGCAAGCAACGGGACCGTCGATGCACCCATCGGACGTCATCCGGTCAAGCGCACCTCGATGGCCGTCGTTTCCGCCGGGAGACACGCGGTGACGCATTACGAAGTGCTCGAACGCTTCGGCGACAGCACGCTGATCCTTTGCCGGCTCGAAACCGGCCGCACGCACCAGATTCGCGTTCATCTCGCGTCGATCGGCCGCCCGCTCATCGGCGATCCTGCCTATGGCCGGCGCTCGGGCATTTCGGACGGCCGCGGCGGCGCTCCCGTCTTCGCCAGGCAGGCGCTGCATGCGTGGCGCCTGGGGCTCGTTCATCCGGCGACTCGCGAACCCGTGTCGTGGGAGTCGCCGCTGCCAGCCGATTTCTCGGCCCTGCTCGACGGCCTGCGCCGGCGCAAACAGGAGTGATTGCCCGGGTGACAAGCGAGACGCCGATCGCGGCCGAGCTGGCCGCGCATGGCCTCGACTGGATCGTCCCGGATTGGCCGGTCGCTTCGCGCGTGCACGCGCTTTCGACGACCCGAAACGGAGCGGGCGGCCAGGGCATCGACTTCGCGCCGTCTGCTTCCGGTGCGAGTGCGCGCCAAAGTCTCCGGCGCTTTTTGCCCGCCGAGCCCATGTGGCTCAGACAGACGCACGGAACCGCGATTGCCGATCTCGATGCGAACCTCTGTGCCCCGAGCGATGGATCCGCTGCCGACGGCGCGATCACGCACACGCCGGGCACTGTCTGCGCGGTGCTGACGGCGGATTGCCTGCCGCTACTGCTTGCCGACCGCGGCTCGACGGTGGTCGCGGCCGTGCATGCGGGTTGGCGCGGGCTCGCCGCCGGCGTGGTCGAGGCGGCGCTCTCGGCGATGCGGATCGAGCCCGCTGCGGTGCTGGCATGGCTGGGACCGGCGATCGGACCGCGCGCGTTCGAAGTCGGGCACGACGTGTTCGCTGCCTTTTGCGATCCCGATCCGGGGGCGGCAGAGTGTTTCGTCCCGCGCGCCACGATGAATACCGAAACGCGCGCGAACATGAAATGGCATGCCGATCTCTACGCCCTGGCGCGGCGGAAGCTCGCTCGCGCCGGCGTCAGCGCGGTTTACGGCGGCGGGCGCTGCACGCTGACCGAAAGCAGTTTCTTCCATTCGTACCGTCGTGACGGAGCGGGCGCAAATGGACGCATGGCAACGATGATCTGGCTCGGACCGCGATGAGCATCTCGGCCAGCGGCGCGGCGGCGCGCCCTCGTATAATGCGCACCGGTCCGACATGAGCTTCTCGCTTTCTCCTCTCGCTGCCATCGTTCTTGCGTGCCTCGCCGGCGGCGCATTGTCGGTCCTCGCCGCCGCCGGCACGCTGGCGTTGCATTCGCGCTGGATTTCGCGACTGGTGAGCTTTGCCGTCGGTGCGTTGCTCGGCGCGGTCTTTCTCGAGCTGCTGCCTCACGCGCTCGAGCACGGCGCTACGCAGCGGGTCATGCTCACGGTCCTGATCGGACTGCTGCTGTTTTTCCTGCTCGAAAAGCTGGTGCTTTGGCGCCATAGCCATCTCGAGGCCGAAAGCCTGGCTGAGGGCGCACTGGCCCACCCAAACGAGCATGGCGCCGACGCCGACCGGCCGCACAGCCATGGATTCGACGGCGGCAGGTCGGGATTGATGATCCTGATCGGCAACAGCGTTCACAATTTCTGCGACGGCATCGTCATTGCGGCAACGTTCATCGCCGATTTCACATTGGGCATGACCACCGCGCTGGCGATCGTCGCGCATGCGATTCCGCAGCAGGTGGGAGACTTCGCCGTGCTGCTGCACTCGGGCTACTCGCGGCGGCGCGCTTTTGTGTACAACCTGGCCACCGGCGCGGCAACGCTTGCCGGCGGGCTTGCCGGGTATGCGGCGCTGGCGTCGATGCAGGAGGTGCTGCCCACCGTGCTCGCGCTCGCCGCCGCGAGCCTTCTGTATGTCGCCGTCGCCGATTTGATCCCGAGCCTGCATCGTCACCCCGCGCCCGGAGAGACCGCGCAGCAGCTGGCGCTGATCGGTGTCGGGATTGCGATCATCGCCATCGCGCATGTGGCACTCGAGCACTAGGACCGGGAATACGCTCTCGTTGAGCGTTTGTGCTGTCGCTATCGGAAAGCTAAACTCGTTGGCGTCGAGCGCCGCTTGCGGCGCGAAGCCGGGACGATTCGAGACGAGATGACAAAGGCGCAAAAAATCGACGAGCTTCGCGTGCCGGCCGGTGAGGAGATCGCGCCATGGCCCGAGCTCGCGCAACAGTGGCAGGCTGCGGGCCGGGACTGGTCGCAATGGTGGTCGCGCGCCATGTCCGCCGGGGCGACGACGGACGAGTTGCCGATCGGCGCCGGCGATGCCGGCTCGACGCTTCCCACGCTGCCGGCAGCGTGGATTGCGCCCGAGGCGCTTACCGAGCTGACCCAGCGATACCAGCAAAGATTCGAGGCGCTCTGGTCGCGCGTCGTCGCCGGCGAGGACCTGCCGCCGGGCCGCAAAGCCGAAGACGATCGCCGCTTCGCCGGAAAGGCGTGGCGCGAGCAGCCCTACTTCTCGTTCCTGAAAAGCGCCTACCTGCTCTACTCCGACTACGTGCACGAGCTTACCGATCTGACGCAGGCCGAGCCGGACACCAAAAAAAGGCTGGCTTTCGTTGCCGGGCAATACATCAGCGCCATTTCGCCTTCGAATTTTCTGGCGACCAATCCCGACGCCTTGCTGCTCGCGCTCGAGTCCGGGGGCGCGTCGATTGCCCAGGGTGCGTCGAACCTGATCGCCGACGCGCAGCGCGGCCGCATCGCGATGACCGACGAGGCCGCGTTCGAGGTCGGACGCAATCTGGCGACGACGCCGGGCAGCGTCGTCTTCCGCAACGAGCTGATCGAGATCATCCAGTACGCGCCGACGACGAGTTCCGTGTTCAAGCGCCCGCTGCTGATCGTCCCGCCGTGCATCAACAAGTACTACATCCTCGACTTGCGGCCGGAGAATTCGCTCGTTCGGCACGCGGTAGCCCAGGGACACACCGTGTTCATGATCTCCTGGCGCAATATTCCGGCCGAGCTCGGAATGCTTACCTGGGACGACTACATTGCACGCGGCGCGCTGGAGGCCATCGACGTCGTGTGCGAGATTACGTCGAGCAAGACCATCAACACGGTTGGATTCTGCGTCGGCGGCACTTTGCTCGCGTGCGCGCTCGCGGTGCTGGCGGCGCGGCGCACACCGCACGTCGCCAGCGCGACCTTCCTGACGACGATGCTCGATTTTTCGGATCCCGGCGATATCGGCGTCTACATCTCGCGCGACTCGCTCGCCGCGCGCGAGCCGGCGCTCGTTGCGGGGGCCCGGATTCGCGGCAGCGAGCTGGCAAGCGCATTCGCGAGCCTGAGGCCGAACGAGCTGGTGTGGAACTACGTCGTCGGCAATTATCTCAAGGGCCAGACGCCCCCTGCCTTCGATCTCCTCTACTGGAACGGCGATTCCGCCAACCTGCCCGGCCCGATGTATTTTTCCTATGTGCGCGACATGTATCTCGACAACCGCCTGCGCGATCGCGATGCGTTGACGATGTGCGGCGAAGCGATCGACCTGCGGCGCATCTCGATGCCCGCGTATGTCTTCGCGACGCGCGAGGATCACATCGTTCCCTGGCGATCGGCGTACAAGTCGATCGGGCTGCTCGGCGGCGATCTGACTTTCGTGCTCGGCGCGTCGGGACATATCGCCGGCGTCGTGAACCCGCCGGCCAAGCGCCGCCGCAACTTCTGGATCAACGATCTGCTCACCGACGACGCCGACGACTGGCTAGCTCGCGCTGCGGAGCATCCGGGCAGCTGGTGGCCGCATTGGTCGGCCTGGTTGTCGGAGTACGGTGGCGCGCGACGGCCCGCGCCCGCGACGGCGGGAAACCATGCGCATCGCGTGCTGGCTCCGGCGCCGGGGAGCTACGTGTCGGAGCCGGTCGAGTAGACGCGTGTTGCCCGCTCGCGAAAATCGGCCGCGGCGCTTCGGGTAGGATGATCGGAATCGGACACTGCGTTAAAATGGCGGAACTACAGTCCGGTCCGCATTTCCGCAAGCCGGCCGCCGCATCAATCCTCTCGTGGAGTAACTCATGACCGACATCGTCATCGTCGCCGCAACGCGAACCGCCATCGGCAAATTCAGCGGCGCGCTCGCGAAAATCCCGGCGCCCGAATTGGGCGCAACAGTCATCCGCGAACTGCTCGCGCGCGCCAAGCTGCAACCCGACCAGATCTCCGAAGTGATTCTCGGCCAGGTGCTCGCTGCCGGCAGCGGTCAAAATCCGGCACGCCAGTCGCTGATCAAGGCGGGACTGCCGGCAGCGATTCCGGCGATGACGATCAACAAGGTCTGCGGGTCCGGTCTCAAAGCGGTCATGCTCGCGGCGCAGGCCGTGCGCTGCGGCGATGCCGACATCGTCATCGCGGGCGGCCAGGAGAACATGAGCGCATCGCCGCACGTGCTGCCCGGGTCGCGCGACGGTTTCCGGATGGGCGACGCCAAGCTCGTCGACACCATGATCATCGACGGGCTTTGGGATGTCTTCAACCAATATCACATGGGCGTCACGGCGGAAAATGTGGCCAAGCAGTACGGAATTTCGCGGGCACAGCAGGACGAATTCTCGGTCGCCAGCCAGAACAAGGCCGAAGCCGCGCAGAAAGCGGGAGCGTTCAAGGACGAGATCGTCCCGGTGATGATTCCTCAGCGCAAGGGCGACCCCGTCGCGTTCGCGGCCGACGAATTCATCAAGGCGGGCACGACGCTCGAGTCGATCAGCGGCTTGCGTCCTGCGTTTTCCAAGGATGGATCGGTGACCGCGGCCAACGCGTCCGGCATCAACGACGGCGCCGCCGGCGTCGTGGTCATGAGCGCCGAGCGCGCGGCGCAGCTCGGTCTCAAACCGCTGGTGAAGATCAAGGCGTACGCGTCTTCGGGCGTCGATCCGTCGATCATGGGCATGGGACCGGTGCCGGCGTCGCGGCGCTGCCTCGAGAAGGCGGGCTGGAAACCAGCCGATCTCGATCTGATGGAAATCAACGAGGCCTTCGCGGCGCAGGCCTGCGCCGTCAACAAGGAGATGGGCTGGGACACGAGCAAGATCAACGTCAACGGGGGCGCCATCGCGCTCGGCCACCCGATCGGTGCATCGGGGTGCCGCGTGCTGGTAACGCTGCTCTACGAGATGGCGCGTCGCGATGCGAGGAAGGGGCTCGCATCGCTTTGCATCGGCGGCGGCATGGGAGTCGCGCTGGCCGTCGAGAGGTAAGCCCGGACAAAACGGGTCGCCTCGGGCCGACGTTCGTGAGCAAGTGAGAGCAGGTGCGGGCAAATGCGGTTCTAACGATTGTTGCACTGAGGAGGAACAACAAAATGGCACAAGATAAGCATCGCGTCGCGCTGGTGACCGGCGGCATGGGAGGCCTGGGCGAAGCCATCTGCATGAAGCTGGCGGCGCTGGGTTACACCGTGGTCACCACGCACTCACCCGGCAATGCGAAGGCCAACGATTGGCTGGATTCGATGAAAAAGGCAGGGTTCACGTTCCACGCCTACCCGTGCGACGTCGTCGACTGGGATTCGTGCGTTTCCTGCGTCGCTCAGGTAGCCAAGGATGTCGGCGCGGTCGACGTGCTGGTCAACAACGCCGGCATTACGCGTGACATGACCTTCAAGAAAATGGACAAGGCCAACTGGGATGCGGTGATCAGGACCAATCTCGATTCCTGCTTCAACATGACCAAGCAGGTCTGCGACGGCATGGTCGACCGCGGATGGGGACGGATCATCAACATTTCATCGGTCAACGGCCAGAAAGGCGCGTTCGGGCAGACCAACTATTCGGCGGCCAAGGCCGGAATGCACGGGTTCACCAAGGCGCTTGCGCTCGAGATCGCGAAAAAAGGCGTGACGGTGAACACCATCTCGCCCGGCTACATCGGGACCAAGATGGTGACGGCGATTCCGCAGGAGGTGCTGGATTCGAAGATCGTGCCGCAGATCCCGACCGGCCGCCTTGGCAAGCCCGACGAGGTCGCCGGACTCGTGGCCTACCTGTCGTCCGAGGAGGCTGCGTTCGTCACCGGCGCCAACATTGCCATCAACGGCGGACAGCATATGTTCTGAGCGGGGCAAGACTGCGACCAGAGCGCGCTTGAGCGAGAGCGACAGGCAAAAAAATGCCCCGGCATTGCTGCCGGGGCGAGGCTGTATCATTTAGGAGGAGGAAAATGACACAGTGCTACAGGAGACATCAAAACCGATATTGGGACCGCCGCTGGGGGATTCAAGTTCCCAGCGGTTCCCCGGTCTTGACTAGCTGAAGCTTGCGTTTCCCTTACGCGGCCCTGCGGCCCTTGGTCGTCGTCTTGGCGGTGGCCTTGGCGACATTGGCTGCATTGGCGCTCGCGGCGCGAACCGACGCGTCGGCGTAGCTGACAACCTGCTTGGTCGCCTTCGAGAACTGGTCAAACGCCGCGGTGGTCGCCGCGACCGTCGACTTCAACGCCGTGACGGCGAAATCGGAACCGGCGGGCGCGTTTTTCGACGCCTTTTCGACCCATGCCGCGACATTCTTGGTGTAGGAAGCCCACGCTGCTTCGGCCAGCTCCGAGAAATCGGCTTGCGCTTCGGACGCGATCTGATACACGCCACGCGAATAGCCCAGCGCATTCTGCACACCGGCTTCGGTAAGCTTGGCGCGGACCGCGGCCAGTTCCTGCACGTCCTTGATGCCGACGACGGCATTGGCGGTATAAACGCCTTGCTCGAGCGCGACCTTGGCGGCTTGGAGATTGAGCTTGGTGAAACGCTCGGCCTTCTCGAGCGACATCGAGGCAAGCTTCACGGCGCTGTCGTAGCCGGCTTTGTTGATGTCGGCGAATTGTTCGTTTGCGTTGTACATTTGAAATCCTTTTCCGTTGAGGTTGGTTGGGACCCTGAACGGGTCCGGACTACTCGGGTGCAGACGCTGTTCACGTTGCCGGCCGGCTTTCCGATCCTCGGACGCCCCGACTTGGCTCGCTACGTTTGCTGCACCGCACAAATCCAATTGTAGGGGCGGTAAACCCCGAAGTCAAGGATTATTTGGTGCGCTGCACCAATGCCCTTCGCAGCCCGCCGCAGGCGATTCAATCGTCCTGAAAAATCAAACGGTTATAATCGCGGCTTCGTTTCCGGGAGCGCAGCATGGCCAAGGCAATCCGCATCATCAAGAAGTATCCGAACCGGCGCCTGTACGACACCGCCAACAGCGGCTACATCACCCTGGCCGACGTCAAGCAGATGGTGCTCGAGTTCATCGATTTCCAGGTCATCGACGCCAAGTCGGGCGACGACCTGACGCGCGGCATCCTGCTGCAGATCATCCTCGAGGAGGAGTCCGCGGGAATGCCGATGTTTTCCAGCGAGATGCTGTCGCAGATGATCCGTTTCTACGGCAACGCGCTGCAGGGCATCATGGGCAATTACATGGAGCAGAACGTCAAGGCCTTCATGGTGATTCAGAACAAGCTCCAGGATCAGGCCAAGCAGGTCTACGGCGACAAGATGATGCTGACGCCGGACCTGTGGAAGCAGTTCCTCCAGATGCAGGCCCCGGCGATGCAAGGCATGCTCGGCAACTACCTCGAGCAGAGCGCCAAATTGTTCATGGACATGCAGCAGCGGATGCAGGATCAGACGCGCGGCCTGTTCACCTCGTTTCCCTTCCCCAACTTCGCCGCGGGCGTGCAGCCGGCGCCCGACGAAGAAAAAAAGCGCTGATTCCCGAACGCACCGCAGCATTCGCATTGCTGCGCCGCGTTTTCTCGCACCGCAAGATCAATACCGATGGCCATAGCCAAGAGTCAATCCTGTCCGCCTGCCGCTGTGGCGTCGCCCAAAGTGGGATTCGTTTCGCTGGGGTGCCCGAAAGCGCTGGTCGACTCGGAACAGATTCTTACGCGGCTGCGCGCGGAGGGCTATTCGATCGCGCCGACGTACCAAGGCGCGGATCTGGTCGTCGTCAATACCTGCGGCTTCATCGATGCCGCGGTCGAGGAGTCGCTCGCCGCGGTCGGTGAAGCTCTGGCGGAGAACGGCAAGGTCATCGTCACCGGCTGCCTCGGCGCCAAGCAAGGTGGCGCGTTCGTCCGCGCGGCGCACCCGAAAGTGCTGGCGGTCACCGGGCCGCACGCGGCGGGCGAGGTCATGGATGCGGTGCACGCGCATCTTCCGCGGCCGCATGACCCGTTCGTCGACCTGCTCCCTCCGCAGGGAATCAAGCTGACGCCGCGGCATTACGCGTATCTGAAAATCAGCGAAGGCTGCAATCACCGCTGCACTTTCTGCATCATCCCCTCGATGCGCGGGGACCTGGTCAGCCGTCCCTTGGGCGACGTCATGAACGAGGCCGAGAACCTGTTCAAGGCGGGAGTCAGGGAATTGCTCGTCGTCTCGCAGGACACCAGCGCGTACGGCGTCGACGTCCGATACCGGACCGGCTTCTGGCGCGGCCGGCCGCTGAAGACGCGCATGACCGAGCTGGTCGGTGCGCTGGGAGCGCTCGCCGAGGAACACGGCGCGTGGGTGCGCTTGCACTATGTCTATCCGTATCCGCACGTCGACGAGGTCGTGCCGCTGATGGCCGACGGCGGCCACGGCGTGCTGCCGTATCTCGACGTGCCTTTCCAGCACGCCAGCCGACGCATACTGAAATTGATGAAGCGTCCCGCCAATGCGGAGAACACGCTCGAGCGCATTCGCGCCTGGCGCGCGATCCGTCCGGAGCTGACCATCCGTTCGACTTTCATCGTCGGCTTTCCGGGCGAGACGGAAAGCGAGTTCGAGGAGCTTCTCGCCTTTCTGGAAGAGGCCGAGCTCGACCGCGTCGGCTGTTTCGCCTATTCGCCGGTTGACGGCGCGGTGGCCAACGAGCTGCCGGGTGCGCTGCCGGAAGAAGTGAAGGAAGAGCGCCGCGCACGCTTCATGATGACCCAGGCGGCGATCAGCGCGCGACGGCTCCGTTCCAGGATCGGGCACACCATCGAAGTCCTCGTCGATGCGATCGACGGACCGCGAGCGATCGCGCGCGGCGCCGGGGACGCGCCTGAAATCGACGGCACGGTATCGGTGATCGACGGCGCCGCGTTAGCTGTCGGCGAGTTCGCCCGGGTAACGGTCACCGAGGCCGACGAGCACGATCTCGTCGCGCGGTGCGCGGCCTGAAGCGGCGCATGCAACGAGGTTGACGCGTGCAACGGCTCGCGCACGCATCGCGGGCATTGCGCCAGCCGGAGCGGGCCTACGCCGTCGATTGGCTCAGCGCGAAACTCAGAGACCGCTATTTGACCGGCAGCGCGCGTAGCGCCGTCGCGAGCTGATCGAAAACGTTGCCCAGCGCCGCGTTGAGTCCGCGAACGAGTGCTTCCGCCGATCGTGAAGGCACGGGCACGCGGGCGCCGAGCTCGCCGCTCCACACAAACGCGCCCGCACCCGCGGCGGTATCGCTGAGAAAATACTTGATGGTCACCACCGCTGCTGGCTGCGCCGGATCGCGCAGGTCGCAATAGAGCTCGCTGACGAAGCTCTCGAGCGACAGATCGCTGTCGAGCGCGCTCGATGGCGGCAGGACCGCCCGATAGATTTTCGACGCGGAAAGCCACGAAGCGGTCGCCTCGCCGATCATCGCCGCCGGCGCCACCAGAAATTCCTCGTAGAAATCCGTTTCGAATTTCAGATCGGCCTCACGATAGACCAGCGACCGGCTGGCGTAGGGGCCGGCGACCGACACCGTGCCAACGCGTAGCGTCGCCGCGCGTGGAGTCGCGGTCGAGGCAGGCGGCCTGGACGGCTCGAGGATGTAGGTCGATTTCACCGGCGCCGCGCCCTTGATCGAGCAGCCGGCGAGCAGCAGCGCCGCCGCAGACGACAACGCGCGCCGACGCGAAAACGAAGCGGGCAGGTTCATTGTTGAAGGCCTTTTGCGGGCAGCGGCGGCGCGCCGAGAATCAACTGCGACGGATAACGTTTTGCGTTCTCGGTCAGGTCGCGCAGGTTGTCGGTGATCTGACGCAGGTTGTCGAGCGTGCGCTTGAGATCGGTCTCGCCGCCGCCGGTGACGCGATCGAGCCGCGACAAGGTGTTCTGCAAGTGTGCCAGCGACTTCGCGAAGTTCGGATCCTCGAGCACCTTCTTGAGCTGGACCGCTGCCGCGTCGGCGTCCGCCGGCAGGCGCTTGGTCGCGGGATCGTCGAGCAGCGACGACAGCTTCTGGCTGGTCGCGCGCAAATCCGTGATCAACCCCGCGGTGTCCTTGCCGATCTGCTCCAGCGGAAGCTGGTCGATTTTGGTCAGAACGCGCGTCGCGCTTTGCGAGATCTTCGCCGTGTCGATGGCGTCGATGCGGTTGTTGGTGGTGATCAGCAAGCGGTTGAGGTTGGTGAGCGTGCCTTCGAGGTCGAGGCGCTGGAATCGCGCCAGGATGTCCGCCGCAGCGCCGACGAATTGCGTCACCGTCGACTGCGCGCTGGGAATATAAAGATTGTCCGGTTCCCATGAAATCGGAAGCTCAGGGTTGGTCTTGGGGTCGACGTAATCGATTTCGAGATAGTTCGTCCCGGTGATGCCTTGCGGCGCGAGGCGCACGCGCAGACCCTTGTCGATTTCCATGCGCGCGGTCTCCGGGCGCGTGATATCGCCGCTGGCGCGACCTCCGATCAGGCGCGGCAGCAGCAGCGCCTCGATCATCACGTAGCGCAGCCGCTCGGCCATCGGCTTGTCGAGCTGGTACTTGGTGTAGGTGAACCCGATCTTGGTCACTTCGCCGACGACGACGCCGCGATACTTGACCTTCGATCCGACCTCGAGCCCCTGCGCCGATTCGTTGAGATAGGTCTCGATCGGCGTCTTCGACTGAAACCAACGTCCCGAGCCGAGGATCAGCAGGAGAAGGACCAGCACCACCGTCGCGCCGATCACGAACAGGCCGAGCTTGAAGAAATTGGCTTGGGCGCTCATGCGTCACCCGTGCCCGGCCCCTGCGGGCCGGCATTTCCGCACGCCCTGCGGAAGATCGCAAGCATCGATGCGCGGCGGCAATCGGTCGGTTGCATCTACGCCGCTTCCGCGATCGTGTCGGGCGTCGCCTCACGGCAGAAGAACTGGCGCACCCAGGGATTGTCGCTGGTGTCGCGCAGCACCTTTGGATCCCCCTCGGCGATGATGCCCTTGATGCGCTTGTCGAGCATGATCACCCTGTCCGCCACAGTGTAGATGCTGGCGAGCTCATGGGTCACGATGACGAAGGTAATGTGCAGGCTCCTGGCGAGGCGAATGATCAGCAGGTCCAGCTCGGCGGATGTGATCGGATCGAGGCCTGCCGAAGGCTCATCGAGGAAAAGTATCGTCGGATCGAGCGCCATCGCGCGCGCGATCGCGGCTCGCTTTTGCATGCCGCCGCTGATCTCGGATGGCATGTGGCCGCTGAACGCGTCGAGTCCGACCAGCTTGAGCTTCATCTGCGCGATCAGGTCGATCTCTTCGTCATCGAGCGACGTGTATTCCTCGAGCGGCAGGCGGATGTTCTCGAGCAGCGTCATCGAGCCGAACAGCGCTCCGCTCTGGTACATGACGCCGATCTTCTTGAGAATCGCGCGGCGCGCGTCGCCCTCCGCGGTGACGATGTCATCGCCGTCGATATAGACCGCTCCGGCCATCGGTTCGTAGAGGCCGATCATGTGCTTCATCAGCGTGCTCTTGCCGCAGCCCGACCCGCCGAGGATGACGAATACTTCACCGCGGTTGACGGTGAAGTTGATGTCGCGCATCAGCACGTTGTCTTCGTAGCCTGCGGTGAAGTGCTCGACGCGGATGATAGGATCGGTGGGCATGGGGCAGGTCGTCGGCTCAGATGTCGAGCAGATAGTAGATGAATGCGTAAATGCCGTCGACGACGACCAGCAGAATGATCGACGAGACCACCGCGCGCGTTGCGGAAATGCCGACGGCGCTGGCGCCGGTCTGGGTCTGCAGGCCGCGCAGACACCCGATGCCGGCGATGAGGATCGCGAACACCGGCGCCTTGGCCAGCCCGGCGAGCAGGTCCTTGATGTCGACCAGGCTGTCGACCTCGCGCAGGAACGCGCCGATCGGAATGTTGAAGCTGATCATCGTCAGCGCGCCGCCGAGGATGCCGACCAGGTCGGCGAAGATGCACAGCAGCGGCATCATCAGCACCGCAGCGATGATGCGCGTGACCACCAGAAAGCGCACCGGGTCGAGCCCCATGGTGGTCAGGGCATTGAGCTCCTCGTTGACCTTCATGGTTCCGATTTCCGCGGCGAAAGCCGCGCCGGACCGGCCCGCAAGCAGGATCGCGGTCATCAGCGGGCCGAGCTCGCGCAGAATCGACAGCCCGACCAGGTCCGCGACAAAGATCTCGGCGCCGAACTGCTTCATCGGCACCGCCGACTGGAATGCCAGAATGATGCCGAGCAGGAAGGAGATCAGCGCCACGATCGGCAGCGCGTTGACGCCGACCTGCTCGCAGGTGTACCAGACATCCTTCCAGCGGATGCGATGTGGATGCGTGACCGCAAACCACAATGCCGCGCTCGTTTCGCCGATGAACGCGACTTGCGTGCGCATATCGCGGCCGGTGATCAGCGCGGCGCGACCGATCTCGGCGACCGTGTGCAGCCGCTCTTCGTGTTCCCGGGGCGGCGCGCGCAGCGCAACCGGATCGAACTGATCGAGCAGGGTCTTGAACTGGGGCTTCAGGCCGACGACGACGACCTGCGCTGCGGGAGGTCGCGGCTGGCGCAGCAGATCGACCAGCATCGCGACACCGGCTCCGTCGCAATACTCGACCCGCGACGCTTCGACGAGCACCGGGCGATCCGGCGCAGAATCGAGCGCCGCACGTGCGTCGGGCCAGACGCCAGAGATGGAATACGCGTCGAGCCGGCCGGCAAGGCGCATCTCGCGCCTGCCCTCGACTTCGCTCAGGCTGAGCGACGCCGCGGGCGGGGACGCGGTGCGGGCCGCGGCGGCCGTGCTCATTGCATAATCCCGGTCGTTCTAACGAGCGCGCGCGTACACTCGCCTTGGCGAAACAAAGCCTTGTCTCGCATTGGCACCGCCCGGTTCAGGATCGAATCCATGCGCCCTCGAAATTCCGTTCGACGGTCGAGTGTCGGTGTTGCGGAAGCGGCGAAGTCTAGCACGCACCCCAGGGTGCGCGGTATGCGGCCGGAGCGCGCGCGGCGCGCTTCTTCCAATGATATTTGCACCCGCGCCCATTCACCGGAACCGCCGTCGCCAGCCGAGAACGTCAAGTAATATAATGATCCACGCGTCGATTAACGACCGTTCAAAGGAGAACCCATGTCACTTCGCCTTTTCAACCCGGTACTGCGGTGGCTGCTGGCAGTGCTCATCGTCACCAGTGCCGGCGCGGCGTTCGCTCAGTCCGAACAGCAGAAGCTCGTCAATGCCGCCGACAGGACATTTCAGAACTTCCTGCGCGATCCCGATATGGTCTGGCTGCAGCAAAACATCGGCCGCGCGAAGGGCGTGCTGATCGCGCCTGAAGTTGCCAAAGCGGGCTTCATTTTCGGCGGCTCCGGTGGGCGCGCGGTGTTGGTCGTGCGCGACGGCAGAACGGGGAAATGGGTGGGTCCGGCGTTCTACACCCTGGCGACCGCGAGCGTCGGCTTCCAGGCGGGCATCTCGGTGTCCGAAATGCTGACCCTGGTCATGAGCGAAAGGGCGCTGAACTCGCTGCTTTCCGACTCGGTCAAGCTGGGACCCGACGCGAGCATTGCCGCAGGTCCCGTGGGTGCCGGCGCGAAGGCCGACGTCGTCACCGACCTGGTCTCGTACAGCCGCTCCAAGGGAATCTACGGCGGTCTCAACCTCGACGGCACGGTGGTCGCCGTATCCAAGGACTGGAACGAAGGCTTCTACGGAAAACCGGTCAGTGCACCCGACATCCTGGTGCGCATGAACGCGCGCAGCAAGGCCGCCGACAAGTTGCTCGGTGATATTTCGCGGGCGGCCGGCAAGCGATAAGAAATTCGCGGCGCAAGCCGACGCGAGCGACGCGCCGCGCGCGTGAAACGAGCGGCTGCATGGGTCGCGAACAGGGCCCATGCGCCGCCTCGCGCGCTGCGCCCGCGGGTTGGCCCGGCGCCGATGCTGCGCGAATACGCGTGCCGCCGACGCGGCACAATCCCTGCATAATCTCGGCATGCAAGCGCCGGTGCCACGCCTCCAGCTTTCCGCAATCACCAAGACCTACCCTTCGGTCGTCGCTAACGACGCGATCGATCTGACGGTTCTGCCGGGCGAGATTCACGCGGTACTCGGCGAGAACGGCGCGGGGAAGTCGACGCTGATGAAAGTCATCTGCGGCATCGTCAAGCCCGACGCCGGTTCGATCCGCTGGAACGGAAGCTTGGTGAAAATCGCCAACCCGGCGCAGGCACGCGCGCTCGGTATCGGCATGGTGTTCCAGCATTTCTCGCTGTTCGAGACGCTTACCGTTGCCGAAAACATCGAGCTCGCGCTGGGCGCCGGATCGCAAAAGGCCGGAGCGGGGCTTGACGAGCAGCTTCGCGCGATTTCGGATCGCTACGGGTTGCCGCTCGACCCGCGACGTCACATACACACGATGTCGGCCGGCGAAAGGCAGCGTGTCGAAATCGTGCGCTGCCTGCTGCAGGAACCGGCGCTACTCATCCTCGATGAGCCGACCTCGGTACTCACGCCGCGGGCAGCGTCGAAATTTTTCGAAACGCTGCGGCGGCTTGCCGCTGAAGGCTGCAGCATTCTTTACATCAGCCACAAGCTCGACGAGATACGAGCGCTTTGCACGCGCGCCACCGTGCTTCGCGACGGCAGGGTCACCGGCGATTGCGACCCGCGGCAGGAGACGGCGCAGAGCTTGGCCAAGATGATGATCGGCGGCGATCTGCCGCATCCTCATCATCGCGCCGCGACCACGCGCGGTGACGGAAGCCTCGCTGTGCGCGGCCTTTCCCTCAGGGCCGACGACCCCTTCGGCACCGATCTCGTGGACATCGATCTTTCGGTGCGGGGCGGCGAGATCGTCGGCATCGCCGGTGTTTCCGGCAATGGCCAGCAGGAGCTTCTGGCGGCGCTGTCGGGTGAGCGCACGGTCGGCGATGCGGGCGCAATCGTCATCAATGGCACGGCGGCGGGCCGGCTCGACGCGGGTGAGCGGCGTGCGCTGGGCTTCGCCTTCGTTCCCGAGGATCGGATGGAACGCGGCGCGGTGCCGGAAATGTCGCTTGCCGACAATGCGCTGCTGACGGCGTGGCGGCACGAGCTGACGCTGGGCGGAACGATCCGCATCAGCGCGGCGCGCGAATATGCGAAGGCCATCATTGCCCGATACAGCGTCAAGGCGTCGGGGCCGGAGGCGATCGCGCGCAGCCTGTCCGGCGGCAATTTGCAGAAGTTCATCGTCGGCCGCGAAATGCTGCAGGGGCCGCGCGCGATGATCGCGGCGCAGCCGACATGGGGCGTGGACGTCGGCGCATCGGCACAGATCCGGCAGGCGCTGATCGATTTGCGCGACGAGGGCGTCGCGGTCCTGGTCGTATCGGAAGAGCTCGATGAGCTGCTTGAAATCTGCGACCGCATCGCGGTGATCGCGCGTGGCCGGCTGTCCGCGGCGATTCCCGCGCGCGAATCCGACGCCGAAACGATCGGGCAAATGATGAGCGGGTCGTTCATCTCCGCGGAAAACGCGCCTCCCGACGCAAGTACCGGCTCGTTGAACGGCTCGACGATGCCACGGACAACCGATGCGCCTTAGGCTGGAGCTTCGGCCGGCCCCGTCGCGGATCATGGCGTGGGCGTCGCCGCTGCTCGCCGGGATGGCGACGCTGGTCGCAGGCTTCATTCTTTTCTCTGCGCTCGGCAAGGACCCGCTTCAGGCGCTCCACGTTTTCTTCGTCAAGCCGATCGAGACGCGCTACGGGCTCGGCGAGCTTCTGCTCAAGGCTTCGCCGCTGATGCTGTGCGCTGTCGGCCTCGCCGCGGGCTATCGCGCCAATGTGTGGAACATCGGCGCCGAGGGCCAGCTCACGCTCGGCGCGATTGCCGCCGGCGGGCTGGCGCTGACGTTTCCAGGCGCCGACAGCGCCTGGATTCTGCTGCCGATGATTTTCGCCGGCGCCGCCGGCGGAATGGCGTGGGCCGCCATCCCGGCTTGGCTCAGGACCCGCTTCAACGCCAACGAAATCCTCACCAGCCTGATGCTGGTCTACGTTGCGACGCTGCTCCTGTCGTGGCTGGTTCAGGGCCCCTGGCGCGATCCGGATGGATTCAATTTTCCGCAGTCGAAAATGTTCGCCGATGCCGCGCTGCTGCCGATCCTGCTGCCGGGCACGCGGCTCAATGCCGGCTTTCTGATCGCGCTGGCTGCCATCGCGGTTGCGTGGCTGTTCTTCGCCCGAAGCCTAGTCGGATTTCAAATGCGCGTTGCGGGCCTCGCGCCGGCGGCCGCCAACTATGCCGGCATATCCGCGAAGCGCAACATCTGGCTCGGCATGCTGATCGGCGGCGCTGCCGCGGGAATCTCCGGCGTGGGCGAAGCCGCCGGCCCGATCGGGCAGTTGCTGCCGTCGATGTCGCCCGGGTACGGCTTCGCGGCGATCATCGTCGCGTTCGTGGGACGCTTGCACCCGCTCGGCATATTGCTGGCGAGCCTGCTCATGTCGCTGCTGTATCTCGGCGGAGAATCGGCGCAGATCAATCTCGCGCTGCCGTCCGCGGTCACCGGGCTGTTCCAGGGAACCCTGCTGTTCTTTCTGCTGGCGGCGGATGTGCTCATCAATTTTCGCATCGGTGTCATTGGCCGCAAGGCGGCGAATGCCGCGGTGGCGACCGCACTCGGCGCCCACGTGTGAACGAAAGTCCCTGACGCAAAGACCCGATGGAAGGCGCAGCCGATCATTTCGCGACACTCGTCGCATTGACCCTCGCCGCGGGCACGCCGCTGGTTTTCGCCGCGCTCGGCGAACTGGTGGCCGAAAAGTCGGGCGTTCTCAACCTCGGTGTCGAGGGCATGATGCTGGTCGGTGCGGTGGTGTCGTTCATCGTCGCCGCGACGACGCGCCAACCCTGGCTGGGCGCGCTCGCTGGCGCTGCCGCCGGCGCCGCGATGGCGGCGATCTTCGCCGCGCTCACGCTGTCGTTGATGGCCAATCAGGTCGCGACGGGGCTCGCGCTGTCGCTGTTCGGCGTCGGATTATCCGCGTTCATCGGCCAAGCTTATGTCAGCGTGATGATAGCCGGGGTCAAGCCCTTGTCGATTCCCGGCCTGTCGAACCTGCCGGTGATCGGTAAGCTGCTCTTCGCCCACAGTCCGTTTGTCTACCTTTCGCTGTTGCTCTGCGCTCTCGTGCACGCGTTCCTGTATCGCACTCGCGCCGGCCTGGTGGTGCGCGCGGTCGGCGAATCCGCGGGCTCGGCGTACGCTCTGGGATACCCGGTGGTCGCGATCCGATATTTTGCGGTGATGTTCGGCGGTGCCTGCGCCGGCTTGGGCGGCGCGTATATGGCGGTCGCCTACACGCCGCTCTGGACCGAGAACATGACCGCGG
>Ga0209839_10000327_pt1 | contig 24783 bp, 20 predicted proteins | sample OrgsoiDNA2013050_FD_185800 | JGI IMG/M metagenome (GOLD analysis project Ga0209839, IMG submission 185800) | Permafrost soil microbial communities from the Arctic, to analyse light accelerated degradation of dissolved organic matter (DOM) -... | ecosystem: Environmental > Terrestrial > Soil >... | reverse complement strand
GACGTTCGGCTTGTCCACCGACACGCTGAAGGTGCTCGCGGCCGCGCCGAGCTTGTCCTTGACCGTGGTGTCGAACGCGCCGAACAGGGCGGTCGCGGCCAGCACGGCAGTGGCGATCGCGATGCCCTTGGTGATCGCCTTGGTGGTGTTGCCGATCGCGTCCAGCTGCGTCAGCACCTGCGCGCCCTCGCCCTTGACGTCGCCCGACATCTCGGCGATGCCCTGCGCGTTGTCGGTCACCGGGCCGAACGAGTCCATGGTCACGATCACGCCGACCGTGGTGAGCAGGCCGGTGCCGGTCAGCGCTACCGCGAAGAAGGCGATCTGCGGGTTGTTATACGCGAGCAGGAAGGCGCCGAAGACCGCGCCGCCGATCAGCAGCGCGGCGTAGACGGCGGACTCCATCCCGGTGGAGATCCCGGACAGGATGACCGTGGCCGCGCCGGTCTCCGAGCTCTGACCGATGTCTCGCACCGGCTTGCGGTTGACTTCGGTGAAGTACCCGGTCAGCAGCTGAATGGCGCTGGCCAGCACGATACCGATGATCACCGCGCCGATCGCCAGCAACCGCGGGTTCCCGACGTGGGCGAGCACCGAGCTGTCGGTGACCCCGGTCAGCTTGCTGAACTTGTCCGGCAGGTACCAGAACGCGGCGCCGATGACCAGCACCAGCGAGATGATCGCCGAGACGAAGAAGCCGCGGTTGATAGCGGTCATGCCGCTCCGGTCGCCCTTGCGCGGCGCGACCGCGAAGATGCCGATCACCGCGGTGATCACGCCGATCATCGGGACGATCAGCGGGAAGACCAGACCGTAGTTCCCGAACGCCACCTTGCCAAGCAGCAGCGACGCGACGAGCATCACCGCATACGACTCGAACAGGTCGGCAGCCATGCCCGCGCAGTCACCCACGTTGTCGCCGACGTTGTCGGCGATGGTCGCGGCGTTGCGCGGGTCGTCTTCCGGGATTCCCTTCTCGACCTTGCCGACCAGGTCGGCGCCCACGTCCGCGGCCTTGGTGAAGATCCCGCCGCCGACCCGCATGAACATCGCGAGCAGGGCGGCGCCGAAGCCGAAGCCCTCAAGCACGTCGGGCGCGTTCCCCTTGTAGATCAGCACGACGACCGCCGCGCCGAACAAGCCGAGGCCGACGGTGAACATGCCGGCCACGCCGCCGGTGCGGAACGCGATCCGCATGGCCTGGCGGGCACCGCCCCCGGCTTCGCGGGCCGCCGCCGCGACGCGCACGTTGCCGCGTACCGCCAGGGACATCCCGGTAAACCCGGTGAGCGCGGAGAAGCCGGCCCCGACGAGGAAGAAGATGGATCGGCCCCAGCGCACGCCGCCGGCGCCCGGGGGGACCGGCAGCAGCAGCAGGACGAAGAAGATGAGGACCACGAACACGCTGAGGGTCCTGAACTGCCGGCGCAGGTAGGCCGCCGCGCCTTGCTGGACGGCGAGTGCGATCTCCTGCATCCGCTGGGTGCCCTGGCTGGCCGCGAGCACCTCCCGCACCAGCAATCCAGCCACGCCGAGCGCGAGCAGGGCCACGACCGCGACAATGACAACCCAGGTCAGGTTGGAGCCGCTCACACTGACGGGGTTCGCCGCCAGCGCGGAGACATGCCTGAACATTCGACCTCCTGGAATCCGAACGGAAGATGGTTGCCGATCGGGACTAACGAGTGGCCGGGAGTCTACGCACGCCCGGGCTGAACCACGAACACCGGACCATTCCTAACAATTTCGTTACCTTATCGTTATAAATACGATAGGGCAACGTAACAGCGTGCCAGGACGGCCGAGGTAGATCGATTGACGCCAGACCGCCGGGCCGGATAGGCGGTTCAGGCCCTGACGGCTGACGGCCAGCTCATCCGGACGCTGACGCCGTAGCTCGTCGACGAGACGTGCACGTCATCGGCCAGCCCGGAGATCACGGCCAGCCCGAATCCGGCCGGAATCACGCCGTCGTCCTCCTCGTGGGCGACCTCCACGAGAGGAGCATGGCCCGCGCCATTGCCGCTAGCGCCGCCAAACGGGGCTGAGGACGCGGTGGGAGCGTGGTCGCTCACCACGACGACGAACCGCTCGCCCTGGTCGGTCATCTCGATCCTGACCGGCTCTGCCGGGCAGTGCCTGCGATGCGCCTCGACCGCGCGCGAGCAGGCCTCGCCCACGGCGAGGCGCACCTCATCAAGCAGGGCTTCGTCCACGCCGCTGCGCCGCGCGACCGCGGTGGCAACCAGCCGCGCGGTGCGAACGTGCGCGGGCAGCGGCGTGAACGTTACTTCGACGGTGGCCATCTGATGAGGTCTGACCGCGTTACTTCTCGAGCTTCTTGGCCGCGATGGCCAGATCCACCGTCTCGTGGATGCCGAAAACCTTCGTCAGCCCCGTGATCCTGAAGATCTTGAGTATCCGCTCCTGCGTGCAGACCAGGTCCAGGGAACCGTCGTGCGCACGCACTCGCTTCAGCCCGCCGACCAGCACGCCGAGACCGGTGGAGTCCAGGAACTCAACCTTCTCCATGTTGACGACGAGCTGGTAGTTGTTCTTGTTGACTAGATCGATGAGCAGCTCACGGAGCCGCGGCGCCGTGTAGACATCGATCTCGCCCTCGACGTCGACGACCTCGATGCCGTCCTTGTTGTAGTGACCCAGCTTCAGATCCACAAATCCTCCAGCGCCATGCAAGGCGTCATCTCAAACGTCCCGCCCCGGCGCGCGGGCTATCGTAGCCAGAGCCTAGGGCGTGATCCTCTGCGGCATTCAACCACGCTCTGGTGTCATGTCTATACGAAATCATGCCTCCGAGCATCCCCCATCGGATGACACACTGAAAACTTGTGTCGACGATCACCCCCGTTCCTCCGGCCGGACCCCTGACATTCCCGGCAGAACCTCCCGCCGGAGGGGCGGCCCCCGCGCCCGCCGACGCCCGCCCCTCGCGGGCCGGCCTGGTCGCTGTGCCCGCCGGGAGCCCCGGCCCGGCCAGCCTGGTCACGGTGCCCGCCGGGGCTGAGAACCGCGCTCTGGGCATCCTGCTGGACGAAGCCCGCGCGGGCCGGCCTGTCCATGTGGAGCACATCCCGGCCCGGGCCGGTCGCCAGGTCCCCTGGCCGCCGTGGGTTCCCGCCGAGGTCATTGGCGCCTTCGCCGCCCGCGGCATCAGCGCCCCCTGGAGTCATCAGGCCGCCGCCGCGTCGCACGCCCAGGCCGGCCGCAGCGTGATCATCTCCACCGCCGCCGCCTCGGGCAAGTCGCTCGGGTACCTGCTGCCCGCGCTCACGTCGGTGCTCGCGGGGGGCACCGTGCTCTACATCACGCCCACCAAGGCCCTCGCGGCCGACCAGCTCGCCTCGATCCGGGCCCTCGGCCTCCCGGGCGTGCAGGCCGCGACCTTCGACGGCGACTCGACCCGGGCCGAACGGGACTGGGCGCGCAGCCACGCCAGGTACCTGCTCACCACACCGGACATGCTGCACCGCACGCTGCTGCCCCGGCATGCCCGCTGGTCAGGCTTCTTCAGCCGGCTGCGCTATGTGATCATCGACGAATGCCACGGATACCGGGGCGTCTTCGGCTCGCACGTAGGCCACGTGCTGCGGCGGCTGCGGCGGGTGGTGGCCCATCACGCCGCCCCGGGCGAGGCGGCGGGTCCTGGCCGTCCGGTGTTCGTGCTCGCCTCGGCGACGGTCGGCACCCCTGGTGTCTGCGCCCGGCTGCTGACCGGGCTTGACGCCGAGGAAGTGACCGACGACGGCTCGCCCCGCGGACCGCTCGCCTTCGCGCTCTGGGAACCACCGCTGACCGATGCCCGCGGCGAGGCCGGGGCCCGGCTCCGCCGGACCGCCACCGCGCAGGCGGCGGACCTGCTCAGCAGGCTGGTCAGGGAGAACGTCCAGACGCTCGCCTTCATCAGGTCCCGGCGCGGCGCCGAGGCGGTCGCGCTGGCCGCCCGCAGGTCGCTCGACGCCCATCAGGCGGGAACGAAGGTGGCGGCCTATCGCTCCGGATACCTGCCCGAGGACAGGCGGCGCCTGGAGGCGGAGCTCAGCGAGGGCCGCCTGGTGGGGCTGGCCACCACCACCGCGCTGGAACTCGGCGTCAACATCACCGGTCTTGACGCGGTGCTCATCGCCGGCTGGCCCGGAACCTGGGCCTCGCTGTGGCAGCAGGCCGGACGCGCCGGGCGCAGCGGAAGGCCCGCGGCCGCGGTCCTCATCGCCCGCGATGACCCGCTCGACACGTACCTGGTGCGGCATCCTGAACTCCTGCTGCGGCATCCGGTGGAGGCCACCGTCCTGGACCCAGGTAACCCCTACGTGCTGGCCCCGCACCTGTGCGCCGCCGCCGCCGAGCTGCCGCTGACCGAGCATGATCTGGACATCTTCGGCCCGGCGGCCCGGCCGGTCGTCGATGACCTCACCAGGTCAGGACGGCTGCGCAGGCGGCCGGCCGGCTGGTTCAGCATGCGCCGGGACGTGGCCGCGGCGGCGGGCCTACGCGGCGCAGGGCTGGCTCCGGTCCGCGTGGTGGAGGAGGCGACCGGCCGGCTGGTCGGCACCGTGGACGAGCCTTCCGCGCACCTGATCGTCCACGACGGTGCCGTCTACGTCCACCAGGGCGAAAGCTACCTGGTGCGGCGGCTCGACCTCGCGGACCGGGTCGCCCTGGTCGAACCGGGCGATCCCGGGTACACCACCACGGCCAGGAACGTGACCGAACTCGAGGTGAGCGGCGAACTGCGCACGATGACCTGGGGTGAAGCCGAGATCCGTTTCGGCGATGTTCAGGTGACGCGTCAGGTGGTCAGCTTCGCCAGGCGGCGCGCCGACACCGGCGCCCTGCTCGGCGAGACACCCCTGGACCTGCCGCCCCGGCAGCTGCGGACGCGGGCCGTGTGGTGGACCGTTTCCGCGGCGCAGCGGGACCGGCTCGCCGCCGCCGGAATCGACCTCGGCGGGGCCGCCCATGCGGCCGAACATGCCTCGATCGGCCTGCTGCCACTCTTCGCCACCTGCGACCGCTGGGATGTCGGCGGCGTCTCCGCCGACCTGCATGCCGCGACCGGACGGCTCACCGTCTTTGTCTATGACGGCCATGACGGCGGAGCCGGATTCGCCGAACGCGGCTTTAACGCCGCCCGGGATTGGCTGGGCGCCACCAGGCAGGCCATCTCGAGCTGCGGCTGCGAAGCCGGCTGCCCCTCCTGCGTACAGTCTCCCAAGTGCGGAAACGCCAACCATCCGCTGTCCAAACGAGGCGCGGTCGCGCTGCTCGACATGCTGCTGCGCGGATGCCCGCAGGACTGAAACGAGAATTAGGCGGCGCAATCGTTTTCCTGCTATTGGGGCCGGCCACGGTTAAACCACGGCGACGGGAAGCCGTCGAGCATTCCGGAGTTCGCGACGTTGGCGATGGTGAACTGGCGTACTAACGCTCAAGCGACGTCAGCACCCAGCGTCACAAGTGAACCATAAGGAAACGGGCCGCAACGGCCAGAAATAAGGAGGCGGGCCCCGCCGGGGGGGAGAGCGGGGCCCGCGCGTACGGTCCGGCCCTGGGGGGGGAGGCCGGCGCCGTCCTTATTAGGAAGCTTATCCGCAAAGAGCTCTAGGGTCGACCACAGGTGTCGTATCGACCACCGGCGGCGTATCACCACACGTGCCCTCATGCGGCTTCAGCCAATCGAATTACAACATATGCCGCTGGGCCTGAGAAGGGTCTATGACGAGATCGCTACCGTCTGGTAAGGATTTTTTTCTGCGTATCACTATGTAAGAACGCTCCGGGAGGCCGGTTTCCGGCGGCCCGACACTGTCCGCAAACAAGCCCTGTATACGATCCCACCCGCCCTTACGTGCCCAAACGGGGCGGCGGCCGCCCCGTTTGGCGGGGCCGCCGAGCCACCAGTTAACGGCATGTGACCGGCGGGACTGATTGAGATCACGAATTGATTACGCCCTCGATCTTTCCTCGCCGGGGATTTGGACGTACAACTGTGTTACGGGCGTTGAGGCGTCCGGGCACGGCAGCCAGGTACCCACGCGCGACCAGCCGCGGGAGGCGTGTCAGCCCAGGTCAGGCCGACCTGACTGACAAAGAAGGTGCACGCTTGGTAGCCAGGTATGACGTGGCTTTCGCAGCGGCGCCCCGGCCAGGGGCGCCGCTCGCTATGTGCGGCCGCGAAATAAGCCTGGGGAAGCTCGTGGCGGCCAGGTGCGGTCCTGGCGAAATCGTGACCCTCCATCCGGCGGATCGTTACCGGCCGGCCGGCCGCCTGGCGGCCCGGAGCGCAAAACCAGCGCTTGGCGTAGGGTGAAACGCCGGGCTGGGACGGGGTGCTGCCATGATGGCGATCAAGAACGCTAGCCTTGTGCTTTGGCCAAACCTGCTCTAGCCCCCGAGGAGATATCGGGCGCTGACACTAATGGCCGTGCCGAGCACGGATGACGGTCCGCACGATGGGAGATGGACTCGATGGTCCGCAGCGAAACGCCGGAACCCGCCGGCGGTGATCAGTCACTTGGGGATCTCGTGGCCCTGGCGGCCAAGGATGTCTCCCAGCTGGTCAGGTATGAGATTGAGCTGGCTAAGACCGAGTTGAAGGGCGACGTCCGCCGCGTCGGCCTGGCCGGCGCGCTGGCGGGCGTCGCCGCCTTTGTCGGATGCCTGGTGCTCGTGCTCTTTTGCATCGCCTTCGCCTACGGCCTTATCACGCTCGGCATCTGGACCTGGGCGGCCTTCCTCATCGTCGCGGGCACCTGCGTCCTGCTGGCGGCGGTGGCGGTGGGCATCGCGCTGCTGAAGCTGCGGCACCTGTCCGGCCTGCGCAAGACTAGGAAGACCGTCACCGAGGGACTCGGGATGCTACGCCACGACGGCCAGCATCCCGAGATCGCCGCCGGCCAGCCCCGGTGAGGTGAGCCTGATGGCCGTGGGCGCCGATGCCGCTATCGCGATCAGCGGCCCGTGGACGCACCGGTCGGTAAGCGCCAACGGAACCCGGTTTCACGTCGCTGAAGCCGGCGACGGGCCGCTTGTGCTGTTGCTCCACGGTTTCCCCGAGTTCTGGTGGACCTGGCGCCATCAGCTGGCCGGCTTGCCCGGGGCGGGCTTTCGCGGCGCCGCGGTGGACCTGCGCGGCTACGGCGGAAGCGATAAGCCGCCGCGCGGCTATGACCTGGTCACGGCCGCCTCCGACGCGGCCGGCCTGATCCGGGCCATGGGCGAGGCGAATGCGATCGTGGTCGGCCACGGGCTAGGCGGTCTGATCGCCTGGACGCTGGCGTCCTACTACCCGAAAGTGGTCAGGAGGCTCGCCGTCGTCTCGATGGCGCATCCGCTGCAAATGCGGGCCGCCATGTTCACCGACCTGCTCGGCCAAGGCCGCCGGATGGGTTACGCGCTCGGATCGCAGCTGCCCGTCCTGCCCGAGCGCCAGTTGCTCAGGAACGGAGCCTTGCGGGTGGGCCGGCTGCTGGAAAACTGGTCCGCGCCCGGCTGGCCGGACGGCCCGGCCGAGCAGATCTACTCCCGGGCGATGCGGATACCTTCGGTGGCCCACTCCGCGCTGGAATATCAGCGCTGGCTCGTACGCAGCGGACTGCGGCCAGACGGCTTGCGCTACGCCCGGCACATGCGTGCGCCGATCCAGGCGCCGACCCTGCATCTGCATGGTGCGGTGGACCCCTGCGTCCTGCCGCAGACGGCTCGCGGCGCCGGGCGGTATGTCGACGGCCCCTACCGCTGGCGAGTGATCGACGGCGCCGGTCATTTCCCGCACGAGGAACGGCCAGACGCCTTCGACACCGAGCTCTTCGGCTGGCTGGCCGATCCGGAACCGGAGCGGTGAACCGGGATCGCGACCCCGGGGGCCGGCCCAGGAATGCGCGGCCCCGCGATGGGCTCGGCCGCCCCCTCGCCCGCGCGCAGGCCGATGCCGGGCAGGCCGGGCTCCCCGACGACCTGGTGCTCACCGGACCGGACGCCGCCAGGCTGGCGGACCAGCTGCTGCGCGCGGGACGTCCGTTTCACGCCCACGAGGCCCTCGAAGCGGCCTGGAAGTCCGCCCCGCCCGACGAGCGTGATCTGTGGCAGGGGCTGGCTCAGGTCGCAGTCGGACTGACGCATGCGCACCGGGGCAATGCCCGCGGAGCCGTCACGCTGCTCAGGCGGGGCGCCGGGCGGGTCCGTGCGTACTGTGACCGGGCCCCCGCGGGTGGGCGCAGCCATCCGTACGGCATCGATATCGCGGCCGTCCTGGCGAGCTGCGATGAGCTGGCCGCGCGGATCGAGCTGCGGGGACTGGCGGGCATTGGCGACGAAGACCTCCGGCCGGCGCTGCTGACCGCCGGACCCGCGCCTAGCTGATAGTCCCGGGCCCGTGGGTCCCGGCCGGGCACGCGGCGGGTTAGTCGCAGCCCATGGTGGAGACCGCTGCCGACGCATGCTCGCCCGCGCGGGTGTCGGCGGACACCTGGTCCGCGGTGAGCGCGAAGCCGGTGTCGGAGACCCCCACCGCCGCGGCGAACACGACCCCATCGACGGTGCCCTGCGGCGACAGCAGCGGGCCTCCGGAGTTGCCCGACTGGACCAGCGCCCTGATCTCGTAAATCTGGCGGGTCACCGTGCTCGTCTGATAAATGTTCGGACCCTGCGCGTTCTGGATGCCGCCGATCCTGGCCGGCACGGTGTGCAGTTCCTGGGCATCGAGCGGGTAGCCCGCCACCACCGCGTTGTCACCTGGACTAGCCTGCCCGGCGAACTGCAGCGGGGTCAGGTCCAGCCCGGGCACGTCCAGGACGGCCACGTCGACCTGCGGGTCGTAGAACACCACCGTGGCGTCGAGAACCCGGCCCGTGGTGGTCGTCACCGTCTGCCGTGTCGTCACCCCGGCGACCACATGCGCGTTGGTGAGGATGTGGTCAGGTGAGATGACGAAGCCGGAGCCCTCGATGGACCGCTGGCAACTCGGAGCCATGCCCTGCACCCGGACCACCCGGCTGCGCGCGGCCAGGAATCCCGGGCTGCTGAGCACGGCGTTGTCCGGGGCGGGGATGGCCAGGATGCGCTGCGCGCCGATCCCGCTGAACACCTCGGCGTACGTGCTGTTGGTGGCCAGCAGCCGACGGAAGTCGGAAAACATGGTCTTGGCGGGCGACGGCATGAACTTGTCCAGCGTCTGCAGCGCCACCGAGTTGTTCACCTGCTGATCCACCTGCGGGAACGGGGACTCGACCAGCACCGATCCCACCACCCAGGCGATCAGCAGCACCGATACCACGCTGACCGCGGCGCCTCCGGCAGAATCAAGGACCGTCGCCGACCGCCAGGTCACGGTGGACCGCATGGCGGCTCCGATGGCGGACGCGATGAACTGCCCGAGCACGGCGAAGCTGACCAGCAAGACGACGGCGACGACGTCTTGCTGGGTCTGGCCGCCGACGAGGGCGCGGGAGATGCTCGGGCCGAACTCCGCGCCAAGCAGCGCGCCACCCACGAAGCCGAAGAAGCTGAGGATGCCGACGATGAAGCCCTGCCGGTAACCAGAGACCGCGAACGCCGCGACAACCACGATCAAGATGAGGTCGAGCACATCACCGCGCACGCCCTTACCGTATAGCTTTTTGCTGACCCTCTGGCGCGTCAGCGTCGGTCACAGGTCTATGACCCTGGCGATGTCCCAGGGCTTCTCCCAGCCGGCCAGCGCGAGCAGGCGGTCGACGAGCGCGGCGGTGAATCCCCAGACGAGCATCCCCCTGACCCGGAACGCAGGCGTGGTCCGCCCGTCGCGCACGCGCACCATCAGCCGCGCGGCGGGGTCGGCCAGCTCAGCCACGCTGACCCGCTCCACCGCCGCCACCTCGCCCACGTCGACCGGTGCGACCGCCGACGGCCGCCGCCACCACGCGAGCACGGGCACGACCCGGAATCCGGTCCGTTCGATGAACATCTCGGGCAAGGTGCCGACCACGTCGACGCCGCCTGGGTCGACGCCCACTTCCTCGGCGGCTTCACGCAGCGCCGCCGCGACCGGCCCCTCGTCCCCGGCGTCGATGGCACCACCGGGGAAGGCAGGCTGGCCCGCATGCAGCCGGAGCCCGGCGCTGCGCTGGATAAGCAGGAGATCGGGGCCGCCCGGCCCGTCAGCGAACAAGACAAGCACCGCCGACGGCCTTCCGCCGGTCGCAGGCGGCAGCACCAGCGGGGATATTTCCATCCGGGCGGCCGCGGCCGCCAGCTCACGCAACCACGCTGGTACCGGCACGGCGGGCGGGGTCTGCGGGTTCGGGCCGCCTGAGGTCACGAGAACGGGCCGGACTTGACGAGCTTCGCCGCCACCTCCGGATCGACGGGACCCTCGCCGTACGAAGGGCAGAGGCGGGCCAGTGCGCAGGCACCGCAGGCGGGCTTGCGCGAGTGGCAGACCCGCCGTCCGTGCCAGATCAGCCGGTGCGACAGGATCGTCCAGTCCCGCCGCGGGATGAGCGTGGCCACCTCGGCTTCCACCTTCTCTGGCTCGGTGCTTGTGGTCCAGCCGAACCTCCTGGCCAGCCGCCCGAAGTGGGTATCCACGGTGATGCCCGGGATATCGAAGGCGTTGCCGAGCACCACGTTGGCGGTCTTCCGGCCCACGCCGGGCAGCGTGACCAGATCGCGAAGCCGCGGCGGCACCTCGCCGCCGAACCGTTCGCACAGCGCCTGCCCGAGCCCGATCAGGCTGTTGGCCTTGGCGTGGTAGAAGCCGGTCGACTGGATGATCTTCTCCAGCTCGTCGCGGTCAGCGGCCGCGTACTCGGCGGCGGTGGTGTACCGCGAGAACAGGATCGGGGTCACCAGGTTAACCCGCTTGTCGGTGGTCTGCGCGGACAGGATCGTCGCGACGAGCAGCTCAAGCGGAGAGGTGAAGTCCAGTTCGCAGTGGGCGTCTGGATAGAGCACGGCCAGTTCCCTGTTGATCCGGCGCGCACGTCTGACCAGGGCGGTATGCGAAGGGGGCTCAGCGGTCACGATTCCAGCTTAGGGCCTGCGGGGCCGACCGTTTTCGGGACGCAGACGCTGACGGTGACGCGGACGTGGAGGCGTCGCCGATGTGGCCGGCGACGGCGACGGAGGAGACGATGCCGGGGTCGGCGGGCTGGGCCGGCGGGTGCGCGGGAGCGGGACCCAGCTGACCTCGACGGCCTGAGGTGTTGCGGCAGGGGGCTCAACCGAGACGACCGCGTTTCCCCCCTGCGGGCCCCGGGTGATCATTACCTCAAGCGTGACGCTCTGCCCCGCCTGGAGCGTTCCTTCCTCGCTGCTCAGACTCACCTGCGCCGACGACGTGCTGGCCGACCAGCGGACGGGGCCGCCCACGGCGGTGAGCACGAGCTGGCCGGTGGTGCCGGTACCCAGAGCGACGCCGCCCGGCGACACGGACAGGGTCCCCGCGGGCGCCGGCCGCGCCGGCGTCACGCTCAAGGCCGGATCCGATCCCGGCGCCCCGGCCGACCCCGGCCCCTGAGCGGCCGTCTTGGGCGCCGGCAGCGGCTTCGTCGCGTCGGCGATCAGCGCTTTGGTGTTGCCGACCGTCGTGCCGATCAGGGACGGCCGCGACACCACGGGCCGCCTGGTACGGCCGGCCGCCGGGCCCTGGACTCCGGCCGGTCCCGCCAGCACGGACCCGGCGGGCGATGCGGCCGGGGTGATCATCCGGTCGGCGACAGGCCTGCTACCGACGACCACAAAAACGCTGGCGATCGCCGCGGCCGTCGCGACCACGCCCGCGCCGACCAGAATCCATCCGGCCCCGGTCAGCCGCAGCCGCAGCCGCAGCCACGGCTGGGACTGGGACTGGGACTGGGACTGGGACTGGGACTGCGCTGAGGGCCGGTGCGCTGCGAAGAAGTCGAGCACCTCCGCCCGGGCCTGCGGCGAAATCCCGGGCGCGGGCAGCAGCGCGAAGACGCGTGCGGCGGAGACGTTGCGCGGCAGCGCCGGGCCGCAGACCGCGCAGCCGGCCGCGTGTCCGAGCACGCGATCTCGTGTCTGCGGTGTCATCGTTCCTGACCAGCCGGTCGTTACCTCGGCCCAGTCCGGGCAGCCGCGACCGCCCCGGCTGACCAGGATCTCGGCGGCCAGGGCCCGTTCCAGGTTCTGCCTGGCCTGGTCAACGAGTGCTTGGACGTCCGCGGCCGGAAGGCCGAGCACCAGCGCCAGGTCCACGTCATGCCTGCAGGCGAGATCGAGCGCCTCCATGTCCTCGGGCGCCATGCTCGTCACCGCGTTCCAGGCCATCAGCCGGGAATCGGTATCACGCTGGCCGGGCCGGGCGGGCGCCTCATGGGCCAGGGACGGCGGAACGGGGCGCCCCCGGCGGCATTCCGTCCGGGCCAGGGAGTAGAGCCACGAGCCAAGCAAATCAGGATCCGCCAGCCCGGCGATGCGCGCCTGCGCGCCAACCAGCGTGTCGCGCACCGCAATGCAGGCGATATCGCGTTCGCGGAGCATAAACCAGCAGTACAGGAAGAGCCGTTCACCGTACGCGTCAAAGAGCTCAGCCAGCGCACCCGGAGACTTCGCGCGCAGGCTGGCGGCGATCTGAGGGTCATTCACTGTAGAGAAGTTAGAGCAAACTATTGCGCTCAGCCAACTTTTCCAGGTAACGAGCGGTTAAATCAGCCGCTATTTCCTTAAGGCCCGCAAAAGACTAGATGATTGCCGATGATTAACCAACAGGCTATTATCCCGATCAAGGAAATCTGCACCTTTTAAAGGTAGTTTAGTATCCGGGCTAGCTTTGATGGTGCACCGCACATCTGGCCGGATCGTACGGACCCGGCGTGAGCCGGGCCGTCAGCGGGCCGGCCGCCGGATCGGCCGGATCGAGGTGGCGGCCGAGCACCACGATGGCGACGTGCCTGGCTCCGGCCAGCTTGAGCGCGGCGGCGGCAGACTGGGCGCTGGCGCCCGAGACCCAGCTGTCGTCGAGCAGCAGCACGCTGGCTCCCGCCGCCGTCGGGTCGGCGCGGAACCTGTGCACGTTCAGCTCGCGGCCCTGGCAGCCCGGCCGGATGACCAGCCGGGTCGACGGCAGCCGCAGGTACGGCGCGGCCAGCTCGAGCAGCGGGTGGGGTCCCAGGCGGCCGCATCCGGTCGGCACCACGGCCAGGCGCCCAGGCGCGGGCATCCCCCCGTGCGGCCAGACGCAGCCTCCGTGATCGTGCAGGAAGGCGACAAGCAGCGCCAGCAGCGAGGTCCGCGCGCGGACGATCGGCACCGGCCAGGATTTGTAGCGCCACAGATCGGCAGCCAGGGCTGTGCCCTTGACCGCGTAGGAGATGGGAACCACGACGTCGGCGAGCAAACCCGGGGCCAGGTGAGCATGGCGTCCGCATTGATAGCAGCGGGCACATCCGGGTCGCACCGGGCCCCGGCAGACCACGCAGGCCGGCGGCCGCAGCGGCCCGGGCCCCGGCCCCGCCCGCGCCGCAGGCGCCTGGACGGGATAGATGGCGGGCACCGCCGACCGCAATCGCCGCCAACGGCCGTGGTCGGCCGGATCACGGGCGCCGGCCGGGACGCCGTGCGCGTTCGTCGTCACCGGAACCCGCCGGCGACGGTCAGAATCATCGGCGCGAGCATGCGCCGATGCTACGGACAGCCACCGTCAAAACCGGACAGGCGCCGTCAAACCACCGCGGGAACCGCCGGGGTCTCCGATGGCCGACCGCGGGGCGTAACGCACCGCATGCCTGCTCTCCCGCCCGCACCGGCGGACGACACCAGGCAAATCTCGCTCTTAAGCCCGCCTGCCATCTCGTGATGCGGCAGAATGATCCCTGCCAGGAAGGCGGCCGGGCACTAGCGCGGCATCTCCCGCTGCCTGATGCGACTGATGCCAAGGACTGCGTGTGACCAACAGGAGCGAAACGGTACTGTCCGGCGGGGACGCCGCGGATGACGGTGACGCCATCGCCGCCGACCGCGGGCAGAGCTTCGCGGCCGGGCCGGCGGCCTCCCGTCTCGACCGGGTCCTGTGGACGGTCACCGACGTGGCGCGCAGGCACTGGGTGCTCGGCCTGCTGCTGGCGGCCGGACTCGTGCTACGCGCCGCCACCCAGGTCGGATACGAGCCCGCGCTGCTGTTTATCGACTCCAGGAAGTACATCTTCGGGACCGACTTCGCCAGCAATGGCTGGGGCTCGTTCGATCCCCTCGGCTACACGCTGTTCGTGCTCCGTCCGGTGCTCATGGTCGCGGACCTGGCCTTCGTCGCGCTGCTCCAGCACGTCCTCGGGATGGCGATGGCGATCGCGCTCTACGCGCTCATGCTGCGCCGCGGCGTGACCCGCTGGCTCGCGGCGCTGGCCGTGGCGCCGGTCCTGCTCGACGCCTACCAGCTGAACGCGGAACAGACGATCATGCCCGACGTGCTGTTCGAAGCGCTGCTGGTCACGGGGATCGTCCTGCTGCTCTGGCAGCCCCGGCCCGGACTGGCCCTCATCGTCGTGGGCGGGCTCGCGCTCGGCGCGTCCGCGCCGGTCCGCCAGGTGGGCGAGGCGCTGATCGTGCCCGCCCTGATCTACGTGCTCGCCGCCACCCGGGGCTGGCGCACCCGCCTGCTGCACGGCGCGGTGCTGATTTTCTGCTTCGTGCTGCCGGTGGTGGGCTACATGGGCTATTCCGCCGTGATCCTGCACTACGGGTTCGAACTGTCCAACATGGGCGACGCGTACCTCTACGGCCGGACGGCGCACGCCGCCGACTGCGCCACGCTGAAGATCCCGGCCGGCGAACGGCCGTTGTGCCCGAGCGCGCCGGTCGCCGCCGCGATGGGCGTCGACGGTCTTGTCAACAACAACGATGCGCCGCGTGTGCTGTACCAGCCGGTCAACGTCCAGCTCGGCCTGGTGATCAACACGTTGCCGCTGCAGCGGCAGCTCGCCTACAGCGTGCTCGGGCAGCAGCCGATGCGCGTGGCCGGCGACATCGCCCGCGACTCAGTGAAGATCTTCGCTCTCACCAGGAACACCGCGACAGGCGACACCACCATCTCGCGCTGGCAGTTCCAGACCAGCTATCCCTACTACCCGCCGGGCATCACCCACTACGGCAGGAACAGCGCCAGCAACGTCTTCGTCGCGGCCGGGGGCGGCGGGTCCGCCCGCGTCAACCAGACGGCCGCCACCGCGCTGCGGGACTACCAGCTGCACGGCGGGTACGCGCCAGGACCGGTGTTCCTGATCGCGCTGCTGGCCGGAATCGCCGGGATCTTCACCTTCCGCCGCCGCCGGGACCGGGACCCGGCAGACGCCCAGAACCTGGCCCTGGCCTGCCTGCTGATCACCGCCTCGGCTGCGGCGGTGCTGCTCGGCGCGGACCTGTACGAGTTCTCCTGGCGTTACCAGCTGCCCGCGCTGATCACGCTGCCCATCGCGGGCGCCCTCGGCGCGACCGCGGTCGTCAGGTACGTGCAGGCGGGCCGGGGCACCGGGCGCCCGCGGGCGGCGGCCGCCGCACCCCCCGGTGAGCTGACGGTCACCGGATCCGAGCAGGTGCCCTAACCGATGGCTGCCCCGCCGGACGGTGCGGACATCCGCAGGCTCGCGTCCGAAGTCGTCTACGAAGACAACTGGATGCGCCTGCGCCGGGACCAGATAGAGCGACGCGACGGTTCCCGCGGCACCTACGCGTTCGTCGAGAAGGCCGACTTCGCGATCGTCATCCCGGCCGAGAACGACGGTTTTCATCTCGTCGAGGAATTCCGGTACCCGATCGGGCGGCGCACCTGGTCGTTCCCGCAGGGCGGGTTCCCGGCCGGGCGGGCGGGCCGCCCCGAGGACCTGGCCCGGCTGGAATTGCTGCAGGAAACCGGGCTGCACGCCCGTCACCTGGCCAAGCTCGGGTTTCTGAACTGCGCTCACGGCACCACCAGCCAGGGAGGGCATTACTTTCTGGCCACCGGCCTCGAGCCGGGCGAGCCGGAACGCGAGCACGAAGAGCAGGACATGCGCCAGGAATGGGTGCCGAGAGCCAGGCTCGAGGACATGATCAGCCAGGGCCTCATTACCGACGACTCCACCGTCGCCGGCTACACCCTGCTCCTGCTCAGCGAACGCGCTCAAACGGCCGAACCGCCGGGCTCGCCGCGCCGCAGCCGCTACCCGGGTGACACCAGAGAGCACATGTTCACTTCTGAGAAGTTTGAGATTTAATCAACCTTCTGGGAACTTTGTGCGTCTTTCGTATTAGATGGTTAAAATGTGACAGATAAGTTAGTGAGTTGCCGGGCCCGGCTGGGGGGACCTGGCTGACAGGGAGAACCATTTGCGAAGATATCTCATCACCGCGGCCACGGCCGCGGCGCTGCTGGCGCTGTGCGTCCCGGCAGCTCAGGCTCAGGGAACGGGCGGGGAACAGCCGCCGGCTGGCGTCGTGTCGGCCACGCCGGCCAGCAACACCCCGCACCTGAAGGCTACCGACGACAACCCGATCCAGCAGATCCGCCAGCTCGTGCAGTGCGGCGGCACGATGTACGCGGTAGGCACCTTTACGTCCATCGTCAAGGGCAGCACCACCTACACGCGTAACAACATCTTCAGCTTCAGTGCGACCGCGCCGTACACGGTCACCAGCTGGGCGCCGAATGTCGTGGGCTCAGGCGGCAGCACCAACGACCCCAGTGACACGCTCAACACGATCGCGTTCGCCAACGGCAACTGCGCCGACGCCTACATCGGCGGCAAGTTCACCTCGGTCAACGGCACCACCGTGCAGAACCTCGCCGAGATCGACACCACCACGGGCAACGTGGTCGCCGCGTTCGGCAGCAAGGCCTCGGGCGCGGTGCAGACCATCCTCGGCGTGGGCAAGCACCTGCTGGTCGGCGGCAATTTCCCCGGCGTCAACGGCGACACCGCCGACCCGTACATGGTCAGCCTGAGCCCGGTCACCGGCAAGAGCGACGGCTTCCTGCACCTGAACATCTCCGGCAACTACAACTACCCCGGCGTCGCGGCCAACTCCACCCACGTCTTCAACCAGCAGCTCAGCCACGGCGGCACGCTGGACCTGGTCGAGGGCGACTTCACCTCGGTCGGCGGGGTGCAGCGGGAGCAGATCTTCATGCTGAACGTGGGCGGCAGCACGGCCACGGTGACCGGCTGGACCTCACCGGAGTTCGACGGCAGCGACCCGAATTACCCGTACCAGTGCTTCACCGGCGAGCCGTTCTACATCCAGGCCGCGGCCTGGTCGCCGGATGACTCGACGGTCTATCTGGACACCACCGGCTATCACCCGAACGGTTACCCGGTCGGGCAGACTCCGCGCACCGGGCTGTGCGACGCCGCGGCGTCTTTCCCGGCCACCCAGACGTCGGTGTTGCACAACTGGGTGCAGTACACCGGCTGCGACTCGCTGTACGCCATCGCCGCCGATTCGCAGGCGGTCTACATCGCCGGGCATGAGCGTTTCGGCAACAACCCCAACGACTGCGACGCCCTCGGTCCGGGCGGCTACAACGCGCCAGGCATGGCAGGACTTGACGCGGCCAGCGGCAACCTGTACGTCACCGCGGACAACAGCGCGGGCTATTACAGCCGCGACCGTGGTGTGGGCGCCGACGACATGCTCCTGACCGGCGCCGGGCTCTGGATCGCCAGCGACAACCTCGACGGCAGTCAGATGTGCGGTGGAGTGCAGAACCTATCCGGGATCTGCTTCCTGCCGTACAACAGCTAGGCCGCAGGCAGCCATTAACGAGGCCGCGTTTCCCGCTCATGGGCGGGAAACGCGGCTTCGGCTCGTCATAACGCTTTGGGGGCGCTGTGCGCGTTAGCTCCCGGGGGGATCAGCAGCGGGGCGAACAGGTCGCCGTGCCGCGCCACCCGGTCCAGGACCGCATCGGCGGTGAAGAACAGGTCCTCGCGTTTGCGGCAGGCCTCCACCTCCTCCCAGCTCACCGGCGTCGATACGGTCGGGCTGGACCGGGCGCGCAGGGAGTAGGGGGCGACGGTGGTCTTGGAGCCGTTGTTCTGGCTCCAGTCGATGAGGACCTTCCCCTTCCGCAGGACCTTGGTCATCCGCGACACCACCAGGCGGGGCTGATCCCGTGCCAGGCGTTCGGCGAACGTCCTGGCCTGCTCGCTGGCCTCATCAGAGGTCACCCCGGAGATCGGGGCGTAGAGCTGCAGCCCCTTGCCCCCCGAGGTCTTAGCCAGCGGGGCGAAGCCCTCGGCCTCGAGCAGCGGACGCAGGTCGCGGGCCACCCGGCAGCAGTCCACGATGCCGGCGGGCTCACCCGGATCCAGGTCGAAGACCAGCAGGTCGGGTCGGCGGACCTCAGGCACCCGCCACATCGGGGTGTGCAATTCCAGGCCGGCCAGGTTGGCCGCCCAGATCAGCGCGGGGAGGTCGTCGATCACCAGGTAGGTAACCATGGTGCCGCGTTCGCGGGCCCGCGAACTGGCCGAGCTGACCTCGGCCGTGCGGATCCAGTCCGGCCGGTGCGCCGTGACGTGCTTCTGGAAGAAGGCCTGGCCGTCGACGCCCCCCGGGTACCGCTTGAGGGTCACCGGGCGGTCCGCGATATGCGGCAGCAGCACGGGCGCGACCCGCTGGTAATAGTCGAGGACTTCGGCCTTGGTGAACCCGGGGCCGGGGTACAGGACCTTGCCGAGGTTGGTCAGCGTCAGCGTCCGCCCGTCCACCTGGACGGCGACCTTGCTGTCGGGGCTCACGGGGGTGTCAGGGCTCACTGGTCCCCCGGCTCCCGGATCACGGTCGCCGGGTCGATGTCGTCGCGCAGCCCCTTGTACACCGGGGCCCGCATCCGGCCCGCCTTGGTCCACGAATCAAAGGTCACGTCGATCACCAGCTCCGGCTCTACCCACACGGCCGGGCGGGCATGCTCCGGCGGGACCGGGCCGTCGAACGGCGAACCGGCCCGGCGTAGCGGCCTGAGCTTGTCCCCGAGCAGGCGCAGCGTCTCGACGCTGAACCCGGTCCCGACGTGCCCCGCGTAGATCAGCCCGGAGGAGTCGTTCACCCCGATCAGCAGCGAGCCCACCTGACCGGTCCGGTTGCCCTGGCCTGGCTTGTACCCGGCGACGACGGCCTCCTGGCGCCTGACGTTCTTGATCTTCCGCCAGTGATCCGTCCTGACCCCGGGCGCGTACTTCGAATCCAGCCGCTTGGCGACCACGCCCTCCATGCCGTGATCGACCGAGACGTCGCGCACGGCCTCGAAGTCCTCGCCAGGGAACCAGGGCGGCGTCTGCCAGTACGATCCGTTGATTGCCAGTTCCTGGAGCAGCTCCCGGCGGTCCCGGTACGCCAGGTCGAACAGCGGCATTCCGTCCAGCTGCAGCAGGTCGAACACCAGGTACGTCACCGGCGTCTGCCTGGCCAGCAGGTTCGCCTGCGCTGCCGAGCTGACGTGCATGCGCGGCTGCAGCGCCTCGAACTGCGGCCAGCCGCCCTCGCCGAAGACCACGATCTCCCCGTCGAGCAGCAGCTGTTTGCGGGGCGTGGCCGAGCCGAGGCCGGCCAGCTCCGGGTAGGCCACCGTGATGTCGCGTTCGGTCCGCGACATGAGCCGCACCTGGCCTCGCTCGATGTAGGCCAGCGCCCGGACGCCGTCCCACTTCATCTCCAGCGCCCAATTCTCCCGGTCTCGGGGCACGGCCGCGGTCAACGCGAGCATGGGACGGACCCCGGCAGGCAGCGGCTGACGTTCCCGGTGGATCATCCACTGATTCCCCCGGGTCTGGAACAGCGCGAAGCCACCGCTGACCCGGCGCCCGTGCAGCCTGACCTTGACCTCGTCCGGCGCCCACTTCAGCGTCTCGTAACGCCCCTGGTCCCACCGGGTGACCGCACCCGCGCCGTACTCGCCCCTGGGTATCGCGCCCTCGAAGCTGGCGTACTCCAGCGGGTGATCCTCGGTGTGCACGGCCAGGTGATTGACGGCCGGGTCGGAAGGCACCCCTTTCGGCAGCGCCCAGGACACCAGCACTCCGTCGCGCTCAAGCCGGAAGTCCCAGTGCAGCCGCCGGGCATGATGCTCCTGGATGACGAACGCCCCGCCGTCGTGGCTGTCCCCCGGTCCGGCCCCCGGTCCCGCCTCGGCGGGCTGCGGAGCGTGCGCCGGAACCGGCTCGGGGGTCCGCGCCGGATCCCGCTTGTCCCGGTAGACCTGCAGCTTGTCCACGTTTCCCGGTCTACCCGGTTAAGCAGGCGGGGAACGGGCACCACGGTTCGTTCGGAAGAAAAGCTGGTAGCCGCGGGCCACCCGGCACACATCAACCGGGCCGACCAGCCCCCAATGTCGATAATTTAACCTAAGGTTATAGGAAATTGGGCTAATGGGCTCCTGGGGAAGGGCGGGGACTGGATGGGTCTCGATGGCTATGTCGTCATCGGCAGCGCGGTCGTGGGATTGCTGGTCGGGCTGACCGGCGCGGGCGGCGGCGCCCTGATGACTCCCATGCTGATCTTGCTGTTCTCGGTAAAACCGAGCGCCGCCATCTCCAGCGACCTCGTCGCCGCGGTGGTGATGCGGCCGGTCGGCGCGGCGGTGCACCTGCACAAGGGCACCGTCAACCTGCGCCTGGTCGGCTGGATGACGCTCGGTTCTGTGCCGATGGCGTTCTTGGGCGCCTACCTGCTGCGGCTGCTCGGCAACGGTTCCGCCGACTCCAAGCACGTCGAGATCGCCCTGGGGGCGGCGCTGCTGGCGGGCGCGGCGGCCATGGTGGTCCGTTTCCTCCTGGACCGCCGGTCCGGCCAGGCCCGGACCGGCCAGGTCGCGGAGGTCACCATCCGGCCGGTGCCGACCGTCCTGATCGGCATGGCGGGCGGGGTGATCGTCGGCCTGACCTCGGTGGGTTCTGGATCCCTGATGATCATCCTGCTGCTGTTCGCGTACCCGATGCTCAGTGCGGGCCAGCTGGTCGGGACCGACCTGACGCAGGCGGTCCCGCTCACCGCGGCGGCCGCCCTCGGCGCGCTGGCCTTCGGGCACGTCGAGTTCGGGGTGACCGCCTCCATCATCGTCGGCAGCGTGCCCGCGGTGCTGATCGGCTCGCTGCTGTCGTCCCGGGCACCAGACCGCTTGATCAGGCCGGTCATCACCTTCGTGATTCTCGCCTCCGGGCTGAAGTACGTGGGGCTCGGCACCGCCGCGCTGGGCTGGACCATGGGCGCCGTGCTGCTGGCCGCCGCCGGATACTGGTTCATCTGGATGCGGCCCGGACGGGCGGTCCAGCCGGCGACCGCGACGGCGGCCGAGTTGCCGCCCGACCCGGCCGAACCCGTCGACCCGGTCGAAGACCTGAAAGTCCGGTGAACAGCACCAGACCGCAGCGGGCGCGCGCCTACAGTGGTCTGCGTGACGGAAACCTGGCAGGTGGAACCATCCGGGCCACTGCGCGGCGACATCGACGTGCGCGGCTCGAAGAACGCTGTGACCAAGCACATGGTCGCCGCGATGCTAGGCGACGGGCCGAGCACGATCCGGAACGCCCCTGAGGTCGGCGACGTCGACATCACCGCGGCGATGCTGGAATCCATCGGGTATCAGGTGGGTCGTTCCGGGCCGGACATCACGATCGCACCGGGAAACGCGTTCGAGCCACGGGTGCCGGAGGCGTTCACCGGGCTGAACCGGATCCCGATCCTGATGATCGGGCCGCTGCTGCACCGGACCGGCGAGGCGTTCGTACCGCTGGTCGGCGGCGATCCGATCGGGCGGCGGCCGGTCGACTTCCACGCCGCCGCGCTGCGGGCGCTCGGCGCCGAGGTCGAGACCGGGCCGGCCGGGATCACCGCGCGGGCCTCCCGGCTGTACGGGGCGCGGATCGACCTGCCCTATCCGAGCGTCGGCGCGACCGAGACCGTGCTGCTGTCCGCCGTGCTGGCCGAGGGCAAGACGGTGCTGCGGAACGCGGCCACCGAACCCGAGGTAGTCGAGCTGGCCCTGTTCCTGCAGCGGATGGGCGCGCACATCGAGCTCAGCCCGGACCGGCGGATCGTCATCGAAGGCGTTCCGCGGCTGCGCGGCGCCTCGACCCGGCTGGCCGGCGACCGGCTCGAGGCGTTCTCCTACCTGGTGGCCGGGCTGATCACCGGAGGCGAGGTCCGCGTGCACGGCTGCCCGCAGGACCGGCTGGTCACCGCGATCACCACGCTGGCCCGGATGGGCGCCCAGTTCGACATCACCGATGAGTGGATCACCGCGTCGGCGCCGGACGGGTTGCGGCCGGCCGCGGTGCACACCGACACCCACCCCGGGTTCATGACTGACTGGCAGCAGCCCCTGATGGTGCTGTTCACCCAGGCCGAAGGGATGTCCGTGCTGCATGAGACGGTGTTCGAGAACCGGCTCGTGTACGTCCCCGCGCTGCAGAAGATGGGCTGCGAGATCGAGGTGTTCGCGGCGTGCCTGGGCGGGCCGGCCTGCCGTTTCCACGACACGAACGCGGTGCACTCCGCCGTGATCAGAGGTGCCTCCAAGCTGCGCGGCGCGGACGTCACCATGCCCGACGTGCGGGCCGGATTCTCCGCCGTGCTGGCCGCGGCGGTGGCGGACCGGCCGTCGGTGCTGCGCGGGATCCACCATATCGAGCGCGGCTACCACCGGCCGTTCGAGCAGTTCGCCTCGCTGGGCCTCACGATCAGGCGCGGCTGAGACCTGGTGAGACCCGCTGAGGCCGCCGGGACCCGGGAGGGCTGGCTAGGCTAAGGGGATGACGACGGCGTTCGTGCTCGGCGGCGGGGGGCTGCTTGGCGCGCACGAGGTCGGCATGCTCCAGGCGCTGGCGGAGGCCGGCATCCGGCCCGACCTGATCGTGGGCACCTCGATCGGCGCCATCAACGGGGCGCTGGTCGCGGCCGACCCGCCGGGGGCGGCGGCTCGGCTCCGGCAGATGTGGGAAGGCGACGAGCTGCGGCTGGCCTTCAGCGAGAGGCTCTGGAACCGGGCGATCCGGCTGGTGCGTTCGGGCACCCACCTGCATTCACTGGAGCCGCTGAGCCGCCTGCTGGCGGACGTCCTGCCCGGGGAGGACTTCGCCGACCTGAAGCTGCCGTTTCAGTGCGTGGCGGCCAGCATCGAGGACGCGACCGCGCGCTGGTTCGCCAGTGGGCCAGTGGTGCCCGCGGTGATGGCCTCGTGCGCTGTGCCCGGGCTGCTGCCACCGGTCGAGATCGACGGCGGCCACTATTTTGACGGCGGGCTGGTCGACTCGATCCCGGTCGGCCGGGCCGTCGCCCTGGGGGCCAGCACCGTCTACGTGCTGCAGGTGGGCCGGATCGAAAGCCCGCTCGCCGTTCCGACCCGGCCCTGGGAAGTGGGGCTGGTCGCGTTCGAGATCGCCCGGCGGCACCGGTTTCACGAGGACATGTCATCGCTGCCCGACGATGTGCGGGTGCATGTGCTGCCCACTGGCGGCGACCGGCTCGCGCCGGGACTGGCGCAGTTCAGGTACCGGGACAAGACCATGGTGGGGCAGAGTATCGAGCGCGCGTACACCGCGTCCGCGAGCTATCTCGCCGCGCTGGCCCGAGACTGACCTGGTTCCCCTGGACTTCGGGCAGGCATGGGGTGCGTACACTGGCGTCCGCAAGCTATCTCGCCGCGTCTGCCAGGTACATGCCAGGCCTCCGATGACGGGAGGGATAGATGCTCCCACCCAGGCTGATCCGCCGTCTGGTGGTGGCACCGCTGGTGGTCGTGATCGCGCTCGCCTTCATCGTGCTCTCCCCCTTCCTGGCCCTGCTGGCGCTGGTGTTCGGCCTGGCCGCCTGGTCGCGACCGGGCCGGATGCGCAGCCTGCGGCTGACCTGCTTCGCGCTGATCTGGCTGGTCGCGGAGACCGCGGTGCTGTTCATGCTGCTGGGTCTGTGGATCGTGAGCGGGTTCGGCGGGCGGCTGCGCACCGAGCCTTACCAGAGCCGCCACTACGCGGTGATCCGGTGGTTTCTCGACGTGATGTACAACGGGGCGGCCCGGACCTACGGGCTGCGGGTCGAGGTGGACGAGCCGGAGCTCACTCCGGACGAACGGATCGCCCGGCTGGCCCGGCCGGTCATCGTGCTCAGCCGGCACGCCGGGCCTGGGGACTCGTTCCTGCTCATCCATGAACTGCTGAGCGTGTACGGGCGCCGGCCGCGGGTGGTGATGAAGTCGGCGCTGCAATTGGATCCCAGCCTGGACGTGCTGGGAAACCGGCTGCCCAACGTGTTCATCCAGCACAGCCAGACCGGCGAGAGCATCTTCACCGAGCAGATCAAACGGCTAGCCAGCGGGCTGGACCAGACCGGCGCGCTGGTGATCTTCCCCGAGGGCGCCAACTGGACGCCGGGCCGGTGGCGGCGCGGGATCCGGCGGCTGGAGCACTCCGGTCGTTCGGACCTGGCGGCACGGGCCAGGGATATGCCGAATCTGCTACCACCGTGGCCCGGGGGAACGCTGGCGGCCATGGAGGCCTGCCCCGAGGCGGACGTGATCTTCGTGGCGCACGCGGGACTGGACAATATCGTCAGCGTCGGGGATGTGTGGCGGAACTTCCCGATCGCCCAGGTCGTCAAGGCCCGGTGGTGGCGGGTGCCGCACGACGCGGTGCCGCGGACCGCTACCCATGAGGCCCAGGTGAAATGGCTGTATGACTGGTGGCAGCTCATCGACGGCTGGATCTCGGAGAACCGGCCCGGAGGCGCGCTTCCGGCGGTGGTCCCAGCAGCTGAGGGCAACCCTGAGCTAGTCGGAGAGTAACCATTCGGCCAGGC
>Ga0209839_10000326_pt1 | contig 24804 bp, 24 predicted proteins | sample OrgsoiDNA2013050_FD_185800 | JGI IMG/M metagenome (GOLD analysis project Ga0209839, IMG submission 185800) | Permafrost soil microbial communities from the Arctic, to analyse light accelerated degradation of dissolved organic matter (DOM) -... | ecosystem: Environmental > Terrestrial > Soil >... | reverse complement strand
GACCGACTCTGCCGGCAGGGCATCGAGGAGCTGCTGCGGCTGATCCGCGAGCTGCGCGAGCGCAACGTCTCGCTGGTCAGCCATCAAGAGCCCTGGCTCAACGGTAGCGACGCGACCACCGAACTGCTGGCCGCCGTCGCCGCATGGGTCGCCACGCAGGAGTCCGTCCGACGCTCCGAACGGATTCGCGCCGGCCTCGCACGCCGCAGAGCCCAGGGGAAACCGATGGGCGGCGCCGCCTCAAAGCGAGGCAAAGACAAGCGCCCGCGTCGCACCGACGGGTACACGCAGGCGTGGGCGCGACGCAACGCAGCCCAATAGGCGACGCAACCCTGGGGAACCTTCGCTCTGTGAAGCGCCGCAGGCGCGGCACGGGCGCCGATTCGTCCAGGTCTCGCCGGCGGCGCTGAGCGCCTCCTAGACCTAGAACAGCCCCGCGAACGCCTGCCCGGCGTGCGTCACGAGATGGAACAGGGGCGTCGGGATGATGCCGAAGAAGATCGTCGCCCCCGCGCAGACGATCGCCACCACGGCGACCTCCGGCTGCGCGATCTGGCCTGGCTCCAGCTCGCCGGCGCCCAGCCGGCCGCTGGCCTCGAGGCCCGCGTCGGCCTCGGGTGAGCCGCCGGCGATCACCGGCAGCGGGCCGGTCGGGGTTCGCACCTGTCCCGGCGCACGGTCGGCGGGCACGTCGGGGGCGCGGCGCATCCAGATCGTCGCCACCACGCGCAGGTAGTAGCCGAGGGAGATCATCGAGCCGATCACGATCGCGATACCGAGCCAGGTGTAGTCGCCCGCCACGAGCGCGCGGATCAAGTAGAACTTGCCGATGAAGCCCACGGTGCCGGGGATGCCGGCCAGGGCGAGCATCGCGATCGTGAGCGGCCAGGCCAGGCCCGGGTTGGTGGCGCCGAGTCCGGCGAGGCCGGAGATGTCGTCTCCTTCGGGGCTCTCGCGCTCACGCGCGACGACCACCGCGAACGCGGCCAGGTTGATCAGCAGATACGCCGCCAGGTAGAAGACCGTCGCCTGGATGCCGAGTCGAGTGCCGACGACGACGCCGGAGAGCATGTATCCCGCCTGGGCGATGCCGGAGTAGGCCAGCATCCGCTTCAGCGAGGACTGCCCGAGCGCGCCGACGTTGCCGACGATGATCGTGAACGCGGCCAGCGCGGCAAGCCACGGACCCCACTTGTTCTGAGCGCCGATCGCGGCCACGTCGAAGAAGCGGAGGAAGACCCCGATCGCCGCGGCCTTGGTGGCGGTGGCCATGAACGCCGTGATCGGAGTCGGGGCGCCCTCGTAGACGTCGGGCGTCCACTGATGGAACGGCGCGACCGAGGCCTTGAAGGCGAAGCCGACCATGACCAGGGCGATGCCGGTCAGCAGCATCGGATCGGACAGCACGCCGCCGAACAGGCCGCCCTTGGAGACGGCGGCCGCGATCACGGAGAAATCGGTGGAGCCGGTCGCGCCGTAGACCAGGGCCAGCCCGTAGGCGAGCGTGGCCGAGCCGACGGAGCCGATCACCAGGTACTTGAGGCCGGACTCGAGCGAGACCTCGCGGCGCGCCTCGCTGGCGCACAGGACATACAGCGGGATCGACAGCAGCTCGAACCCGAGGAACAGCGTGACGATGTTCGTCGAGGAGACGAGCACGGTCATCCCCAGCACCGAGAACAGCAGCAGCGCATGGTACTCGCCGTGGCCGGCCTCCTCGGCGGCGCGCCCGCGCCAGGAGAGCAGGACCGCGGCGATCGCGGCCACGGAGAAGATGAGGTCGAGCACCAGCGCCACGTCGTCGATCTGGAGCGCTCCGGAAAGGATCAAGTTGGAGTGGCGGAAGCGCGCGATCTCGAAGCCGATGGCCAGGCCGAGCGTGACCAGCGTCAGCGTGGGCACAACCCGGCGGCGGGCGGTCGAGCTGCTCAGGAGCCCGATCAGCAGCACGATCAGGGCACCGACGCTCAGCACCACGAACGGCGACAGTGCGAGCCAGTCGATGTGCGGTCCCTTGATCCGGGTCGCGGCCACGAGCGCGGCGTGGGTGGTGACGATGCTCACGGCGTGCCTCCGGCGCCGGTGGTCGCTCCGGACCGGATCGAGCCGGCCACCAAGAAGCCGCTCAGGCCCGCGTCGCGCAGGGCCTGCGCGGCCGGCCGGCTGCCGGCCAGCAGCTGGGCTGGCGCCACCGTCTCCTGCACCGTGCGCTCCGAGCGCACGAGGCCGAAGCGCGGGTACAGGGCCAGAACCAGGATCACGATCACCAGCGGCACCACCCCGATCGCCTCCCGCCACGAGATCTCCCGCGAGTCGACGCTGGGCGAGACGCGATTGTGCATCGAGCGGATGTACAGCCGAAGCGCGTAGTAGGCGGCTCCGACGACCCCCAGGAAGGCGATCACGGAGACCGCGAGCTTGGACTGGAACACGCCGAGCAGGATCAGGAACTCACCGATGAAGTTCGACGATCCGGGGATCGCCAGGGTGGCCAGGCCGACGATCAGGAACAACGCTGCGAGCGCCGGAGCCCGGACGGCGATCCCTCCCATCGCGCGCAGATCCTCCGAGCCGCCGGCGCGGGCCGCGAGCGCGGCGACGATGAAGAACAGCGGCGCGGTGACGAGGCCGTGGTTGACCATCTGCAGCAGGGCTCCCTGGGAGCCGGTCGGCCGCAGGGAGAAGATCCCCAGCACGATGAATCCGAGCTGGGCGACCGAGGAGTAGGCCACGACCAGGCGGGCGTCGTTGGTGGTGAAGGCCAGCGAGGTGGCGTAGATGATCGACACCAGCGCGGTCAGCAGCATCAGCGTCTGGTAGTGCACCGAGGCGAACGGGAACAGCGGCAGGACGACGCGCAGGAACCCGTAGGCGGCCACCTTGGAGAGCACCCCGGAGAACACCGCGACCACGGGCGGCGGCATCGACTTGTAGGCGTCAGGGAGCCAGCCATGGAAGGGGACCAGCGGCATCTTGACCAGGAAGGCGGCCGCGAAGCAGAGGAAGATCCACTCCTGCGAGGTGTGGCTGAGCGGCAGGGCCCGAAGCTGCGAGAGCACGAACGTGAGGCTCGTCCCGTGCTCGCTGGAGGCCAGCACGCCGGTGGCGATCGCGGCCACGAGCATCAAGAACGACCCCACCAGGGTGTAGATCACGAGCTTGGTCGTGGCTCGCACGCGGTCCCCGCTGCCCCACATCCCGGTGAGGAAGTAGAACGGGATCAGCATCAGATCGAACAGGGCCACGAACAGGGCCAGGTCCTGGGCGCAGAAGGCGCCGAGGACGGCGCTCTCGGCCAGCCCCAGATGGAAGTAGAAGAGCTGTGGCCGGTCCCACTCGCGCTGGGAGGACCAGCCGATCGAGACCGAGAACAGCAGCGCCGTGAGCACGACGAGCAGCACGTTGAGCCCGTCGAGGCCAAGCTTGTAATGGATTCCGAGCTCCGAGATCCAGACCTTGTCGGTGGTGAACTGCAGGCCGGCGTGGCCGGTCTTGAACCGGGCCAGGAACGAGATCGCGATCCCGAGCGTGACCAGGCTGCCGAGCGCGCTCCAGCGGCCGACCCGCGCGCGTGGCAAAGCGAGGCCCACGAGGCCGACCACGAGCGGAAGCCAGATCAGGATCGAGAGGCTCATGAGGACGTGAGCAGGAAGTAGAGGGCGGTGAGCGTGATCCCGGCCACCACGACGGCGGCGTAGTAGCGCACGAAGCCCGTCTGCGCACGCCGCACGAGCGCGCCACCGGCGCGGATGATCGAGACCGTCCCGCCGGTGATGACCCCGGCCACGAACACCCGCTCGATCACGGTCTCGCAGAAGCGGCCGAACCACAGCGCGGGGCGGACGATGAGGAACTCGATCAGCTCATCGAAGTACCACTTGTTGATCAGGAACGTGTGCACAGGGGCGAAGCGCTCGATCAGCTTGGCCGATGTGCCCGGCCTCGCGATCCAGACCACATAGGCAATGCCGATGCCGGCCAGGGCGATGCCGGCGCCGATCACCAGGCCGATCCAGGCGGCGCTGGTCGACGGCTCCTGCCGGATGATCGTCGAGTCGGCAAAGGTGGTGTCGAGGAAGCTCGAGAGCGCGTGGTCGACGCCGGGGATTTGGGCGGCGCCGCCGATGAGCGCCAGCACAGCCAGCCCGCTCATCGCGACCTTCATCGGGACCGCGCGCTCGGCAATGTGGTGCGCCGATCCCGGGAACCCGACGTCGATGTCCTCGACCTCGTCGGTGGCCGGGTTGCGCGGCACGTCGACGTGGTGCAGATGCCCGTCCGCCAGTTCCTGCGCCTCCTTCACCGGCTGGCCGAAGAAGGCGCGGAAGATCATCCGGAAGGTGTAGATCGCGGTCAGCAGCGCGCCGGTGTAGCCGACGATCCCCAGCAGCAGGAAGCCGCCGCCGCGATGGTCGAGGAACCCGATGATGTCGTCCTTGGACAGCCAGCCCGAGAACGGCGGCAGCCCCGAGAGCGCGAGGCCGCCGATGATGAACATCGCGAACGTGAACGGCATCGCCTTTCGGAATCCGCCCATCCGGTCGAGCGACTGAACCCCGCCCATGGCGCTGATCAGCGACCCGGCGGCCATGAACAGCAACGCCTTGAAGAAGGCGTGGGTCATGAGGTGGTAAAGGCCGGCCGAGTAGGCCCCAACCGAGACAGCCATCACCATGTAGCCGATCTGGGACATGGTCGAGTAGGCGATCACGCGCTTGAGATCGGTGGCCACGAGGCCGATCGAGGCGGCGATCAGGAGTGTGGCGCCACCGACGATCGCGCCGACGTCGGCCGCGGCCGGGGCGGCCTCGAACAGCGAGTGCATGCGCGCGATCAGATAGACGCCCGCGGTCACCATCGTGGCCGCGTGGATCAGGGCGGAGACCGGCGTCGGGCCCTCCATCGCGTCCGGGAGCCATGTGTGGAGCGGGACCTGTGCGGACTTGGCGAAGGCGCCGACCAGCAGCAGCAGGCATCCAGCCACCAGGTCCGCGTTGTTGCTGTGCGGGAAGACATGGGGGACGAGGTGGAAGGTCTTGATCAAGTCGACGGTGCCGGTGTGGCCGAAGATGAAGAACGTCCCGAGCACGAGGCCGACGTCTCCGACGACGTTGATCACGAACGCCTTCAGACCCGCCCGGGTCGCGGTCGTGCGCCGGTACCAGAACGAGATCAGGATGTAGGAGGCGGCGCCGACGAACGCCCACCCGGCGATCAGCAGCACGAAGTTCCCCGCCAGCACGAGCAGCAGCATCGAGAAGACGAAGAAGTTGAGATACGCGAAGAAGCGCGTGTAGCCGCGATCGGACTCCATGTACGCGACCGAGTAGAGGTGGATCAGCGTCGACACGCCGGTGACGACCAGGAGCATGAACACCGACAGGGGGTCGACAAGGATGTTCATCCGCGCGTCGATGTTCAGCGTGCGGGCGTAATCCCACACCGAGGAAGTGAGCTCGCGGTGCTGTGGGTCGTGGCCGAGGAGCGAAATCAGCGTCGCGATTGCGAACGCGAACGAGAGCCCGATGGCGGCGGTCCCGATCACGCCCGCGGCGGATCCCTTGAGCACCTTGAAGCCGGCGCCGATCACGATCGTCCCGACGAGCGGGCACAGCAAGACGATCCAGGCCAGGGTCGTGGTGCTCATCTAACCGTTGAGCTCGTTGAGCTCGTCGACGTCGATCGGGAGCCCGCGGCGGTACATCGCGACGATCAGCCCAAGGCCCACCGTCACCTCGCAGGCGGCCACGACCAACACGATCAGCGCAAAGATCTGCCCGTCCTCGCGGCCGTGCAGCCGGGCGAAGGCGACCAGCGCCAGGTTGGCGGCGTTCAGCATCAGCTCGAGGCAGAGCAGGATCACCAGCGGGTTGCGGCGGGTGAGCACGCCGGCCGCGCCGATCACGAAGATCAGCGCCGAGACGACCAGGTACCAGCCGATCGCCATTAGTGGCCGCCCCCGTCAATCCGCTCGCATTCGAGCGCCGCCTGGCGCCGGCGGGCCACGTCCTCGTCGCCTCGCGCAGCGCTGCTGCGCGTCGGCTCCTGCGTCCTCGCCCGCCATCCACCAGTCGACCCTCTCGGTGCGACCGTATTTCGGTGGCCGACCACAGTTATCGATCCCTCCGGGCGCCGACGCTCTCGGCCATCGATCCGGCCAGGTGCGAGACCGGCTTGTGGAGCCTGCCCTGGTACTCGGGGTCGGCCTCGAGGCCGCGGCGGCGCCGCGCGAGCACGACCGCCCCAATGGCGGCGACCAGCAACAGCAGCGATGCGACCTCGAACGGGAACAGGTACTTGGTCAGGAAGAGGGTGCCGATGTGGCGCGGCGACCCGAATCCGGGGATGTACGGCGCGCCCTTGCCCGAGATGCCCTTCAGCGCCGAGCCGAGCATGGCGATGCACAACTCGATCGCCAGCACGAGCGCGAACACCGGCCCGAGGACGCGCAGCCCGCCGCCGCTGGTCAGCTCTTCGCCACTACCGACGTAGGCGACCACGAACACGTACAGGACCATCACCGCTCCGGCGTAGACGATCACCTGGGCGGCGGCCACGAACTCCGCTCGTAGCAGCAGGAACAGGGCCGCCAGCGAGATCAGGTGAAAGACCAGCGCCAGCACGCTGTAGAACGGATTACGGAGCATGACGACGCCGATCGCTCCCGACAGCGCTCCGAGCGCGGCGAGGAAGAAGAACACGGGAGCCATGAGCGGCCTACTCTCCCTCGGACCGCAGCGGCGTACGCTCGATCGGCTCGGCCAGCAGCATCTCCTTGGTGAAGATGAGATCGGAGCGGGTGTAGTCCGACATCTCGTAGTCGTGGCCCATGGTGATGGCATCGAACGGGCACGCGACCTCGCAGTAGCCGCAGAAGATGCAGCGGCTCAGGTTGATCTCGTACACGGCGGCGTAGCGCTCGCCGGCGGACACGCGGTTCACCGGCGTGTTCTCGGCCGCCACCACGCGGATGCAGTCAGCCGGGCACGCCGCGGCACAGAGCGAGCAGCCGACGCACTTCTCAAGGCCCGTGTCCTCAAAGCGGTGGAGCTTGTGGCGGCCGCGGAAGCGGGGATAGACGGGCGTCTTCTCCTCCGGGTACTGAATCGTGGTCGGCCCTTCGACGATCCGCGCGAACGTGGTCTTCAGACCCCGCAGCGTCTCGCCGAACGCGCGGTACGCGCCGGCCGCCGCTCCCGGGGCGGGCCCGCGGACGACTTCGATCACGTCTTCGCCGGGGTTGTAGCTCATGACACCACCAGGATCGCTGTTACCAGCACGTTGAGGGTTGCCAGCGGAAGCAGCACCTTCCACCCGAACGACATCAGCTGGTCGTAGCGGAGCCGGGGCAGGGTCGCCCGGATCCAGATGAAAAAGGTGATGAAGATCATCATCTTCGCGAACACCACGATCGGGTCGACCCACCCGGGCGGATGGATCCCGAACGGCAGCAGCCACCCGCCGAGGAACATCGTCACCGCGATTCCGGAGACGACCATCATGTTCATGTACTCGGCGAACAGATAGGCGACGAACGGCGTGCCGCCGTATTCGGTGAAGTACCCGGCGACCAGCTCGGTCTCGGCCTCGACGAGGTCGAACGGTGGACGGTTGGTCTCGGCGAAGGACGCGGCGATGAAGATCAGGAAGCCGACGAACTGCGGCACCACATACCACATGCCAAGCTGCGCGTGGACGATCCCGGTGAGGGACAGCGTCCCGGCCGTCATCACCACGCCGACCAGCGCCAGTCCCTGCGATACCTCATAGGAGATCAGCTGCGCGGCGCCGCGCATCGCCCCGAGGAACGAGTACTTGGAGCCGGACGCCCAGCCGCCGAGCATGATCCCGTAGAACGAGATCCCGGCCAGCGCGAACACGTACAGGGGGCCGACCGACACGTCGATGCCGTACAGCCCCACCCGCTCGCCGAAGATGTGCTGCACGTCGCCGAACGGGATCAGCGCCAGCGCCCCGACCGCGGTCAGGATCGCGATCACCGGCGCGAGCCGGAACATGTAGGCGACCGAGGTTGTCGGCCGGAACCCCTCCTTGGTGGCGAATTTGAGGATCTCGGCCAGCGGCTGCATCAGGCCGTAGGGGCCGACGCGGTTGGGGCCGTAGCGGCCCTGGAAGCGGCCGAGCAGCTTGCGCTCATAGACCGTCAGCAGGGGCAGGATCGCGAACGCGAGTCCGAAGATCACCAGCGCCTTGAGGATCGCGACCCACCACAGCTCGTAGTAGCCGACGATGCCGAAGGGCGTCACGGCTTGCGCACCTCCACCACGGCCTCCGTGAGCTCGTTCGCGGAGTCCTGCGCGATCCCGTCGGCGAGGAACGCCGTGCCCTGCGGGACGCCGGAGCGCACCGCCGCGGTGCCGTGCACCCGCGTCCCCTCGAGCTTGCCGCGCGCTTGGCTTCCGGCCTCGCCCGAATACGCGGCGCTCGAGCCATCCAGCTGTGAAACCTCCACCGCCTCGCCGTGGTCGATCCCGAGCCGCGCCGCGTCCTGCGGGGAGAGCTCGACGTGCTGGCGGCAGATCGTGAACTTGAGCGCCGGCGAGATCTCCACCTCGGGCGAGGCCCAGATCGGTCGATAGGACCCCAGCCGCAGCCCGCCGTTGGCCGGCGCGCCGGCGACCGGAGCGCTCGACGCGGAGCCGCCGGGGGGCGCCGGGGCGCTGGGCGCCGAGCCGGCGGGCATCTGCGCCGCCTGGGCCCGGTCAGGCCAGCGCACGCCGCGCCCGCCGATCTCCTGCAGGGTCAGTCCCGCATAGAACGGAACCGCCGCGACGAGCTGCTCCCAGGCCATCGGGCTGGTGAGGACACCCTGGTCATGCCCGACCCGGGCCGAGATCTCGGCCAGCACCGACCAGCCGGCGCGGACCTGGTTCGGATGGCCGATCGCGCCGCGTAGGCGCTGGAGGCGCCCGTCGGGGTGGACGACGGTCCCCTCCTTCTCGGCGTGCGACTCGGCTGGGAACACGACCGCGGCGTGCTCCCGGATGCCCTCGGTCAGGACGGACGCGTGCGCGACCACCAGCGCGGCGCGATGCAGCGCCGCCTCCCACAGCGCGCGGTCGGGAAGCTCGCGCACCGGGTCGGTCTGGAACAGGTACAGGGCCGTCAGCCTTCCGTCGGCCGCGGCCGCGGCGATCTGGGCCGCGCTGCGGCCTGCCGGCGCCGGCGCGTAGCCGGGGCCGACGCCCGGAAGCACGCCTGCCTCACGGAGGCCGCGTCCGTTGGCCCCGGACGGGACCTCGAGCAGGCCCGCCCCGGCGCGGCCGCTCAGGCCCAGGCGTTCGGCGATCCGCAGCAGCGTCGGCAGTGCGTCGGCGGCCACCCGCTCGCCCCACAGTATGACCACGTCCTCGCCGCCCTCGAGCAGCAGCTTGGCCAGCGCGCTGATGTCGCCGGAGCTCGGCGGACCGGCCAGCGCTGCCGCGAGCTCGGCCAGGAACGCCGCCTCGGTCCCGGGCGGGTAGCGCAGCGACAGCTTGGCGTTGGCGTCCAGCGCGCTCGGGCGGGCGCTGGCGATGGCCAGGTTCACGCCCCGCCGGCGCACGCCCTTGCGGATCCGCAGGTCGAGGATCGGCGCGTCGTCGAGCGGCTCGCAGCCGAGCACGAGCACCGTGTGGGCGAATTCGAGATCCGGGACGGCTGCCTGCAGCGACGGTGCCGCCAGCGCGCGGCCGAGCTCGAGCGGAACCGAGGCGCGGCCGCGCGAGTCGATGTCGGGCGACTCGAGGCCCTGGCGCATCAGGCTCTGCAGCAGGAACCCCTCCTCGTTCGTCGCCTGTCCGCCCACGAGCGCCCCGACGCGCCCGCGGTGGCGCGCGAGTCCGGCCGCCACCGAGAGCGCCCGCTCCCACGACACCTCACGCAGCTCGCCGCCGTCGCGCACCAGCGGCGCGGCGATGCGCTCGTCGACGTGGATCGACTGGTACGCGAAGCGGCCCTTGTCGCACAGCCAGCCGTCGTCGACCTCGTCGTTCTCGCGGGCCAGCACGCGCATGACCGTCTCGTCGCGCACGGTGAACTGCACATTGCACTGCGACGGGCAGAGGGTGCAGATGCCGCCCGCGCCCTCGATGTCCCATGGCCGCGCCCGGAACCGATAGGGCTTCGACGTCAGCGCGCCGACCGGGCACAGCTCGATGATGTTGCCGCTGAACGGGGCCACGTACGGATGGCCGTCGAATGTGGACACGTACGTGTGCGCGCCGCGCTCGGCGAAGATGAGCTGGTAGTCCTCGGCCACCTCCTGGGAGAAGCGCACGCAGCGGTAGCAGAGGATGCAGCGCTCGCGGTCGATCGCCACCAGCGGCGAGAGCGAGAGCGGCTTGACGAAGTGCCGCTTCGGCTCGATGAACCGCGAGCGACCGCGCCCCCAGCCGAAGGTGATGTCCTGCAGCGGGCACTCACCGCCCTTGTCGCACACCGGGCAGTCGAGCGGGTGGTTGACGAGCAGGAACTCGACCACCGCGTTCTGCGCCGCGTGCACGCGGTCGGTCTGCGTGTGCACGACCATGCCGTCCTTGACCGGCGTCGAGCACGAGGTCTGGAGCTTGGGGATCCCCTCGATCTCGACCAGGCACATGCGACAGGCCCCGACGGGGTTGCCCAGCTTGGGCTCGTAACAGAAGAAGGGGATCTCGACGTCGCCGTGCTTGGCGGCGTCGACCAGCATCGCGCCCTCGATCGCCCGGACCTCGCGGCCGTCGATCGTGAACTGGATCTCTTTCTGCTCGGGCCGTGGCATCAATGCACCGGGAGGGGTCCGGCGTGCTCATCGGCCACGCCGACCGGAATCACGTTCTCAAGCGACCCGATTCCCGCCCTCTCTCTGGCTGCCTCGATGTGCTCCTCGAGCTCGGCGCGGAACTTCTTGATGATCGAGCCGACGGGCATCGCCATCGCATCGCCGAGCACGCACAGGCAGTTGCCGATGATCTCCTCCTGGACGGAGGCCATGATGTCAAGGTCCATCGGCGTCGCCTCACCCGTTTCGATGCGCTGCAGCATCTTCACGGTCCAGTTGGTGCCCTCGCGGCAGGGGACGCACTTGCCGCACGACTCGTGGGCGTAGAACTTGGCCAGCTTGTAGGCGACGTCGAGCACGCGATGAGAGTCGTCGACCACGATGATCGCGCCGGAGCCGAGCATCGTCCCCGCCTTGGCCAGCGAGTCGAAGTCGTAGGGTACGTCGAGGTCGTCCTTGGTCAGGACCGGCGCGCTCGAGCCGCCGGGGAACCACAGCTTCACCTCGCGGCCGTCGGCCGGGCCGCCGGCCAGCCCGTAGATGATCTCCCGGCTGGGGATGCCGAGCTCGATCTCGTAGTTGCCGGGCCGCTGCACGTCGCCCGAGATCGACACCAGCTTGGTGCCGGTCGAGGTCTGGGTGCCGATCTCCGCGTACTGGGCTGCGCCCATCCGGATGATGTGCGGGACGGTGGAGAGCGTCTCCACGTTGTTGATCAGCGTCGGGCCCTGGTAGAGACCCTGGATGGCGGGGAACGGGGGCTTCAGCCGCGGGTTCCCGCGCTTGCCCTCCAGCGAGTCGAGCAGCCCCGTCTCCTCGCCGCAGATGTATGCGCCCGCGCCGCGGTGCAGCACCAGCGAGAGGCTGTGGTCCGAGCCGAGGATCTGCTCGCCCAGGTATCCGGCCTCGTAGGCCTCCGCGATCGCCGCCTCGAGGATGTCCGCCTGGTAGTCGTACTCGCCGCGGATGTAGATGAAGGAGCGGCCGATTCCGGCCGCATAGGAGGCGATCACGATCCCCTCGATCAGCATGTGCGGGCTCTTCTGCATCAGCTCCCGGTCCTTGAACGTGCCCGGCTCGGATTCGTCAGCGTTGCAGACCAGGTACTTGTCCATATCACCGCGGGGCAGGAAGGAGATCTTCTTGCCCATCTGGAACCCGGCTCCGCCGCGGCCCCTGATCTCCGAGGTGAGCAGCTCTCCGAGCACATCCTCGCGCGACATCGCCAGCGCCGCGCGCAGGGCCTGGTAGCCGCCGCGGCGCTGATACACCTCGAGCCGGTTGAGCCCGGGCTCGTCGATGCCCTCGAACAGGATGTGAATGCTCATGGCCCGACCGCCCCTGGGTCCACGGAGCGGCGGAAGCGCAGCTGCTTGGCTTCGAGGACCGGTCCGCCGGCCCGCAGGTCTTCGATGATCTGCGCGGCGTCCTCGGTCTCGAGCGGCCCGACGTACTCGCCGTTGACCGACGCCATCGGCGCGATGTCGCAGGCGCCCAGGCACTCGAACGAGCGTACCCCGACGTCAGGGTCCTCGGCGGCGGCGGCCACCATGGCCTCGTAGAACTCATCGGCGCCGAGCAGCGAGCAGGAGATGTTGGTGCACACGAAGACGTCGTTGCGCGGCTTGGGACGGGTCTCGAGCATGTCGTAGAAGGTCGCCACCGAGATCAGATAGGCCGGAGTCAATCGCATCACGCAGGCCACCTGCTCGATCGCCTCCGGGGAGCACCAACCGTGCAGCTCCTGCGCGAGATGGAGCGCCGGGATGGCAGCCGAGCGGCGCTCGGGGTACTTTGCCATCGCGGCCTCGATCCCGGCCCGGAGCGTCTCGGGCACGAGGGTCGTTGCGGAGTCCGGGATCACGGCTGGATCCTTGGTCAGATCCGCGGCCTGGTCCCAGCCCGGGACCCGCGAGCCGTGCCCGAAGCGGGGCACGTCGTAGCCGCTCATCGGTCGATGCCCCCGAGCACCGGATCCATCATCGCCAGGGTGGCAATCAGGTCGGCGATGTAGGAGTCCTTGACCATCGGCGCCGCAGCCTGCAGGTTCACGAAGCTGGGGTCGCGCATGTGCACGCGGGCGGGCTTGGCCGAGCCGTCGGAGCGCACGAAGCAGCCGAGCTCGCCGCGCGGCCCCTCGATCGGGTAATAGACCTCGCCGGGGGGAACCCGGAAGCCCTCGGTCACGAGCTTGAAGTGGTGGATCAACGCCTCCATCGAGGTCGCCAGCTCGTGTCGCGGGGGCAGCGCGACCTTGCGGTCGTCGGTGATGTGCGGGCCCTCGGGGAGACCGTCGAGCGCCTGCTCGATGATCTTCACCGACTCGTAGATCTCGGCGTGACGGACGCGGTAGCGATCGTAGTTGTCGCCCACCGTACCGACCGGGATCCGGAAGCTGAAGTGGTCATAGCTCGAATACGGCGCCGCCTTGCGCAGGTCCCACGGGTGCCCGGCGGCTCGCAGCAGCGGGCCCGTGACGCTCAGCTTCAGCAGCGTCTCCTGGTCCAGCGGGCAGGTGCCGCGAAGCCGCTGCAGGACGATCTCGTTCTTCTCCAGCAGGTCCGCGTACTGGTCGGCGCGCGTCGGCATGTCCTTGATGAACGCGCGCAGCTTGGGCTCGAACCCGCGCGGGATGTCCTCCATCACCCCGCCGACCTGGAAGTAGCGGGTGTGCATCCGCTGGCCCGAGGACATCTCGAACAGGTCGAGGATCTTCTCGCGCTCGCGGAAGCAGTACCAGAACATCGAGATCGCGCCCAGGTCGAGCGCGCTCGTGCCGAGCCACACGAGATGGGACATGATCCGGTTGAGCTCGAGGTGGATCACGCGCAGATACTGGGCGCGCGGCGGCACCTCGAGAGCGAGCAGCGTCTCGACGGCGCCGCAGAACGCCATCGAGTTGAAGTAGTAGCCGAGGTAATCCATCCGCTCGACGACCGGGATCACTTTCCAATAGGCCTTGTCCTCGGCCGTCTTCTCGATCCCGGTGTGGACATAGCCGATGATCGGCTGGACGTCGCGCACGATCTCGCCCTCGAGCGTGGTGATCAGGCGCAGCACACCGTGGGTGGCGGGGTGATGGGGCCCGATGTTGAGCGTCAGCAGCTCGTGCGTCTCGCCCACCGGCTCGGAGGAGATCGTGATCGACTCCTCGCGCTTGCGATAGTCCTGGGGGGAGAGGGAGCCTGTAGTCGATCCGCTGGTCATTGCCACTTCCCGTAGGACCTCTCTTCGTTGTAGGTGAACAGCACCGGCTCGCCGCCAATCGGGAAGTCGCGGCGCTGAGGATGGCCCTCGTAGTCCTCGGGCATCAGGATCCGGCGCATGTCCGGGTGGCCGTCGAACACGACGCCGAACATGTCGAACACCTCGCGCTCGGGGAAGTCGGCGCCGGGGAACATGTCGACGACCGAGGCGAGCCGCGGCGCGTCGGTGTGAACGCGGGCCTTGACCGTGATCCGGTCGACGCTGTCCATGTCGAGCAGCTCGTAGAGCACGCCCAGACGCGGCTCCTCGGGGTAGTAATCGCACCCGTGCAGGCTGGCTAGGAACGAGTAGCCCTTGGACTGCAGGCGCTCGAGCACGCCGTGGACGCTGCTCGGATTGACGAGCAGGGTCGCCTGCCCGCGGTGGAAGACGGTGCCAAGGATCGACTCCGCATCGGCGTCGCGGAGCTCCTGTGCCGTCAGCTCGAGCCCGGTGGCGTCAGGCACCGGCGGTGTCTCCCGGCTGCACGTTGATCTGCACCCCGTCCGTGTCCCCGCTCGTGAGCACTTCCTCCGTGCCGACGGCGTCGTAGCGCTCGCGCCAGCCCTGCTTCTCGGTGCCCTGCACCTTCTCGCGCAGCCGGAGGATTCCGTGCGCGAGCGCCTCGGGCCGCGGAGGGCAGCCCGGCACATGGACGTCAACGGGCATGAACTTGTCCGACGGCACCAGCGCGTAGTTGTTGAACACGCCCATCGACGAGCAGCACGCGCCCATCGAGATCGCCCACTTCGGCTCCAGCATCTGGTCGTAGATGCGGCGGATGACCGGCGCCATCTTGATCGACACGCGGCCGGAGAGGATCAGCAGGTCGGCCTGGCGCGGCGAGGCGCGGAAGGCCTCGAAGCCGAACCGAGCGATGTCCATGCGGGCCCCGACGATCGACATCATCTCGATCGCGCAGCAGGCAAGTCCGAACGTCATCGGGTAGAACGAGTTCCCGCGCGCCCAGGCGACCGCCTTGTCGAGCGTCGTCGTCATCACGCGCTCCTCCACGTAGCGGTCGAGCGCCTCGCCCTCGAGGTCGCCGCGAAGCATGTCGCGGGACAGGAGCTGGCGGGCGCGGAAGTCACCGGCGCCGGGCAGCGGCTCGCGTGTCACTTCCATTCCAGCGCACCTCGGCGCCACACATACAGGAACGCGATCGCGAGCAACACGATGAACACGATCGTCTCGGTCATCGCGAATGTGCCGAAGGCGCGCAGCTGCACGGCGATCGGGTAGAGGAAGATGACCTCGATGTCGAACAGGATGAACAGCATCGCGATCAGGTAGAAGCTGATCCCGAAGCGGAACCCGCGCTGGATCTCCGACGGCAGCCCGCACTCGTAGGGGGACGTCTTGGAGCGATTCGGGCGGCCCCGCACCCCGACCAGCAGGTTGAGGACCGCGAACAGAAGTCCGACCAGCCCTCCGAGTACGAGGAATACGATCGCGGGCAGGTAGGTTCGAAGCACAGCCGTGCGGTTATATCACCGTGGCAAAGGAGCTTGTAACAAGATGTTACTTAGTGCGGAATGCGGCTATCTCCCAAATCGTCCCGGCGGCAGGCCGTGAAGGACGTCCATATCGCCTTCGGCGTGCTCACGATCACGCTCAACACCGCTGCCTGCCTGTTCGGCGCCTGGTGCTGGTGGCGGTCCTCGGCCCACCTCTGGTTCTGGCGCCTGCTCAGGGTCGCGCAGGCCAGCCTCGTAGTCCAGGCGGCGCTCGGCGCTGTGCTCGTGCTGCTCGGGAACAAGCCCCCCAGCCTCCACGTGGTGTACGGACTGCTCCCGCTCGCGGTCTCGTTCATCGGCGAGCAGCTGCGGATCTCCTCGGCCGAGACGATCCTCGACGCTCGCGGCTTCGAATCGGCGGCCGAGGTGGGTGAGCTGCCGGAGGACGAGCAGCGCGGGGTCGTGGCCGCGATCGTTCAGCGCGAGACCGGCGTGATGACGCTCGCGGCGCTGGTCATCGTGGTCCTGCTGGCGCGGGCGGCCGGCACGTCGTAGCGACGCTAACCCGGCAGCGCCCGATACTGCCCCCGGTACCAGAGCAGCGGTTCGCCTCCGCCCAGTCCCAGCGCTACGACCTTGCCGATCCCGATCGTGTGGTCGCCGCCGGGAATCAGCTCGCGGAGCTCGCAGGCCGCCCAGGCGATCGAGCCCTCGATGATCGGAACGTCCTGCTCGATGCGGTGCGCGACGCCCTCGAGCTTCTCGGACTCCGGCAGCTTGGAGGCGAAGACTCCGGCCAGGCGCTCCTGCGCGGCGCTCAGCACGTTGATCCCGAATCGACCCGCGTCACGCACGATCGGGAGCGTCCGGGCGCGGTTCTCGAAGCACACCAGAGCGAGCAGCGGGTCGAGCGACAGTGAGCAGATCGCGTTCGCCGTCATCCCGCCGGCGCCCGACGGCCCGGCGCTCGTGATCACGGCCACGCCGGTGGCGAAATGGCCGAACACGTCACGGAACAGCTCCGGATCGGGGTGGGCGCCCATCGACCCCGTTATACCGGCGCACCGCCTTGGGCCTCGGACCGCCGCCGGCGCGACCAATGATCAGGAGACCCCGGCGCCGGCCTCCTTGGTTGCCGCCGTGGGAAGGACGATCGCGTCACTGAAGGTGCGGGCGAACGTCGCTCATGGCCGGCGCCGGGATGGACCACTCAATTCGCCGCCCAGGCGCCGGATCCTGCCTCGCCTTCACCTGACCACGAGCGTTCCGGACTGACCCAGCGCCTCGTCGTCGAGGATCGTCGAGGCCATCTCGTAGGTGCCGGGGGAGAGCACGACCACGACCTGCTCCGACGTCCCGGGCCACAGCGGCTTGGTCGAGATCTCGGCCTGACCGTCCAGCGTGAGCACCAGGTTGTGGGTGCGCCGCCCGTAGTTGTGGACGATGATGTTCAGCAATCCCGCCGGTGCGTGGACGCTCTGGGGGTTGATCCGGTACTCGCTGAGGGACACGCGCAGAGCACGGTGTGGGCCCACCGCTGCGGTGTGGCCGCAGCCGGCGGCCACGCACGCGAGCATGGCCGCCGCAGCGGCGAGCCGGAGCGTGGAGAGACGCGTGTCAGACATCGAGCATCGATTCTTCCGTATGATCTCCGCCCGCATGAACCGGCCGATCAGGGTTCTCCTCCTATCGGGTGCCACGATCGCAGTCGCGGCGCTCGCTGCCGCCTGTGGAACCGAGAAGATCAGCGTCCCGTCCTCGGATCCGACGCACTCGGGTGCGGTGCTCTTCTCCCAGCGATGCGCAGGCTGCCACACGCTCTCCTATGCCGGCACACACGGGTCCGCGTCCAACGCCCGTACGCGTGAGATCACGAACGGGCCGAGTTTCGACCAGCGTTGCGAGCGCCCGATCGACCGTGTGCTGTACGCGATCCAGAACGGCGGCTTCTCCGGCGCGATCATGCCCCAGAACATCGTCGTGGGCCAGGATGCGATCGCGGTGGCGCAGTTCGTCGCCAAGTACGCCGGGCGCCAGGCGCCGGAGCAGCCTGGCGTCACCCCCTGCATCGCACAGCCGATCGGCACGTTGCCGGCCGCCGTAGCTCTCGCCCACGCCACGGCGAGCACCGCCGCGTCCACCGGTTCCCCGCCCACCCCGGCCGTCACGGCCGCGGCCATCGGCGCGGCGGCCCACCGCAAGTCCGCGAAGCCCAAGCATCGCTAGTGTCGGGAGTCGGAAGTCCGTCGGCATTCGAGTGCTCGAGCTTGCGGCCGGCTCGGCATCCTGCCTCGCCTGTTTCGGCCGCGCTCGGTGACCCCTCTCTGTGCCACCGGACTTCCAACTCACAACACCAGCGAGGGCGCCTGTTCTCGATATCAAGCTGATCCGTCGCGACCCGGCTGCCGTGCGCGCCGCGCTGGCGCGCAGGGGGTCCGACGTGGCGGATCAGGTCGACCGGGTGCTGGCTCTGGACGAGAGCTGGCGCGCACTCACCGCCGAGCTCGAGGAGCTGCGGGCCGAGCAGAACCGCGCTAGCCGGGGGCGCAAGGGGGCTCCCACCCCGGAGGAGCGCGAGCAACTCGCCGCCCTGGCGGCGAGGGGACGCGAGCTGAGCGACCAGGAGGCCTCGGTGCGCGCCCAGCTCGACGCCGAGCTCGCCTCGCTGCCCAACCTCCCGGCCGCGGACGCTCCTGATGAGGACACAGTGCTGCGTGAGGTCGGCGAGTCGGGGAGGACCGGCCGCGATCACCTCGAGCTCGCGGGCCCGCGGATCGACATCGAGCGCGCTGCCCGCATGTCCGGATCGCGATTCGCATTCCTGCGCGGTGACCTCGTGATGCTGGAGCTCGCCCTCGTCCGTTACGCGCTCGAGAAGCTGCGCGGCGAGGGGTTCGAGCCCGTGATCCCGCCGGTGCTCGTCCGTGAGCATGCCCTGTACGGCACCGGCTTCCTTCCCGATACCGAGCAGCAGATCTACTACCTACCCGATGACGATCTGTACCTGGTGGGCACCTCCGAGGTCGCGCTCGCCTCCCTGCATCGCGAGGAGATCCTCGCCGGGAACGAGTTGCCGCGCCGCTACGCCGGCTTCTCGAGCTGCTTCCGTCGCGAGGCCGGGGCGGCGGGCAAGGACACCCGCGGCATCTTCCGCGTGCATCAGTTCGACAAGGTCGAGATGTTCAGCTTCGTCGCCCCTGAGGACGCTGCCGGCGAGCACGAGCGGCTGCTGGCGATCGAGGAGTCGATCCTGCAAGAGCTCGAGATCCCGTACCGCGTGGTCGGGATTGCGGTCGGCGACCTGGGGGCCTCGGCGGCCATGAAGTACGACCTCGAGGCGTGGCTGCCGGGACAGGCTCGCTTCCGCGAGCTGACCTCGTGTTCGAACACCACCGATTACCAGTCCCGGCGCCTGGACATCCGCTATCGCGGCGCGGACGGCAAGCCGGCCCACCTGTACACGCTGAATGGGACCGCAGTCGCGGTGGGCCGGACGATCATCGCCCTGCTCGAGATCGGACAGCGCGACGACGGCAGCGTGCGGCTGCCCGAGGCGCTGGTCCGCGCCGGCGCGCCGCCACAGCTGGCCGCCACCGGCTGAGGGTCGCCCGCGCGGGGCGACCCGATGCCTGGCCGTTCACCAGACCCGTGACGCGGCGTCTACCAGCGTCCATACCAGCGACGACGACCGCCGACGCCGGCATCGACACCCCCGACAAAGAAGCCGATCACCCACAGGACGAGTGCGGCGATCAGCACGAACCACAGGAAGTGGGCGGCGAATCCCAGACCGCCGAACAGCGCCACGATCAACAGCAGGATGATGATTGCAACCATTTGGCCTCCTTGGCAGCGCGATCGACGATCGATTCGCGTCGCCAGATGCCTACCCCGTGCAGGAGCGTCCTAGTCGAGCCTGGACGGATGTTTCAGCGCTTGTCGCGCTGCGGGCCCCGGGCGTCGGGCACAGCCCGCACGGCGTTCGCCGGCTCGAGCACGATCAGAGCGGCGCGGGGCGGCCCGCACGGCGCAACCTTCGCGCGCATCCGGACGCCGAACACGTTCCAGGGCCGTACCAGCACGTGGAAGCTGACCTCGTCGTCCGCGGCCGCGGCGGCAATGGCGCTGGCGAGCTGGCCGCTGCCCTTGGCTTCGGCATCCGCCGGGGCGAGCAGCTCGGCGAAGGACCGATTGATGGCGAGTTCCTCGGGCACCGCGAGCAGGTTCTCGGCGCCGCGCGAGAGCACCTGAACGAGCAGCGAGGAGTCGATCACCATGTACGCGTCGCACCGGCAGGGCACGACGTCCACGCGTGCCTGGAGCAGGACGCCGAAACCGCACCCGGGGCACACCCGGGCCGTGGGCGCCGTCGGCTCGGGTGCCGGCGCCGCGCAGTGCCCGCAGAACCACGCCCGGTCTTGGGGCCGGTCGAGCGGCTCTGCGACGAGGCGCAGCTGGGGCCGAGCTTGCGGTTCGTTTCTCATGGCAGCCTTAGAAAGATAGATGTAAAAGCCACTTGGAGGGTGGACAAGTGCCGCGCTCGCCAGCTTTGTATACATAGAGGCGCATCAGCGGACCGCGCGTACGCCGTCCTGTGGAACCGCTCGTCATCCTCCGCCCGCGACGAGCCGGCCGGCTCGCACCCGGTCGTGGACGAACGAGAGCTTGTCGATCACGGCGGGCGCCAGCGCAAAGGGGTACAGGTCGTCGCGACCCAGGCTGCGGTTGACCGCGTTGAGCGCGTAGGTGAGCGGGAGCCAGTCGCCGATCACGGCCCGAAACGACCCCTTGCCCGTGTCCTCGGCCGGCGCCGCCATCAACGAGGCGTCGCCCGTCTCCCGCGGGCCGGTCACGAACAGCCCGAAGGCCGCCGCCGTCTGCAGGGTGTCGCGAATGTGGAGGTAGTGCGCGAACGTCTCGGCCCAGTCCTCCCAGGGATGCATGGTCGCGTAGGCGCTCACGTGCCGGTCGCTCCAGTCGGCCGTCGGCCCCTGCTCGTAGTGACGCTGCAGCGCCTGGTCATAATCGGCGCGTTCGTCGCCGAATAGCCGGCGCCAGCGCTCGAGCTCTCCCGTTCGCTCGATCAGGATCGGCCAGTAGTAGTGCCCGACCTCATGCCGGAAGTGGCCCAGCATCGTGCGGTAGGGCTCACCCAGCTCCGCCCGGCGCTGCTCGCGCCGTGCGTCGTCGGACTCGGCCAGATCGATCGTGATCAGGCCGTCGGCGTGGCCGGTCACGACCGGGGCCGTCCGGCTCGGCAGCAGGTCGAACTGCAGCCCGCCGGACTCCACCGGGAGCCCCAGATCCATGAGCCCGAACAGAAGGCGCCGTTTGGCCGCCTCGGCCTTGGCAAAGGCGGCCAGTCCGTCGGGGTCCTCGTCGGCGGGGCGGCTCCGGGTCAGGCGGCAACTGCGGCACAGAGGCCCCGTCTCGCCCGGCTCGAGCATCCAGTTGCAGCCCGCTGCGACCGCGTTGGCGCATCGGCGCACCTGAGCCGGGCCGTGGTGGTCGAGCGCGAGGATGTCGAGCTGCGATGGGACGAACCCGAGCTCGGTCGAGCAGCGCAGGCAGAGGCTGTTCTCGAAGAAGACCAGCTGGCCGCAGTTGTTGCAGGTGAACGCGCGCATCCGGGATTATACCTCGATCGGTCTGCGGCTAACCGGGGACGGCGACGACGTCGACCCTCACCTGCAGGCTCTCCGTCCTGCCCTCGGTGTAGATCACTCCGCTCAGCGGTGCCACGTCCCCGTAGTCGCGGCCGTAGGCCGTCACGACGTACCGGCCACCGGCCAGTTGATCGTTGGTCGGATCGACGTCCACCCATCCCGCCTCGCCGGCCAGGATCGAGAACCACGCGTGCGAGCCGTCCGCCCCGATCAGCTTCGGCCGGCCCGGCGGCGGATCGGTCTCCAGGTACCCGCTGACATACCTGGCCGGCAGCCCGATCGAACGCAGGCAGGCGATCCCGAAGTGGGCGAAGTCCTGGCATACGCCCCGGCGATTGGCGAACACCTCCTCCAGTGGCGTGGTGACGGAGGTCGAGCCGGGCCGGTAGTCGAAGTCGTGGTGGATCCGGGAGCAGAGGTCGGTGACCGCCTCGAGCAGGCTCCGCCGCGGCGTGAAGGATCGGAGCGCGTAGCCCGCGTAGGCGGGCGAGCCGGCGACGAGAGCCGAGTCGAGCGCGAACTGCACCGCGTCGAGCCGCGCGGGTGAGGCCGGGTTGCGCACCGCATCGCGCGCGTCCTCCCACGGACGCCCTCCGAACAGGGTCGCCGGGGCGGCGCGATCTCCGATCTCGACCAAGCTGGTTGCGGTCACGCTCAGCCTGCGGTGCGGCTCGTGGATGGCGAGGTAGCCGACGCGGTTGCCGAAGTAGTCGGCGCGCTCCCGGTAGTCCCCCGGCGCCGGCTCCACGGCGACCTCGGCGGTCAGGCAGTGCTGTCCGTCGCCGTCGCGGGGCAGCAGATGCAGCTGCGCGTAGCTGTCGGAGACATCGGACTCGTACCGGTACTCGGTGCGGTGGGTGACGCGGTAGGTCGTGCTCATCGCGTCTCGCGCCTCACCGCGCGATGCCTCCGTGCGAGGACCCGGAGCCGGCTGCTCCGACCAGCGACCACTGCGGCAAGAGGTGAGCAAAATGAGTCCTGTCGACGGCGTCCGCCGTCCGGCTCAGCTGCTCGTGCAGCTCGTCGAAGAAGGCCTCGAGCCCCGGCCGAGCGCCGCGGGCGTCGTGGGACACGAGTGCGCCCGTGTCGGCCAGGCGCAGGGCCGTGGTGGCACGCAGCAGCAGCTGCTGCTCCTCGCGCATCCGGCGCTCGGAATGGGCCGGGATCGAGTCGAGGTCAGCACTGAGCCGGGCGAGCCCGTAGGCCAGCGACCGCGGGTTGCCCTCATCGAGCAGCAGCAGATCGAGCATCGTCTCGAGCTGCGCATGCGAGCGGTAGCGGCGACGGTAGGTGATTATGCTCTCGGTCGCCTTGAGCACCGATTCGAACAGCAGGCTGTCGGTGGCCGTGCCGCCTGCCTTGGTCACCGTTGCGCGCAGCAGCGCGAGCAGTTGTAGAGCGCGTTCGATCCGGCGACCGGCGTCCATGAACCGCCAGCCGAGGTCACGGACCATGCTCTCGCTGCCGAGGCCGCCCAGCGCGAGCAGGCTCTGCATCACGCGCTGCAGGCGCTCCTGGACGATCGCCTGGGGGTCGTGCACGGGTCCGCGGAGCTCCAGGATCTCGCGGTCCAGGGAACCGACGACGAGCCATGTGTCGCTCGAGAGCTGGTCGCGCACAGCGTAGGCGCACCCGAGCAGCGCCCGCACGCAATGGGCCAGCCCGCCGGAGCGCTGGTCGTCGACGACGAGATCGAGCAGCTCGCGACCGGGTGAGCTCAGGCGCTCCTCGGCGTCCTGGCCGACGAAGCCCGGATACGCGGCGGTGGTGCGGGTCAGCGCCACCAGCAGCGCTCTCAGCGCCTCGATCCCGGGGGCGTTGTCGCTGCCCTGGAAATCGCTGCGCCGCTCGTAGACCACCCGCACCAGGCGCGTGATCGCCTCCGCACGCTCGGCGTAGCGGCCGAGCCACCACATGTTCTCCGCGGCCCGCGACGGGATCGACGTCATCGGGTCGATGCCCTCCACTGCCGGCCCCGACTCGAGCCAGAATCCGGTCAGGCGCTCAGGCTCGGAGGCGAGCACCCAGGTGTCCTTGCTGATCGCGCCGGACTGGCTCGAGATGCGCTTGTTGCCGCCGTCCGCCACCCTCGTGAGACCTCCGGGCATCACAGCGTAGGAGTCGCCCCGGGGCACGGCGAACGCGCGCAGCACGCTCCGGCGGGGCTCCAGCCCCGCGTCGGTGAGCGTCGGCGCGCAGGCGAGCGAGATCGGCGCCTGGCCGACCCAGGCCGAAGGGCTCGACTCGATGCGCCGCCGCAGATCGTCGAGCTCCCTCTGGCTCAGCTCGGCGCCGAATACCGCCGTGGCAGCGGCCTCACGTGACACCGGGCGCAGCACCAGGCCGGCGAGATTGGCCAGCACCTGCCGCCGCGCCTGCACCTCGCCACACCACCAGGTTGGGACGCTGGGCAGCCGCAGCGGCCCCCCGAGCAGGTGCTTGCACAACCGCGGCAGGAACGCCATCAGCGCCGGGTTCTCGAGCACGCTGGCCCCCAGCGTGTTCACGACCGAGACCGAGCCCCGGCGAGTCGCCTCGACGAGTCCCGGAACGCCGAGCTGGGAGTAGGGCCTCAGCTCGAGCGGGTCGCAGAACGACGCGTCGACGCGCCGGAGGACGACATGGACCGGCTCGAGCCGGCCGAGGGACCGCATCCACACCGCCCCTCCACGCACGGTCAGATCCGCGCCCTCAACCAGCGGGTAGCCCAGCGTGGAGGCCAGGAACGCGTGCTCGAAGGCGGTCTCGTTCCATGGCCCGGGAGTGAGGACGACGACCCGCGGGTCCTCGATCCCGGCCGGCGCCACTCTCTGCAGGGCCACGCGCAGCGAGCGGAAGAACGGGGCCAGCCGGTGCACCTGGGCATCGCGATACAGGGTCGGGAACACACGGCTGATCACCGCCCTGGCCTCCAGCGCGTAGCCGAACCCCGACGGCGCCTGGGCGCGATCGGAGAGCACGACCGGCTGCCCGTCCGGGTCGCGGCCGATGTCGGCCGCGTAGCTGAACAGCTGCTGTGGGCCCGGCAGCCGGATCTGATCGCACTGGCGCAGAAGCCCCGGATGGCCGAGCACGATCTCCGGCGGCAGCAGCCCTCGGCGCAGCAGCTCGCGCTCCCCGTAGAGATCCTCCAGCACCAGGTTGAGCAGTTCCGCGCGCTCGATCAAACCGGTCTCGAGGGCCTCCCAATCGCGGCTGGAGACGACCGTCGGAACGGGATCGAGCAGCCAGCGCCGGCCGGGCCGCACAGAGCCCTCATAGGCGTTGTAGACGACGCCGTCCTGATCGATCAGCCGCGCCGCCTCCTGACGGCGGCGGATCAGCTCCTCGAGCCCCAGCTCGGTCAGGGCACCGCTCAGGTGGGCCCAATGCTCTCGAGGCCGGCCAGCCTCGTCGAGCATCTCGTCGTAGGAGCCCTCCAGTGGCCGGTACGACGGCGTCGGGAGGGTCGTGGTCATCGGTCCGTCACGTCGTGGAGTATGGCGTCACGCCGAGACGGCGCGAGCGCCGGGCGGCCGAACACGTGTGCATTTGTTGTGATCGTGCCGCTAGCATCCGCGCTTTGTTTCATGAATCCCGCCGCGCCATGTCAACGGCTGGATCAGGGAAAGCCAGGAAAGCTGCATCAGGGAGGGCCAGGGAACTTGGACGAGACTCCAGTCGCCGGGCGGGT
>Ga0209839_10000325_pt1 | contig 24822 bp, 23 predicted proteins | sample OrgsoiDNA2013050_FD_185800 | JGI IMG/M metagenome (GOLD analysis project Ga0209839, IMG submission 185800) | Permafrost soil microbial communities from the Arctic, to analyse light accelerated degradation of dissolved organic matter (DOM) -... | ecosystem: Environmental > Terrestrial > Soil >... | reverse complement strand
AAGCTGCTCTACACCTACCTGCCGGACCTGATCCGGTACTACCTGAGCGAGGAACCGCTGCTCGACAACGTGGAGTCCTACCGGCTCGACGATCCCGAGGTCCTGGCCTGGGTGCTCGAGCGGCTGGACCAGCTCGTGCTCAAGCCGGTCGACGGAGCCGGCGGCAGCGGCATCGTCATCGGGCCGCGCGCGGACGAGAAGACCCTGCTCGCGGTGCGCGCCAAGGTGAAGGCCAGCCCGCGCAGCTGGATCGCGCAGGTCCCGGTCGCCCTGTCTACCTCGCCGGTCCTCATCGGCGAGCGGCTGGCGCCGCGGCACATCGACCTGCGGCCGTTCGCGGTCAACGACGGGACCGACGTCTGGGTCCTGCCCGGCGGCCTGACGAGGGTCGCGCTGCAGGAGGGTGAGCTGGTGGTGAACTCCAGCCAGGGCGGCGGGTCCAAGGACACCTGGGTGCTGCTCGCCGACCGGCCGGCGGCGGAGCCGGCCGCCGCGCAGCAGCTGACGGCGGCGGCGCAGGCGCCCGACGGCGGCGTCGCCCGGCAGCCCGGGCCCGCGCACAGTCAGCAGGGCCAGCAGCAATGATGGGCCCAGCAGCAGGGACAGGCGGGCGGTCATGAACTCGGGCCTGCTCAGCCGGATCGCCGAGACGCTGTTCTGGACCGGGCGCTACGTCGAGCGAGCCGACGACACCGCCCGGATGGCGGATGTCTACGTGCATCACACGCTGGAGGAACCGCAGTCCGACGAGGACGCCACCTGCCGGGCACTACTCGGCGTCCTCGGCATCCCGGCCGTGGCTGACACCCGGCTGGACATCGACGGGACCCTGCACCAGCTGGCCTACGACCAGAAGACCCCCAGCGCGGTCGCCGGCGCGATGCTGGCCGCGCGCGGCGGGGCGCGCAGCGTCCGCGAGGTGATTTCCGGCGAGATGTGGGAGTGCCTGAACGTGACCGCGCTGGCGCTGCCCCGGCAGCGCCGGGCGGCCGAGCGGCTGGGCCCGCACGTCTACCTGCGCTTCATTAGCGAGCGAGCGGCCCTGTTCTTCGGCCTGGCCGACTCCACCATGAGCCACGACGACGCCTGGCGCTTCCTGATGCTCGGCCAGAGCCTGGAGCGGGTCGACATGACCGCGCGGCTGCTGCTGGCCCGGATGGCCGCCGCGCCGCACGAGGCGGGCTGGCCCATGCTGCTGCGCGCCTGCGGCGCCTACGAGTCGTTCATCCGCACCCGCAGCTGGACCGGGGACGCGGCGCACGTGGCCGAGTTTCTCATCCTGGACCGGTTGTTCCCCCGGTCCGTGCTGCACACCCTGGGCACCGCGGAGGACTGCCTGGCCGCGCTGGATCCGGGCCCGGGCCGGGCCGGAATGGGTGACCCGGCCCGGCGGCCGATCGGGCGGCTGCGCACGCGGCTGGAGTACGCCGACCCGCAGCTACTGCCGGGCCAGCTCGGCGAGCTGCTGAGCGCGCTGCAGGAGACGTGCCTGGAGGCGACCGAGGCGATCGCTGAGCGTTACTTCAGCTACGCGCAGCCGGTGACCTGGGCCCAGGAGGGACGAGCATGGGCTGGCGCCTGAGGATCACGCACAAGACGCACGTGCTGTACCAGGGTGCCGCACGGGCGTCTTATAACGAGGCCCGGATGCGGCCGCCATCGCTGCCGCGGCAGACGACGCTCGAGGCGCGGCTGACGACGGACTCCCAGGCGCCGATCTGGTCTTACCGGGACTACTGGGGCACGCTGGTCAGCGCGTTCGACATTCAGGCCCCGCACGACGAGCTGACGGTCACCGCCAGTGCCACGGTCGAGACCAGCCCGCCCCGCGATCCTGCGCCGCCGCTGCCGTGGAAGGAGCTCATCGGCCGGACGGCGGCCGGGCGGCTGCTGGAATACCTGATGCCCACCGAGCGCACCACCGTCAGCGCCGACCTGGCCGCCATGGCTCGCGAGCGCGCCGTCGGCGCGGACCCGCTGGAGGCCGCGGGCGAGATCGCGGGCTGGGTCCGGGACCGGGTCGCCTACGTGCCCGGCGCTACGGGCGTGCAGACCGGCGCCCAGGAGGCCTGGGACCAGGGCAAGGGGGTCTGCCAGGACATCGCGCACCTCACCGTGGCGCTGCTGCGCGAGGTGGGCATCCCCGCCCGGTACGTGTCCGGTTACCTCTATCCCCAGTCCGGGGCCGAGCCCGGCGACGAGGTCGTCGGGCAGAGCCACGCCTGGGTCGAGTACTGGACCGGTGCATGGGCGGCCAGCGACCCGACCAACCGGGTGATCGTCGGCGAGCAGCACGTGGTCGTCGCCGTCGGCCGGGACTACGCGGACGTGCCGCCGCTCAAGGGCATCTACCACGGCGCGCCGAGCAGCATCATGGACGTCAGCGTCGAGCTGGCCCGGCTGGCCTGAACTCCGGCTGACCTGAGTTCCGGCTAGCACTGCGCTCCGGCTAGCACTGACCTACAGCCAGCACTGACCTACAGCCAGCACTGACCTACAGCCAGCTGATCCGCGCGCTGGTGAGCTCATCGCCAGTCGGGGCGTTGGCTAGCTCGCCGGCCTTGACCCGGTCCAGCAGGCCGCTGAGCGCCCGCTCGATGTCGGGTACCGACGCGCGCAGCTGCTCGGCGTCGGCGGCCAGACTTGCGTCGGCCGCTATCCCGGCCTGCTCCAGCAGGCCGCCCAGGTCGGCGAGCTGCTCCCCCACCCAGCGCACGGGATCACTGGACAGGCCGCGGTCAAAGACCCGCTTGCCGGGCTCCCAGCCGCGGAAGACCGGGTGGTGGTGCGCGCGGTTGAGGCTGCCGGGCGGCCCGTCGGCTGCCTCCAGCAGGTCGGCGCGCCAGACCGGCTGGCCGACCTCGATCGGCCGGGCTGAGTAGATGGACCCGTTCAGCTCGCCCTGGGTCATCATCCGCACCTCCAGGCGCACGCCGCGCTCGGGGCCTTCCTGGCCCTTGCCCGGGTTGGGGTCGACGAAGTACAGGTCGCTGAGCACGACGCCGACCTTGTCGAAGGCAAACACCTGCAGCATGAGAACTCCCTCACCGGTGATCTAAGCTCGTCTACCGGAATCCTCCCTGGTTCGGCCCCATTGAGCCAGCACCGGGGGCTAGCGCGGATCGGGCTGGTCCACGTTCCAGTGCCGGACCACCGAGGCGATCCAGCGGGAGGCGGGAGGCCGGGCCAGATGCTCCTTCTGAGCCGGGGTCAGGTCGCCGCGGCCCTGCGCCTCGTCGGCGGGGCCGGGCGTCCCGTCGCCAGGCCCGCCTGGCCCGCCCGGCCCGCGCGGCTGGCCGGGGCGGTTCTCCTGGGTCTCGCCATGCTCTCGATGGCCGAACGGGCTAAAGGCGAGCGTGAAGCGGCTGATCACGCGCTGGCCGCCCTCGAAGTCGCCGTAGAGCAGGTCCAAGGTCAGCCGGGTCCGGGCGTCGATGGCCGCAGTGGCATGCTTGAATATCTCCGCGGACGGGTCGCGGAGTGCGCCTTGCCAGAAGCCCGCATCGCCCGACGCCACGTACATGTCACGGGTCTGGGCCGTGAATTCCGCCAGCTCCGGGCGCCGCTGGCTACCGCGCTCCATGACGTCGCATACCCGCCACCCGTGCAGGATGCCCATTCCCGTACCAGCGTTCCGCAGCGAGACCGCCAGGTAGACGGCCTCGTCAGTCGCCTCGACGGCCGCCCCGCCGCCGGGGACCGCCAGCCACTTCTCATCGGCGAACGAAACCTTCTGCGCAGGATCCTGCAGCCGGGAGTTCATCAGGATCGGGCGCATCCCGGCCTTCCGGGTAGTCTCCGCGGTGCGCGCCGAGCGGTTCGCCGAGCGAACCGAAGCGAAAGTGGCCACGGCCAGCACCAGCGTCCCGGTGCCGGTGGCCAGGTCAGATACCGTTGTCCAGGCGTTCACCTGACGAAGCCTAGCCGCTGATACAGTCTGCGGCAGATGTCGTTTCGCCCTGGTTGATGCACTCCGCGGGGCCGGGCCCGGCCCCGCCCCTAGCTGCGAGGTTCATGCATTGCCCGACGCGTTGCCGGACCTGGTGCCTGACACCTCCGGCCTGCGGCCGCTACCGGATCCGCTGCCGGACAGCCTGGCGGCCGGCAGCGGATCCGGCGGGCTGTCCGGCAGCGGATTCTCGCTGGTCAGCGGCATCCGGCGGGCGACCATCCGGCGAACCTGGCTGGATACCTTCGACTGGCGCCTGTATCGCGCCGGGCTCACGCTGGAGCAGCTCACCGAGCGTGGCGGGACCGAGCTCCGGCTGACGGGCCGCGACGGAACGCAGGTCGCTGTCGAGCAGTTCCAGGGCGCGGCCGGCGGCCGGCCGCCAAGGTGGCCGGCTCAGCTGGACGCGCTGCCGGCCGGCCCGCTCGCCGAGCGCCTGGCGTCCGTCGTCGGCGTCCGGGCCCTGCTGCCGGTCGCCAGGGCCACCAGCGCCCTGCGCGAGCAGCGGGCGCTGAATGACGACGACAAGACCATCGCCCGGGTCACCGCGGACGCGATGTCGGTGACGTACCCGGCGGCGGCGCAGCTGCCGGAGCGGCTGGCGGTGAGCGCGGTGCGCGGATACCAGGCTCAGGCCAGCCGGCTGGCCGGCCTGCTGGCCGCGCTGCCCGGCGGCACGACCGACGAGCAGCCTGCCCTCGATGCCGTGCTGGCGTCGGCCGGCCGGCGCGCCGGAGACTATTCCGGCCGGATCGATGTCCAGCTGACCGCCGGGATGCCCGCCGCGACGGCGATGGCATCGGTCTTCGCCGCGCTGCTCGGCATGCTGGAGGCCAACGTGCCCGGCACCATCGCCGACATCGACACCGAGTTCCTGCACGACCTGCGGGTCGCGGTGCGGCGCACCAGGAGCGCGCTCAAGCTGGCCGGGCAGGTCCTGCCGCGCGGCCTCCGCGCGCGGTTCCAGCCGGAATTCAAGTGGCTGGGCGACCTGACCACCCCGACCCGCGATCTCGATGTCTACCTGCTGGACCTGCCGGCCATGACGGCCCGCCTCGTCGGCGCCGATGCCGCCGATCTCGAGCCGTTCGGCGATCACCTGCGGCGGTCGCGCGGCCGGGCACAGCGCGAGCTGGCGCGCGGGCTGCGCTCGGCCCGGTTCGGGCACCTGTGCCACGACTGGCGCGAGGTTCTCGACGACGCGGCGGCCACCCCCCGCCGCAAGCCGGCGGCCGCGGCGCTGGCGGCGGCCAGCATTGCCGCCGTGCACCGGCGGGTACTGGCCAGCGGCGCCGCGATCACCGCGGCATCCCCGCCGGAAAGCCTGCACGACCTGCGCAAGCGATGCAAGGAGCTGCGGTACTTGCTAGAGATCTTCGCCTCCCTTCATGAGCCCGCCGTGCAGTGGCGGGCGGTTAAGGAGCTCAAGGGCCTGCAGGACTGCCTCGGCGAGTTCCAGGACACCGACGTTCAGCGCGGCGAGATCCGGGCCTTCGCCGTCCAGATGATGGACGAGCGGCGCGCGCCGGCGCAGACCCTGCTGGCCATGGGCGAGATAGCGGCCGGGCTCGCGCGCCGCCAGGTCCGGGCCAGGGCCGAGTTCGCCGGGCTGTTCACCGACTTCGCCAGCCCGGCCGGCCAGGCCAGGATCGCGGCGCTGACCAGGCCGGCCGCCTCATGAAGATCTTCGCGACCTACAACATCAAGGGCGGCGTCGGCAAGACCTCCACCGCCGTCAACCTCGCTTACCTGGCGGCCCGCGACGGCTACCGGGTCCTGCTGTGGGACCTGGACCCGCAGGGCGCGGCCAGCTTCCTGTTCCGCATCCGGCCGCGGGTCAAGGGGGGCGGAAAGGCGCTGATCCGGGGCACCCGGCCCGTCGAGGACTCGATCAAGGGGACCGACTTCGAGAACCTGGACCTGCTCCCGGCCGACTTCACCTACCGCAATCTCGACCTCATCCTGGACAGCGCCAAGAAGCCTGCCCAGCGGCTGGCCACCCTCCTGGCGCCGCTGCGAGCCGAGTATGACGTGGTCATCCTGGACTGCCCGCCGAGCATCTCGCTGCTGTCCGAGAGCGTCCTGCATGCCGCCGACGTGCTGCTGGTCCCGCTGATCCCGACGACGTTGTCGGTTCGCACCCTCGATCAGCTCACGGACTTCATCGGCGGCTTCACCGGGCGACGGCCGCAGATCCTCGCGTTCTTCTCGATGATCGACCAGCGCAAGAGCCTGCATAAGGAGATCGCCCAGACGCTGCCCGCGCAGCGATCCGACTTCGCGGCGACGGCCATCCCGGCGCTGTCGCTGATCGAGCGGATGTCGGTCGAGCGGGCGCCAGTGACCGCGTTCTCGCCGCGCAGCCAGGCCGCCCGGCGGTACGACGAGCTCTGGCGCGAGGCCCGCGACCGCGCCGGGCTTGCCGCGCCGCCGGGCCAGCCGGGCCCGGCGCGCTGACCCGCCGTCAGTCCAGCTCGCGGAGGAAGCCGATCATGGCGGCGCTGACCTCAGCGGGCCGTTCCTGCTGGGTCCAGTGTCCGCAGCCGGGCAGCAGCACCGGCTCCCGGAGTTGCGGCGCGGCGCCGGCCAGGCGCCCGATCCCGTCCCGCGCGCCGGGGAACCTGACCACCACGTCCTGCTCGCCGGCCAGGTACAGCGCGGGCACGAGGACCGGCGCGTGGTGCCAGGCTGCTGTGAGCTCCCAGTTGCGGTCCAGGTTGCGGTACCAGTTCAGCGGGCCCGTGAAGCCGGCGTCGGCGTACTGCGCGGCATAGGCGTCGATATCGGCCTCGGTGAGCCAGGCCGGCAGGCTCGCCGGCTCCGGGCAGACGTCCAGGAAGCCGCCGCCCGGCGGCACGATCGGCAGCCTCGACGGGCCGCCGGCGGCGACTCCGGCGGCGACTCCGCTCCCCGAGCCGCTGGACAGGACCCGCCGGAACGTGGCGATCCGGTCCCGGTTCAGCTCGGCATCGGCGACACCAGGCTGCTGGAAATACACCATGTAGAAGCCCTCGCCGATCCCGGCCCGCATGGCCGCGACCGGGACCGCGGAACCACGCGGCCGGTAGGGAACGCTCAGGCCGACGACGCCGCGGATCCGGTCCGGGCGGAACAGCGCCGTGTGCCAGGCGACCGGCGCGCCCCAGTCGTGCCCGGCCACCACGGCCCGCTGCTCGCCGAGCGCGTCCATCAGCGCGATGACATCGCCGGTCAGGTGCAGGATCGTGTACTCGCCGGCTCCGGCGGGCCGGCCCGTCTGGCAGTACCCGCGCTGATCGGGGGCCACGGCGTGAAATCCGGCTTCCGCCAGGGCAATGAGCTGGTGCCGCCAGGAGTACCAGCTCTCCGGAAAACCGTGCAGCAGCAGCACCAGCGGCCCGCTGCCGGCCTCGGCGATATGCATCTGCAGGCCGCCGGCGTCGACGAACCGATGGGTGACGCCGGGTACGCTGTGGGTGGTCTCGATCATGCTCGGAGGATAGCCGGGCCGGTCCCGCGACGGCGTGACAGGCTGGCGACTCAGCGTCATACCTCGCTTTTCTGGTCGATTGCACGTCCAAAACGCCGCCGACGGAGCATCCTGTAACTCAGGAAAAATGTCTGTCGAGGGGGGCCAGTGAGTCGCAGGCTGCTTCGGCTGGAGATTCCGGTCTTCCCGGAGCGCATGAGGTTCCGGGTTCATGACCCCGCCATCGACCCCGATGCGCCGGGTGGCCCGGTGCTGCCCGCGGGCTCGCTGATCAGCGCGGGACGCCAGCAGCTCATCGTCTCCTGCGCCCAGGAGCACCTGGGCGTGCAGCTCACCATCGAGGAGTGGGACGACGCCCCGCCGCCGTTCAGCGACGGCTACGAGGACGAGGCTAAGTGCGTCCTGTACCTGCGTGGCCAGCTGAGCGTGGACATGGGTACGGCGGGCCGAGCCGTCGAGAGCATGCGGCTCAGCGGCGGGGTCGGCGACTACGGTGCGCGCGTGTACACCCGGAACAGGGCGGCGGCGGTCCAGCGGTATGACGAGCTGTTCCAGCTGCACAACGACCCGCTCGGCGACGAGTTCCAGCAGGCTCGCAAGCGGCTCGAAGGGCTGGAGCAGTACCTGCTGCAGATCTGGCGGGAATCCTGACCGTCCCGCTCGGTAGCCGTGCCTGCACCGGCTTGTCGATCACGGCCGCGCGGCTGGCCAGTACTGCCTGGTGCGTACCTGTAACGAGGCGCTGGGGGCGTTCGGCCTGTTGACTACGGGCGATCCGGATGGCTGAGCGCTCGGACTGGTGACGACGCGCGAGCGCTGCGCCGGGTGCCCCGGCTTGCCCGAGCCAGCCGGGAAGGGCCGCATCGAGTAGACCATCAGCGTCACGATGGCGGCCAGCGCCAGCGAGATCAGGACCGCGGCCACCCGCGCCCGGGTCGATCCCAGCATCGCGGGGAGCCGTGGCTGCCCGAACGCGCCCAGTCGTGACGCCAGCCTCGGGTCGTCATCAGCGAGCTTGCGCTCCATCCCATCCAGGATGCGCTGCTCATCCATCGAAAGAGCCATCGCGCCACCTCCGGCCACCTTCAGCCGCCACTGCTGATCAGCCGGCGGCGACTGCTGTTATGTATCCCCCGGATTTGATTCTTTACCCGCCCTTTGCTGCCCGGCAAGTAGAAGTCTGCGGCTTGTCCGCCAGATTGCGCCAGTGGCCCGCTGACTTTCATGATCGCGGGGAGTTCTCAGCCGCGGCGGCTGAGAACTCCCCGCGATCATGATGGCGCGCCGTTGGCCTGCCGCGCTCCCCGAGGCGCGCCTGGTCGAATAGATGTTTGATTTACTCGAAATCTCGTTCTATTGTGCTGGACATGCGATGGGACTCGCTCCGGCTGGACGCAGCGCCGGACCAGGCGGCCGGGCCATCAGCGCCGGACCCGGCAGACGACGTGGCCGGCCAGGCGGCCGGGCCGCGAGCCGGCGACGGCGCGCCGCGGCCGCGCCTCGGCCGGGCGGCCGCGGCGCCGGCGCTCTTCGAGCGCGACGCGGTAGCACGGACCTTTGACACGCCCGGCTTCCGCGGGATGACCTTCTATGAGGTGCATGCCCGGTCGATTATCAACCAGGTGCCGGCGTCCTCCCGGATGCCGTTCCGCTGGACCATCAACCCGTACCGCGGCTGCGGCCACGGGTGCGTGTACTGCTTCGCCCGCAACACCCATACCTACCTTGATCTCGACGCCGGGCACGACTTCGACTCGAAGATCGTGGTCAAGGTCAACGCGCCGCAGCTCGCCCGGCGGGAGCTGGCGGCCAGTCGCTGGCCGGGTGAGCACGTCGCGATGGGCACGAACGTGGACTGTTATCAGCGGGCCGAGGGCCGCTACCAGCTCATGCCCGGCATCATCGGCGCGCTGCGGGACGCGCGTAACCCGTTCTCGATCCTCACCAAGGGCACGCTGATCCTGCGCGACCTGGACCTGATCGCCGATGCCGCCGAGGTAACCGATGTCGGGCTGAACGTGTCGGTCGGCTTTGTCGACAAAGAGCTATCGCGGCTCGCTGAGCCCGGCACGCCCAGCCCGGCACGCCGGCTCGGCGTCTGCGCCGCGCTGACGGACCGGGGCCTGCGCTGCGGCGTGCTGATGGGGCCGATCCTGCCGTTCCTGTCCGACTCCCCCGCGCAGCTGGCCGCCGCCGTCCGGGATGCCGCGGCCGCCGGGGCGACGAGCGTGACGCCGATCGTGCTGCATCTGCGGCCAGGTGCGCGCGAGTGGTTCCAGCGCTGGCTGGGTGAGCATCATCCGGCGCTGGTCCCCGCCTACCACGAGCTCTACGGCTCGCGCGCCTACGCCGACCGCGGCTACCAGCAGCGGATCAGCGCCGAGGTCGCCGACCTGGCCCGCCGCTACCGGGTAGGATCACGCAGCCCGGCGTCGGCCCGGAGCGTGGGCCGGGGGAACCGGGCCGGTCCCGGCCGCGGCATCGGGATGGCCGAGCCCGGCGGCACCCCAGAGCTTGCGGCGCAGCCGGCCGACGTTCAGCTAACGCTGCTGTGAGATGCGAAGAGGGCGTCACAGCGGGTCTCGGCGGCCACGGCTTCCCGGTGGAGGTCGCGGCCTATGCGGTCGAGCGAGTCGGGAGGCCGTCTAGCTGCCAGGCGCGGAAGCCGCCCGCCATGTCGGTGGCCCGGCCGATGCCCAGATCCTGGAGCGCGGCGGCGGCCAGGCTCGAGGTATAGCCCTCCGAGCAGATCACGATGACGCGCAGGTCATAGCTGGCCTCGGGCAGGCATGCGGCCGAGGCGGGGTCGAAGCGCCACTCCAGCACATTGCGCTCCACGATCATCGCGCCGGGGATCTCACCCTCGGCGGCGCGCTGCGCCTGCGGCCTGATATCGACGAGCAGGGCTCCCTCGCCAGCCTCGCGGTGCGCCTGCCGCGGGCTCACCCGGATCAGCCTGGCCCGCGCGGCGGCCAGCAGTTGGTCGACGGTGCGCCGTTCCTGCGGTCGCGTCATCATGGCTGTGCCACGGTGACTGGGCCATCGTGACCGGCGTCATCGGGCGGCGTCATCGTGGTTGGCCGACGCGCCCGGCCGGTGCGCGCGAGGTCGTGGTGAGCATGAAGTCCATCCTGGTCAGTGACCGACTAAGGGCACTCCAGCTTACCGGTAATGATCTTGCGTCGCCGGCCTGTCGCGCAGGCCCGTTTCGCGCCGGGCCGCGCGCCGTCCGTCCGGGCTCGGGGGGGTCAGATGGATGCTGGCCGAGGCCGCGCACTCGGCCGCCGATACCCTGCCGCGGAGTAGGCCGCAGTCAGCCCGGCCCGGTAACCGGCCTACAGCCAGTCCTGGCGCTTGAAGATGACGTACAGGACGACGGCCAGGGTCACCATGACCCCCACCGCGGCGGCCAACCCGGAGTCCCGGCTGAAGCCGGGATAGGGCACGTTCATGCCGTAAAAGCCCGTCACGAAGGTCGGGACGGCCACGATGGCGGCCCAGCTCGTGACCTTCTTGGTGATGACGTTCATCCGGTTGCCCTGGATCGTCAGGTTCGTCTCCAGGATGGTGGTCACCAGGTCACGCAGGCTCTCGGTCCACTCGGTCGCGCGCAGCACGTGGTCGTAGACGTCCTGGTAGTAGGGGTGCAGCTCCTCGCTGACGACGTGCAGGTCGCGGCGCATCAGGGAGTTGACCAGCTCGCGCATCGGCAGCACCACCCGGCGCAGCAGGACCAGGGTCTTGCGCAGGTCGAAGCTGCGCCGCTGCACATCGTTATCTTTGGCGGTGTCAGAAAAGAGCCGGTCCTCCAGGTCCTCGATAGCGCCGTCCAGGGCCTGCACGGCGGCGAAGTGCTCGTCGACGATGTAGTCGATCAGGCCGTGCAGCAGGTAGCCGACCCCGGCGCTGGCCAGGTCCGGGCTGGCATCCCAGTAGTCGAGCACCGCCTGGATGTCCAGCCGGTCGTCCTTGCGCACGGTGATCAGCGCACGCGGCGTGACGAAGGCGGCCAGCTCGCTCGTGGCCAGCTCGCCGGTCTGGGCATCGAACTGCACGCCGTAGGCCAGCAGGAACAGGTGGCTGCGGTAGCGGTCGAGCTTGGGGCGCTCATGCTCGTGCACCGCGTCCTCAACGGCCAGCGGATGCAGGCCGAACTCGGCGCTGAGGACAGCCAGGTCCTCGCGGTCGGGATCGCGCAGGTCCAGCCAGATAACGGCGGACTCGTCGGTCAGGTAGTCGCTGATGTCGTCGACCGGGAATCCCTCCTGCTCCAGCTCGCCGTTGCGGTAGAGCCGCGTGCGCGCCTGGCACCGGGTGGGCGTCGAGCTGGCGATGGCCGACCCGGCGACGGTGTCGGGGTCCCGGCCGCGGAATGTCGCGGTCAGGCCGGGACCGGGCTCGCGATCCGACCGCGCGGCGGGGTCGCCATTGCCAGGGCTGCTGTCGTCCCCGGCGGGGCTGCTGTCGTCCCCGGCTGGGCCGGCCGCAGGCGGGGGAACCTCGGCGATGGGGCCGGGAACGGAGCGCACTGTTCATCACCTCTGCCTGATGCGCCTGCTCTGGCGCGTTTGCCGCACCATAGCCCGCCCGCTGTCATTCGCGGGAGTCTTGCACCAGGACGGCCTGGCGACCAGCGCAGCTACCCGCCGGGGCGTGGTCCACTCCTGGTCCCGGCTCCCCCGCAGGCACGCGGCCTTCCCGGCCGGCATTCTCACCGCCAGGTAGCCAGGAGCCGTCGCGGCCAGGTATGCCGGCCGACGCGATGGTTACCAGTCTTCGTCCGCCGTCTCGGTGCCGGTGAGCGCAAGACCGGAACTGGTCAGCTGATACCGCCGCATGGCCGACAGGGGCGGCGAGTACGCGTGCACGCTGACCGCCGGGATACTCGCCGCGTTGCGGACATCGTGCAGGTGAGCTGCGCCGAAGGAGCGAACCGCGCCGACCGCGAGGGCCCGGCTGCGGATGTCGGCGTGTCCGACCCTGGCGGTGCTCTCCAGCAGTTCGCCCTCGGCGACGGCGAACGCGCCGGCTGCCTCACCGTGATCGTGAAATCCGGTCTGCTGGCCCGGCAGCCAGCTGAGCAGCCATACCTCATAGTTAGCGGCCGGGTCGTCCTGCTCGATGCGGTTGTACCAGCGGCGCTCGGCGCGGAACTGCACGAGCGGACGCCACTGGCCGGGCCGCTCGGCGATCGCGCGCACTATCTGGCCAAGCCGCACGGGGCTGACAAGGGCCGGGCTGACAAGGGCCGGGCTGACCGGAGCTGGGCTCGCCTGGCGAATCGTCGCAATCATCCTATCTTTCCCATCTATTTAATCGAGAATAGAAGAAAGCTAGCACCAAATCCGCTGTCTCGCACGGTCTAAGACCCTGCTCAGGCCCCTGCAGTCGCAGCCATTACCGGAGGCCGTGCCAGACTCCTGGCGAGGATCAGTCGGAGGGATGCATGCCAAATACCGCGGAGCCGAGGGCAGTCGCCAAGGCGGCGCTGCTGGCCCGCGCTCGCGGCTCCGGACCCGGCGCCGCCGACATTGCCGCGATCGCGGCCGGCGGCGGGCTGGGCAGCGTTATCCGCTACCTGCTCAGCGAGGCGTTCCCGGCAGGCCAGGGCTTCCCGTGGGCCATCCTCGCGATCAACGCGTCGGGCTGTTTCGCCCTCGGGCTGCTGATGGTCTACCTGCTCGACGTCTGGCCGCCACGGCGCCTGCTCCGCCCGTTCCTCGCGATCGGGCTGATCGGCGGCTATACCACCTTCTCGACCTATGCCGCCGGGGTGGCGACCCTGATCCGCCAGCACGCCCTCGCTCGCGCCGATGCCTACGCGCTGACGAGCGTCCTGGCCGGGCTGGTGGCCGCCTGGTGCGGTGTCGCGGCGGCCCGCCGGATGTCCGGGCGGCCTGCCCGCAGGCAGTCGGGCAGGCGCGCACCGGACGGGCCGGAGCCCGGCGCGGCGGACCCTGACCGGCTGCACCCGGGTACATTCACGCCAGACGGCACCAACACCGGCGGCACCAAGCAGAACAGGCGGGCAGAATGACCTTGCACGGCGCCGCCAGGCGCATCACCATCTTCATCGGCGAGTCCGACCGCTATCAGCACCGGCCGCTGTACGCGGAGATCGTGCACCGCGCGCACAAGAGCGGCCTGGCCGGCGCCAGCGTGTTCCGCGGCATGGAAGGCTTCGGCGCCGCCTCCCGAATCCACACCACCCGCCTGCTGTCACTGAGCGAGGACCTGCCGCTGGCCATCATCATCGTCGACACCGCCGAGAAGACGACGGCGTTCCTGGACGAGGTCGCCGACCTGATCACTGGCAGCCTGGTGATCGTCGAGGACGTCGACGTCCATACCGATGCGGATGGCCGGGTGCGATGACGGTCCTGCTCGTGCTGGTCGGCGGCATGATCGGCGCGCCGGCCAGGTACCTCACCGACCGCTTCGTGCAGGCCAGGCACGACAGCGTGTTCCCGTGGGGCACCCTTGCCATCAACGTGGCCGGGTCGGCGCTGCTGGGCTTCCTGCTGGGCGCGCAGCGTCACCTGGGCCTGCCCGCGCACCTGGTGGACCTACTCGGCACCGGCTTCTGCGGCGGGCTGACCACGTTCTCCGCGTTCGGCTACGAGACGCTGCGGCTCCTGGAGGACGGGGCGGTCGCCGAGGCCGGGCTGAACCTGCTCGGCAGCGTGGTCGCGGGCGTCCTGGCCGCGGGCCTCGGCTTCGCGCTCGCCGTCGCGCTGTTATCGGCGGCCCGGCCGCGAGGGGAGCGGCACCTGGAGGTCCCGGCCAGGCTGCTGGTCCGGCCGAACTAAAGTGGACTGCCGTGGGAGCCCAGCAGGCGGATGCAGACCAGCACGTGCCGGAACGGCTGGCCGTGCGGACCGTAGCGATGGCCGATCCCGGCGATCTCGTCGCCCGCCTGCCCCGGCCGGCCGCGCTGGCCTGGCTGCACGACGGCGACGGCCTCGTCGGCTGGGGCGAGGCGGCCAGGCTGACCCTGCCGGCCGGCGAGGACCGCTTCACGGCCGGCGAGAAATGGCTGCGCGAGCTGTTTGACGACGCGGACGTGACCGATGAGGTAGCGCTGCCCGGCTCGGGACCGCTGGCGTTCGGCAGCTTCACCTTCGACCCCGTCTCCGATGGCTCGGTGCTGGTGGTCCCCCGCACGCTGCTCGCCCGGCGGGCGGGCCGGTCGTGGCTGACGACCATCGCGGGCGGCACGGACCGCAGGCAGGCCGGGCCATCGCCGGCCGGCCCAGCGTCGGTCGGCCCAGTGCCAGCCGGCCCGGTTCCCGGGACGACCCGGGCTCCTTCGACCATCCCGGCTCCCCTGACTGCCCCGGGCGCGGTGCGCTGGAACGACGGCAGCCTCACCGCTCCGCAGTGGGAGCACGCCGTGGCCGCGGCCGTTGCCCGGATCAGGGCCGGCGACCTGCGCAAGGTGGTGCTCGCGCGTGACCTGCACGCCGTCGCGTCGCAGCCGATCGACGTGCGGCTGCTGCTGGCCAGGCTGGCCGCCCGCTCCCCCGACAGCTACACCTTCGCCTGTGCTGGCCTCGTCGGCGCCACCCCTGAGCTGCTGGTCCGGCGCGAGAGCGCGGCGGTCAGCTCGCTGGTGCTGGCCGGCACGGTCGCCCGCGGCGGCACCCCGGCGAAGGACGCGGCGCTGAGCGCCAGGCTGCTGGCCTCGGCCAAGGATGCCGAGGAGCACCGGTACGCGGTGGACTCGGTCCGGGAGGTGCTCGGGCCGCTGTGCGATCACCTGGAGGTGGCGGCGGAGCCGTCGCTGCTCCGGCTGGCCGACGTCCAGCACCTGGCCACCCCGGTGCGGGGCACCCTGGTCGAGGACGCCTCGGCACTGGCGCTGGCGGCCTCGCTGCATCCCACGGCCGCGGTCTGCGGTACCCCGGCCGAGGCGGCGATGGACCTCATCCGGGAACTCGAGGGCATGGACAGGGGCCGCTACTCCGGTCCCGTCGGCTGGGTGGACGCCCGCGGGAACGGCGAGTGGGGAATCGCGCTGCGCTGCGGCGAGGTCGCGGGCCCGCGTGCCCGGCTCTTCGCGGGATGCGGCATAGTGGCTGATTCCGACCCATATGCAGAGCTGGCGGAAGCGCAGGCCAAGTTTCGCCCGATGCGGCTGGCGCTGGAGGGGTGAAAGACCATCATCGCCCGGATTTTCGCCACGGAGAGTAACGATGGCCGGTCGGATCGCTCCGGCAGGTGAACAGAAAAACGTCCTGTCTGACGCGCCTCACGGTTAAGAACTGGCGGCATTATCACAGCACGGTTGCGGTTCTGTAACCGCTTTCGATGGCTTCGTCCGGCTGGGTGGACAGGGCGTGCAAGCGTCGTGTAATTACTAAGAGTTACCGGTAACGTGCCTGAGCTTCGCGTCAGGCCAGAAGGAGCTTGCCACATGAAACCTGTACCCAAGCGGCTCGCCGCGCTGACCGTGGTGGCGCTGGCCGCCACCGGGCTGGCGGCCTGCGGGAAGTCCTCTAATTCGACGCCCACGGCGTCGAGTACCAGCAAGCCGGTTGTCGGCGGGACCCTGAACATCGTCGCCGCGAGCGGACAGGACCACTTTGACCCGGTCTCCGCGTACGGCACCTGGGACTACATGATCGAGCACGCCTACACGCGCCAGCTGGTGTCCTACCCCAGCGTGAACTACAACGCCCTCGGCGACGCGGCGTGGACGAAGGACACCACACCTACCGCTGACGCCGCGACCAACGTGCCGACCACGGCCAACGGCGGCATTACGGCCAGCGGCCTGACCTATACCTTCCACATCAAGCCCGGCGTGGAGTGGAACAACGGCCGCGCGGTCACCTCGCAGGACTTCGAGCGCGAGTACAAGGCGTTCGGCAACCCGGTGTCGCCGGTCGGGAACTCCGGCTACTTCCTCAGCACGATCGCCGGGATGAAGACGTACTTCGACGACGAGACCACGTTCTTCGCGAAGAAGTCGAACGCGCCCACCGCGGCCAACATCGCCAAGTACCAGAACACGCACACCATCTCGGGCATCTCCACGCCCGACTCCTCGACGCTCGTGTTCCACCTGACCCAGGCGGCGGGCGACTTCGTCGACATCCTGGCGATGCCGTTCAACTCCGCCCGGCCGGTCGAGTACGACAGCTACGTGCCGGATGGCACGCAGATGCGCGACAACATGATGTCGGACGGCCCGTACAACATCACGTCCTACACGCCCGGCAAGCAGGTCGTGCTGACGAAGAACCCGGACTGGAAGCAGTCGACGGACGCGCTGCGGCACCAGTACGTGAGCAAGGTCGTCATCACGATGGGGCAGACCAACGCCACGACCCAGGTCGATGAGCTGAAGGCCGGCTCCGAGGACCTGATGATGGACACGCCGTTCCCGCCCCAGCTGATCGCCGGCATGGAAGCCACGAAGAACCCGGACTTCAAGCTGTGGCCGTGGAGCAACACCAACCCGTACGTCGTGTTCAACCTGCAGAGCCCCGACGGCGGCGGCGCCATGAAGAACCTCAAGGCGCGGCAGGCGATGGAATACACGATTAACAAGTCGGCCGTCCAGAAGCTCTACGGCGGGCCGGACGTCGCCAAGGTCATCAACACGGCCATCCCGCCGGGCAACTCCGGCTACCAGCCGATCACGACCTACAACACCCCGGGCAACCAGGGTGACGGGGCCAAGTGCAAGACGCTGCTCAAGGCCGCCGGAGTCCCGAATGGCCTGACGCTGACCGACCTGTACATCAACGACAGCGTCAACACCGCGCTGTTCCAGTCGATCCAGGCCAGCTTCGCGAACTGCGGCATCAAGCTGCAGGGCAAGGCCGAGCCGATCTCGAGCTTCTTCGTGACCCTGGGCAACGCGCCGCAGAACGGCAAGGCCAACCAGTGGGACGTTGCCCAGCCCGCGTGGATCCCGGACTGGTTCGGCGACAACGGCCGGACTACGGTGCAGCCGTTCTTCCAGACCGACTGCGCGCTGAACACCATTAACTACGGCTGCTTCACCAACAGCACGGTGGACGCCGACATCACCAAGGCGCTGAAGGCTCCGAGCGAGTCGGCAGCGGCGCCGCTGTGGCACCAGGTCGACGCCATCGCGCAGCAGAACGCGGTGATGGTTCCGCTGATCGACCAGTTCAACCCGGTCCTCACCAGCAGCCGCGTCGCCAGCGCGGGTTCGCCGGTGGTGCTGTGGGCGCCGAACCTCGGTACCCCGGACATCACCAACGTTTACATCAAGAAGTAGCAGGAGTAGTAGCTGTCTAGCGCAGGGCCCGGCCGGGTACGCCCCATGGCATATCCGGCCGGGCCCTCGCACATGGGGCCACGAACGACTAAAGGGCCGGCAGGGGTAATGTCAGGGCACGCCCGCTCGCCAGGTGCGCACACAGGCCTATTCGGAGGCAAGCATTGAGCCTGCTCGAGGTGACCGACCTGCGGGTGAGCTTCTCCACCGCCGACGGCGCCGTGAAGGCGGTCCGCGGTGTCTCGTTCACCGTGGACACGGGCAAGACGCTCGGCATCGTCGGCGAGTCCGGCAGCGGCAAGACCGTGCTGACCCAGACCCTGCTCGGCCTGGCCCCGGGCGGCCAGGTGTCGGGACGCGCCATGTTCGCCGGCAAGGACCTGCTCACCCTGCGCCCCGAGCAGCTGCGCCAGGTCCGCGGCGCGGAGATCGCCGTCATCTTCCAGGATCCGCTGACCAGCCTGCACCCGCTCTACAAGGTGGGCTGGCAGATCTGCGAGATGATCCGCTCCCACGACAAGTCGGTGAGCAAGAAGCAGGCGACCGAGCGGGCGGTGGAACTGCTCGGCCGGGTGGGCATCCCGCAGCCGCGACAGCGGGTCAACGATTATCCGCACCAGTTCTCCGGCGGCATGCGGCAGCGCGCGATGATCGCGATGGCGCTGGCGCTGACACCTAAGCTCATCATCGCCGACGAGCCGACCACCGCGCTCGACGCCACGGTCCAGGCGCAGATCCTGGACCTGCTAATCCGGCTCCAGGAAGAGTCCGACACCGCGCTCATCATGATCACGCACGACCTCGGCGTCGTCGCCGATATCGCCGACGACGTCCTGGTGATGTACGCGGGCCGGGCGGCCGAGATGGCCGACAAGCACGACATCTTCTACCGGCCCCACCATCCCTACACCAAGGGCCTGCTGGAATCCATCCCCAACAGCTCGGCCGCGGGCGAGCGGCTCAAGCCCATCACCGGGCAGCCGCCCAGCCTGATCAACCTGCCGTCCGGCTGCGCGTTCCATCCCCGGTGCGCCTACGTGATGGATCGCTGCCTCACCGAGCAGCCGGACCTGATCGCCGTCGGCGCGACCGGCCAGCACCGGTCCGCCTGCTGGCTGCCCGTAGCGGCCGCCGGCATTGAGCAGGACGCCGAGGAAATCCGCAGGCGGGCGGTCGAGCAGGGCAGGCATGGTGCCGCGGCGAAGGTCGCCGAGGCCATCGCGGCGGCCCCCGAATCCGAGGGAAGCGTGATCGCATGAGTGAGACGCTGCCGCGCGACGCCGCGACGGCGGGGCCGGGCGGGACAGACGACGTGCTGGTCCGCGTGGACGACCTCGTCAAGTATTTCCCGGTGCGCGGCGGCGGGCTGATCAGCCGCACTGTCGCGCAGGTCCAGGCCGTCGACGGCGTCTCCCTGTCGATCGGCCGCGGTCAGACGGTCGGGCTGGTCGGCGAGACCGGCTGCGGCAAGTCCACCCTGGCCCGGTGCATCGCCGGGCTGATCCCGGTCACGTCGGGAACGGTGACGTTCGAGGGGCAGAACATCACCAACCTCTCCCGCCGGCACATGCAGCCGTACCGCCGGGAGATCCAGATGATCTTCCAGGACCCGTACGGGTCGCTGAACCCGCGCCGCCGGGTCGGGTCGATCATCGGCGACCCGTTCGCCGTGCACAAGACCGCCTCCGGAAGCGCGCGGAAGAAGGCCGTGCAGGAACTGATGGAGCGCGTGGGGCTTAACCCCGAGCACTTCAACAGGTACCCGGCCGAGTTCTCCGGCGGCCAGCGGCAGCGCATCGGCGTCGCCCGGGCGCTGGCGCTGCGGCCCAAGCTCATCATCTGCGACGAGCCGGTCTCCGCCCTGGACGTGTCCATCCAGGCCCAGGTGCTCAACCTCCTCGCCGACCTGCAGCAGGACTACGGGCTGTCCTACCTGTTCATCGCCCACGACCTAGAGGTCGTCCGGCACGTCAGCGACTCGGTGATCGTCATGTACCTGGGCCGGATCGCCGAGGCGGGCCCGAAGGACCCGGTCTACGACTCGCCGCGGCACCCCTATACCAACGCGCTGCTGTCCGCCGCCCCGGCCGCCGACCCCGACGCCGCGGCCAGCAGGCAGCGGATCATCCTGACCGGGGACGTGCCGTCGCCGATCAACCCCCCGTCCGGCTGCCGGTTCCACCCACGCTGCCCCAAGGCCCAGGAGCTCTGCGGGCAGCAGGATCCGCCGCTGGAGGTCAAGGCGGGCGATCCCAGCACGCACGTCACCGCCTGCCACTTCCCCGTCCAGGAGGGCGAGGTCCTCGCCCGCTCGGGCCGCGCCTCCGGAGGGCAGCCGCGATGAGCCTCAGCGAGATCGAGTTCCAGGCCAAGGCCGTCGAGGACGCGCCCGAGGAGGGCATCCAGGGCCGCAGCCAGTGGGCGCTCACCTGGCGCCGGCTGCGGCGCGACAAGATGGCCATCGCCTCGATGATCGTGATCGTGATCATCGCGGCGTGCGCGATCGCGGCCCCGGCCTTCGCGGCCCTGGCCGGCCACGCGCCCAACACCGTCTATCCCAACACGGGCCTGTCGGCCAGCGGCGGGCCAGTCCCGCCCGGCACCCACGGCTTCCTGCTCGGCACCGACGAGCTCGGCCGGGACCTCTTCGTCCGCGTCATCTACGGCGCGCGGGTATCACTGTTCGTGGGCCTCGTCACCACCCTGATCGCCACCGTGGCCGGCGTCTCGCTCGGCCTGATCACCGGCTACTTCGGCGGCTGGGTCGACGGGATCCTCGCCCGGTTCATCGACTCGGTGCTTGCTTTCCCCTACATCGTGCTGGCGCTCTCGCTGGCGGTGGTGTTCGGCCCCAGCCTGCCCATCGTCATCGGGGTCATCTCGTTCTTCACCTGGGCCGGCATCTCGCGCGTCGTCCGCGGCCAGGCGCTGTCCATCAAGGAGCGGGAGTACATCGAGGCCGCCCGGTCGCTCGGCGCCGGGCCCTGGCGGATCATGTTCATCGACATCCTGCCGAACCTGCTCGCGCCGGTGCTGGTCCTGGCCACGCTGTCCATCCCCGCCGCGATCACGTTCGAGGCGACCCTGGACTACCTCGGCCTGGGCGTGCCGCCGCCCACCGCCACGTGGGGCAACATCCTGGCCGGCGCGCAGTCGTACTACAGCGTCGCCTGGTGGTACCTGGTCTTCCCCGCGCTGGCCCTGGTCATCACGACCATCGCCTTCAACCTGCTCGGTGACGGCGTACGGGACGCGATGGACCCGCGCACGGAGCGGGTCTTCGCCGCCGGGCGCAAGAAGCGCAGGAAGCGCCGTACCGCCTCGCCGCCGCCCGCCCCGCAGCTCCCCGGCGCCCTGCCGCCGACCGCCTGAGGATGAGGACCTGAATCACGATGGCACTTGTACGCTTCCTGATCCGCAGGATCCTGTCCGGCATCGTCGTCCTGTGGGTCGTCAGCACCGCCGCGTTCTTCCTGTTCTTCGCCAGGAACACGGACATCGTCGCCCGTCAGCTCGCGGGCCGCGCCGCGACCACGGCGATCCTCCAGGAGGTCACCCGCAACCTCGGGCTTAACCAGCCGATCCTCACGCAGTACTGGCACTTCCTGGGCCGGACGGTCACCGGCAACCTGGGCCTGTCGTACTACAACGGCAGCGTCCCGGTGGCCTCCATCGTCGGCCGGGATCTGCCCAGGACCGCGTCCGTGCTGGTCGGCGGCGTGGTGCTCTGGCTGGTCGTGGGGCTTTCCGTCGGCATCCTCAGCGCGACCAGGGCCCGCAGCCTGTTCGACCGGCTGGCGACCGTCGGCGTGCTGGTCGGCCTGTCGATGCCGACCTTCGTGCTGGGCGAGATCCTGCTGCTCGCGATCTACCTGCCGCTCAACGAGAACGGCTACCACCTGGTCAATACCGGCTACGTCGGCCTCTCGTCGGGGATCATCCCGTGGGCGGAGGCGCTGATCCTGCCCTGGATCACCCTGGCCACGGTGCAGGCCGCCGTCTACACGCGGCTGTCGCGCGGATCCCTGCTCGACACGCTCGGCGAGGATTACATCCGGACCGCCCGGGCCAAGGGCCTGACCGAGCGGCGCGTCATCTACCGGCACGCGCTGCGGGGCGCGCTGACCCCCGTGGTGTCCCAGCTCGGCATCGACGTCGGCGTCCTGCTGGGCGGCGTCATCGTGGTGGAGCAGGTGTTCGGCGTCGGCGGCCTGGGCCAGGACGCGGTCAGCGCCATCAGCAACGGCGACCTGCCGGTGATCCTGGCCTTCGTCATGCTGGCGGCGGCCTTCGTGGTGATCGCCAACATCATCGTGGACGTGTTCTACGCGGTGCTCGACCCACGGGTCCGCATCTCCTGAGCGACCGCCGCGGCGGCGGCCCGGCCCAGGGAGCTGCGCAGGGCCGTGCCCGCCGCGCGGTCCGTGCGCACCTCGACCAGGCGCAGCCCGGTCTGCCCGGCGGCAGCCCGCGGCAGCTCGGCGGGGCGGCCGATCCTCGTGTAGGGCAGCCCGACCGCGGCGGCGAGCTGGCGCAGGCCCGTGCCGTGCGGCGTGCCGAACATTCGCTCAAACGGCGCGGGAAACGCGGCCTGCTCCAGCCCGGAGAAGATCCCGCCCCCGTCGTTGTTGACGACGATCAGGCACAGGTCCGGGCGCGGCTCGTCCGGGCCGAGCACCAGGCCCGCGGCGTCGTGCAGCAGCGCCAGGTCGCCCAGCAGGGCCACGGCGGGGCCACCGCCGGCGGCCTGGTGCGCCAGCGCCGCGCCGATCGCCGAGGACACCAGCCCGTCGATGCCGCTGGCCCCCCGGCTGGCCAGTACGCGCAGGCCCGGCCGCGGGGCCAGGTGCCGGTCCAGATCGCGGATCGGCAGGCTGGAGGCGGCCCACAGGAGGGCGCCACCGGGCAGCAGGGCGCCCAGGTCGCGGGCCAGCCGCGGCTCACTGAGAACGTCGCCCTCGTCCAGGAGCTCGTCGGCCGCCCGCCGGGCCGCCGCGCCGGCCGCGAGCCACCCGCGCAGCCAGCCGGAGGCACCAGGGCCGACAGGGTCAGCAGAACCAGCAGGATCAAAAGGGGTAACGGGGCCAGCGGGGCCGGCGACGTCCGCGGGGCCAGTGGGGCTGGCGGACAACCCGGTCAGCCGGATCGCGCCGGTCACGTCGGTGGCGCTGCGCGCCGGGTCGGCCCAGCGCCCGCTGCCCTGGGCGAGTACGACGTGCCGGACCGGCCGGCCGTCCCCCGGCGCCCGCAAGAACGCGAGCTGGCCGCGCGACAGTCCCGGCCGGCCGGCGGAGACGATCACGTCTGGCCGGTACGCGGCGGCAAAGTCAGCCGAGTCGAGCAGGTACTCGTAGGCGGGCACGGCGGTGCGGCCGCGCCGGGCGTTCGAGGACGGCTCGGCGAGTAGCGGCCAGCCCGCGGCCTCGGCGAGGTCGATCAGCGATCCCGGGTCGTAGCTGCCGTCCCCGCAGACCACGACGCCGCGCTCGGTCCACGGCAGCTCCACCACCCCCGCGGCGGCCGGCGGCGGCTCGGCGAACGCGGTCCAGGGGCCGCCGCCGGGCCGCCCGGCCAGGCTGTCGGGCCACCTGCCGCCCGGCGGCCGCGCGTCGTCCGCGGCGACCGGATCGACCGCGACCGGATCGGGCACGAGCGGCTCCCGGAACGGCAGGTTCAGGTGGACCGGGCCCGGCAGCCCGCCGGCGCCGCCCGAGGCCAGCGCCCAGGCGCGGCACGCCAGCGACCGCCAGTATCCCGCCTGGCCGGGCGCCGCCTCCGCGACGCCGACCTCGCAGAACCAGCGAACCGCTCCCCCATATAGCTTGACCTGGTCAATCGTCTGATTCGCGCCAGTCCCGCGCAGCTCGGGCGGCCGGTCCGCGGTAAGCACGATCAGCGGCACGCCCGACTCGTCCGCCTCGATAACCGCGGCATGAAAATGCGCGGCGGCCGTGCCCGAGGTGCAGACGACCGCGACCGGCCTGCCGCTGGACTTGGCCAGGCCCAGGGCGAGGAAAGCCGCCGACCGCTCGTCGATCCGCACATGCAGCCGGAGAGAGCTGCCAGGGCGCGCACCGGCGGCGCTGGCGTCAAACAGGGCCAAGGCCAGGGCCGCGCTCCGGGATCCGGGCGCGACCACTACCTCGCGCAGGCCACACCGGACCAGCTCGTCGGTGAGGACGGTGGCCAGCGCGGTGGACGGGTTCATCCTGGCAGCCCGAGCACGGCCGCCGCAGCCGCCATCCTGGCCTGCCACGGGGCCGGGTCGATCTCCCACCGGGACAACTGCGCCAGATCCACGTCCGCGCGCCGGACCGGCAGCTCGCCGCCGCGCTCCGCCAGCGGCTCGGCGGTCACGTCGCCGGTGAGCAGCGACATCGTGGCCAGCCCGCAGGCGTAGTCCAGCTCCGGCAGCGCGGCGGCCAGCGCCACCCCGGCGGCCAGGCCGACCGAGGACTCCACGGCGCTCGACACGACCGCCGGCAGCCCGCAGGCCGCCGCGATCTCCAGGGCCGCCCGCACCCCGCCGAGCGGCTGCGCCTTGATGACCACGATGTCGGCCGCGCCCGCGACCCGGACGGCGAGCGGGTCCGCCGCGCGGCGGATCGACTCGTCGGCGGCGACCGGCACGGCGACCCGGCGGCGCAGCGCGGCCAGCTCGTCCAGGGTCGCGCAGGGCTGCTCGGCGTACTCCAGCCCGAACGGGGCCAGCGCGCGCAGCATCCGGGTGGCCTGCTCGACATCCCAGGCCGCGTTGGCGTCAATCCGCAGCTTCCCAGCTGGTCCGAGCGCGTCGCGCACGGCCGCCACCCTGGCCACGTCCGCCGACTCCGGCTGCCCCGGCTCGGCCACCTTCACCTTCGCCGTCCGGCAGCCCGACCCCGACACGATCGCGCGGGCCTGCTCCGGGCCGACCGCCGGCACCGTCACGTTGACCGGCACCCGATCCCGTACCGGCGCCGGCCAGCCGACCAGGGCCGCCTCCAGGGCACACAGCAGCCAGCGCGCGCATTCGCCCGGCCCGTATTCCGCGAACGGCGAGAACTCGCCCCACCCCGCCGGTCCCGCCAGCAGCGCGCCCTCGCGCACCGTGATGCCGCGAAAGCGCGTCCCCATCGGGATCGCGAACGCGCGCGCGGACCCGAGCAT
>Ga0209839_10000324_pt1 | contig 24839 bp, 21 predicted proteins | sample OrgsoiDNA2013050_FD_185800 | JGI IMG/M metagenome (GOLD analysis project Ga0209839, IMG submission 185800) | Permafrost soil microbial communities from the Arctic, to analyse light accelerated degradation of dissolved organic matter (DOM) -... | ecosystem: Environmental > Terrestrial > Soil >... | reverse complement strand
GATCGAGCATCAGGCTGCGCGCCAGATGCAAGGCCTTCGTTTCACAGGCGGAGCGGATCTTTGGATCTTCGATCGATTCAAGATCCTCGACATGCGCGAGGCCGAGAATGCGGCGCACCATCTTGGCGCCGGCAAAGCCGACGCTGTCCGCGAAGATCCGCGCCATGGTGGCCCGCCGGTGTGCCTCGAGCGCCGCAGCACCAGCCGGATCGGTAAAGAGTTCAGCGACAAATGCATCGCCGGTCGCGGAGCTGCGCCAGAGCGCGAGAAACTTGGTTTCGAACCCGGTCCAGACCGCCTCGATGGTGTCGAGCAGCCAATGGCGGTAGGCGGCAATCGCGTCGGGCTCGCCGGGGTGACCGTTCTGCGCGAGATAGCTGAGCATGAGATTGGCGAGAAGCGCGCCGACATCGAAACCGATCGGGCCGAAGAATGCGAATTCAGGGTCGATGACGCGAGTGTCGGTCTCGGTCACCATCACCGAACCGGTATGGAGATCGCCGTGCAGCAGCGCTTCGCCACGAGTCAGGAACGCCCATTTGAGCTCCTGCACCGCGACCTTCAGTGGGGCATCGGCGCGAAACGCCGCCGCGAGCCCATCAAGCTCGGGCGAGGTCCAGCGGTTCAGGGCGGCTACTCGATAGGGGTCCGTGAAGATCAGGTCTTCGCTGATTTTGCACAAGGCGGTGTTCTGGCAAAACAGAGATTGCGCCGCCTTCTTGGTGTCGGCGGGCATGGCGAGATCGGACGTGCGGAACAGCGTTTCGGCCATGAAGGTCGACAGATGATCCGAAAGCCGCGGATATTTCACCCGCCGTATCAGGCCTTTGCGCAAGATGATGTGCGGCGAAAGATAGGCCATGACGATGGCCGCCTGCTCGGGCTCGAAGTGGTACACCTGCGGAACGTGCATCGGCGCATAGGCTGCCTGGATCTTCAGCGCCTCCCGCTCGAAATGCGCGCGATCGAGTGGCAGCGGCCAGCTCTCGCCCACCAGGCGCACATAAGGCAGCGCCTGCTTGACGACCACGCCGGCCGCGCCGGAAGTGACGATGAAGACGAGGTTGAGATTGCCGTCGCCGACCTCGCGGACCTTCCAATCGGCTGGATCGCCTTTCAGGAGGTCACGGCATGTCGGAACTCTGGCGACGAGGGCGCGCAGACTGGCCTCGTTGAGCGGCGCATAGCCCGCGCCGCCGACGAAGCGGCCAACCGTCGGCAGATCCACCATCATTGTGCTCCCCGTTTCGATGCAGCTATCGCGCGCGGCACATCGCCGACGCCGTCAAGGTCCGGCGCCTGGCCATAGCCCATTCGTTTCATCTGCTCATGCACCTGCGCCATCTCCGCCTCGCTGAGGCGCGGCGGCTCGCCGATCGCGAGCGCATGCACATACATCTTGGCCAGGGTCTCCACCTCGACTGCGAGCCAAAGCGCCTTTTCAAAGGTCTGGGCGGTCACGATCAAGCCGTGATGGCCGAGCAGGCAGGCATTGCGGCCTTCAAGCGCGGTGACGGCATAATCCGATAGCGCCTGTGTGCCGAAACAGGCATAGGGCGAACAGCGGATATCGTTGCCACCGGCGACCGCGACCATGTAGTGGAAGCAGGGAATGCCGCGCTCGTGCACGGCGAGGATTGTAGAGAAGGTGGAATGGGTGTGAAGCACGACATTCACATCGTCTCGCGCCTTGAGAATATCGCGATGAAAGCGCCATTCGGATGAAGGGCGATGGTTGCCGGCGTAATTCGCGGCAAAATCCATCGCAACGACATCGTCGGCCCGCATCCGCTCGTAGGGCAGGCTCGTCGGCGTGATCAGCATGCCACCGGGAATCCGGTGCGAGAGATTGCCCGACGTTCCCTGGTTGAGGCCGTTTCGGTTCATCTCCTGGCAGGTGTCGACGATGCCCTGGCGAAGATCGGCATGGTTGAGGTCTGTCATGGTACTTGCTCCGAAAAGGCGATCCAGGATCGATAGGCGGCGGAAAGACCGGGGCGATCGAGTCCAGCTTCGCCGAGCGGGGTGACAGCTTCAAGCACCACGCTCGAAACCGGAAGCCTGCGCGCAAATCTCCGCCAGAGCAACGCCGCGCCGAGCGCCGTTCCGTCGCGAGATTGGCTCACCGAAATCTCCTGCGATGGCCGCAAGGCGGCAAGAGCGCGCGCGAAGGGCAGGTTGGCGGCAAAGCCGCCATCGATGATGATGCGTTTCGAACTGCCAAGCGCATCAAGACACCGGTTTGCGCTGAATGCCGCGTAGAGCACCGCCAGCCCCTGCCATTCCGCGGGCGTTTCGGGCGCTGGACCGATGATCCGGCCGCGATGAGCGGCACCGGGGAACAGCCCATCATCGCCGACGAAGGAGGGCAGCGCCAGGGTCCGCCGCGCGACGAGTTTCGGCAACGCGGCAAGGACAGCGGCGTCGGCAGCACTTTTTTCCTTGCGGATCAGGTCGTATTCGCGGCCGGTCATGGTCAGTGTGGAAGGCACATTCTCACCATCGACATCGATATTTAGCACCATCGCGCTGTTGGCGTCGAGCTTGTCCGGATCGAGGTCGCGCTGAAAGCCGATCATCCAGGTCCCGGTCGACAGGATCGAGGCGTCGGCCATGCCGGCGGCCTTGTAACGGAACAGGTTCGCATTGGAATCATGCACGCCACACAGGATTTCGGTCGATCGCGCAAGGCCGGTGCGTTTGGCCACGGCTGCCGAAACCGTCCCCAGCACAGCGCCGGCGGGTGCACGTGGCGGCAGAAGATGGGCCCAGCCGCGCTCACGCATGACCGACGAAGGCTGATGGCGGACCAGGTCCCAGATATGGCCCTGGGCTGCAAGCTGCGAGATTTCACTGGCCGCACGACCGCCGAGCCGCAGGGCGAAAAACTGCGCGGTGGTCAGATAGGTCTTGGCGCGGGCAAATTCGGCGGGAAACGCGCACTCCTGCCAGAGCAGCTGCTTGGCGAGCCGCATGGCGCCGGCGCCGATCCCGCAAAACACTTCGCGATACGCGGGCGCGATCCGCCGGTAGGCTTCGTCGATCGCAGGCGGAGAGACCGCATCATAGTCCATCATCGGCAGGACCGGCCTGTCCCCATCGACGAGAACGGCGCCGCAGCCATGCGCCGTCGCGATCACCGCGCCGATCGCATGGCGTTGCGACACCTTGGCGAGCGCATCGAGGAACCACGTCTCCAGCCCGGCAAGATCATGCGAAAGGTAAGGGTCTGAAGCGTTTGCGGTGTTCGGAATCGAAAGCGTTTCGAGCGGCCAGCCATCGTCGCTCGCCACCAGCAGTTTCAGATTGGTCTTGCCAATGTCGAGAACGGCAATCGGAGCAGCTTCTGTCGACCGCGTCATCGCCGCTCACCGCTCCGCTCTGCCGCGCAGATGAGGCACGGCGGCGACGGCAATCAGGATTCCACCCCAGATCGCCAGCGTGAGGAACTGGCTGAGATTGAGCAGGTTGAATGCCGACGAGATCACCTGCAGGATGATCAGCGCCAGCATGAGGCCGCCGACTTTGCCGAAGCCGCCAAAGGGATCGACGCCGCCGAGAACCGCGGCGAGGATGGTGACGAGCAGATAGCTCTCGCCATAGGCCGCGTTGGCCGAATTGAACCGTGCCAGCATGACCACGGCGGCGACACCGGCGAGCAGGCTCGAAAGGACATAGAGCTTGAGCAGGATGGCGCGGGTGTCTATGCCGGAGTAGCGCGTTGCCTTCTCGTTCGAACCGATCATGTAAACTTTGGCGCCAAACGGCGTCGCATTGAGCATGATCGCCACCGGCAAAGCACAAAGCGCAAGCACGATCAGCGCAAACGGCACGCCGAACACCGTTCCATTGCCGATAAACACAATGGGTTCCGGAAAGCCGGAAATGACATTGCCATGGGTCAGGCCGATCGCGAGGCCCTTGCAGAGCGTCATGGTACCGAGCGTTGCCAGGATCGGCGAAACGCCGAGATAGGCGATGACGAATCCATTGACGAGGCCGACCAAGGCCGCAACGGCAAACCCCGCGGCGATCGCCAGTACCTGCACGCCGACCCAGGTGATGCCTTCGCTGCCGGGGATATAGCGCGTCAGCACGAAGGCGATGGTCAGTCCGGCCAGGTTGGCGGTGGCGATGATCGAAAGGTTGAGCCCGCCGGACAATAGCGCCAGCATCATCGCAAGCGAGAGGATGCCGAGCTCCGGCATCTGGAATGCCATGGATTGCAGCGTGTTGACGGAGAAGAACCGATCGCCGATGGCAATCGCGAACACCGCCCAGAGCGCGAACAGCAACAGGGCGAGCGTGGCGATCGTTCCGCTGCCGGCCAGACGGGCCATGCGCCCGCGAAGGGTCATGACGGGCGCCTCGCTCATGGGCGCGCCCTCCGGGTCCGCCGCTCGCGCTGCGACCAGGCCGTCGCTGAAACCGAGATCAGAATGACCAGCCCGACAAAAAACGGCGACCAGTAGGAAGAAACGCCCAGCAGGATGAGTCCATTTTGCAAGATGGCGAGCAATGCAAGGCCCAGAAACGTGCCGAGGACGGTGCCGACGCCGCCCATCAGGCTGGCGCCGCCGAGCACAACGGCCGCGACCACGTCAAGCTCCTTGCCCACCAGCACCGTCGGCGCTACGGACTGCGCGAGCTGCGCCTGCACCAGCGAGGCTATGCCCGCCATGACGCCCATGTAGCAATAGACCAGCATGTTGAGGCCGAAAATGTGGAAACCGAGCCGCCGCGCCGCATCGGCATTGCCGCCCATGGCGTAGATCTGCCGGCCGATATTGGTGCGGTTGAGCAGCAGCCAGGTGACGAGAAAGCAGACGGCGAGCGCGAGTATCTGCAGGTTGACGCCGTAGGAGGTATCCTTTCCCCATTCGAACTCGAACCAGAATATCCCGGTCGCGAACCAGTCGGGCAACGAATAGATGTATTTGCCGCCGGTGAAGAAAATCAGCAGCCCATAGAATACGTTCAGCGTTGCGACCGAGACGATGATCGATGGAATTCGAAGTTTCTGGATCAGAATCGCATTGACGGCGCCAAGCGCACCGCCAATCCCGATCGCAATGGCGAAGACGCCGGCCCAGTTCGCGCCATAGGCGTTCGCCACCGCAAGCGCCACATATTGCGCCACCGATGCGGTTGCCGTGAAGGAGATATCGATGCCGCCGGCGATCAACACCACGAGCAGCCCGAGCGCGAGAATGCCCACGAACGCATAGGACGTCAGCAGGTCAAAAAGGTTCTGCACCGTCAGGAACTGGGAACTCGCCAGGCCCAGGCTGGCGCAAAGTACAAGGATGACGATCAACAACCAGAATTCGTGGCTGCGCCGAAACCTGCTGAATGAAGCAACGAGCTTTTCAGGCATTGACTGCCTGTCGAAGCGCGTCTTCGGACGTGTGTTCGGCCGGCACGTCGGTTGTCACACGGCCCTCGCGCATCACCAACACGCGATGGCAATGATAGAGCACCTCGTGGATTTCATCTGATATCATCAGCACCGCGACGCCCTCGCGGGCCAGCCGCTGGATGATCTCGTAGATCCCGTCCTTTGCGCTGATATCGACCCCGACCGTCGGGCCGTCGAGGATCAGCACACGCGGGTTTGTCGCCATCCATTTGGCGAGCACGACCCGCTGCTGGTTGCCGCCGGAGAGTGTCTTCACCGGGTTTTCGGGGTTCGAGACCTTGATCGCGAGTTCGGCGACCCATCGCGCAACGTGGGTTTGCCGCGCGCGCGCGCCGATCAGACCGAATGCGTCGGCGAGGCGTTCCAGCATCGTCAGCGTGATGTTCGCCGTGACCGACTGATCCAGGATGAGACCAAGCGTCAACCTGTCCTCGGAAACATAGGCGATGCCGAGATCCATCGCGTCCGCGTTGGTGTTCAGCGCGATCTGGCGGCCTTGAAGCGCGATCGTGCCTCGATCGGGCGGGTTCATGCCGAACAGCGACAGTGCGAGCTCGGTGCGGCCCGAACCCAGCAATCCCGTGAGGCCCACGATCTCCCCGGCGCGCAATTGAAAGCTCACATCGTGATAGTCGCCATCTCGGCAAAGGCCTTCGACTTCGAGCACGACCGGGCCTGCGGCAACGCCGCGCGCCTGCACTTGATACTCGAAAGCCTTTCCCGTCATCAGATGGCTGAGTTTGCGGTCGTCGATCGTCGCCGCGGCGAAGGTGCCGACTTTCATGCCGTCCCGCAGCACCGTCACGCGCTCGGCGATCTCCAGCACTTCGTCGAGCCGATGGCTTACGAATACGATGCAGATACCGGTGCGTTTCAGCTCGCTGACGAGCTTCATCAGGGCATCGACCTCATGGCGTGTCAGCGATGCGGTCGGCTCATCCATGATGAGGAGCTTGGCGTCCGCCGCCAGCGCACGGCAGATCGCGACCAGCTGGCGTCCGGCAATGCTGAGATCGGAGACTTTGGCTTCCGGATCGAGTTCGACGCCGACCTTCGCCATCGCGGCCAAGGCGGTCGCGCGCAGCGCGGGCCAGTCAACCCTGCGCAAGCCGCCGAGATGATGCGCCATCGCGATGTTCTCGGCGACATTGAGGTTGGGAAACAGCGAAAGATCCTGATAAATGACCTGAATACCGCAATGCGTGGAGCGGACCGGGTTGAGTTTTGGATATTCTTGGCCGGAAATGGTGATCCGACCGCCGCGTTCCGGCGCCTCGACGCCGGAAATGATTTTAATGAGGGTCGACTTGCCGGAACCGTTTTCGCCGACGAGACAATGTACCTCGCCGACCTCGAGCGTCAGATCGACATCGCGAAGCGCGTGCACGCCGCCGAAGCGCTTCGAAATGCCGGACATCTCCAGGAAAGTCGCCAAGGGTTCGTCCTGCGGGTTCGTCCGCCAAGCAATCGCCTCGCTCCGCGTCGCATTCCCGACCGGAAAAAATCAGGAATGCGATCTGACGAGGCGGCTTGGGCTGGTGTGTTGCTAGAGCCCCGCGGAAATCAGCCCGTCGATGGTTTCCTTGTTGATCCGCATGATCTTGTCGACCTTGATCTGCTTGCCGGCGACATCGACCGCCGCCTTGCCAAGGCCTGGGACCTCGACGCCATCCGTGATCGACTTGCCGTCGAGCACGAGTTTGGCGACCGCGACCATCGCGTAACCTGCATCGGTTGGATTCCACAGGAAGCCCTCGCGGATGATGTCGTCCGCGATCAGCGATTTCGCCTGGCTCGGCAGCACGGTGCCCACTATGGCAATCTTCTTGGCGAGGCGTTGCTGACGCACCGCGTTGCCGGCGCCGATCGGCCCGTTCGAGCCGAAGCCGAGAATGCCGCGCAGGTTAGGATAGGCCTTGATCACGTCCAGCGTCGTGCGCTGGCTGGTGTCGATCTCGTCGGCGCCGGGGAAACGGTCGGCGACGAGCTTCATGTTCGGGAACTTCTTCTGCTGATAGGCAATCGCGGCGTCGGCCCACTTGTTGTGAAGCGGCGTCGTCAACGTTCCGACATAGACCACATATTCGCCTTCGCCACCGAGGTCCTTGGCGAGGCGCTCCATCTGCACTTCACCGAAGCGAACGGAATCGATCAGTTCGACGTTCCAGTCACGACCTTCCTGTTCCGGACCTTCATGGGTGATGACCTTGATGCCGGCCGCCTGGGCGCGCTTGAGCACCGGCTCGCACACCTTGACGTCGAGCGGTACCAGGCCGATCACGTTGACCTTCTTGGCGATCAGGTCTTCAAGCAACTTGACCTGTTGCGCCGGATCGACGTTCGCCGGGCCAACCATGGTGGCATTGATGTCGAAATCCTTCGCGCCTTTCAGGATCCCTTTTTCAACGGCGTTGAACCAGGGAATGCCCGCGATCTTCACGACCGTAACCATCTCCTTCTGAGCTTCTGCGAAGGCGAAGCGAGGTAAACCGGCACCGGCCATCGCTGCCGCACCACCAATCAATTTGAGTGTCTGGCGTCTGTCCATCGTTCCCTCCCAGGAAACTATTTTCGCTGCCGCTCCCTTGACCCGGCACATGCCGGGCGGGAGCAGTCGGCTTCATTCTTGTTTTTCGGCAGAAACTTCCGCGCTTCCGGCCGCAGAACCTTGTTGAGGGATTAGAGACCTACGCTCCAGAAGGTGTCAAGACCGCGCATGTTCCGGCGGTGCCGCCCGCACCGGCCGTGGTGTTTGTTGATCGTCAGGAATTGCGAAGGTGACGATGAACTTCGACTTGGCGCGCGAGATGTCGGGAAAATCGATTGCCCGCGCGATTGCCGGTGATGATGCCGCGGTGAGACCTCGATCGTTTCGACGGGACGGCGCGATGTTGCCTGCGCGCTCATTGCAGAAAGGAGCGCGGCTGCCGGGGAGGGACGCGACCTTTGCTCAACGGCGTCGGCGATCGCGTCAATACGCTACGCGCTCGATCGGCATCGCTTCGCGAGCCGCATGGTTCCGCAAAGCCGGCAAGCCAGCCGTCGACATTGCGAGGCAGTTTGTGGCCGGCCCGGCGTTTGCCGACGTCCTAGCCCGGTTCGTTCGGAATCCCTTCCAAAGCTACCCATTCGGCCCGCGCTCATTTAATTCCATTTTGAGCCATTTGACTGGGTGGTTGCCCAGATGGTGGGCGTATGCTCTGATCGGGGGTACGGAAACACGCGATGCCGAAGCCCGACCTCATCATTTTTGACTGCGACGGCGTGCTTGTCGATAGCGAGGTGCTGAGCTGTCGCTGCCTCTCGGAAGTTCTGGCGGGATACGGCATCGCGCTTGGTCTGGATCAGGCGCTTGATCTGTTTCTTGGACGGAGCACGGTTGCGGTGCTGGAATATTACGAAGGACAGTTGATCCCGGAGAAGTTCTCCGCCGAACTGACGGCAAGGGTGCGTGAGGCATTTCTCGCCGCACTTTGCCCGATCGAGGGCGTGAGCTCCGTGCTGGCGGGCTTGCAGATTCCGCATTGCGTCGCCTCATCCAGCGATTTCGATCGGGTATCCCTCTCGCTCTCCCTGACCGGCCTTGCGCCGTATTTTGACGGTCAGCTCTTTACCTCGCAGATGGTGGAAAGGGGCAAGCCTGCGCCTGATCTGTTCCTTTACGCGGCCGAACGGATGCGGGCAGATCCGAGCCGCACGCTCGTGATCGAAGACAGCATGAGCGGCGTAACGGCGGGCAAGGCCGCCGGCATGACCGTGTGGGGATTTGTCGGAGGCACCCACTATCAATCGCGTGACGGTAAAGCGATCCTCTCCGATGCGGGAGCTGATCGTGTTTTCGAGCGAATGGCGGATTTCTGGCGCGTGGATCGGTAGGGTTCGATGGCAGCATCCGATAACGAGAAATCGCGTCTGGATGAAGCCGCCCGTGCCGGCTGGCTCTACTTCATTGCCGGTCACACCCAGGACGAAATCGCCAAAATGCTCCAGGTCTCGCGCGCCTCGGCCCAGCGCCTGGTCTCGCTGTGCCTCGCCGAACGCCTGATCACCTTTCGGCTGGAACACCCGATCGCGGCGTGCATGGAGTTAGCCGCGCGCCTGAAGGACTTGTTTCATCTCGTCTACTGTGAAGTGGTGCCCACCGATCCCGCCGCGCCCCTTGCGGTTGCCGGGATTGCCGAGCGCGCCGCCAACGTCCTGGAATCGACGTTGCGTACCGAGAAGCCCACGATCGTGGCGCTGGGTACGGGCAGGGCGGTGCGTGCGGCGGTCGAGCGCGTTTCGCCGACCGACTGTCCCAATCACCAGATCGTCTCGCTGGTCGGAAATATCTCGGCCGACGGTTCGGCGAGCTTCTTCGATACGGTGGGGCGGCTCGCCGATCGAACCAAGGCGCGCCACTATCCGATGCCGCTGCCGTTTCTGATGTCGTCCGCGGGCGAGCGCGACCAGATGCTGCGGATCGATCCGATCGCCAAAGTGAGGGCGGTCGCTGCCAAGGCCGACTTGCGGCTTGTCGGCATCGGCCAGATGGACCAGAGCGCGCAAGTCCATGTTGACGGCTTCGTCAGCCGCGAGGAATTGTTTGAAATGATGCGGCTCGGCGCCGCTGGCGAACTGACCGGTTGGGCGTTCGATGCCCAGGGATGCATTATCGACGGAGGGACAAACCGCCGTCTCACCAGCATTCCCCCGCAGGTCCCTGCCGAGGCCCTGACCATTGGAGCGGCCGTCGGTCCGGCCAAGGTCTCGGCGATCGGGGCGGCGTTGAAGGGACGCCTGATCAACGGGTTGATTACGGACGAACTCACGGCAAGCGCCATCCTGAAGCCGTAGCGAAATCAACCTATTGGGCGCCGTCAGCCGAGGAAACCGGGGCCGACGTCGAGCGGCGGGACCGGTTTTTCGGTCCGGCTCGCCGGCCGCAACGCCCGGTGCAGGCTTTCGATCTTATCTTGACAACGTTGCAGCCCGATGTGAACATAATTGCAATGCGTGGGCATATGCTCAAACGCAAAAATAGGGAGGTTACCGTGAAACACGTCCTCGGCGCCCTGCTGGGCGCGGCTACCCTGTTGGGCTCGGCCCCCTCGATTGCACAGACAACGCTGACGATCGCCACCGTGAACAACGGCGACATGATCCGCATGCAGGCGTTGACGAGCGAGTTCACCGCCAAGAATCCCGACGTGACGGTGAAGTGGGTGACGCTCGAAGAGAACGTCCTGCGCCAGCGCGTCACCACCGATATCGCGACCAAGGGCGGTCAGTTCGATGTGCTCACCATCGGCACCTACGAGGTCCCGATCTGGGCCAAGAAGAACTGGCTCATTCCGCTCGACAATCTCGGGGCCGATTACGACGCCAAGGATCTTCTTCCCAAGATCAGCGATGCCGTGTCGGTGTCGGGCAAGCTGTATGCCGCGCCATTCTATGGCGAGAGTTCGATGGTGATGTACCGCACCGACCTGTTCCAGAAGGCCGGCTTGACGATGCCGGAAAAACCGACCTGGGATTTTGTGATCGATGCGGCGAAGAAGCTCACCGACAAGACCGCCAGCGTGTACGGCATCTGTCTGAGGGGCAAGGCGGGCTGGGGCGAAAACATGGCGTTCCTGACCGCGATGTCCAATTCGTTCGGCGCGCGCTGGTTCGACGAGAAATGGCAACCGCAGTTCGACAAGCCGGAATGGAAGAAGACCCTGTCGACCTACGTCGATCTGATGAAGGCTGCGGGTCCTCCCGGCGCAAGCTCGAACGGTTTCAATGAAAATCTGGCGCTGTTCAATGCCGGCAAGTGCGCGATGTGGATCGACGCCACGGTCGCGGCCTCCTTCGTGACCAATCCGAAGGAATCGCAGGTTGCCGACAAGGTCGGCTTTGCTCTCGCTCCGAATGCGGGGCTCGGAAAGAACGCCAACTGGCTCTGGGCGTGGAGCCTCGCCATCCCGGCGGGATCGAAAAAGGTCGAAGCCGCGGCGAAGTTCATCGCCTGGGCCACCAGCAAGGACTACATCAAGCTCGTCGCCTCGAAGGAGGGATGGGCCAATGTGCCGCCCGGCACGCGAACCTCGCTCTATCAAAACCCTGAATATTTGAAGGTCGCTCCGTTCGCGAAGCTGACGCTTGCTTCGATCGACGCGGCCGATCCGAACAAGCCGACCGTGCAGCCCGTGCCATATGTCGGGGTGCAATACGCGGCAATTCCCGAATTCCAGGGCATCGGCACCACAGTCGGCCAGCAGTTCTCGGCTGCACTATCAGGCTCATCGACCGTCGATGCGGCGCTCGCCGCCGCGCAATCGTCGACCGAACGCGAAATGAAACGCGCCGGCTACATCAAGTAGGCCAAAACGCGTCGAGTGCCGCGGCGGTCTTCTCCCGACGTGCCGCAAACTGGCTGCCGTCCACCCCAATATTGGCCGGACGGCAGCCTCATCGAGTTTCCCACATAGCAGGAGGCGGCGATGGCAACTCAGCAAACACAGGTGCTCGGAAGGGCGCTGCTGACTCCGGCCGTCGCGTTGCTGTTCATCTGGATGATCGTCCCGCTGGCGATGACGATCTATTTTTCGACGCTGCACTACAGCCTGCTGGATCCGGGCACGGAAAGCTTCGTCGGCCTGGAGAATTATCGATATTTTCTGACCGATCCCGCCTTTCTGACATCGCTGCGGAACACTCTGGTGCTGGTCGGTTCGGTGCTCGCCATCACGATCCTTCTCGGCACCCCGCTGGCGCTGCTGATCGACCAGCCGGTGATCGGGCGCAGCGTCGTCCGATTGATGGTGATCGCGCCGTTCTTCGTGATGCCGACCGTCAGCGCGCTGGTCTGGAAAAACCTGCTGATGCATCCGGTCTCCGGACTGTTCGCCTGGGGCGCGACGCTGATCGGCGCGACGCCAATCGATTGGTTCACCGACGCGCCCTTGCTCGCGGTGATCCTGATCGTCTCCTGGCAATGGCTGCCGTTTGCGACCCTCATCCTGCTCACCGCGCTGCAGTCCCAGGACGAAGAGCAGAAGGAAGCGGCCGAGATGGACGGTGCGAGCGCGTTTTCGACGTTCCTCTATCTCACGCTGCCGCACCTCGCGCGACCCATTACGGTCGTCATCCTGATTGAAACGATATTCCTGCTGAGCGTATTTGCCGAGATATTCGTGACGACCGGTGGCGGCCCGGGCTTGCAAACGACCAATATCGCATTCCTGATCTACTCGCAGGCGCTGATCCAGTTCGACGTCGGAAACGCCTCCGCCGGCGGATTGGTTGCGGTCGTGATCGCCAATATCGTGGCCTTCTTCCTGGTGCGGATCATCGGACGGAACCTGGAGGCGTAAGCGATGGCACGCAAGGTAACTTCAAGACGTGTGTGGGTGTCCACCACGGCCGCTTGGTTCTTCGGATTTTTGATTTTCCTGCCGATCCTGTGGATGTTCCTGACAGGCTTCAAGACCGAGCTCGATGCGTTCGCCATGCCGCCTGTGTTTCTGTTTTTCCATTGGACGACGGAGAATTACGCCACGGTGCAGGGCCGCAGCGACTACCTTCATCATGCGCTTAATTCCATCCTCATCGCCGGCGGATCGACGCTGATCGCCATGCTGATCGCGGTGCCGGCGGCCTGGTCGATGGCGTTTGCGCCTACAAAGCGCACCAAGGACGTTCTGCTGTGGATGCTCTCGACCAAGATGATGCCGCCTGTCGGCGTGCTGGTTCCGATCTATCTGATCTACCGCGATTTTGGGATGCTCGATACGCGCGCCGGTCTCGTCATGATCCTGTGCCTCGGCAACCTGCCGATTGTCATCTGGATGCTGTTCACCTATTTCAAGGAAATCCCGAAGGACATCCTCGAAGCGGCGCGGATGGACGGGGCGACCATCGGACGCGAACTCATTTACGTGCTGGCGCCGATGGCTATTCCCGGACTCGCCTCGACGCTTCTTCTCAACTTCATACTGGCGTGGAACGAAGCGTTCTGGACGCTTAACCTCTCGACGTCGGACGCAGCGCCGCTCACGGTGTTCATCGCGTCCTATTCAAGTCCGGAAGGCCTGTTCTGGGCAAAGCTGTCGGCGGCCTCGACGCTCGCTATCGCGCCCATCATCGTTCTCGGATGGTTCACCCAGCGCCAGCTTGTCCGCGGCCTGACGTTCGGCGCCGTCAAATAGATCAGCGAAAGGGCTAGACATCATGGGCCAGATTACGCTCCAGGGAGTCCGCAAATCGTTCGGGCCGGTCAACATCATCAAGGATGCAAATCTGGATATTGAGGACGGGTCCTTCGTGGTTTTCGTCGGACCGTCCGGTTGCGGCAAGACCACGCTGTTGCGTTTGATTGCCGGGCTCGAAGACGTCACCGGCGGACAGATCTTGATCGACGGCCGCAATGTGGTGGACGTGCCGCCGGCGAAGCGCGGCCTGTCGATGGTGTTCCAGTCCTATGCGCTCTATCCGCATATGAGCGTTCGCGGCAACATCGCGTTCGGCCTGAAGATGGCAGGCCTGCCGCGCCAGGAGATCGACCGCAAGGTGGAGTCCGCGGCCGCTACGCTTAATCTCACGCCCTATCTGGACCGCAAACCGCGCGACCTCTCCGGCGGGCAGCGTCAGCGCGTCGCGATCGGACGCGCTATCGTGCGCGAGCCGAAGGCGTTTCTGTTCGATGAGCCTTTGTCGAATCTCGACGCCGCGCTCCGCGTCCAGATGCGCCTGGAAGTCACCAAGCTGCAAAAGCAGCTCGGAACCACCGCCGTCTATGTCACGCACGATCAGGTCGAGGCCATGACGATGGCCGACAAGATCGTCGTGCTCAATGCGGGCCGCATCGAACAGTACGGCTCGCCGCTCGAATTATACGAGCGGCCGGCAAACCTGTTCGTTGCCGGTTTCATCGGATCGCCCAAGATGAACTTCGTTTCCGGAGAGGCAGCCGGCGAGCCGGGCGTTGCCACCCTGGGCATCAGGCCCGAACATCTGAAAATCGGCAAAGAGGGCGAGGGCTGGCCCGGGACCGTGTCGGTCGCGGAGCATCTGGGCAGCGACACCTTCCTCTATGTCGACGCCGGCAAACTCGGAACGCTCACGGTGCGCGCCATCGGAGAGTTCGGCCTGAAAGCCGGCGACCGCGTCTGGCTGTCGCCGGATCCGGCCCGCCTGCACCGCTTCGACAAGGACGGAGAGGTCATTCGGGCGTGAGCGAAAAGTAATCGATACCGGCGAAGCGAATTTCGCCGATGGCCGACCTGCAAGTAGGAACAAAAGATGTATCTGGAAAAATTCAAGCTGGACGGAAAAACGGCCGTGGTGACGGGCGCCGGTCAGGGAATCGGACTTGCGTGCGCGGAAGCGCTGGCAGAGGCGGGAGCGAAGGTCGTGATCGCCGACCGCGACCCCATCGCCGCCGAGGCCGGCCGCGCGAGCCTGCAGGCGAAAGGCTTGAATGCCGAGATCGTCATTATGGATGTAACGGATTCCGCGCGCGTCTCCGAGGTCGCGGATCAATTGGCGTCAAGGCATGGAAAGATCGACATTCTCGTCAACAATGCTGGCATCGCGCGGAGCGAGACCCCCGCTGAAAAAGTAACCGATGAGCACTGGCTGAACGTCGTCGACGTCAATCTCAACGGCACGTTCTGGTGTTGCCGCGCGTTTGGCAAGCATATGCTGGAGGCAAAGTCAGGTTCCATCGTGAACATCGGTTCGATGTCCGGCTTTATCGTCAACAAGCCACAGGAGCAGTCCTACTACAATGCCTCGAAGGCCGCAGTGCACCATCTCACCAAGTCGCTCGCAGCCGAGTGGGGGGCCCGCGGCGTGCGCGTCAACGCGGTGGCGCCAACCTACGTTACCACCCCCCTCAATGCATTCGTCAAGAACAACCCGCAGATGTATGATGCCTGGATCGGCGGCACGCCGATGGCCCGGATGGGGGAGGTCGACGAAATCGCCTCCGTCGTCCTGTTTCTGGCGTCTGAGGCCGCAAGCTTGATGACCGGTAGCGTCGTTCTCGTTGACGGAGGCTATACGTGCTGGTGAGCTTGCGCTGATCTTGAACGGGGTTGCAATGAGGCAGGCTTTTATCGGCATCGACGTCGGAACATCGAGCGCGCGCGCCGGAGTTTTCGACGAGACGGGAAAGCTGCTGGCGACGGCCCGGCGTCCGATCACGGTCTGGCACGAGGCGGGGAGCGTTGTCGAACAGTCTTCATCCGAGATCTGGGCGGCATGTGCCGCTTCGGTTCGGGCGGCCATGGCGGAAGCCGCCCTTCCGCCTTCCGCCGTCAAGGGCCTGGGTTTCGATGCGACTTGCTCGCTCGTGGTGCTGGACGCCGGCGCCAATCCGCTGACGGTTAGCGCGTCGGGCGACGATCGACGGAATATCATCGTCTGGATGGATCATCGGGCGACCGCAGAAGCCCGCTTCGTCAACGACACGCATGACGACGTGCTCCGCTATGTCGGCGGCTCGATCTCGCCCGAGATGGAAATTCCAAAACTTCTTTGGCTGAAGCGGCATCTGCCGTCGACCTACAACAGGGCCGGTCATTTCTTCGATCTCGCCGATTATCTTTCGTTTCGCGCCACCGGATCGACGCTGCGTTCGATATGCACGCTCGCCTGCAAATGGAATTTCCTCGCCCACGAACAGCGCTGGAGCGGCAGCTATTTCGAGCGGATCGGTCTTGGAGATATCGCGTCGGACGGCTACGCAAAGATCGGAAAGCAGATCGTCGCACCCGGCACGCCGCTGGGCACCGGTCTGACCGAATCTGCCGCGCGCGACTTCGGTCTGCTGGAGGGGACGCCGGTCGGTGCGTCGCTGATCGACGCGCACGCCGGAGGTGTGGGCACGATCGGAGGGCGCGCGCGGTCGGGTCAGCCGGTCGATGTACGCCGTCGTCTGGCCTACATCATGGGAACCTCGGCCTGCATCATGGCGACAACGTCCGAGCCTTGCTTCGTTCCGGGCGTTTGGGGTCCCTATTTTTCCGGAATGGTTCCGGGATTTTGGCTCAACGAAGGCGGTCAGTCCGCGGCGGGCGCGGCCATCGATCATCTCATAAGGTCCCACCCCGCCTATAACGAGGCCGCCGCGACCGCGCATGCCGGCGGCATGGAAGTTCTGGAATTTCTCGAGCGGCGCATTGTCGCGCGTTCGCAAAACCCGGGCGAGGCGGCATGGTTTGCCCGCGACATTCACGTTCTGCCGGAGTTTCTCGGCAATCGCTCGCCGTTCGCCGATCCCGATTCGCGCGCGGTCGTCGCAGGGATGGATCTCGACGCGGACATCGGCTCGATGGAGCGGCTGTTCGTGGCGGGACTCTGCGGGCTCGCCTATGGCCTTGCGGATGTAGTCGACACGTTCCGCTCGCACGGCGTCGACAGCGACTTGATGGTGATCAGCGGCGGTGCGGGACGCAGTTCGCTGGTCCGCCAGATCATGGCGGACACGACGGGTCTGACGGTTGCGGTTCCCGAAACGCAGGAGCCGGTCCTGCTCGGAGCTGCCATGCTGGGTGCGGTGGCCTGCAGTTCTTATGGGTCGATCGGGGAGGCAATGGCCTCGATGTCGGCGATCGGTTGTTTGAGCGAACCGACGGCGCCCGGAATGGCCGAATTCCACCGCACCAAGCGACAGGTCCATGGACTGATGCGAAAACTGGATCGGGAAAGCCGCGAGGCGATGCGCGGAATCGAATCGATCGCTGGTATCGATACGAAAAAATAGAACGATGCTGCTGAGTTGCGGAGATGCCTTGATCGATTTCCTGCCCGTCAAGTCGGTGGACGGGCGCGACGCGCTGGTGCCTGTGGTTGGCGGCTCCTGCCTCAACATCGCCGTCGGCATGGCGCGTCTCGGCGCGCCGGCAGGATTTGTGGGTGGGATTTCGACTGACCTGTTCGGCCGCATGATTGCCGACCATGCCATCGCCTCCCAGGTCGAGCTTCGATATGCGACGCGGAGCGAGCACCAGGCGACGCTTGCGTTCGTGCGTACCGTCGCCGGCGAGCCGCAATATGCCTTCTACGACGAGGGGACCGCGTCCCGAAACTGGATCTATCGGCGCGGCTCCATCCCCTTCGATCAGATCGAAGCCATTCATGTCGGGTCGACAACGCTTGTCGACGACAACGGGGCAGCTCAGGCGCTCGCCATGCTCGAGGATGCACGCGGATCGGTCACCATTTCCTTCGATCCGAATTGCAGGCCCAAGCTGGTCAGACACAAGGCCCGCTATGTCGAGCGGATGAATGCATTTGCCGCCATCGCGGACATCGTGCGGATGTCGGATGTCGACTTCGAATTTCTGTATGGCGGTCGCGACTATTCGGGAAGGGCCAACTTACTGATTGAGGCGGGTGCCAGTCTGGTCGTCGTGACGCGTGGAATTCAAGGGGCGCAGGCATGGCATAAGGAAGCGGGCGCGGTCGAGGTCCAGGCGCCGACCGTAGATGTCGTGGATACCATCGGGGCCGGCGACAGTTTCCAGGCGGCCTTGCTGTTTGCCTTGCGCGCCATCGGACGGATCGCCGCCGGATCGCTGGCGCAGGCGGATTCCGGCGAGCTTCGCCGCGCGCTGTCGTTCGCATCGACCTGTGCTGCTTTCACATGTGGACGCGCCGGTGCCGATCCGCCACGAGAATCTGACGTCGGCGCAGGATTGTCCCGGCTTCTGGACCCGCTCGCTCGATAAGCAAGCGTTCCCGAAAAATCTTTCGCAGCGCTGGCGATCAGATCGCGACTGAAATTTCTGCACGGGAACGCTTCGCATCGTCAAACATGAATTGGCCGCGTACCCGGTTACAACCGTAGCCTTTCGTTGCGATATTCAAGGCCGGAAGGGGCGATTGAAGTCCTGGATATCTTGGAGTCCCGCCGCCGTTGCGGATGCAGCCCTGACCGGCGCTCAAAGGTCCAGTTCGATGTCGGAAACCGGCGACGCACAGCAGATCAGGGCGATGCCTTCGGCTGGCGGGTCGATGGGCTCCGGCGAATAGCGCAACTGGCCATCGACAAGGCCGCTTTCGCAATTATGGCATACGCCCGTGCGGCATGACCACCGCACCGGAACCGAACACGCCTCGGCAAGCTCCAAAATGTTGTTGAAGCGAGCGTTCCAGCGCACTGCGATCCTGCTTCTTGCAAAAGTCACCAAAGGCCCCGAACCCTCCGGTCCAATGGGCAAATGCGGTGAACGGGTCGCGGCACCAATCACGCCCGGAGCAAACGCGCCGGACGGCCCGAACGCTTCCTTGTGAACGCGAACAGGTGCAACGCCCCATCCGGCCAAGGCCGCACCGACCTCTTCGAGAAATCGGCCCGGTCCGCAGAGATAGAAATCGGCACCCTGCGGAACGCCCAATTCGGAAAGCAGCTGCAGCGCCAGATGACCCTTGACGTCATAGTCCACGCCAGCCCGATCCGCTTCGCCGGGGCGGCTGTAGATGGTGCAAAGATGACCTTGCTTGAGCCCCGTGACCAAAGTCCGAGCCTCGCGTGCGAAGGAGTGATATGCCGTGTTGCGGGCCGTATGGATCCACCAGACTTCGCGCGGGGAGGCGCGGTCGTTGGACGCGACCGCGTGCAACATCGCAAGCAACGGCGTGACCCCGACGCCCGCGCTCAACAACACGACCGGTGTGGTGCCGGCCGCGAGCGTAAAAGCGCCTCGAGGCGCGCTGACCTCGAGGACATTTTCTACTTGAACATGCGCATGGAGGAATGCGCTCGCAGCACCTCCCTCGTTCTTGACGGCGATCCGATACGTCCCGGCATTCGGAGGACCGCAGAGGGAATAATTTCGAACGACCGGAGGTTTGTCCGCAGCAGGCCGTACCTTGACGATGATATATTGGCCGGGAAGCGAACCTGGCAGAGGCGAGCCGTCCTGTGTTGCGAGCTCGAAAGATCGCACCTCTTTGCTTTCCTGACTACTTGCGACGACTTTCAACGGGCGAAAGCCGCGCCAGGCGAGCGGCTTCGCGGATGCCGGCGAAAGTCCGGCATTTCCCGCGGTGTCGCCGCGCTCGGCGGCATCGAGCAACGCCTTGATTGAGGCCTGCCAGCCCGGGCTCAAGGCCGGTATTCGCGTCGCGCGCCGAAGTGCCTCGACAGGATGATCAGCCGAGTAAAGAAGGGAATCGATCTCCGCCACGCTCATGCGTTCGGGGCCCTCCGCGATCTTTTCGATCCGGTCTCCCGCGCCAATCTCGCCTTCCTCGATGACCCGGAAATAAAAACCCGGCCGCCGGTGCGCTACCACCAGCGCCGGCATTTCCGGATGATTGAGACGCAGACCGAGCCTGTAGCAAGTGACGCGTGGCTGGCTGACTTCGAAGATCGCGCTGCCGATCCGGTAGCGGTCGCCAATAAAGACCTCTGCGTCGGCCAGCCCATCGACCGTGAGATTTTCGCCGAAAATGCCGTGAACGAAGTCCGACCGGCCAAGATGATCGGCCCAGTGACGATAGGAATCGAGCTGGTAGACCATGAGGGCGCGCTGCTCGCCGCCGTGGCCTGCCAGATCGGCTTGTCCATCGCCGGCCAGATTGAGCCGACCCGCGAAGACGCGCCCTTCGACGGGTTGTTTCCAGATCGCGGTGCGGACGATTTTTCCCCGCCACGCCACGTCGCGCGGCAGCCCGACATTGACCGACACGACGACATTCATCTTGAACCGCCTCCGGCGCCGCTGCGGGTGCTTTTCAATCCCGACCCAATCTTACTGGCGCGACATCGTCGACGCCAGAGTACCATCGCATCCGATTCTGACTGGAACACGGCGAGTTCGACTGCTTGTTCAGCCGCCGAGATAGGCCTCGCGGATTCGCGGGTCGTCGGCGAGGATCGCGGAGGGCCCGGACAGGGTAATCGTCCCGGTTTCCAGCACAAAGGCGCGGCTGGCGATTTCCAGCGCCATGGCGGAATTTTGCTCGACCAGCAGCACGCCGAGGCCGGTGCGTTTGTTGAGTTCGACGATGCGATCGAATACCTGCTCGATCACGATCGGTGCGAGGCCGAGTGAGGGTTCATCCAGCATCAACAGGCTTGGACGGCTCATCAAGGCGCGGCCGATCGCCAGCATCTGCTGCTCGCCGCCAGATAGCGACCAGCCGCCCTGCTTGAGCCGCTCTTTGAGGCGTGGGAACAGATCGAACACCAGCGCAAGATCTTCGTCGATGTCGCGCTTCCTGTAAGAACGCGACGCCGTGCCGGTGATGAGATTCTCGTGCACGGTCAGGCCCGGGAAAATACGGCGTCCTTCGGGGCAATGCGCCAAGCCCGAAGCGACGATGGCTTCGACCGCGGCGGTTTGAATGTTTTCGCCCTTCCAGGAGATCGTGCCCGAGGTCGGGCGCACCAGCCCGGAGATCGTGCTCAGCGTGGTGGTCTTGCCGGCGCCATTGCCGCCGATCAACGCGACGATCTCGCCCATCTCGATGCTGAACGAAATGCCCTTCAACACCTCGATGTGGCCGTAGGATACTCTCAAGTTTTCGATTCTAAGCATGCCGGTGCCGCCTGCCGAGATAGGCTTCGATCACCAGCGGATTGCGCTGAATTTCCGAAGGCGCGCCTTCGGCGATCTTCTTGCCGAAATCGAGCACCGTGACGCGGTCGCTGATGCCCATCACCAGCCGGACATTATGCTCGACCAGCAATATGGTGATGCCGTTGCCTTTGAGCCTGGCGATGGTGTCCAGCAGCGTCATGCTTTCGGTCATGTTCATGCCCGCGGCCGGCTCGTCGAGCAGCAGAACATTCGGCTTCGACGCCAGCGCCCGCGCGATCTCCAGCAGGCGCTGCTGCGCGTAGGGCAATTGCCTGGCGTGATCGTTCGCCCGGCCGGCGAGGCCGACAATCTCCAGCGCCTCGCGCGAGTGACGATCGATCTCGGCCTCGCTGCGCTTTTGCCGCGCATTCGATGTGATAATGTTTAAAAGCGACGTCGGCGTGTTGCAGGCCGCCGCCACCTTTACATTTTCGATGACGCTCAGGTTTTCAAAAATTCGGATGGTCTGGAAGGTACGGGCCAGGCCGAGGCGCGCGATGCGGTGGGGCTTGAGGCGAAAAATCTCATGGCTGCCAATGCGAATCGATCCGGTATCGGCATGCGAGGCGCCGCTCAGCGCGTTGAGCAGCGTGGTCTTGCCTGAGCCGTTCGGGCCGATGATGGCCTGCACGATGCCTCGCGGCACGTCGAGGTCGAGGCCATCCAGCGCGACGAGGCCGCCAAATTGCCGCGTCACGCCTCGCGCGACAATGATCGGTTCCGGGGTCAATTTGCACGCGCCAGACGTCGTGCGAACTGCGATGCGAGCGAGGCCAGACCTCCCGGCGCCAGCACGATCACGGCGATCACGCCGAGGCCGTAGAGCACGAGATACCATTGACCGAGGAACCGTAACGCCTCGGGCAGAATCGTCAGCGCCACCGCGCCAACGACGCAGCCGGCGATCGAGCCCATTCCGCCGACGATCAGCATGGTCATCAGCAGAACCGCCTGGGTGCCGGAAAAACTGTCCGGACTGATGAAACGGATCGAGGAAGCATAGAGGCATCCCGCAAGTCCCGCATAGACCGCACCGATCATGAAAGCCAGCAGTTTGGTGCGGGTGGTGTCGACGCCGCTCTGCTCCGCCGCGATCTCGCTGTCCTTGGTCGCGATCATCGCGCGGCCGAGAACCGAATGACGAACCCGCGACGCGACCAAAACGGCGAGCGCCAGCGTTGCGATCAGGAGATAGTAATGCTGCGTCTGCCCCTGCGGTCCAAAGCCGAAAACACTGACGCCGGGAATCGCGCGCAAGCCGGACGTGCCGCCGGTCACCGGTTCCCAATGCACGATCATCAGCCTGATAATCTCGCCGAAGCCGATGGTGGTCATGGCCAGATAGTACGTGCGCAGGCGCATGGTCGGCAGGCCGAGCAGCAGGCTCGCGGCAATCACCACGATGACGGACAGAAATGGGGTTGCGATCCAGGGCAGGCCGGCTTTGCTCACGATTGCCGTGGTGTAGGCGCCAAGCCCATAGAACGCGGCCTGCCCGAAATTGATCTGGCCGGTCCAACCCGTCGCAAAATTGAGACCGAGCACGACGATGGCGTTGAGAATGGCGATGTTGAGCAACTGGACGATATAGCCGTCATGGACAACGAGCGGAACCGCCAAAGCCGCAGCTGCGCATACCGCGATAATGGGCCAGTTCGCCTTCATCTCGGGATCTTCTTCATCTAGACCTTTTCGCTGCTCTTCTCGCCGAACAGGCCACGTGGCCACACGACAAGGACGGCGATCATGACAATGAAGGCATAGGCGTCGCGAAAGTTGGACGAGATGTACCGCGCGCCGAAGGTTTCGATCAGCCCAAGAAACAGTCCGCCGATGACGGCGCCCGGCAGATTGCCAAAGCCGCCGATCACGCTGACGACGAATCCCTTCAGACCGAGACTGCCGCCCATGGTCGGTTCGGCAAGGAAAATCGGTGCCACCAGCAGCCCTGCGATCCCCGACAGGACAGCGCCGAACGCGAAGGCCACGGCGATGGTGCGGTTGACGGGAATGCCGACCAGCCGCGCGGTGTGCAGGTCCTGCGCGGTCGCCTGCATCAGGATTCCGAACCGGGTTTTGGTCAGGAAAAAGAATTGCAGCAAAAGGATCACGGCGAGGGTTGCGAAGATGAAGAGCTGGTGCATCGAAACGACAACGCCGGCGAAACGCAAGGGTGGACCGCGGACCGGGGAGGGCAGCGAGACCGGCAATGGCCCCCAAACGATCAACGCGAGGTTTTCCAGAACGATGCCCATCGCGATCGTCGTCAGGATGACCAGAAATGCCGGGCGTCCGCGCAATGGAAAATACACCAGCACCATGAACACGATGCCGACCAGCGCCATCGCCACCATGGTGATGGCCCAGGCCATCGCTACCGGCAACTCATGGGTCACGGCGCAACTGATGCCGATGAAGGCGCCGAGCATCAAGAGCTGGCCTTGCGCGAAGTTGACGATCTGCACCGTGTTGAAGATCAGTAACAGGCCGAGCGCAACAAGCGCATAGATGCTTCCGAGCGCCAGGCCGTTGACGACAAGCTGACCCATGAACGGATCAGTATCCGCTCTCTTTGATCGGGCCGGTCAATTCCGGGGTCTTGCCCTTGTTGCGATAGATACCGAGCGTATGCGCAAGATCGCCTTGTGCGTCGGCCTGGTAGCTGATGAGCATGCCCTTCCAGTCCCTGGTGGCGGCCAGCGCGTCGCGGATCGCGGGCTTGTCGCAGCCGACCTTCTCGATGATCGACTTCAGCAGGTAGACCGTATCGTAATACGAGACCGTAAAATTGTCGGCCGGCACCTTGTATCTGTCCTGGACGCGCTTCGACCAATCGATGATCTTCGGGTCGGTCGAGGTCTGCGGAATCATGCCGCCGATGGCATAGCCGCCGTCGGCTTCGGCGGATGACAGGTTGTTCAGCGTGGTCTGCGCGACCATGCTGGAATTGCCGATGGTGGTCAGCTTGATGCCAAGATCGCTCATCTGCTTGACGACGAGGGTCACGTCGGCGGGGCGGCCGAACAGAATCAGACTGTCGGCGCCCTTGTCCTTGATCTCGAGCAGTTGCGCGCTCATGTCCTTGTCGGACGGCGCATAGGAAGTCACCGCCGCCGGCGATACCTTGAGCTTGGCGAGCGAGGCCTGAATGCCCCTGGAAGCGCCGAGGCCGTAATCGTCGGCTACCGCCATGATGCCGGGCTTGGTCTTGCCGAGCGATGTCACCAGATATTCGGGGATCAGATCGGCAAGCTGTCCGTCATGGACGTGGGTGCGGAACAGCCATTTGCTGCCCTGCGTCGTCACTTTTGCATTGGTCGCGCCAACCAGAAAGGGTGTTTCCGACTTGGTAACGACCTCGGTCTGGGCGAACACGTGCGGGCTGATCATCGAGCCAAAGATAACCAGTGGCTTGCCTTCGAGGATGCGATTCATCGCGTTCAGCGCATCGGTGCTGGATGCTCCGGTATCTTCCGTCGACAGCGCCAGCTTCTTGCCGGCGATGCCGCCGCCGGCGTTGATTTCGTCGACCGCGAATTCGACGCCGTTGCGCGCCTGGGTGCCGAGCAGCGCCAGATTGCCGGTAAGCGCGGTGGTCAGACCGAACGGGATTGGCGAAGGACAGCTTGCGGCGTCGGCTTTCGATTGGTGTGCAGTTGCAACCGACAGGCAGATCGCCGCCGCAGCCGTGATGGAGGTTTTTAAGGATCTATAAAACATCGGGTCCCTTTGTTGGGGTTGCTAAAATTCGCAAGTGGCTGCTCCCAGCCGCTTTATCGGGTGGCCGTTCCGGTTGCAACGGCGGAAGGCGTTGCCACCGCCCGCCGACTGAGAGCCAGATACACCGCTCCAGAAACGAC
>Ga0209839_10000323_pt1 | contig 24844 bp, 24 predicted proteins | sample OrgsoiDNA2013050_FD_185800 | JGI IMG/M metagenome (GOLD analysis project Ga0209839, IMG submission 185800) | Permafrost soil microbial communities from the Arctic, to analyse light accelerated degradation of dissolved organic matter (DOM) -... | ecosystem: Environmental > Terrestrial > Soil >... | reverse complement strand
GACGCGTGGGTGCAGGATGACGACGATTGCGCGCAGTCGCCTACCGGTGCCGTGCCCGACGGCGAATCGACATCAGACCGCCCGCCGCCCGCGGCGGAGCGCGATTCCACGCCGGAGATGCCGTCCGTGGGGGAGCGCGATTCCACATCGGAGATGCCGTCCGCAATGGGAGAGCGCGAATCGGCGTCCGAGCGCCCGCCCCTGACCGGAGAGGGCGAATCGACGTTGGTGATACCGCCGGCCGCGGGGGAGGGCGAATCGGCGTCCGAGCCCTTGCAACCGACGGGGGACGGCGAATCGGTGACGGAGACGCACCCCGCCACGCCGGAGAGCAAGTTGACCCCGGGCCTCACGCCCGCGGCGCAGGCCGCGAAGCGCCGCTCGGGTATGTAGTCGTCGCCGCTGAGCTCCGTGCGTCTGATCGATGTCATGCACCTCGGGCGCGAGCGCGTGATCGGCTGCTGGCAGGTCGATGACGTGCTGATCGATCCCGGCCCGTCCTCGTGTCTGCCGGTGCTGCTGGATGCGCTCGGCGACCAGCGCCCGCGGGCGCTGCTGTTGACCCACATCCATCTCGACCACGCCGGCGCCAGTGGGTCGTTGGTGAGCCGCTGGCCTGATCTGGAGGTCTACGTCCATGAGGTCGGGGTGCCCCACATGCTCGATCCGACGCGCTTGATGGCCAGCGCCCGCCGGCTGTACGGCGACGACATGGACCGCCGATGGGGCGAGATGCTGCCCGTACCGGAGCAGAACCTGAACGTGCTCCGGGGCGGCGAGCGGCTGTTCGGGGGGCGATTCGAGGTGGCCTACACACCCGGGCACGCGTGGCACCACGTCTCATACCTGCACGAGGGGACCGCGTATGTCGGTGATGTCGGAGGCGTCCGGATCGCGTCATCGTCGCCGACGATCCCGCCCACGCCGCCGCCGGACATCGACGTCGAGGCGTGGCACGAATCGCTCGAGCGCGTCGCGGCTTGGAGACCCGAGCGCCTGGCGAGGACCCACTTTGGCTCCGGCGAGGACGTTGAGGCCCAGTTGGCCGAGTTGGGCGAGCGCCTCGACGTATGGGCGGAGCTGGCGCGCCGGGAGGATCTGGAGGGGTTCGTGAGCGGCATCGAGGATGAAATCGAGCGCGCCGCCGGCCCTGAGCTGATGGCGACCTACCGGCAGGCGGCGCCTCCCGAGCAGCTTTACGCAGGGTTGGAGCGCTATTGGCGCAAGCGTGCCGCCGGTTAGCGCCCGTCGGTATGCTCAGTTCCAATGCCACAGACGGTTGAGCTGCCCCGGGTGGGCGGGCCCGGAAGCGGGCTGGGCGGTCTATGGCGGGTGGTGGTTCTCAACGACAACCACAACACCTTTGACCACGTGGCCGAGACGCTGGTGCGTGTGCTCCCCGGCCTCAGCCTCGCCGACGGGTACCGGTTGGCGGACCGGATCCACAACACCGGCTGCGCGATCGTATGGAGCGGGGCCCGCGAGGACGCCGAGCAGTACTGGGAGCAGCTCGATGACGCGGGTCTGACGATGGGGCCGCTCGAGGCGGGGTGATCCCCGTCGCATGGCCGACCAACCCTGGCACGAGCTCCCACCCACGATCGTCGCCGTGTTGCGCCCGGTGCTCGCCGATGTCAGCGACGAGATGATCGAGGCGGTCCGCACCGTGCCCGCCTATGGGCGGCCGATGGAGGGGGCTTTCGGGGCCGGCATCCGAGCGGGCGTCCAGGAGGCGCTGCGGCACTTTCTGGCCGAGGTCGAGGTGGGGGGCCCGGTCGAGCGCTCGGACGTCTACACGAGTCTGGGGCGCGGCGAGATGCGGGCGGGACGCAGCCTCGACGCATTGCTGAGCGCCTACCGGGTCGGCGCCCGGGTCGCCTGGCGGCAGTTTGCGGCGGCTGGCGTGGCCGCGGGTCTGGAGCCCGAGACGCTCTACCTGCTGGCCGAGTCACTGTTTGCCTACATCGATGTTCTGTCGGCCGAGTCGGCGGAGGGGCACGCGATGGAGCAGTCGGCCGCCGCCAGCGCGGCGGACCTGCGTCGCCGCCGGCTGGTGCGGATGCTCGTGCGCGAGCCGCCCGCCGAGCCCAGCGCGGTCGAGGCGGTGGCGAGCGAGGCCCGCTGGCCGCTGCCCAGGACGGTGGCCGCGGTCGCGATCGGCGGAGAGCGGCGTGACTCAGCCGCATCGCGGCTGCCGCCGGACGCGATCGCCGACGCGATCGGCGAGCTGACCTGCGCGATCGTGCCCGACCCCGACGGGCCTGGCCGGCGCGCCACGATCGAGCGCGCGGTCGGGACCGTGGGCGCGCGGGCGGGGCTCGGCACGACGGTCGACTGGTCGCAGGCCAGGATCAGCTTCGCGCGGGCGCGCGCCGCGCTCGAGCTGGCCCAGGGCGCGCCCGGGCTGATCGCGGCGCGAGAGAATGCCGGCCGGCTGCTGCTCAGAACCGACCCCGGTCTGGCGTCAGAGTTCGTCTCGGACCGGCTCGCGCCGCTTGCCGAGCTCTCCCCGGGCTCGCGGCGCCGCCTGACCGAGACCCTCCGCGTGTGGCTGGCCGAGCAGGGTCGTCTCGGCCCGGTGGCCGAGCGCCTGGGCATTCACCCACAGACGGCGCGCTACCGGATGGCCCGGCTGCGTGAGCTGTTCGGCGACCGGCTCGAGGACCCCGACGAGCGATTCTGGCTCGAGCTCGCCCTGAGGATCGGCCACGCAGTGGACAATCAGCGTGAGCGTGCTGAATAAGCGCCAATCAGCAAGCTGATTGGCACCCGATCAAGCTGATTGGCACCCGAGTTCAATTTCCGACTGGCTTTCGGGCTCGCGAAGCCTCACTGCGTGGGGCATTAGCTTGCCAATTCCAAGTCATTAGCCTGCTAATGCCCGAGGACTCAGATCGGGCGTGGGCTCCGGTTGCACCAGACCAACCTCGGGGCCGAGGACGCCGGCGGCCAGCTCCTCGTGCCAGACGTAGGTGACCGGGATCTGGAAGCGCCCGGAGTTTCGGCGTCGGAACTCGATCATCTCGCGCCCCTCCCAGAAGCGGTACCAGTCGGTCTTGGAGGCAAACCAGGACATCTGGGTGATCTGGTACCGGTCGTCGTTCGAGATCTGCACCGAATACCCGGTGGCGCCGTAGCGCAGCGCGATCGGCGCCACGCGGGCCACCTCCGCGGCGAACGAATCTTGACGCAGTACGGTCGCGTACCAGGGGATCCAGACGACCCCCGCCACTAGGCGCCCACCTCGGCCCGGATCGCGCCGGGCCCTTCGGTGGTCTTGCCCTGACCTTCCTCGGTCGCTCCGACGAGGATCGCGATCTTGCCCAGGTGCCGGTTGTCGCGCAGCAGCTGGTGGGCTTCGGCGACGCTCTCAAAGCCCATCGTCCGCCACAGCACCGGTCTGATCTTCGATTCCTCGATCAGCTCATTGGCCTTGGTGGCCTCCCAGGCGTTGGCGAAGTGCGAGCCGATGATCTCCTTCTGGCGCATCCACAGATACCTTACGTCGAAGTCGAGCTGGTACCCCGACGTGGCGCCGCAGATCACCACCTTGCCAAACGGCTTGACCGCCAGCACGGAGGTGGGGAAGGTCGCCTTGCCGACGTGCTCGAAGACGATGTCCGGCTCACCGCCCAGGATCGCCTCGACCGCCCTGCAGAATCGGCGCGACTCCTTGAAGCGAGTCTTCTCCTCCTCCGGAGTCTCGCTCCCATGGCGCATCATCCCCGAGAACTCGGAGCGATTGAGGTGGCCGATGGCACCGAGCTGCTCAACCAGCTTGCCCTTCTCGTCGTTCGAGACGACGCCGACCGCGTCGGCGCCGCTGATCGCACACAGCTGCGTGGCGAACACCCCGAGACCTCCAGCGGCGCCCCAGATCAGCACCCTGTGGCCTGACTGGAGCTTGCAGCGATCGATCAGCATCCGATACGCCGTGAAGTAGGTCAGCCCGTAGGAGGCGGCCTCCTCCCACGCCAGGTGCTTTGGCTTGTGCAGCAGCTGCTGAGCCTGGACCTTGCAGAACTGCGCAAATGACCCCCAGCTCGTCTCGTAGCCCCAGATCCGCTGACTCGGGGCGGCCAGGGGGTCGAGCCCATGGACCTCGGGGTCTTCGTAGGAGGCCTGGTTGCAGTGGACCACGACCTCGTCCCCGGGCTTCCACCGGGTGACGCCTGCGCCGACCTTCCAGACGATCCCCGAGGCGTCAGACCCGCCGATGTGATGGTCCTCATCGGGGTGGTAGCGGAACACCGACACGGGCTCGCCCAGGGCGGCCCAGACGTTGTTGAAGTTCACGCCCGCGGCCATCACGCGGACCACGACCTCGAACGCGCCGGGCTTGGGAACCTCCATCTCCTCAAGCTGGAACGCATCGACCGGCTCGCCAAAGCGCTCCTCGCGTATCACCCACGCCGACATCGTGGGTGGAAGCTCGCCGGGCTCGGTCTCGACGTGTCCGACTTGATTCAAATCGACGGCCACTGGTGCACCTTCCTGATCGGGACAACGGATCGTACCCGGCTCGGAGCGCTCACGGCTGCCTGATCCACCCGAGCGTCAGCTCGGCCGGGGGCGCCCCACGGCAGGACAGACCAGCGTCGGCCTCGGCCTGCTCCGCCGCACTGCTGCAGATCAGACGAGCGTCAGCTCGGCCTCCGCCGGCTCCGGGGCCGGCGCGTCGGGAGCGCGGTGGGGTTCGGGGTCCGCCGCAGTCGGGGCTCGCTGGACCAGGGCCCACGCGAGCGCCGCTCCGCCCAAGGTCACCAGGGCTCCGATCGTGAGGCCGGTGCCGAGGGCCGAGACGAAGGCGTCGCGGGTTGTCGCGACGATCTGGGCCGAGGTGTGATGGCCGACCGTCCCGCCGCCGCCGAGCGAGTTGGCGATCGCCGCGCGGGTGGCCGCGGGGAGATGGGGCAGCTGGTGGTCGATCGTCGAGCGGCCGAGGGTCGCCACCAGCGCCCCCATCACCGCCACGCCGAACGTACCGCCGACCATCCGGCTCATCGACAGCAGGCCGGAGGCGGCGCCGGCCTTGGTTCGATCAACGGCGTTCATCGCGGCGGTGCTCATCGGCGACATCACCAGGCCCATGCCCAGCCCCATCAACACGAAGCCCGGGAGCAGCAGGCCATAGCCGGTGTGGACCGTCAGGCGGGACTGGATGAACAGCGCGGTCGCGACGATCGTCAGTCCGAGCGTCATCAGCGGGCGCGGCCCGATCCGGTCGGTCAGCCGGCCGGCGATCGGTCCCATCACGATGATCACCAGCGTCGCGGGCAGGAACCGCACGCCCGCCTGCAGCGGCGAGTAATGGAGGATGTTCTGCATGTACAGCGCGAGGAAGAAGAACTGGGCCAGCATCGCGAACGAGACGATGAACGCGACCACATTGCAGCCGAGGAACGAGCGGGAGCGGAAGAAGCGGAAGTCGATCATCGGCGCCTTGACCCGCAGCTCGATCGGCACGAACGAGCCCAGTCCGATCAGCGAGATCGCGAACAGAGAGATCACCCGCGCGGACCCCCAGTGCCAGGCGTTGCCCTCCACCAGCGCCAGCACCAGCGCCGTGAGGCCGACGGTGATCGCCGCGATCCCCGCGTAGTCGACGGCCTTGCCGACCGTCTCGTCGCGTGACTCGCGCGTCGCGAACAGCGTCACCGCGACCGCGACGATCGCGATCGGCGGGTTGATGAAGAAGATCGCTCGCCAGCTCACCTGCTCGGTCAGGAAGCCGCCGACCACCGGTCCGATGGCCAGCGCCAGCGCGCTGACCCCGGCCCAGGTGCCGATCGCCATCCCGCGCTGATTGGGGGGGAAGGCCTGCGTGATGATCGACAGCGTCGCGGGCATCATGAATGCGGCGCCGATGCCCTGCACAGCGCGGAACGCCACCAGCATCGTGTCGTTGGGCGCGAAGCCGATCGCCAGGCTCGAGAGCCCGAACACGACCACGCCGAAGACGAACATCCGGCGGCGGCCGAAGATGTCGCCGAGGCGGCCTCCGGTGACCATCAGCACCGCGAAGGTGAGCGTGTACGCGTTCACCGTCCACTCCAGCGCCGATAGGCTGGCGTGCAGGTCGCGCTGGATCGAGGGCAGCGCCACGTTGACGACGGTGTTGTCGAGCATCACCATGAACAAGGCGAAGCACATCGCCGCGAGGGTCCACCAGCGACTGTTCTCGGCAGTCACGAGACGGTGTCGACGGGCCAGGATGCGCTGAGTCACGTGGTAAGTCCCTCCGGTCGGCAGGCCGCGACGTCCTCACGCTCGAGCAGCTTCAGGAGCGCTTGCGCGAGCATCTGTCGTTCGGCATCGGTCAAAGTCTCGGTGAACTGCTGCAGGCCGCTCAGCCGGGCGCCGTTGAGCCGGCGGATGATCGAGCGACCGGCTTCGGTCAGGCTGACGCGCTTCATCCGGCGGTCCGCGACGTCCTCGTGGCGCTCGACGAAGCCGCGCCGCACGAGATCGTCGACCGTGCGGCTGGCGGCGGGTAGCGAGACCAGCACGAGCTCCGCGGCCTCCTTGAGCGTCAGCTCGCGGTCGGCGCCTTCGAGGTGGTGCAGCAGCTTGATCTGGGTCAGCGTCAGCTCGAGCGCCCCGACCGCCGCGAACAGGTCCGAGTTGCAGTTCTTGTGCAGGAACACCACCAGCGCGTAGAGATCACCCGCCAAGTCGGTCTTCTCGGGAGTCGTTACTTGCACGCATGCAAGTATTGCATAACATCGAGTGATTGCGCAAGCCGCAACAATTGCCCGCATAGGGTTCGCGGCGGGGCTCTGACGCCGACGAGCTATGGCTGGAGCAGCAGGTTGTCCGAGTTGGAGCGGGGGGGCCCGATGTGGATCGACGCCGGGTGGATCATCGACCGCTGGGCCAGCGTCGCGTCCGTGGTGCGCCGCGGCCCGGTGGCGATCGTGTAGTCGCCGGGCCGGAAGTTGACGAGAACCTGCGTGGTCGCCTGGGGGTTAATCGGTGACGTGCTGGCCAGTGGGTTCCGATGGCCGGTGCGTGAGATCGCCAGCGACTCGGCGCGGCTGGCCTGGTTGGTGACGATGAACACCACGGGTCCGGCACCGACGATCATCGGCGAGACCGACACCTTGGCGTCGTTGACGTAGACCGTGAGGTTGACCGGAGCGGGCGGCCGCGGCTTCCCGGCCGGGGTCGCGCTCCCGGCGCCACAAGCCGACACCGAAACCACGCCAGCGGCGAGAATCGCGATCGTGGTGCGACGCACCTCAATGGTCTCCGTCGCAAATACAGGTGGACAGCTCGAATGCGAGCGTATTCACGACGGCGATCACTTAGCCTGGCTCTCCTCTCCGAGGCCCCCGACGACCGCACCGGCCATCCTGACCCCGATCGAGGGAGACCCTAGCCGACCAGGGGGCTTGCTTCCAGTTCGCCGGCACGGGCCGTCAGGTTTGGCGATCAGGCGATGCCATCGCTGAAGCCGCAGGCGTGACGAGCGAACGGCGGCTGCAAGCCGTCGTGCGTGCCGTCCGGGTCCTGGCGTATCACCGCGGAGATGGAATTGCTCGAGCAGCCGATCGCCACGGCCGAGTTCCTGGTGCTTGACACCGAGACCAACGGGCTCGGCGGCGAGCGCTGCGAGCTGACCGAGGTGGGCGCGGTGCTGGTCGGCGGGGGAGAGCTGCACGAACGCTGGGCCTCGCTGGTCGCCACCAGCGCGCCGCTACGGCGGGGGATCCAGCGCTTCACCGGGATCTCGCAGGCGATGGTGGACGAGGCCCCGGCTCCCGAGCAGGTGCTGGCGCCGCTGACCCAGCGGCTGCAGGGGCGGGTGATGGTCGCCCACAATGCCCCGTTTGACCGGCGGGTGCTCGTGCAGGCGTTCGAACGAGCGCAGTTGGAATGGCCGGCGCCACCCGTGATCTGCACCGCGGCGCTGGCGAGGGCGATGCTGCCGCTGCAGCGCGAGCGGCGACTGGGCGCGGTCGCCGACGCGCTGGGGATCGAGGTCGAGCTGGCCCACCGCGCGCTCCCCGACGCCGAGACCTGCGCGCGGGTTCTGTGCGCGCTGTTTCCGCGGCTGTGCGCGAATGCCACGACGATCGCGCAGGCGCTGGCGCTGCTGGCTCCGCGCCGGCGGCGCGCGCCGGCGCGACGGCGAACGACTGCGGTGCTGGAACGGCCTCAGCTGGAGTTCCGGGAGCTGCCGCGGGACCCGGGCGTCTACCTGTTCCGCGACGCGGCCGGCCGCGCACTGTATGTCGGCAAGTCGGTCTCGATTCGCAGCCGCGCCCGGGCTCACTTCGCACCCTCCACCGCGCCCGCGCAATGGACCTCGCACGCCTCGATCGTCGACTACCGGGCGACGAGCTCGGAGCTGGGCGCGTTGGTGCTCGAGAACCGGCTGATCAAGGAGCTCCGGCCGCCCGGCAACATCCGCCTGGCGGCACGCGACGATCGTCTGGTCTACATCCGCTGCCGACTCGACATCCCGTTTCCGATCCTCGAGGTGGCGCCGGACCCGGCGGCCGGGCACGCGGTCACGATCGGCCCGCTGCGCGGGCGGCGGTTGGCGCTGGAGCTGGTCGAGCAGCTCGATTCGCTGTTCGGGCTGCGCCACTGCGGGCGCCGGCTGGCCCGCCGGGAGCATCCCTCGGCGTACGGTCAGATGGGGCGCTGCCTGTCGCCGTGCCTGGGCGATCTGGATCCGAACCTGTACCGCCGGCGGCTGGATGAAGCGCTGGGCCTGTTCGTGGGCGGGACCGCGGAGGACGGCGCGGAGGAGCGCCTGCTCGAGCATGTGGAGCGCCAGATGCGGGACGCCGCGGCGCAGCGGCGCTTCGAACGGGCGGCGTGGCTGCGGCGTCGGGCGGGGCGGCTGCGAACGATCCTGGGGCGTCTGGGTGGCGTTCTCGAAGCCACCCACGCCAGGCCGCGGCTGGTGCTCTCCGCGCATCCCAGCGGGCGCAAGTTCGACGGCTTCTGGCTCGCCGGCGGGCGCCTGGTCGACTGGGGCCCGCTGAGCGCCGATCCGGACGAGCTGGAGCGCCGGACGCACGCGGCACTGGCGCGCGGGGGCCGGATCGGCGAGCTCGGCGCCCACGTCCCTCCGGACGAGGTCGACGAGGTCCGGATCGTCGGCCGGTGGCTGGCCGCGCATCCGCAGACGCCACAGCTTGCGCTGGCGCCGGCGCCGGATCGGGCGGCGCTGGCGGCGTTCGGAAGCGGCTGCTCAGCGCTCGAACGGGAGCTCGAGGACGTGGGCGCCGACGCCGTCGGGGCCGACCGCGACCCGTGACCCCGGCGGCGCCTCGCGGCGCACCAGGGCGAGCGCGATCGGGCCCAGCTCGGGCGAGTCCGCGACGCTTCCCAGGCGCCCGACCAGCCGCCCCTCGAACGCGATCTCGGCGCCCGTGGCGACCGGCGCGGAGAGCCGCAGGCCGCGCAGCTGGCGGTTGGGCTTACCCCGGTAGTAGAGGCGCGCGACGGTCTCCTGGCCGACATAGCAGCCCTTGGTGAACGACACCGCGCGGGCGTTTAGGCCCGCCTCCTGGGGGATCACCGTGTCGTCGAGGTCAAGGCCATAGCGCGGGCGACCCAGCTCCACGCGCAGACAGTCCGCGACCGCCGCGGACACCGGGGCGGCGCCGCGGTGCTGAAGCGCCTCGGTCACCCGGGCGGTGTCGTCGGCCACGCACAGCAGGTCGACGCCAACTTCCGTGCGGATCGCGCGCACTGTCGCGCCCGCGATCTCACCCGGTACGTGTGTGTGCTCGGCCTGCCCCAGGGTCTGCTGCTCGGCGATCGCGTCCGCCGCGGGGCCGATCAGCGACACCAGCCCCCGCTCGAGCGTGCGCTTGTGCAGTTGCACGTCGTAGCCGATGCTGAAGCGGCGGATCAGGTTGAACAGGGGCTGCAGCGCGACGCGCTCGGTGTCCAGCAGCAGTTCGTCCCCAGCGTCGAGGATCCGCAGGTCCCCGAGCATCTTGCCCTTGGGCGTCAGGAACGCGGCGTAGCAGCCCTTACCGGCGGTCAGCGACTCGACGTCGTTGGTCACCTGTCCCTGGAGAAAGCTCTTGGCCTGTGTGCCGCCGAGCGCGAGCTTGCCCCGCTCGGAGCGATCGAGCAGCCCGCAGGCCTTGGTGAGGGTCCGGTATTCGGAGCTGAGCGAGCCCAATGAGGTCACAGCAGCAGAGGATAGGACGCGCGTCGCGATGCGCCTCGGATGACCCGCGCGCCGACGGTGGCGGCGGCACCGGATCGCGACGCGCATCCAGGCAGGACGCCGGTTCGCGCCGGGCCGCCCAAGCAACTTGGCAAAATCCAAGTTTAGGCGTACCATAATCTCAGTGCAGGCCGAACGACACCCGATTTTTGCCCGCTCGCCGGCGATTGAGGACTACGCGAAGGCGATCTACGCGCTGGAGCGCCGCGGCGGGGACACGGTCAGCACCAATGCGCTGGCCGAGCGCCTCGGGGTGACCGCCGGCTCGGCGTCGGGGATGGTCAAGCGCATGGGGGAGCTGGGGCTGGTCGAGCACCGGCCCTACCACGGCGTCTGGCTGACCGACGACGGACGGCGCGTCGCGCTCGAGGTGATTCGCCACCACCGGCTGCTGGAGCTGTACCTGGTCAAGAGCCTCGGCGTTCCGTGGGATCGCGTGCACGAGGAGGCGGAAGTGCTCGAGCACGTGCTGTCCGAGGATCTCGAGGAGCTGATCGCGGCCAAGCTCGGCGATCCCACGCTCGATCCGCACGGCGACCCGATCCCCACCCGTGACCTGACGATCGAAGAGCATGCGACCAAGAGCCTGCAGGAGCTGGAGGCGGGCGCCGCGGGAACCTTCACCCGGGTCTCGGATTCCGACCCCGACATGCTGCGCTTCCTGGCCGAGCGGGGGATCTCTCCCGGCGCGGAGCTGGAGGTGATCGACAAGCAGCCGTTCGGCGGACCGCTGTTCGTCCGCTTCGGCGACGAGATGCACGTACTTGGCGGCCAGCTCGCTCGAGCGATGCGCGTGGAGCTGCGGCGGTGACGCCGCCGCCGATGCCGGTCCGCACCCCGGTGCTCGAGGGTGCCGGCGCCGATGGCCATGCCGCGCCGCGGCCCGTGCTGCTCCCGAGTCCGCTGGAGCATCTGCTGGCGCGCGGGAGGGTGCGGGCGACGCTGGCGATGCTCGGGCCGGCGTTCGTGGCCGCGGTCGCCTACGTCGATCCCGGGAACTTCGCGACCAACATTCAGGGCGGTGCGAAGTACGGCTACCTGCTGCTGTGGGTCGTGCTGCTCGCCAACCTGATGGCGATGCTGGTCCAGTACCTGTCAGCGAAGCTCGGCGTGGTGACCGAGCGCAACCTGCCCGAGCTGTGCCGGGAGCGGTTTCCCCGATGGGTTAGCTGGGGGCTGTGGATGCAGGCGGAGCTGATGGCGATGTCGACCGACATCGCGGAGTTCCTCGGCGCCGCGCTGGGGCTGAACCTGCTGTTCGGTGTGCCGCTGTTCACCGCCGGGCTGATCACCGGGGCGATCGCGTTCGCGGTGCTCGAGTTGCAGACGCGCGGCTTTCGTCGCTTCGAGATCGCGATCACGGCGCTGCTGGGGATCGTGTTCGCCGGCTTCCTGTACGAGACGCTGCGGATCGGCCCGTCGGTCCACCAGTCGCTGCGCGGCCTGCTGCCCGGGCTGAGCGGCAGCGGCGCGCTGTACCTGGCGGTCGGGATCGTCGGCGCGACGGTGATGCCGCACGTGATCTACCTGCACTCGGCGCTGACCAATGGGCGGATGCCGGTCCGCAACGACTCCGAGCGCCGGCGGGTGCTGCGGTTCGAGCGGCTGGACGTGATCATCGCGCTCGGCTTCGCCGGCGCGGTCAACCTGGCGATGCTGGCGGCCGCGGCGAAGCTGTTCCACACGCCGGCGCTGTCGGGCACGAGCACGATTCAGGCCGCCCACACGGGGATCGAGCAGCTGGTGGGAGGCGGAGCGGCGATCGCGTTCGCGGTCGCGTTGCTGGCGTCCGGAATCTCATCCTCGAGCGTCGGCACCTACGCCGGCCAGGTGGTGATGGCGGGCTTCATCAAGGTCCGGATCCCGGTCCTGGTCCGCCGGGCGGTGACGATGCTGCCGGCGCTGGTGATCCTGGCGCTCGGCGTCAGCCCGACCGGCGCCCTGGTGCTGAGCCAGGTCGTGCTGTCGTTCGGGATTCCGCTGGCGCTGCTCCCGCTGGTGATCCTCACCAGCCGCCGCGCCGTGATGGGCGTGCACGTCAATCGCCTCCTGACCAGCGTGCTGGCGTTTGGCGTGGCCGGCCTGATCACCCTGATGAACGGGTTCCTGATCTATCAGCAGGTGCTGCGCTGAGCGGTTGTTTGGGCGGCGATGCTGGGGTCGGGTGGGCAGGGTGGGGCGCCGGGTCGGGGCACCGGGGGTGCCTGATGGCGCCCGCCGGGGACGGAGCTCGGCTGATGGCCACCGGGCCGCGGAGCGTCACCTGCACCGCTGGGTGGCGGGTGCATTACGCTTGCGGCGCATGGCCCTCGCCGAGAACTTTGAGCAAATCGTCGACTCGCTTCCCGACGACTGGACCGATCTCGAGCTGGACCTGCGGATCTTCGAGGAGCGCCGCTACGTCGAGGCCGCGATCGTCCTGGTGACCTGCAATGCCCAGCCGTATTCCAAGTACGAGTGGCACTGGCGGCTGCTGGTCGCGCACCGGTTCGGCCACGCCGCGGCGGTGCCCTCGGTCCATCTGGCACTGAAGCTGCTGGATGACGGCGGCATCGACGGGGAGCTGGCGCTGCGCGAGGTGCGCACCGGGCGCGTCGAGGTGACTCAGATGTGGGGACGCTCCGAGTCGGTCCGCGCCGATTTCAAGCGGCTGCGCGCGCAGTAGCGCGCGCGACGCGGGGCCGTGGACGGTGGTGCGTGGCATGGAGGGCGGCGAACTTTGGCGTTGCAGTTCCACCCCCCGGAACCAAAACGCCAAAGTTCGCGGCCGGGGCGGTGGTTATCGGGGCCGCGGCGGGGATTATCGGGGCCGCGGGCGGGGGGTCAGCGAGCCCCGTCAACGAAGCTCGAATCGAACATCTGGCTCACGTCGGGCGCCGCGTGGACGATCGCGAATCGGGCCTCCCACTTGGCCCAGGCCCGTAGGCGGCCGGGATCGAGCTCGCCGACGTGCCCATCCGGAGCCCGGAGAGCTGGGAGCAGCGCCGCGAGCTCGGCGGCCACGAGCTGGGGATCGAGGCCGGCCACGCGTGACTCCAGCTCGGCCTCGGCGGCTTGGCGGTCACTCAGAGTCGCCCCGTAGCCGCGCACTAGCGCCTGCACCACCGACCGGGCCAAGCCCGAATCCGCCCGCAGGCTCGACCGGGTGGCGCACAGCACCAGCTCGGGGTAGGAGGGCGCGCCGTAGCGATCGACGCGGAAGACGTGAAAACCGGCGTGCCGGCGTTGCACGGTCACCCCCTCGTCGTTCCAGAATGCGGTCACCGCCGCGACCCGGCCGGCCAGCAGGTCGGGCACCGCGTTGAAGCCGATCGTGACCGTCTTGACCTTGGCCGGATCCCCGCCCGCCCCGGCGACGATCGAGTCCAGCACCGCCGTGTCGCTGGGCACGCCGGTGATGCCGACGGTCTTGCCCTCCAGCTCGCGTGGGTTGCTGATCTGCGGCGCTGCGAGCACCGCCGCCAGGGGGCGCTGGACGATCGCCATGATCCCCACGATGTCCTGCCCCCGCTCGCGGGCGATCGCCAGGTCGTGGATGTCGAGGATGGCGAAGTTCGCCCGGCCGGCCTCCAGCAGCTTGATCGAGTCGGTCGAGGCCGAGGGGGCGACGACGTGCAGGTGCACTCCCTCGGCAGTCGCGTAGCCACGGGCGAGCGCGGTGTAGATGCCGGCGTGAACGGCGTTGGGGGTGAAGTCGAGCACCAGCGTGGCGTTCCGAGTGGGCCGGCGCGGGGCGGCTGGGGACCCGCCGCCGCAGCCGCCCACCAACGCGCCGGTCAGGAGCGCAACCAACACGGCGAGCACGGCCAAACGGGCCGAGACGGCCGCCCGAGCGGGCGGGGGGAGCGGACGGAGGCGGATCAGGTGCGTGAGCATAGGCGGGCCGGGCCGATCCGTAGACTCCCCGGTACGAGCATGCGCCGCCGCGTCACGTTCAGCCGCAACATAACGCTGTCGCTCTCGCGGACCTGCCGCTGCTACTGCAAGTACTGCGCGTTTGCGACCCATCAGCCGCACCTGTACGCCCCGGAGGAGGTCGAGCGGATCCTTGACCGCGCGGTCAAGCGCCACCATGTCAAGGAGCTGCTGGTGCTGACCGGCGAGAAGCCGGAGGTCAATGCCGGCGTCGCCGCACGCCTGGCCGAGTACGGGCACGAGGACTTCACCTCCTACGTGGTCTGGACCTGCCAGCAGGCGCTCGATCGCGGCCTGCTGCCGCACACCAACCTCGGCGCGCTGAGCCGCGAGGATCTGGAGCGGCTGCGCGAAGTGACCGCCTCACAGGGGCTGATGCTCGAGTCGGTCTCGCCGCGGCTGATGGACACCGTCCACGCGGGCTCTCCGACCAAGCATCCGGCGGTCAGGACCGCGACGATCGCCGCCGCGGGGGAGCTGAAGATCCCGTTCACCAGCGGCATCCTGGTGGGAATCGGCGAGACCGAGGAGGAGCGGATGGACTCGCTCCAGGCACTGGCCGACCTGCACGCCCGCCACGGCCACCTGCAGGAGGTGATCCTGCAGAACTTCGTCCCCCACCAGAGCTACTACGGGCGCGAGCCGGCGCAGATCGCCGAGGGCGCGGCGCGCGATTACTGGCGCACCGGCGTCGGCGAGGGCCCGGCGCTCGACGCGCCCGCCTGGGCGTGCGAGGTGAGCGTCGATGATGTCAAGCGGCTGATCGCCGAGGCCCGGCGCCTGATGCCCGACGTCGGCATCCAGGTGCCGCCCAACCTGTCGGATTGGTGGGTCGAGCTGGTTCGGGCCGGCGCGACGGATCTCGGCGGACTCAGCGCCAACGGCGACCACATCTCCCCCGAGCACCCGTTCCCGTCGCCCAGCCAGGTCCGCAAGCGCCTACATCAAGAGGGGGTGGCGCTGACCGAGCGGCTGTGCGTCTACCCCGAGTACATCGACCAGGAGTGGATCGCCGCGCCGGTGCTCGACGTGATCAAGCGCTGCTACTGGTCGTTCATCCCCCGCCGCGGCAGCGGGCGTCGCGCCGAGGTGTTGGTCGGCGATGACGCGGCGCCCCGCGCGGTGGCCAAGGCCCGCGACGGCGAGGCGCTCACCCCTACGGAGCTGACCGCGCTGTTCGCCGAGCAGCGGCGCGAGGTGATCGAGGAGATGCGCAGCGCGGCGGACGAGCTGCGCGCCGAGCTGGCGGGTGAGACCGTCACCTTCGTGGTCAACCGCAACATCAACGTGTCGAATATCTGCATCGTCGGCTGTGCGTTCTGCGGCTTTGGCCAGTCCCGCCGCTCGCCCGACGCCTACGAGCACTCCGAGGCGGAGTTCGCGGGTCGCGTGCAGGAGGCGATCGATGCCGGCGCGACCGAGATCTGCATGCAGTCGGGGATCCACCCCGATTGGGGACTCGAGGACTACGAGAAGTGGCTGCGCTTTGCCAAGCAGCTCGCCCCGCACCTCCATCTGCACGCCTACTCGCCGATGGAGATCGCGCACATGTGCGATGTCAGCGGACTGCCGCCGCGCACGGTGCTCGCCCGGCTGAAGGAGGCCGGGCTCGGCTCGACCCCCGGGACCGCCGCCGAGGTGCTACACGACGGGGTCCGCGAGCGGATCTCGCCGAACAAGCTCCCGGTGGCACGGTGGCTGGAGATCATCGAGGCCTCGCATGCCGAGGGAATCCGCTCGACGGTGACGGTGATGTTCGGTCATATCGAGGAGCCGTGGGAGCTGGCCGAGCACATGCGGGTGGTCCGCGAGCTGCAGGAGCGCACCGGCGGCTTCACCGAGTTCGTGCCGCTGTCGTTCATCCCGTTTCACACGCTGCTCGGTCGGACCCACGGTGTGGAGGAGATCTCGCGGGAGGAGAACCTCAAGCACACCGCCGCGTTCCGGCTGGCGCTCGGCAAGACGGTGAAGAACCTTCAGGCGAGCTGGGTGAAGATGGGCCTCGACGCGGCCACCGAGGCCCTGCGCTGGGGGGTCAACGACCTCGGCGGCACGTTGATGGAGGAGTCGATCTCGCGGATGGCCGGCAGCTATCACGGAGTTATGCTCGAGCCCGAAGACCTCGTCGCGGCTGCTCATCGCGCCGGTCGACCGGCCGCCGAGCGCACCACCCTGTATGAGATTCGTCGCCGGTACGAGCTACCGCTGGATCACGCCGGCCCCCTGCGGCCGGTGCGATCGGTGAGCGCAGCGCGGCCGGAGACCGTGTGAGCGGCGATCCAACCGCGCTCGGCGCCGGCCGCCCGCGGGCTGGCGAAGAACGCCCGGCGTCGCTGTTCGCCGGCGTCGAGCCGCTGGAGGTGTTCGTCGAGTTGCTGGCGCAGATCGACACCGATACCTCCTCGACCGAGTTCTACGACCGGATCTGCGAGGCCATCTGCCGGCTGACGACGATGCGGCGCGCGGCGATCTTCATGGCCGACGCCGGCCGCCGCCGCGTGCGCGCGGTCGGGTCGCATGGCACTTCGTTCTCGCAGCTGGCTGCGCTGCGCCCGACGCTCGTCAACACCCCGATCGCTCAGCGGGCGCTGCTGGAGGACGAGGTGGTGGTGGTCTCGGACCAGATCGAGGACGCGGTGCCGCCCGAGTACGCGGAGCTGCTCGGCATCACCACCCTGGTGTGCACGCCGCTCAGCGCCGCCGGTCGTTCCTACGGCGTGATCTGCGCGGACCGCGGGGGCGGCCGGTTCGAGCTCAGCGACGGTGAGCGCCATCTGCTGTGGACGCTTGGCAAGACCGCGGCGCTGGTCGCCACGGCGCGCAACGCCACCCGCCAGCAGGAGCGCACCCGGCGGCTCGGTGAGCGACTCGAGCTGGCGCGCGAGATCCACGAGCGCGTCCTGCAGCGACTGTTCGGCGTGTCGCTCGCGTTGAGCGCGGAGAAGCCGCTGGACGCCGCCGAGCGCGAACGCTGCCGGGTGGAGATGCAGCAGGCGCTGAGCGACCTGCGCCGGGCGCTCGAGCGGCCGCTGGCGCCGCTCCCGCCGGAGACCGGAACCACGCTCGAGGCCGAGCTCGAGCGGATCACGAGCGCCCCTGACAGCACGGTCCACGTCCACTGGCCGGCCGGGGTGGTCGTGCCGGCGGATCTCGAGCCGCTGGCTCAGTCGGTGCTCGCCGAGGCGCTGCGGAACATCGTCAAGCACGCGGCGCCAACTCGAGTGGACGTCGCCGTGTTGCGCGACGAGGACACGTTGACGCTCCAGATCCGCAACGACGGCGCACGTTCGGGCGCCCGAGGGGCGGGCATGGGTCTGCGGCTGGCCGCGTTCGAGGCGCTCCAGAACGAGGGAGTGGTCGAGTTCGGGTCCCCGGGCCCCGGGCTGTGGCGGGTCCGGCTGGTGGTGCCGCTGAAGCGAGAAGGGTCGTGACGGCGCGAGCGCTCCCCAGCGATCCGGTGTCCGAGCGGCGCCTGCGGGTCCTGGTCGTCGACGATCACGATGTCGTGCACTGGGGCTTTCGCGTGCTGCTCGGAGAGCAGCCGTGGGTCGAGCGCTGCCTGGCGGCGCGGACCGGCGCCGAGGCGCTGGCGCTGGTCCGCAAGTTCAAGCCCCACGTGGCGCTCGTGGATCTGTTTCTGGTCGGCGAGTCGGGGGCCGACGTATGCGAGTCGATCCGCAAGGCATCACCCTCCACGCGCGTGCTGCTGATCTCCGGTGCGGGACGGATGTCGCCCGCCGCCGCCCGCGCCGCGGGCGCGTCGGGGTTCGTCTCCAAGGATTGGGAAGCCCACGATGTCGCACGGGCGGTGCGGATGGTGGGGCTCGGGATGACGATGTTCGCGCCCAAGGCCGACCAGCCCTCGCCGCTGCTGACCGAGCGCGAGCGCGAGGTGCTGGGTCTGATCTCGGCCGGCTCCACCAACCGGGAGATCGCCGAGAGCCTGTTCCTGTCTCCCCACACGGTCAAGGAGCACACGAGCGTCCTGTACCGAAAGCTGGGTGCGCGCAACCGGGCCGAGGCGGTGCAGCGAGCGCAACGGATCGGGTTATTGGGCTAGACCAGGCTTGCGGTCCCCCCGATTTCGTGGGAAGTGCTGCGGTCCCCCCGATTGGGGGGAAGTAGATGGTGGGGCTGTATCGGTACCTGGGCGGGAGAGTAGGTACAGACGCATGAGCTCCCGGACCGCGATCCTGTTCCCTGGCCAAGGCAGCCAGACGCCCGAGATGCGAGACCTCGTGGCTGAGGTCGCGCCCGAGCTGCTGGCCCTGGCGGTCGACGTCGTGGGCGAGGATCCCTTTCTGCGCGCCCAGGACGGGACCAACTTCGCCCAGCCGGCGATCTTCTGCGCGAGCCTCGCCGGATGGGTCGCGCTCGGCCGGCCGCAGGGCGATTTCATGGCGGGTCACTCGCTGGGGGAGCTGGCCGCGCTGGTCGCCGCCGGGAGCCTGGCCGAGCGCGACGGCTTGGATCTGGTCGCGTTGCGCGGTCGCCTGATGAACGAGGCCGGCGAGCGAGCCGGTGACGGCGGCATGATCGCGCTCATGGGTCAGGGCGCCGCCGAGCTCGCCGAGGAGATCGCCGACGCCCACGGGCTCTCGGTCGCCAACGACAACTCACCGCAGCAGGTCGTGCTGTCCGGATCGTGCTCGGCGCTGCCCGGCGCGGCCGAGCACGCCGAGACCCTCGGGCTGCGGGCGTCGGTGCTCCCGGTCACGGGCGCGTTTCACTCCCCGATGATGGCCTCGGCGGTGTCCGAGTTCGCCGCCGCGCTGGAGCGCACGGAGATCGCCAAGCCGCGGGTCCCGGTGCTCTCGGCGGTGACCGCGCAGCCGTTCGATGATGTGCGCGCCCGGCTGGTCGATGCGCTGACGATGCCGGTCCGCTGGCGCGAGACGATGCTCGCCCTGCACCGGCTCGGTGCCGAGCGGTTCGTCGAGGTCGGCCCCGGGCGGGTGCTCCGAGGTCTGGCCAAGCGGACGCTCCGCGACGTGGAGCTGGTCAATGCTTGAGTCCGTACTGGAGCCCGAGCGGGAGCCCGAGCCGGGGCTTCAGCCCGCGCCCGAGGTGGGGCCGGGGACGGTCCGCAGCGCCGCGATCCTGTCGGTGGCGATCGAGCTGCCGGAGGGGCGCCTGACCACCGCCGAGCTGGCGCAGCGGCTGGGGATCACCGAGGAGTGGATCCTGTCGCGAACTGGTATCCGCGAGCGCCGTCAGGCGAGGCCCGAGGAGCGGCTGAGCGACTACGCGACGCGGGCGGGCGCCGCAGCGCTGGCCCGCGCCGGCATCGAAGCGGCCGATCTTGACCTGGTGCTGGTGGCGACGTTGAGCCAGGATGAGCTGACGCCCAATACGGCGCCGCTGGTCGCCCACGCGCTCGGAGCCCGGCGCGCGGGCGCGTGCGACATCGGCGCCGCGTGCACATCGTTTCTGTACGGGCTGGCGCTCGGAACATCCCAGATCGAGAGCGGCCGGGCCGATCACGTACTGCTGATCGGCGCCGACTTCATCACCCGGATCGTGAACTATGAGGACAAGAAGACGGCGCCGTTGTTCGGCGATGCCGCCGGCGCCGTGGTGCTCGGCCCGGGCGGGGCCGCGCAGGGTTCGATCGGGCCGATCGTGCTCGGCGCCGACGGCTCGCACGGCCAGACGATGACCGCCAGCATCGCCGAGCGCAAGGTTGTGATGGACGGTCCCGAGGTGTTCCGCCACGCCGTCGCGCGGATGAGCGAGGTCACCGTGCAGGCGGTCGCGCAGGCCGGTCTGACGCTGGAGGAGATCGACGTGTTCGTCTACCACCAGGCCAACGCGCGGATCACCCGCGCGCTCGGGGAGCGGCTGGGGCTCGAGCCGGCGCGGGTGGTTGACTGCATCGAGAGCCTCGGCAACGCGTCGGCGGCGATGCTCCCGGTGGCGCTCGCCGCCGCCGAGCTCGACGGACGGCTGCGGCCCGGCGCCAAGGTGCTGCTCAGCGCGTTCGGCGCAGGCTTCACCTGGGGCGGCGGCGTGGTCGAGTGGGGAGGGGCTGAGCATGCCTGAGTCGGCAACCCCTTCGCGTCCGGGGTGTGCGTTGGTGACCGGCGCCTCGCGCGGGATCGGCGCGGCGATCGCGCGGGCCCTGGCCCGCGAGGGCTGGCCGGTCGGCGTCAACTACCGCGCCGACCGAGCGGGCGCCGAGGCGGTCGTGGCGGAGATCGAGCGCGAGGGCGATCGCGCGGTCGCCCTCGGTGCCGACGTGGCCGACCCGGGCGCCGCGGACCAGCTGTTCGGGGCGCTCGAGTCGGGGTTCGAGTGCCCGGTGCTGGTACTGATCAACAACGCCGGGATCAGCAGCGACAACCTGACGCCGTCGCTGCGCGACGAGGACTGGACGTCGGTGCTGGACACCAACCTGACCGCCGCGTTCCGGCTCACCCGCCGGGCGCTGAAGCCGATGCTCCGTGCGCGCTCGGGCCGGATCGTGAACATCTCCTCGGTCGTCGCGCTGCGGGCCAATCCCGGTCAGGCGAACTACGCGGCGGCCAAGGCGGGGCTGATCGCGCTGACCAAGACCGCCGCGGTCGAGGTCGCGCGGCGAGGGATCACCATCAACGCCGTGGCCCCTGGCTGGATCGAGACCGAGATGACTGCCGACGTTTCTAAAGTCCTGCTCGCGGAGGTACCGGCGCGGCGAGCGGGAACTCCGGAGGAAGTCGCGGCGTGCGTTCGCTTCCTCACCTCCGATGAGGCGAGCTACGTCACCGGCGCGGTGTTGACCGTCGATGGCGGGCTCGCCGCCTAACTACCCACAATCAAGAGGAGCCATCCCAGATGCCAGCCGTAACCAGCGAGCAGGTCGAGGCCCGAGTGATCGAGACGCTTGCGAGCTTCGGTCCCGACCAGAGCTCGATTACCCGCGAGGCCACCTTCGAGGAGCTCGATATCGACTCGCTCGACCTGGTCGAGCTGGCCCAGGTCGTCGAGGACGAATACGGCGTGGTGCTCAAGGGCGAGGACATGAAGGAGCTCAAGACGGTCGGTCAGTCGATCGATCTGATCGTGGCGCGGGCGGAGTAGGCGAAGTAGGTGACCACGACGCTACCCAAGCCCACAATCGTCATCACCGGTATCGGAGCGCTCACGCCGCTCGGGATCGGCGCGTCCACGCTGCACGAGCGCTGGGCCGCCGGAGTGTGCGGGATCGCCGACGGCGCTGGTGTGTGCAGGGACTACGAGCCCAAGGACTTCCTCTCGGTCAAGGAGGCTCGCCGACTCGATCGGTTCTCACAGCTGGCCCTGGTCGCCGCGGCGGAGGCGATCGCCGACGCCGGATGGGGTGATGAGCTGCCCTACGACCCGATGCGGATCGGCTGCGTGATCGGGACCGGGATCGGCGGCATCGAGACGGTCGAGATTCAGCACGACGTGATGCGCGATCGGGGGGACAAGATGGTCTCCCCGCTCGGCGTGCCGCAGTACATGCCCAACGCCGCCGCGGCGGCGGTGTCGATGAGGCACCGGCTCCAGGGCCAGATGTACGGGGTCGTGTCCGCCTGCTCGGGCGGCGCGCACGCGATCGGCTCGGCGCTGCGAATGCTTCAGTACGGCGACGCCGACGCGGTCGTCTGTGGTGGGGCCGAGGCCACGCTGACGCAGTTCGGGTTTGCCTGCTTCAACGCGATGCAGGCGCTCTCGCCGACCGGCATCTCGCGTCCGTTCGACCTTCGCCGCGACGGGTTTGTGATGGGCGAGGGAGCCGGCGTGCTGGTGCTGGAGGAGCTCTCCGCCGCGCAGGCCCGCGGCGCGAGGATCGTCGGCGAGCTGGCAGGCTACGGATCAACCTCCGACGCGCATCACCTGACTGCGCCCCAGCCCAGCGGCAAGCCCGCCGCACGGGCGATCGAGCTCGCGCTGAACGACGCTGGAGTGAGCGCCGCCGAGGTCAGCTACGTCAACGCTCACGGTACCTCCACGCAGCTCAACGACGCCGCCGAGACGCGGGCGATCAAGCTCGCGCTGGGCGACAGCGCGATGAAGATTCCCGTGTCCTCGACCAAATCGGCGATCGGGCACCTGCTCGGAGCCGCCGGCGCCGTGGAGGCCGTGGCGACCGTGCGCACGCTCAGCACCAGGGTCGTCGCCCCGACGCTCGGCTATGAGGTGCCCGACCCGGAGCTCGACCTCGACTACGTCCCGGGCGAGGCCCGGCCGTTGCTGAGCAGCAACGGGCATCCGCCGATCGCGCTGTCGAACTCGTTCGCCTTCGGTGGCCACAACGTCGCGCTGGTCCTGCGCGGAGCCCCGGTATGAGCGCTCTGTTGCATCCCCCCGCGCTGTGCCTCAGCGGAGCCACGGTATGAGCGCGACCGCCCTGCGTTCCTCCGCGCAGCGCCTGTCGCCGGCGGAGCGGCTCGAGGCGCTGTGCGATCCGGGCAGCGTCCAGGTGCTGCGCTCGCGCGTGCGGTCGACCCGGCTGGGCGAGCGCGCCGTCGAGGGCGACGGCGTGGTCGGCGCGACCGGCCAGGTGGACGGGCGGCCGATCGCCTGCTACGCGCAGGACGGCGAGTTCTTCGGCGGATCGCTCGGCGAGCGCCACGCCGACACGATCGTCCGCGTGCTGGAGCTGGCGCAGCGCGCGGAGATCCCGGTGGTCGCGTTCGTCGAATCCGGGGGTGCGCGGATGCAGGAGGGAACCGCGGCGCTGGCTGGCTACGGGCGGATCTTTCGCCACACGGTAGGACTCACCGGAGTGGTGCCGCAGATCTCGATCGTGTCCGGCGCGTCGGCCGGCGGAGGCGCCTATTCGCCCGCGCTGACCGATCTGGTCGTGATGACACAGGACGCCGCGATGTTCCTCACCGGCCCCGGGGTGGTGCGCGAGGCACTGGGCGAGGAGATCAACGCGGCGGGGCTCGGCGGCCCCCACGTGCACGATCGAAACGGCGTCTGTCATCTGGTCGAGCCCGACGAGGCGAGCGCCGCGGCCCGAGTGCGCGAGCTGCTCGGATACCTGCCCTCGGCGGCCGGTCAGCCGGTGCCGCGGGCCGAGTCGTTGGCGCCGGAGCTGGCTGACCCGGGCGCCGTGGTGCCCTCCAACCCGCGTCGCGCCTACGACGTGCGGGACGCGCTGCGCGCGATCGTCGACCAGCAATCGCTGCTCGAGCTGTGCCCGCGCTGGGCGCGCAACGTCGTCACCTCGCTGGCCCGGCTGGACGGCCGGCCGGTGGGGATCGTCGCCAACCAGCCCCATCATCTCGGCGGGGTGCTCGACGCGGAGGGCTCGGAGAAGGCGGCCCGGTTCGTCGGCTTCTGCGACTCGTTCGGCGTGCCGCTGATCGCCGTCGTGGACACCCCGGGGTTCATGCCCGGCTCAAAGCAGGAGCAGGCGGGGGTGATCCGCCACGGGGCCTCGCTCGTGCGCGCGTTCGCAGCGGCACGGGTGCCGAAGCTGACCGTCGTCCTGCGCAAGTCATACGGCGGCGCCTACATCACGATGAACTCGCGTGATCTGGGCGCCGACATGGTGCTCGCGTGGCCCGACGCCGAGCTGGGGATCATGAGCGCGCGGGCAGCGGTCGGGATCGTCCATCGGCGCGAGTTGCGCGTGGCGGTCGACCCGGAGGCCGAGCGCACGCGGCTGGCCGATACCTACGCGCTGGAGCACCTGCGCGCCGAGACGGCGGCAGCGGCGGGGTTCGTCGATGAGATCATCGAGCCGTCGCAGACACGGGATCGGCTCGCCTGGACGCTGCGGACGCTCGCGGGCCCCGGCGCTCGCAGAGCGGACGGCCGGACGTGACCGGCCACGGCCAGGATCCCGCTTGCGGCCTCGGCACCCGCGGAGCGGACGGCGGGGCGTGATTCTCGAGGGCAAGCGGCTGCTGATCACCGGCGTGATCACCCGGGATTCGATCGCCTTCCATGCTGCCGAGGAGGCCCAGCGGGAGGGCGCGACGGTGCTGCTGACCAGCTTCGGGCGGGTGCGGCGAATGACCGAGCGCGCCGCGCAACGACTCCCTGAGCCGGTCGAGGTGCTCGAGCTCGATGTCAACCAGCCCGAGGATCTGGAGGCGCTGAGCGCGGCGCTGAAGGATCGCTGGGGGAGCGTCGACGGAGCGCTGCACGCGATCGCCTTCGCCCCCCAGGACGCGATCGGCGGCAATTTCATGAGCGCGCCCGCGGAGAGCGCGATCGAGGCCTTCCAGACCAGCGCGTTCTCGATGAAGGCGCTGGCCGCCGCGCTCGCGCCGCTGATGCCCTCCGGCTCGAGCGTCGTCGGGCTCGACTTCGACGCCAGCGTCGCATGGCCGATCTACGATTGGATGGGGGTCGCCAAGGCGGCCCTCGAGTCGGTCTCGCGCTACCTTGCCCGCGATCTGGGGCCGAGCGGGATCAGGGTCAACCTGGTCAGCGCAGGGCCCCTGGGGACCGTCGCCGCCCGGGGTATCCCCGGCTTCGAGCGGCTCGCCGAGCTGTGGCGAGCCCAGGCGCCGTTGGGGTGGGACGCGGATGATCCGCTGCCCGTGGCGCGTACGATCTGCTTCCTGCTGTCCGATTACGCTCAGGCGATCACGGGCGAGATCGTGCACGTGGACGGCGGGTTTCACGCGCTCGGAGCTCCAACCGATCCGAGTTCCGTGTAGCCGCCTGCGGGCCGGTGGGCGGCGGCGGGTGGCCGGCTGGGGGTCGGCGGCGGGCGGCCGGCGGGCGGGTGGCCGGCTGGGGGTCGGCGGCGGGCGGCCGGCG
>Ga0209839_10000322_pt1 | contig 24882 bp, 24 predicted proteins | sample OrgsoiDNA2013050_FD_185800 | JGI IMG/M metagenome (GOLD analysis project Ga0209839, IMG submission 185800) | Permafrost soil microbial communities from the Arctic, to analyse light accelerated degradation of dissolved organic matter (DOM) -... | ecosystem: Environmental > Terrestrial > Soil >... | reverse complement strand
TCGGCTCCGGCGACGCCGCGGCCGCGATCCCGCAACCAGCACGGAATTCCTGATCGGAGCCGATCCCGGACCGGGCAGCCGAGCGCGACCCCGCGGCGGCGGCTGCCGGCCCGTCCTCGACCGCGGTCAGCGCTGCTCGACGACCATCGTCTTGACCGCCGCGGTCACACCGTCGGCGATCTCGACGACCACCATGTAGGTGCCGATGTTTCGGATCGGCTCCTCGAGGTGGATTTTGCGGCGATCGATCTTGATCCCGCGGGCATCGCGGATCGCGTCGGCGATGTCCTGCGTCGTGACCGAGCCGAACAGGCGGCCGTCGTCGCCGGCCTGCTGCGGGATCGTCAGCACCGTGCGGCCGAGGGTCGCGGCGCTCTCCTGAGCCCGCTCCTCGGCCTCGCGCTTGAGACGCTCCGCCGCGTCCCGGTGGCGGCTGGCGGCCTCGATCGACCCGCGCGTCGCGGGCTCGGCGAGCTTGCGAGGCAGCAGGTAGTTGCGCAGATAGCCGGCCGACACGTCGACCACGGTCCCGCGCTCACCCAGCGACTCGACGTCCTGCAGCAGGATTGCCTGGGCCACGAGGTCCTCCGGTCAGCGATCGCGGTCGCGACCGCGATCGCGGTCGCGGTCGCGATGGTCGCTCCCGCCCTCGGCGACGTAGGGCAGAAGCGCAAGCTCGCGTGCGCGCTTGACGGCGCGCGCGACCTGGCTCTGGTGGCGCCGACAGGCTCCGGTGATCCGGCGCGAGCGAATCTTGCCCCGCTCGGAGATGAACCGTCGCAGCGCGGACACGTCCTTGTAGTCGACCTGGTCGATCTTGTCCCGACAGTACGGGCAAGGCTTGCGCCGGCCTGAGGTCGGCCCACCCTTCCTGTCCCGCCGGCGAACCGGCCGTCTGCGTGCTTTTGCCACCTGAATTACCTCTACTCGCTGCTTCTGGACCGGGCTACGCGGTCATCTGTGGGGTCTCGCGCCTCAGAACGGAATGTCGTCGTCGGCAACTCCGGCGCTCACGGGAGCGGACTCGAAATCACCCGTGTCGATCGGGATGTCGCTCTCAGCAGCGCGAACATTGCTGGAGAAACCGTTCCCGTTGACCGCGTCGTCACGCCCTCCGAGGAACTGAACGGAATCAGCGATGATATCGACCGACTGGCGCTTTTGCCCATCGACCTCGTATTCACGCCACTCGAGCCGCCCGTCGATGGCCACCGGACGTCCTTTGGAGAGGAAGCGGGAGCAGTTCTCGCCCTGGGCGCCCCACACCGTCACGTCGAAGAAGTTGGGCTTGTCCTCCCACTCTCCGGTGGCGTTGTTCTTGCGCCGCGTGTTGCAGGCGATCCGCAGTTTGCAGACCGACATGCCGCCGCTCGTCGAGCGCAGTTCCGGATCACGAGTGAGGTTTCCGGTCATCACGACCCGGTTGATGTTGGTGGCAGCCATGCTCGGGGCTCCTTTCCAGGAATCGTTGTCAAGCTCCTGTCCGAGTCTAGGCCCGGCGCGGTCGGCAACCGCCGCGCTGCCCGGAAAATGGGCAGAAAGGTTGCAATCAGGACGCCAAGGGGTCACACGCCGGCACGATCTCGTGCCATTCCGAGCGCCCGGGGGGCCTAGTCGCCGGCGCCGTACTCGCCGGTCGCGGCGGCTGCGGGTGACGGCGCGGCGGCCACGGCCGGCCGCGGATCCGGCGGGGGCGGCGTGCCGGGGAGAACCTTGATGATCCGGAACCTGATCACACCGTCGGCGATGTGCAGGTTGTGGGTCAGCGTCTCCAACAGCGTGGCGGGGCCGGCGAACTGGAGCAGGTGATATTCGCCCTCGGTCTCGTGATTGATCTCGTAGGCGAGAGGCCGGGTGCCCCAGTCGTCGTTGCGCTCGACCTTGCCGCCGCCGCTGGAGATCGCCGACTCGACGTCGGCCAGGATCTTGGCGCGCTGATCGGGTTCGACATTCGTCGAGAGCATCAGCATCAGGTCGTAGATGAGGGGCGGCTTGGTCATGGCAGGGGCGGGCGGCGGTCGACTATAGCAACGGTGCTTGTCGCTGCGCCGGCGTTACCTCGCGCCGGCGCCGCCGCCTACGCCAGGTCGGCCAGTTCCTTCTCGCGGATGTCGTCGAGCTGGTCGTCCACCCAATGGCCCGGATCCCTGGCGGTGACGATCGCCTTCAGCCCCTCGTGGCGGCGCTCGCGCTCGGTGACGCGCATGGTCAGGGCCGCGTGGATCGAGTCGGCCAGCTCCTGGATGTCGAACGGATTGACCGACAGCGCGAACTCGCCGAGCTCCTCGTGGGCGCCGGTGTTCTCGGACAGGATCGAGACGCCGGCTCGCTCGTTGACCATGGGGCCCTCCTTGGCCACCAGGTTCATGCCGTCGAACATGGCGTTGACCATCAGCACGTCGTAGTGCTTGTAGGCCGCGACGGCCTCCTCGAGGTCGTCGCGGAGCTTGAGCTGGATCGGCATCCAGTCCGGGGAACCGTGGCGATGGTTGACAACCGCGACCACGGCCTCGATCCGCTCGAGGTACTCCGCGTACTCGGGCACGTCCGTTCGCGACGGCATCAGCTGGGCGATGAACGTGACCCGCTCGCGGAACTCGGGGTGCTGCTCGAGGAACACGTCGAAGGCGCTGAAGCCACGCAGCACGTTCTTGGACAGGTCGGCGCGGTCGACGCGCAGAATCAGGTGGTGGCGGCGCCGGCGCAGGAGCTCCCGCTCGAACTCCAGCGTGCGCGGACGCGCCGCCACCGCCTGCACGGCCGTGGCATCGATCGGGAGCGGGTAGGCCCGGACCCAGACCTCGCGGTCCTCGACCCTGACGACTCCCCGCTCGTGGTCGACTTGGTAGTCGAACAGGTCCTCGCAGCACTGCAGGAAGTTGCGCCGGTAGGAGCGGGTGTGAAAGCCGATGATGTCGTTGGCGAGGATCCCCTGATACAGCTCCTCGCGCATCATCGACGGCAGGACGCGCCAGGAGTCCGATTGCGTCCAGGGGATGTGCACGAAGTGGTGCAGGAACGCGTCCGGGCGCTCGTGGCGGATCAGCCCCGGCAGCGTGTACAGGTGGTAGTCGTGCACCATCACGACCGGGCCCTCGGTGTCCTCGATCTCCTCGAGGACGGCCCGCGCGAGGTCTTCGTTGACGACGTTGTAGCCGAACTCGAACGCCTCCGTCTCATGGCGGCGGATGTCCGGCGCGTTGGACAGATCCCACAGGTAGTGCTGGATGAACCACAGCATCGGGTTGGCCATGATGTTGTAGAAGCGGTCGTAGGCATCGGGATCGGACGCCACCAGCTTGACGCGGTACTCGCCGCCGTCCGGCGCCCGGACCGGGAACGGCCGGCCGTTGTGGCGCTGCGCCACGGCCACGTCCTGGTCGGTCATGGCCGAGGCGATCCAGGTGACGTCGCGGTGCGATGCCAGACCGGTCAGCGCCGTCACCAGACCGCCGGTCCCGCGACGCACCTCGCCATCGTCCTCAAAGGTCACCGGGCCGCGGTTCGACACCAGCACGAGTGGATCTGCGTGCACCGGCATCACTACACCCCGATCTCACCGAACATCGCCAGCCAGTCCCGCAGCAGCCGCGGCGACAGGAAGCGCCGCCGGACCGACTCCTTGCCGGCCCGCCCGAGGCGCTTCCCGAGGCCGGGGTCGGCGAGGATCTCGAGCGCACGCTGTCCGCACTCCTCGGAGCTGCGTACGAGGAACCCCGACTCGCCGTCGGTGATCTGCAGCGGGATGCCGCCCACATCGCCGCCGATGAACGGTCGCGCCTTCCAGATCGCCTCGCTCACAGTCAGCCCGAACCCCTCTCGCGTCGACTTCTGGATCAGGATGTCGGCGTGCGACTGGAAGGCGTTGACCTCGATCGCGCCGACGTTGTTGAAGTTGTTGAGGATGTGGATGTCCGGGTCTCCGTCCGCGTGGGCGACGGTGGCGTTGTAATAGTCCCAGCCCTCGGGGTCGTCGGTGGCCATCGAGCCAACCAGCGCCAGCTGGACCTCCGGCATCTTGGCCTTGACGATCCGGTAGGCGTCGATCACGCCCAGCGGGTCCTTCCAGGGATCGAAGCGGGACACCTGGCACAGCACCGGGCGCTCGACGTCGATCCCGAACTGGCCGCAGATGTAGACCGCGTCATCCGGCGAGAAGGCCATGTTCTTCGGGGCCAGCGGGTCGATCGCCGGGGGCACGATCCGTGCCCGCCCGTCGATGCTCGGCGGGACGTAGTCCGGAAGGTGAAACACGGCCGCTGGGTAATGGTCCAGGTAGGGCAGAAGGACTTCGAGCGTAGCGGGATTCGGCGTCGACAGATCGATGTGGCAGCGCCAGATCCAGTGGCGCGACTTGGTCGGGACGAGCGAGGCGATCGCGGCCGGCTGCGGATCGTGAACGATGATCGCGTCCCACCCATCGGGCAGCTCGCGGGCGTTGATCTCGTTGTAGTGCCTCCAGATGTCCCACTGCTCGGTGGTCAGGTCCTGCTGGTTGCCCTGCAGCGCATTGTGCATCACCTTGGTCGCGTTGAAGAACTCCTCGCGGCCGTAGATCACCTGCCACTCGACGTCGAGGCCGACGTCAGCCATCAGCGGCACGATCGTGTACAGGATCTCGGATACGCCGCCCCCGAACGCGGTCGCGGACAGGTGCAGGATCCGCTTGCCCTGGAGCGCCTCGGCGCGCTCCCTGATCTCATCCACGAGCGGTCGCCCGACGATGCTTGTGTAGTCGGAGAGGTGCTTGTGGCCAACGGAGACGGGCTGAAGCATGAGTTAGGGCACGAGCGGCGCGGCCGGACGATAGCGCGCGCATCGGCTCGCCAATAGCCTGCCGCGACGTTTGCCCGCCGCGAGGGGCGGATCGTGGTCGTGCTCAGCACCGGATCAGCCTCGCTGAGCCTTCAATCGGGCGACCCCCTCGTCCACTGCACGAACCAGCTGTGCGTGCAGCGCGGGATTGGCGGCGGAGATCGAGGACATCTGAAACTCGTGACCTGAGCCGAGCAGCGGGCGGTCGTCGAGCGGGCGCCCCCAGCCATCGCTGAGGGCGCCCCCGGCCTCGGTCAGACACAGAGCCGGAGCCGCCAGGTCGTAGGGCGAGTTGTTCAGCACGTGTCCGTCTCCCACCCGCTCGAACTCGGCTCGCATCCCGGGGACGTCGTCGACCAGCCGCGAACCCACCTCGATCACAGCATCGAGCTGTCCGGTCACGATCCGGGTCATCGCAAACGCCTGGGACCCGAGCTCGAACGTTCCGCCCCCGACCGAGGAAGCATCGATCAGGTCGCCCAGCACCTCGACCGTGGGCCGCACCGGACGGCCGCGGAAACCGTAGGCCCAGAACATCCGCGCCAGGTCGGAGTTGGACCCCAGATGCACGCCTCGCGTGGACTCCACGCCGGTGCCTCGAGTGGCGAGGAAGCAGTCGCCCGACTTGATCTCGACCACGCACCCGATCTCGACGTCGGCCATCGTCGGCGTCCCGTCGCCGATCGGGGCCAGGGCGACCGCCACGCACGCCGCCTCGAAGCCGGCCATTGCCGGGCGGGTACCGTCGATCGGATCGACGACCAGCACGTGGGTGGCGTCCGCCGCCGCCACGAGCCCACGGTCCTCGGAGTAGAACGCGAGCCGCGGGGCGCGCTGCGTGACGAACTGCTCGAGCTCGTCCTCAGCCGCGGCGTCGATCGCGAAGGTCACGTCGCCGCCGGCGCCGCCCCCGGTGTGGGTGCGCCCGGACACCGACCCGAGCTCGGGCAGGACCCGGGCGCGCAGGCGCAGCGCGAGCTCAAGGACCAACTCGCGCATCGGCGTCGCCGGCTACCCGCTTCCCGAGTTGGGTCGCGTCCCCAGCGTCAGCTTGACCGTCCGCGGCGTGTTGCTCCGCCACACCTCGAGCGTGATCGTCTGGCCCGGGCTCAACCCCGTCACCGCGTCCGCGAGGTCGTAGTTCTGATCCAGCGTGCGGCCGTTGACCTTGGTGATCACGTCGCCGCCGACGTGGTACGGCTGGACGTCGAAGGTGATCGTTCTGTTGCCCTCCTGGAGGCCCGCCTTGGCGCCGGGGCCGCCTGGGGCCACCGCCTCCAGCAGCGATCCCTGCTTGATCTTCAGGCCCAGATGCTCGGCGAGCTGCGGGAACAGCGGGACGCTCGAGGCGCCGATGTAGCCGTACGAGACCGATCCGTGAGCGCGCAGCTGCGCGATCGAGCGCTTGACCGCATCGACCGGAACCGCGAAGCCGACGCCCGAACCACCGCCCGTCGAGTCAGGCGCGATCTGAGAGTTGATGCCGATCACCGCCCCGCGGGCATCGACCAGCGGGCCGCCGGAATTGCCGTGGTTGATCGCGGCATCGGTTTGGATCGCGCCCAGGATCGCGAACGACCCCTGCGTGCCCGAGCCGTTCAGCGATTGGATCGCTCGGTTGGTGGCCGAGATCACGCCCACCGACAAGGAGCCCTGCTCGCCGAACGGCGTCCCCATCGCCACCACCGGCGCCCCCACGGTGAGCTGGCTGCTCGAGCCCAGAGCCAGCGGCCGCAGCGACAGGCCGGCCGGATCGATTCGCAGCAGCGCCACGTCGGCGTTCGGATCCGCGCCGACGATCTTCGCCGGGACCTCATTGCCGTCGGGGAACTTGACGTAGACCGCGCCGGCCCGCTGCAGGCTCGATCCGGTCCCGTTGGTCACCACGTGGGCGTTGGTGACGAGCTCACCGCTACCCGAGATCACAAACCCCGAGCCCTGCGCGGCGCTCCCGCCGCTGGCGGTGCCGGCTGAGCTCCCGCCCCCGAAGACGCTGATCACCGTGACGACCCCGGGCGCGTCGCGCGCGTAGATCTCAGTCGGGTTGAACTGCGTCGCCTGATTGACCTGGACGACCGGGATCGGCGCCGTGCTGGTGGTCGTGGTGGAGCTCGCGGCACCGCTGTTCGAATGCCCTGAGCCGCCGCAGGCGGTGAGCAGGCCCGCGGCCGCCAGCGCCGAGACTGCGAGCTTCGCGGCGCGTCTCACGCCGGGAGCTCGAGCGTGAAGGTCGTCCGCCCCGGACCTGACTCGACGTACAGGTGCCCGGCCATGCGCTCGGCCAGCTCGCTCGCGATCGCCAGTCCCAGTCCTGAGCCCTGAGCGTCGTCCGAGGTGTAGAACGGCTCGAAGATCCTGGACAGCGCCGCCCGGTCGATCCCGTCTCCGTCGTCGCGCACGGCCAGCCGCACGCGACCGTCCTCGCGGCCGGCGGTGACGACGATTCTGGTGCCGGTCGGAGTGTGGGTCAGGGCGTTGTCGAGCAGGATGCGCATGATCTGGGCTACGCGAACAGGATCGCAGAGCATGTCGGCCGACCGCGCCGTGAGCCGCAGCTCCAGGTGCGCGTCGTGCTGGGCCAGGCCGGGCTCGAACTCCGCGGAGACCGAGCGGGTGAGCTCGCCGATGTCGACCTGCTCAGGGCGCAGCTCCAGCGAGCCGGACTCGAGCTTCGACAGGTCCAGCAGGTCGACCGAGAGCTTGCGCAAGCGCTCGACCTGACCCCGGACCTGGTCGAGGAACCGGCGTCGGGTCTCCGGGTCGAGATCGTCGTCCTCGAGCAGCTCGACGAAACCTCCGAGCGAGAAGATCGGCGTGCGGAGCTCGTGTGATGCGGTGGCGATGAACTGTTTGCGGGCGGACTCGAGCTGGGCGAGGCGATGCTGCATCTCGTTGAACGCGACCGCCAGCTGACCGAGCTCGTCGGGAGAGTCGACCGCGATCGGATGATCGAAGTCGCCTCCGGCGACCTGTTCGGCCGCGTGCTCGAGACGTTTGACCCGCTGCGAGAGCGCGCGGGCGACGAGGTACCCCCCGATCAGGGCCACCAGGAGCGCGAGGCCGCCGGCCACGAGGATGTCGTGGCGAACGATGGCGACGCTGTGGGCGATGTCCGCGACCGGGTCCGAGAACACGATCACGGCGCCGACGTGTCCCTGGTAGGGGACCGGGTAGGCCGCCTCGGCGATCTGGCCCGCTGCCGTCATCTCCAGGCCGGTCGCCGGCTGCGCCGTCTTCGCGGCCGTGACGGCGACGGGATAGGAGAGTGGCTCGGCGGCCGCCTTGTTGCTCGAGTCCTGCTGCGATGAGAGCTGCGGGCCGGCGCGAGTCTGGGCGACTGACAACAGCGCCACCCTGTTGCCCGAGGCGAGCGCCGCGGTGTCGACCCGCAGCCGGACGACAGGCGGCAGATCCGAGTTGCCCACGGTGGCGCTGATCGAAGCCGAGTAGCGCGCGGCCGCCGCCGAGAGCGCGTTCAGCTTCTCATTGATCAGCCTCGTCTGCAGGCCCGGCGCGACATACAGGTACAGCACGGCGATGGCGACGAACGTGATCGCGAAGAACATCAGGGCGAGGCGGTTGCGCAGTGAACGCATCGGCTGTGATCAGGGCTCTGTGTCCCGGAACCGGTATCCGACCCCACGGACCGTGAACAGGTACTCGGGGTCCTTGGGGTCTCGCTCGACCTTCTCCCGCAGGTGGCGGATGTGGACGTCGATGGTGCGCGGATCGCGGTAGGCCGAGTCTCCCCAGATGCGCGCCAGGAGCATGTCGCGTGTGAACACCCGGCCCGGACCCCGCGCCAGTGCCGACAGGATCTCGAACTCCACGAACGTCAGCTGGGCATCCATGCCGCGGACCCGCACCGATCGCTTGGGGAAGTCGATCTTCAGCTCGCGCACCACCAGTGGTGCCTCGTCGGGCGCCGTCTCGGCCGGCCGGCTCATCTCCGCGCGCCGCAGCGCCGCCTTGACCCGGCTGGAGAACTCGCGCATCGAGAACGGCTTGGTGATGTAGTCGTCGGCTCCCAGTTCGAGGCCGACCACCTTGTCGATCTCCTCGGACTTGGCGGTCAGCATGATGATCGGCACCGAGCTCTGGCTGCGAAGGCGCCGGCACACCTCGAGACCGTCGATCCTGGGCAACATCAGATCGAGCACGACGAGGTCGAAGGGCTCCTCGGCGAACCGTTCGAGCGCCTGGTGACCATCCGCCGCCTGAACGACCTCGTAGCCCTCCTTGCGCAGCGGATAGGAGAGCAGCGTCTGGATCGACTGCTCGTCGTCCACGAGCAGGATGCGCGCTGAGCGATCGGCCACGGTCTCTATCTCCGAGATTAAGACTAGTGGCCGCACACTCCACCGGTTCAGCCGGTCGGCCCGCCCGGATAACCTCCGAGCGGATGTTCGATCCGCGGATCTACCGCTCGGCGTTCATTCCAGTCGCGCTGGCCCTGGTCGCGCTGGCGTTCTCTCTGACCGACCAGCAGGGAGGCCTGGGCACGACGCTCGCTCCCGACGCCTTCAACCCCCAGAACGCGTACTCCACGCTGATCGGACTGTCCGCGGCGTACCCGAACCGGCGGCCTGGGTCGGCCGGCGACGATGCGCTGGCATCGAGGGTCTCGCAGGTCTTCACGCGCCATGGCTTCGCGGTTTCCACCAGCGCGAATCCTGCCCGGACCACCGACGGCACGCGCACGCTGGAGATGGTCACCGCAACCCGAACGGGGTTCTCCAGCGGGCAGATCGTGGTCGTTGCCCCACGCGACGCTCTCACGGCGCCCGCGACTGCTGACCTTTCCGGGACGGCGACGCTGCTCGAGCTCGCCCGCGTCCTGTCAGGGCGGACGCAGAACCGCACCATCGTGCTCGCATCGATCAGCGGCTCGGCGGGCGGCGCCGGGATGCGCCAGCTCGAAGCCTCGCTGTCCGGGCCGGTGGACGCGGTGATCGTGCTCGGCGACATGGCCGGCGTGGGGACCCGGCCGCCGATCGTGGTTCCGTGGTCTGACAGCTCCGCGATCGCATCGACGATGCTGCGCAACACCGTCGCGGGTGCCCTCGGCACCGAGGCCGGGCTGCCCCCGGGCAGCACGGGCCTGCTCGGCCAGATCGCCCGCCTGGCCTTCCCGATGACGCTTTCCGGGCAGGGCGTGTTCAACGCCGCCGGCGACCCATCGGTGCTCCTGTCGGCGTCGGGCGAGAGGCCCCCGCCCCCCGACTCCCGGGTCTCGCAGACGCAGCTGAACTCGTTCGGACGCACCGCGCTGCAGACGATCAGCGCGCTCGACTCCGGCGCGAACGTGCCGGCGCCCTCGGCGTATCTCCTCTATGACCGCAAGGAGATCCCGGCCTGGCCGGTCCGGCTGCTCATCCTGACGCTCCTGCTCCCGGTGCTGGCCGTGGCCGTGGACAGCCTCGCTCGGGCCCGCAGGCGGGGGCACTCGGTGGGTCGATGGACGATATGGGTGCTGGCCTGCGCGCTCCCCTTCCTGCTCGGTTCGCTGTTCCTGCTCGGGCTCCGGGTCACCGGGCTGATGAAGGTGGCTCCACCGGGTCCGGTGGCCGCGGGGGTGATTCCCCTCCAGGGCGCCGGGATCGCGATCCTGGTCTCTCTGGTCTGCGTGCTGCTGCTCGCCTCCCTGATCCTGAGACTGAGGCTCGGCCGCTGGCTCGGTGTTCGCGGCGATCCGTCCGAGGCCGGCGGATCAGTGGCCCTGCTGCTCGTGATGTGCAGCGTGACCCTGGCGATCTGGGCCCAGAACCCGTTCGCCGCGGCGTTCCTGATTCTGGCGCTCCACCTGTGGATGTGGGCCGTGGCGCCCGACGTCCGGAGCGCGACCCCGGTGAAGCTCGGGCTGGTGCTGGTCGGGCTCGTGCCACTCGCGGTGGCCGCGGTGTACTACGCGATCAGCTTCGGCGCCGGTCCGCTGGCGGCGATTTGGCTGGCCGTGCTGCTCGTGGCCGGCGGCCAGATCGGACTCCTCGGGATCCTCGAGTGGAGCATCGTGCTCGGATGCGCCGCCGGCACCGCGATGATCGCGCTGCGCGCCGCCGGGCCCGACCGCATCGAGGACGCTGCGGTGACGGTCCGCGGACCGGTCACCTACGCGGGCCCCGGCTCGCTGGGGGGAACGAAATCGGCGCTTCGGCGTTGAGCGGCCCGTGACGAGACGGCTCGTACGAGACATCTCCTCGGTCCTGATCGTGTCGGGGCTCTTGTTGATGCTTGACGCCGGCGTGACGCTCGTCTGGCAGGAGCCGGTGACTGCGGCGATCGGCCTGATCAAGCGCGGCGAGATCGACAAGCGCTTCCTGGGCTATCAGGAGGTTCCGCTCACGCAGCTGGACCGGCATGCTCTGGCCAACCTCCACGCGCTCAGCCGCCGGATCGCCTTCCTCGCCCGCCGAGAGCAGCGGATGCTGCTTGCCGGCGACGCGATCGGGCGGATCGAGTTCCCGAAGCTCGGGCAGGGATTCGACGTCGTGCAGGGCACTGACGGCTCGAGCCTGGAGAAGGGACCCGGCCACTATCCGGCCACCGCGCTGCCGGGCCTGGGGCAGACGGTCGCGATTGCCGGACACCGGACCACGTACCTGGCGCCGTTCCGCCGCATCGACGAGCTGCGCCGGGGCGAGGAGATCATCGTCTCGATGCCCTACGCGCGCTTCACCTACGTGGTTCAGAAGACCGAGGTGGTTCTGCCGACGGCGTTGTGGGTGACCAGGAACGTGGGCTACGAGCGCCTCGTCCTGTCCGCCTGTCATCCGCTGTACAGCGCCTCGCACCGGATCATCGTCTTCGCCAGGCTGCTGGAGGTCGCGCCGGTCGGAGCCGCACGCGCCTCGGCGTGAGATTGCCTGCGTGGGTACAACCGTCCACTGGGTCCGGGGCGGATGAAGGCCGGGGGCTCGACCGCCGATCTACCCCGTCGAAAGGCGACACGCATGGATCAGGACAGGGAAATGAAGCTGCTGGAGCTCAAGGAGCGAATCGCCCGCGGCGAGTATCAGATCGAACCCGGGGCTGTGGCGGACATGATCATCCGCCGTCTCATCGGGCTGGGCTCGCACGCAGGAGAGCGTGGGCGTCAGACCGCGTGCTCGTACCCGGCCAGGTCGACGCCGGAATCGGTGAACACGACGCCGGCAGCCCCCTCGACGACTCGCCCCACCCATGTCCAGCTGGCGCCTGCCCACCCGGTCCGGGCATTCTGAGCGGCCGCTGCGGGCAGGCACGCGCACAGCTCGTAGTCCTCCCCCGCCGTGGCGGCGAACTCGAACGGATCGACGCCGACCTGCGCCGCCACCTCGGCGACGCCGTCGGCGAGCGGCAGCGAGCCGAGGGTGAGCTCGATCCGCGCCCCGCTGCGGCGGGCGAGATGAGCGGCGTCGGTGGCGAGCCCGTCGGAGAGGTCGATCATCGCTCGCGCCCCCGCGGAGGCGAGATCACGGCCGTGCGCAAGTCGTGGCTCAGGACAGGCAAACCGGCGGCGCAGCTCCGTTGCCACCGGGCCGCCGAGGCCGTCGGCGCAAGCCCGTCCCTCGAGCAGGGCCAGGCCGGCTCCACCGGCCCCGAGCGTGCCGGTGACGCCCACGAGGTCCCCCGGCCTGGCGCCGTCGCGCCCCACGAGCTCACCTGGGTCCTCGCTCCAACCGATGACGGTGACCGACACGACCAGAGCGTCCGCTCGCGTGACGTCGCCACCGGCGATGGTCGTGCCGGTTCGCGCCGCCAGTGCCTGGGCGCCGGCCACGAGGGCGGTGGCGTCCGGCCGAGTGCAACCGGGCGGCAGCCCGAGCGCGATGTAGGCCTGCCCCGGCCGCGCCGCCATGGCGGCGAGGTCGGAGAGCGCGCCGGCCAGAGCTCGGTGCCCGATCTGCTCAGGCGAGAGCTGTGAGCTGTGGAAGTGGACTCCGTCGACCATCGTGTCGACCGAAGTGACGGCGTAGCCGCCCGCTCGGACCACGGACGCATCGTCGCCCAGCCAGCGAACCACGCGTGCATCGCTCGATGAGAGGATGACCTCGAGTCCGTCGATCAGCTCGAGCTCGCGCACCAGGCCGCCGCTCGGCCGCCGCCGCGGCTAGCGGTGGCGGTAGACGATCCGGGCGCGATCCAGATCGTAGGGCGAGAGCTCCACGCGGACGCGGTCGCCCGGCAGGATGCGGATGCGGAAGCGGCGCATCTTTCCGGCCACGTGGCCGAGCACAACGTGGTCGTTGTCCAGCTTGACGCGGAACATCGCGTTCGGCAGGGCTTCAACGACTTCGCCTTCGAGCTCGACCTTCTCTTCTTTGGGCATGCAGCCAATCCGTTTCGGGGCGCGCAGCCGCCGATCGCGCCGCGCACCAAATACGGTACCAGCGGGCGGAGCTGCGCGCGGCCTCGGCGCGAGGGGGCTAGCGATGCGGGCCGTGATGCACGCCAACGCCGCCGGTCCCCTGATGGTGACCGTTGCCGAAGCCCGGCGGCGGCGTGTTGCCGGCCCCGGTGCTCGTGCCCGGGGGCGACTGCGGGGTCTGCTGGGACAGGTTCGGGTTCGTGTATTGATTGGCGCCGGTGGTGCCGTTCCCGGTGGTGTTGGTGCCCGAACCGCCCGGCGCACCGGAGCCCGAGTTGCCGGTCGAGGCGAACTGGCCGACGAACGCGGTGCCCTGCCACGGGTGGGTCGGCGGCGGGAAGTCACCGCAGAATCCGTCGCTGGCCTGGCTCATGTAGTCGTGCCAGATCGGAGCGGCCAGCGTGCCGCCGAAGCCGGGGCCGAGACCGTTGACGTCGTTCATCGACGTGGTCGCGTTCGGATATCCCACCCAGACCGCGGTGGACAGCTTCGGAGTGAAGCCCACAAACCAGGCGTCGGTGTAGTTGCTGGTGGTCCCGGTCTTACCGGCGGCGGGGCACCCGTAGTCCGCGGCGGTTCCCGTGCCGCCGGTGATCACGCCCTTCATCACGTTGATCGCCGCCGCCGCCTCGCCATCGGAGAACACCTGCTTGCGCGGCGGATCACCGAGGTTGACGCTGCTCCCATCGGCGAACGCGACCTTGGTGATCGCGGTCGGGGGGATGTGGTACCCGCCGTTGGCGATCGTGGCGTACGCGTCGGCCATCTCGAGCGCCGACACACCGACCCGCAGGCCGCCGATTCCCTCGGCCGGGATCCCGTCGAGGTGAGAGGTGATCCCCATCGCGTAGGCCATGTCGCGGACCTTGTCGGGGCCCACGTCGGCGTCGAGCTGTGCGAACACCGTGTTGTCGGACAGAGCCGTTGCCTTGGTGATGTTGAGGTCGCCCAGGTAACTGTGCTCCGAGGTCTGGACATGGTACGTCGGATAGCCGGGCAGCCACCCGGGCAGCAGCTCGTGTGAGTTGTAGTACGTCTGATCCGGGTCGCCGTTGTAGTCGTGGATCAGCGTCATCAGCACGAAGATCTTGAACGCCGAGCCGGTCTGCCGGTGGGCCTGCGCGGCGAAGTTGAAGTTCGTCTTGTCATAGCTCGACGAGGAGGCCATCGCGATGATGTGCCCATTCGATGGATCGATCGTGACCAATGCGGCCGCGGGGTCGCCCGGCTGCCCCTCGTTGTTGGCGATCGCGGTCCGCGCCTCCTGTTGCTTCTTGAGATCGATCGTCGTGTAGACCTTGAGCCCGCCCTTCCGGACGCGGGCCACGCCGAACTTGTCGAACAGCGCCTGCTTGACGTAGTCGAAGAAGTACTGCTCCTTGTGGAACGTGTAGCTCGTGTTGTGCTGCACGCCCAGGGGCTGCCCGTCAGCGGCGTCGGCCTGGGACTGGGTGATGTCGCGGGACTTGACCATGGCCGTCAGCACGTCGTGCCGGCGGGCGCGGGCAAAGCCCGGATTCAGGAACGGGTTGTAGTCCGACGGCGCCTGCGGGAGCCCGGCCAGCATCGCCGACTGCGCGAGGTCGAGCTGCCACACCGGCTTGTTGAAGAACATCTCCGCGGCTGCGCCCACGCCGACGGCGGTCTGGCCGCCGATCGTCCCGTAGGAGACATCATTGAGGTAGCTGGTCAGGATCCAGGACTTCGTGTGCTGCTGCTCGAGCTGCTCGGCCAGCTTGGCCTCGATGATCTTGTACTTGAGGTTGCGATTCGCCGCGATCTGATCGGGCAGGTAGACGTTGCGGACCAGCTGCATCGTCAGCGTGGATCCGCCCTGAATCGACTTGCCGCCCCCGAACACGTCCTTGATCGCCGCGCGCAGGATGCCCTGGTAGTCGACGCCGCCGTGCTGATAGTAGCGGCGGTCCTCGATCGCTACCGTGGCCTGCTTGAGCGTCGCCGGGATCTGGTTGTTGTGGACGTAGGTCCGCAGGATGTCGGATGCGATGTAGCCCAGCGGCGTCCCGTCGGCGGCGAACACCTCCGACACCTGCCCCGGGTCCCTGGGCTTCAGGTGGTGGATGTCCGGCGCCGACTGGGCCACGCCCACGACCCAGCCGACGACCGCCAGCGCCCCGAGCGAGATCCCGCCCACCGTGACGAGGAACATGATCACGAACACCCGCCTGACGGGGTGGCCTTTTTGGCGCTTGCGGCGCCTTTGTCGTTCGCGTCTGCTCATAGAGGCTTTCGGCGCCGTGCTGCATTGACCGGATCGGGGCTCGCGGCGCCGCGAGCGGACCGAAAATTGTACCCAGCGAGGGTTTTCGCACCCCTGGGCTCGGCTCCTTCAGACTGGGCGATCCCGCCCACGCGGTCGCTTCGGCAGGGCGCGCCGGCCGGTCGTTCGCGCAGGCAACCACGACGCTACCCGCCGCTCCCCACGAGCAGCCCCTCGGCCCTGAGCGCCCGCAGCGCAGCGGCCCGCAGGGCGGCCTCGCGGCCGGCGCGCTCGGGCGCGGGGACCGAGTCGGCGACCAGGGTGATCCGAACCGCTTCCGGAGTCGTCTCGGCGATGCGGACGACGAGCCCGGGTTCCAGGCCGATGAGGCGCGAGAGCGCGAGGTCGGTGTCGGCGGCCGGCGGGAGCCACACGGACGCCTCGGGACGAACCCGCTCATCGAGAATGGTGTCGTTGTTGAGCACCTGAGTGGCCAGGCGCTCGTTGGGAATGAACAGACGCCGGCCCTCGGCGGTGCGCAGGATCGTGTAGTTGAGCCGGACGTCCTCGACCACTCCCGTCTGCTCCTCGATCGTCACCTGATCGCCGATCCGCAGCGGTTGCGCGATGGTGAGCATCACCCCGGCGATCAGGTTGGCCAGCGTCTGGCGCGCGGCGAACCCGACCACCGCGGCCACGATCGCGCTCGAGGCGAGCACCCCGGCGGCGAGCTTGTTCAGGCCGCCGAACTGCGACAGCGCGAACAGCCCGCCGAGGACCAGGATCCCGAGCGTGATCAGCCGTCGCAGGAAGCGGATGCGGGTGTCGATCGCGGCGTTCAGATCCGCGCGGGCGGCCCAGTGCGCGACCGCGCGATCCGCCAGCAGCGCCAGCACCAGCGTGATCACGATCGTGAGGATCGCGGTGAGCTGATGGGAGTGGCGGTCGAGGAACGAGCTGCCGAGGATGAGAACATCGCTTGCGCTCATGGGCCGCGAGACTACCGTCACCGAGACGCCGATCCGCTTTGTCTGGCGTGCCCTCTGGACCTCGAGGCTGGTCATCCTGATATCCGGGGTGCTGGCCGTGCTCTCGTTCGGACGCGCGCCCGCCACCCAGGCCTTCGACCCGGCCCGCCTGACCGAGCCCTTCGGCCACCTGGGGAACCTGCTCGCCGCCGCATTCGCCCGCTGGGATTCGGTCTGGTACCTGGCGATCGCCCAGGGTGGATACGACCACCAGCCGCCTCGGACCGCCTTCTTCCCGCTGTACCCGATGGTGACCCGGGGGCTGGGCGTGATCATCGGCTCGGACCTCTTGGCCGGGGTGATCATCTCGCTGATCGCCTTCATGGTGGCGCTGGTACTGCTCCATCGTCTGGTCGCGCTCGAGCTCGGCGACCGGCGCGCCCGCATCACGGTCCTGCTGCTCGCGTTCTGCCCGATGTCGTACTTCTTCTCCGCGGTGTACAGCGAGTCGCTGTTCCTGGCGCTATCGGTCGGGTGCATCTACGAGGCCCGCAGGGGGCGCTGGCCCACCGCCGGCCTGCTCGGCGGGCTCGCCGCGGCGTCCCGTAACGGCGGCATCGTGCTGCTGGTACCGCTGGTGCTGATGTACCTCTACGGCCCCCGCAGCGATCGCCCGCCGGCCGAGCGGTCCCGGTCCCACCGCATGTCGCGCCTGGAGCCGGTCTACTCGATCCGGCTGTCGATCGCCTGGATCGCGCTGGTGCCGGCCGGGCTCGGTGCGTACCTCGGCTGGCTGGCGCTGAAGACCGGGGACGGCCTGGCGCCGTTCCACGTCCAGCAGGTCTGGTTCCGGCACTTCGCGGGCCCGTTGGGCGGCGTGTGGGACGGGGCCGTGGCCGCCTGGGACGGTCTGCGCCAGCTGATCCACGGCCCGCCGCCGCCGATCTACTTCACCCAGGCCGGCGGGGACCCGTTGCGGGTCGCGGGCCAGAACCTGATGCTGTTCGGCTTCCTGGTCCTCGGGGCTGTTGCCTGCATCGGCGCATTCCGGCGGCTGCCGTTCGCCTACGGCGCCTATGCGCTGGCTGTACTGGCGCTGCCGCTCTCGTATCCGGTCGGGCCCCAGCCCCTGGCATCGCTGCCCCGTTACGAGGTGGTGCTGTTCCCGCTGTTCATGTGGGCCGCGGTGTGGCTCGAGGAGCGGCGTCTGAGCACGAACGCGATCGCGGCCAACGCGGTGCTGCTGGGCCTGTTCACGGCCGAGTTCGCGACCTGGCGCTTCGTGGCGTGAGCGGTTCGCGCCTGAGCTATCGCCGGTACTGCGGGGGGCGACGGCGATGAGCATGCCGAGGCGGGCCGAAGCGCTGCTGCTGGACGCCCTCGGGACCCTCGTGGCACTCGAGCCGCCGGCGCCGCGCTTGCGCGCCGAGCTCGCCGCCCGGTTCGGGCTGGCGATCTCCGCGGCCGAGGCCGAACGGGCGATCGGGGCGGAGATCGCCTACTACCGGGCGCACCTCGACGACGGCCGAGATCGCGCCGCGCTGGCCGGCCTGCGTGACCGTTGCACCGAGGCCCTGCGCGGCGCACTTCCGCGGTCTCCGGACCTGGATCTGATCGAGGCCGCCGCGCTGCGCGATGCACTTCTCACCTCGCTCCGGTTCGTCCCCTTCGCCGACGCGCGGCCGGCGCTCGTGGCTGCCCGCGCGGCCGGCCGGCGCCTGGTCGTGGTCAGCAACTGGGACGTGTCTCTGCACGGAGTGCTGGAGGGTCTTGGGCTGGCCGCCCTCGTGGACGGGATCCTCACATCGGCCGAGGCCGGGTCGCGCAAGCCCGCCGCGGGCATCTTCGAGCGCGCCCTGGAGCTGGCGGGAACGACCGCGGCCCGCGCGGTCCACGCCGGCGACAGCGTCGAGGAGGATGTCGCCGGCGCGCTCGCGGCCGGGATCGAGCCGGTGCTCGTATCGCGCGACGGCACTCCCGGGCCCCAGGGTGTGCGCACGATCGCGGTCTTGACCGAGCTGTTCAGGTGAGGAGTCCGGGACCGCGTGCCCACGGTCGGCGGGTGAGGAGTCCGGGACGGCGCGCCCACGTCGGCGAGTGAGCGGGCCCGGCGGGACCGCGACAGACCCTAACCTTGCGTTCAGCGAGATCCGATGAGCATCCCTCCGCCCCAAGCCCAAGCACCCGAGTCCGCCGGGGCGCCGGAGCAGGACCAGCGCGCCTTCGACGAGCCGCCCTGGAGTCCGTGGACGGCTCCGGCCGCCGTCGTGCTCGGATTCGCGCTGGGCGTGTTCTCGAGTCTGGTGGTGGCCATCATCGCCTCTGCGGGCGGCACGCCCCTGGGCCACCCAACGCCGGCCGTGAGCATCATCGGCGACATCATGTTCGATCTCTCATTCGTGGCCGCCGCGTTCTATCTGGCCTCGACCCAAGGCCGTCCGCGGCCGGCCGACTTCGGCTTCCGAGGCACCCCGGTTCGGTTCGCCGTCAAGGCCTTCCTCGCCGCCGGGTTCGGCTACTACGCCCTGACGGCGGTCTACGCCACCGTCTTCCAGCTCCACGGCCAGGACAAGCTCCCGAGCGAGCTGGGAGCCGACAAGAGCACGGCCGCGATGATCGCGACCGGCGTGTTCGTGTGCGTGATCGCACCGATCGCCGAGGAGTTCTTCTTCCGCGGCTTCCTGTTCGGCGGCCTGCGCCGGTGGAAGCTGCCGCCGCCCGCTGCCCGGCCCTGGGTCGCGGCGGTGATCACCGGGATCCTGTTCGGCCTGGCGCACACCGGCTCGGCGAATGCCCAGTACCTGGTCCCGCTCGGCTTCCTCGGGTTCGTGCTCTGCCTCGTCCGCTGGCGGACCGCCTCGCTGTATCCGTGCATGGCCCTCCATGCGACCAACAACGCTCTCGCCCTGGGGGTCAACCAGCTGCACTGGCAGGTGGGGGGAATCATCGCGCTGATGATCGCCGCCAACGCCGTGATCGCCGCCGCGACCTGGCCGCTGGCCGACCGTGGTCCGGCCGCGATGCATCAGCGCTCAGTCGCTTGACGCGGACCTCTAGAATTCACCCCGTGACACGGATCGGTGGGGGCATTCTGGGGGCTGCTGCTGCGATCTCGCTTTCGCTCGTGCCGGCGAGCGCGCTCGCCGCCGGCACCCCGACCACCGCGACTTCTGGGTCGACCACGCCGGTCACACCGGTCGTCCCGCCGAAGCCCGCCAAAGGACAGCTGCTCCTCAACCTCGCCGGCAGCTTCCATGTCAACCGGCAGCCGGTCACGGTCACCAACCGTGCGATCCGCGTCAACGGGTTCGTGCGGCCCTACGCCGCGAGCCAGGTCGTCGTCGTGCAGGCGTCCGTCGGGCGCCGCGGCGTCTATTCGCAGCGGGTCCGGGTCGACCGCTCACGGGGCGGCACGTACGGACACTTCTCCGTGCGCTTCTCAAGCTCGATACCGGGACCGGTCTCCGTCTCGGCGGTGCATGCCGGGACCGTCCAGCTCAACCGCCTCGTGGCCCACGCCGGCTTCGCCGCGCTCAGCCCGAATGCGGGCTTCGGCTCGAGGGGCCGGTTCGTGCAGCTGATCCAGGGCCGCCTCGCGCTGATGCACTTCTACATTCCGCAGACGGGCGTCTACGACAACGGCACCGGGCTCGCGGTCGACGCCTATCACCGCCTCCGTGGCTGGGGAACGAGCCACAACCTCGACTCGGCGACGGTTCGCGGGCTGCTCGATGAGACCGGCACCTTCGCGGTGCGCTTCCCCAGCGACGGCAAGCACGTCGAAGGCAATCTCGGCAAGCAGCTGCTGGCGTTGATCCGAGGTGGTCGCGTGCTGAAGATCTATGCGATCAGCTCCGGCAAGCCGTCGACTCCGACGATCCTCGGCCGCGGCTTCAGGGTGTACAACCGTGTTCGGGGCTACCTCCCCGATGGGATGTACTACTCCAGCTTCTTCATCGGCGGGTACGCCATCCACGGCTATAACCCCGCGCCGGATTATCCCGCCAGCCATGGATGCATGCGCGTCTCGATCCAGGATGCGATCTCGATCTACAACTGGCTGACGTACGGCGACGTCGTCGACGTCTACCACTGAGCACGCGTTTCCGCCAGGACCCGGTTCCCGGCCTCAGGTCAGGCCAGGTGAGAACCTCGCCAGGTAACCCCAGCCCGACCCCGGAGACGAGCGGCAAGGCGATGGTCGGGAAGCCGCGCACGACCCACTCGCTGTCGGACTGGATGTGGATCACGCCATCCGATGTCGGCCGAGAACGCGGCTAGCATGAGCCGCAGCGCATGAACCTCGACGAGTCGTCCGCCGAGCCTCTGTCCACCCAGTCGCCCGCACCGGCGCGAGAACGGTTGCTCTCTGAGTTGCGCGAGCACGCGCTGGTGATCGGCGAGGTCGTGCTCACGAGCGGCGCGATCGCGCAGTATCTGGTCGACGCCAAGCGGGCGATCCTGAGGCGGCCGGGCTTCGTTGCGCTGGCCGAGCTGGTGGCCGACCAGGCCAGGCGGTGGGACGCGACGGCGGTTGGGGGCATGACGATGGGCGCGGATCCGATCGCCTGCGCAGCGCTCGCCGGGGGCGCCGAGGTCAAGGCCTTCTTCGTTCGCAAGGAGGCCAAGGCGCACGGACTCGCGCGGCGCATCGAGGGTCCGCTCCTGGACCCCTCGGACCGGTGCATGCTGGTCGAGGATGTGGTCACCACCGGTGGCTCCACGATCCGCGCGCTGGAGGCACTCCAGGCCGAGGGTCACGCGGTGGTCGGCGTGCTGGCCATCTGCGACCGGCTGGCCGGCGGCGCCGAGCGGATCGAGCAGGCGGCGGCGGCGCCGTTCATGGCGCTGACCACGATCGACGAGGTGTATCCGGAGCGCCCGGACGGCCGCCAGTGAAGATCCGCGTGGCCACGGCTGAAGACGAGCCGGCGCTGCGCGTGCTCGACCGGGCGACCTGGACGAGCTACTCGAGCCCGGCCCGGGTTCCGCCGCCGGAGCGCTCGTTCTTCGGCCCTGAATGCGCGCCCGAGGACGTGCTCGTGGCGCTCGACGACGACGAGCTGGTCGGCTACATCCGTCTGGCCCCGGCGACGCCACTGCAGTCCAACCGACACGTGCTCGAGATCCGGGGGCTGTCAGTCGATCCGAATCGACGGCGGAGCGGGGTCGGTCGGGCGCTGCTCGAGGCGGGGGCCGACGAGGCTGCGCTGAGGGGAGCCCGCCGCCTGACCCTCCACGTGCTGGCTCACAACGAGACCGCCCGAGCGGTCTACGCGCGGGCCGGTTTCGAGGTCGAGGGCGTGCTCCGAGAGGAGTTCGAGGTGCAGGGCAGGTACGTCGACGACGTGCTGATGGCGCGCGAGCTCGCGCCACCGCTGCCACCGCGGTCTCGGCGCGACGGCTCGAACGGCTGATGCGCGAGGTGCGTCAGCTGACCGGCGTCCGCGCCACCAGGTGATGGCACTGTGACTGCAGGGCCGGGGCGGTGTGGTACGGATGCACGTGCCACCCGAATCCGACCGGCCTGAATAGCACGACCGGGCGGTGGCGGCGGAGATCCCGGGCGGGGTGGTAGCCGACCTGACCGACGTTGAGGTTGGTCTCCCAGGCCAGGATGCTCTGGAACGACAGCTGGCTCGAAGGGGTTGCGCAGGCGAGGATCGCCGAGGGTCCTCCGAGCCGGGCAATCACTCCCTGGAGGCGATTGATCTGACGCGTCCGTGCCCGCTCGTGGAAGAGGTCCTGGTGCTCGGTGCGCACCCGGGTCACCGCCGTCGGCACCAGGGTCAGGGCGATGAGCGCGACGACCGCGATCCCCGCCCAATTGGGGATGCCCGGGCGGCCATCAGCGCCGGGGACCCCCGCCAGCAGGCGCCCCACGCCGACGGCCGCGACCACGACCGTCACTCCGGCCGCCTCGAACATGTACCGGTTCAGCGCAGGCCAGCTGTGCAGGGCGAACGCGATCTCGATCACGACCCAGGCCCCCACTCCGCCCGCGAGCACCAGCGTCGCTCTGTCTCGCCGCCAGATCGCGAGCGCGACGGACAGCAGCGCCGCGATCCAGATCGGCGCCGCGTGCAGCTGAATGAACCGGTCGATGGTCCCGAAGACCTTGTTGCCGTGCAGGGCGCGGCCGGAATGCAGGGCCAGGTTCCCCGCCACGAAGAAGCTGTTTGCGGTCAGCGCCGGGATCCCGAACCACAGCAGCGGGATCACGACCAGGCCGGCCGCGATCAGCACCCGCATCTGGGGAATGGCCCGCCACGCCCACAGGGCGTACAGGCCGGTGAACGGCCACACTTCGGGGCGTCCGAGGGAGGCGAGGAGGGCGAGCACGAAGGCGATTCGGTGCCGTCCGCTGAGATGGCAGTCGATCGCGCCCAGGCACAGCGCGACGATCATCGTGTCCGACTGCGCGCTGAGGATGTAGTGCACGTAGTCCGTGATGCCGAGCAGGGCGAGCCCCGCGGACACGGCCGCGACCCAGCGCGCATACGAGCGCTGGGGCGAAGGGCCGGTGAGCCGGTAGGCGATCCGGCCGGCGAAGATCACGCCGCTGAGCGAGATCGCGACCGAGGTGAAGAGCCACAGCCACATCGCGTAGTGGCCGGTGATCGCGTAGGGGACCGTGAACAGGTATGGGAGCGGCTTCCAGGACGGCGCGCCGTTGGTGTTCAGGTTCAGATGCAGCGTCTGGTGGCCCCAGACCAGCCATCCGAACGGGTCGAACCCCGGGCGCGTCTGCGCCCACAGGACGAGCAGCACCGAGAACGCGACGAGGCCTGCGCCGGCACTCGCTCCGGGGTGCTCCCGGAGCAGCGTCCTGGCGGACAGGCCACGTCCCGTTCCGGCGCGACCCGATTTCGCCAATCCCGGGATCGGCGGTGCGTCAACGGTTCGCTCCGGCACGAGAGCGGACGAATGTACCGGCCGAATCTAAAGATCGCCTTGGGCTGGGATCGGGATTGAAGCCGTGCGGCGGCGGGTAGCGGAGATCGCAACCGTTGTCGCCCAGGGTCCGCACCGCACCGAGGGTCCGCACCGCACCGGAATCGGGGTGGCGCAGTGCCCCCGGCAGGAATCGAACCTGCATCCCGCGCTTAGGAGGCGCGTGCTCTATCCATTGAGCTACGAGGGCCCAGCCGGCCAAAGGGTATCCAGGCGCAGAAGTTCGTTGAGGGGCCGTTAAGCCTTGGTGACATGCTCTCAGGGGTGTGGTATTCCCCCCTCACGTGAGGGAGGGAACCTTCTTGCCATGCGGAACACCGGGTAGCCGATGAGCACCGGAAACCCGCAGATCCTCGTCGAGGCCGAACACATCGCCGAGGAGTCGGCTGACCTCACGCCCGAGGGCGCGCAGATCACCGCGCGCTCGCCGCTGGAGCTGTTCTGGCGCCGGTTCCGCGCCGACAGGGTCGCGATGGCGTCGCTGGTGTTCATCATCCTGCTGATCCTGGCGGCTGTGCTGGCGCCGCTGATCGTCAGCCTGGTCGGCGCCCCGGGGCCGAACGTGCAGAACACGGGGGCGCTCGACCAGTTCGGGACCCCCACCGGACCGAACTTCTCGAGCCACCACCTGTTCGGCGTCGATCCGCTTGGCCGCGACGTCTTCGCCCGAGTGCTCTATGGAGCCCGGGTGTCGCTGCTGGTGGCCTTCGTCGCCACGGGCCTGTCGATGTTCATCGGGGTGGTGGCGGGGATGACCGCCGGCTTCTTCCGCGGCTGGACCGATACGGTGATCTCACGGACGATCGACGTCCTGCTCGCGTTTCCGATCCTGCTGCTGGCGCTGGGCCTGGCCGCCGCCTGCTCGAACGCAGCGGGGTGCCTGGGCGGCCTGATCAAGCCCGGCCTCGGCGTCGTCATCTTCGTGATCGCGTTCGTGAACTGGACCTACATCGCCCGGATCGTGCGCGGGCAGGTGCTGTCGCTGCGGGAGAAGGAGTTCGTCGAGGCGTCGCGCTCGCTGGGCGCCTCGAACCGGCGGATCATCTTCAAGGAGATTCTGCCCAACCTGGTGGCCCCGATCATCGTCTACGCGACGCTGATCATCCCTCAGAACATCCTCTTCGAGGCGGCGCTCTCCTACCTCGGGGTGGGAGTGCAGCCGCCGACCGCCAGCTGGGGCGCGATGCTCTCGGACGCGACGTCGATCTTCGACACCGCGTGGTGGTACATGCTCTTTCCGGGGGTCGCCCTGCTGCTCACCGTGCTCGCCTTCAATCTCGTCGGCGACGGTCTGCAGGACGCGCTGCACCCCAAGGCAGCGGACAGTTGATCAATGGAGGAGGAGGCACGCGTGGAATTGACAACAGAAAGGACGCCCATGCGAAGGTTGTTGAGGTCGTTGCCGTTCCTGGCCACGGCGGTGACGTCGATCGTCATCGCCGGCTGCGGTGGCAGCTCCAGTAGCAGCAGCAGTTCGAGTACGACCAGCACCGCGGGCAAGAACGGCGGGGCGGTGACCGTTCTCGAGGTCGCCGGTGGTGTCGACAGCCTCGACCCCGGTTATTGGTACTACCAGA